>Ga0180222_1000265_pt1 | contig 85567 bp, 80 predicted proteins | sample eDN5th37CKraftOP_FD_151336 | JGI IMG/M metagenome (GOLD analysis project Ga0180222, IMG submission 151336) | Enriched Organic Plus compost microbial communities from Emeryville, California, USA - eDNA 5th pass 37_C Kraft OP (version 2) (version 2) ... | reverse complement strand
CCGGCCGCCTGCAGAACCGGGCGGAGCTCATGGCCGAGCTCGAAAAGATTCTTCGCGTGATCCGGAAGCTCGACCCGACGGCACCGCACGCCGCGATCCTCGTCCTCGACGCCACCGTCGGCCAGAATGCGCTTCTCCAGGTCGAAGCCTTCGCGAAGGTTGCCGGCATCACCGGCCTCGTGATGACGAAGCTCGACGGCACCGCGAAGGGCGGCATCCTCGTGGCCGTCGCGGCGAAGTTCGGCCTGCCCGTGCATTTCATCGGCGTCGGCGAAGGGCTCGACGACCTCGCGCCGTTCGCGCCCGCCGACTTCGCCCGCGCGCTGGTTGGCCTCGATTGATCTCTCATCCCTCCCCTTCAGGGGAGGGTGGCCGCCGGGAGGGGTCTCTTGATCAGCAATTGAAGTCGGAGCATCTACAGCGAATGACTGCACCCATCGAGACGAACGCGAAGCCCACTGAACTCAACCCCCTCCTCAAGCTCGCGCTCGATCTCGGGCCGCTGCTCCTCTTTTTCTTCGCCAACACGCGCTGGGGCATCTTCGCTGCCACCGGCGCCTTCATGGCCGCGACCCTCGTCTCGATCGCCGTCACCTACGCCCTCGCGCGTCGCGTGCCAATGATGCCGCTCGTCTCCGCCGTGGTTGTGATGGTATTCGGTGGCCTCACGCTCTATTTGCAGGACGAAGTCTTCATCAAGCTGAAGCCGACGATCATCTACGCGCTGTTCGCCGCCGTCCTGCTCGGCGGCCTTGCCTTCGGACGCTCGCTCCTCGCCGTCGTCCTCGACAGCGTCTTCCAGCTCACCGAAGACGGCTGGAAGAAGCTCACGCTGCGCTGGGGCCTGTTCTTCGTCGCGATGGCGATCCTGAACGAGATCGTCTGGCGCTCGGTCTCGACCGACACCTGGGTCGCCTTCAAGGCGTTCGGCTTCCTGCCGCTGACAATTCTCTTTGCGCTGGCGCAGACGCCCCTGATGATGCGCCACGGGACAGAGAAGAAGGACTCCTGACGCCGCTCGTCCCCGCGAAAGCGGACCCAGGGCAAACGGCATGGCTCGGAATTTTGGTACTAGATATCCGCTTGCGCGGGTATGAGCGGAAAGAAATTCAGCGCCCGATCGCCTTTTCCACCTCAGCCATGAACGCCTGGAACGTGCGCTCTTCGACGATCGGCCCGATCTGCTTGAACGCAATCGTCCCGTCACGCCCGACCACAAACGTCTCCGGCACACCGTAGACGCCCCATTCAATCGCCGCGCGCCCGCCCGCATCGACGCCGACCGCCACGAACGGGTTGCCGTAACGTCCGAGAAAGCGCCGCGCGTTCTCCGCCCCGTCCTTGTAGTTGATGCCGACGAGCCGCACGCGCGAGTCACCCGCGATCTTCACGAGATAGGGATGCTCCTCGCGGCACGGCGCGCACCACGACGCCCACACGTTCACGATCGTGACGTTCCCCGCGAACGCCCTGGGATCGAGTCCCGGCACCGGCACGCCGTCCCGCTGCAAGCCTTCGAGCGGTGGCAGCGAGAGCATCGGCGCGGGCTTCCCGATCAACGCGGAAGGCAGCTTCGACGGATCGCCCGCGCCAAGCCGGAAAAACAAAAGCGCCAGCAGCGCAAGAAAGATCACAAGCGGCAGCGCGACCAGCGCCCACCGCCGCGGCGACGCGCCCGAAATCTCGCTCAACGCGCGTCCTCCGTCGCCCGCGCCGAACGCCGCGTGATGCCCTGCGCCTCCAGCTTCGCGATCGCTTGCCGCTGCAGGCGATGATCGACGATCACCCAGAGCGCAAGCAGCACAAGCACGACAAGCGCCGCGACGTAGGCGGCGACGATGAACCCCGCGTGCTGGCCCAATTCCATCAGCACGCCTCGGCCGCCGCGAGCAACCGCAATGTGCGCACGCGCCGCCGCAGGATTTCATTGCGCATCGCCGCGAGATGCAGCGCGAGAAAGAGTGCCGCGAACCCAAGCGCCATCACGAGCAGCGGCGTGAGAATCGCCGGATGGATCGTCGGCCCGTCGATGCGGAAGACCGACGCCGGCTGGTGCAGCGTATTCCACCAGTCGACGGAGAATTTCACGATCGGCACATTGATGAGTCCGACGAGCGTGAGGATCGCAACCGCGCGCCCCGCCTGCCCCGGTTCCTCGATCGCGCGCCACAGCGCGAGGATGCCGAGATAAAGCAGGAACAGCACGAGCATCGAGGTGAGCCGCGCATCCCATACCCAATAGGCACCCCACATCGGCCGGCCCCACAGCGCGCCGGTCAGCAGGCAGATCAGCGTGAAGCCCGCGCCGATCGGCGCCGCCGCCTTCGCCGCGACGTCCGCGAGCGGATGCCGCCACACGAGCGTGCCCAGCGCCGCAATCGCCATCAGCGTGTAGATGCCGAGTCCGAGCCAGGCCGCCGGCACGTGGATGTACATGATCCGCACCGTCTCGCCCTGCTGGTAGTCGGCCGGCGCGCGGAAGCCGAGCACGAGCCCGATCGCGAGCAGCGCGACCGCCGCCGCCGCGCACACCGGCACGAGCCAGCGCGCGAGCGTCATGAAGCGATGAGGATTGGCGAGCTCATAGAAGGCCATGCCGCGGGTTCTAGTCCCGCCGCGCGGCCCCCGCAATGCGGCCAGCCGGCCCCCGCGAGGCGCACGTCAGTCTCGGATATTGCGAATCGCCGCCGCCGCCGCCACCGGGCCGATCACGAAGGTGACAAGCGACAATGCACCGACGAGGCGCAACGGCATATCGAACGGAACCGGTCCGCCCGCTGCGCCGACCGTTGCGGCAACGCCGAAGATGAGGACCGGGATCGTCAGCGGCAGGATGAGCACGGCAACAAGCAGCCCGCCACGCGGCAACGCAACCGCAAGCGCGGCGCCGACGAGTCCGAGAAATGTCAGCGCCGGCGTTCCTAACAATAACGTGAGTGTAATCGCGCCGAGCAGCGCGGGCTCAAGCCCAAGCAGCAGGCCGAGGAGCGGTGCCGCGATCACGAGCGGCAGGCCGGTCGCGACCCAGTGCGCGGCGCCCTTGGCCGCCGCGATCAGCTCGAGCGGTGCTGGCGCGAGCAGCATCACGTCGAGGCTGCCGTCTTCGTGATCCGCGGAAAAAATCCGGTCGAGGCCGAGAAGGCTCGCCAGCAGCGCGCCGATCCACAAGACCGCCGGTCCGATGCGCGCGAGGAGCGGCAGGTCAGGCCCGACCGCGAACGGAATCACCGTCACCAGCGCGAGAAAGAAAACAACGCCGATTCCCGCCCCGCCGCCGACACGGAACGCGATCCGGAGGTCGCGCAAAAAAACGGCACGCAACGGCGCGATCATGCCGCGCCTCCCGTCCCGAGCCGAATCTCCTGCACGGAAGGAATCTTCAGCGGCGCATGCGTCGCCGCAACGATCAGGCCGCCGCCGGCAAGATGCTTCGCGGCCAGCGCGGCGAACGTCTCCTGCCCTTCCGCGTCGAGCGCCGTCGTCGGCTCGTCGAGCAGCCACAACGGCCGCGGCGCAACCAGGAGCCGCGCGAGCGCAAGCCGCCGCCGCTGCCCGGCGGAGAACATGCGCACCGGCACGTCCGCGAGCCCGTCGAGCCCGAGCGCGGCAAGCGCCTCGCCGGTCGTCTGCCCGCCCCCGCCAAGAAGCACCTGCATGAATTCGAGATTCTCCGAGGCCCGGAGCGCCCCCTTGGTCGCGTCGAGATGCCCGATGAAATGCGCGAATGGCCCGACCGGCTGCCCCGGCTCGCCCCCTTCAAGCGCGATTCGCCCGCTTGCCGGCCGCAGCAGGCCCGCGATCAGTCGCAGCAGCGAGGATTTCCCGGCCCCGTTCGGCCCCGTGATGGCGAGCACGCGGCCCGCCGCCACCTCGAATTGCAGATTCCGGAAGAGGGTCCGCCCGCCGCGTACGCAGGTGAGCTTCTCTGCGATCAGCCGCATTGGCCGGCCCCACAAAGCCGTGACAATCCGAAAGTCCAAGGTGTGCCATGCCACTCCCGCAGGGCACAAAAAAACGGAAGCCCGCCAGCGGCTTGCTCGAAAACTGCGCTTATTCGGGTCGGCAATTCATTCCCCATGCCCGCCGTGACCGCGGTTTTGAATCCATCTATAAAGCGCGCATTCACTGCGCCGCCCTGGCCGAGTCGCCGTGCCGTACCGGCGGTGTAAGTCCTTCTGCGCCTTTGGGGAATGACACCCGTGACCTCGCTCGACAGCTTCAAATCCCGCAAGACCCTGAAAGTGGGGTCCAAGTCCTATCAATATTACAGCCTCAAGGCTGCCGAGGCGCAGGGCCTGAAAGGGGCGTCGAGATTGCCCTTTTCCCTGAAGGTGCTGCTGGAGAACCTCATCCGCCACGAGGACAACCGCACCGTCTCCAAGGCCGACATCAAGGCCGTCGTCGACTGGCTGAACAAGCGCCGCAGCGACCGCGAGATCGCTTTCCGGCCCGCCCGCGTGCTGATGCAGGATTTCACCGGCGTGCCCGCGGTCGTCGACCTCGCCGCCATGCGCGACGCCATGAAGGCCCTCGGCGGCGATCCGAACAAGATCAATCCGCTCGTCCCCGTCGATCTCGTCATCGACCATTCGGTGATCGTCGATTTCTTCGGCACCGGCAGCGCGTTCAAGCGCAACGTCGACATGGAATACAAGCGCAACGGCGAGCGCTACCGCTTCCTCAAGTGGGGCCAGGCCGCCTTCGACAATTTCCGCGTCGTGCCGCCCGGCACCGGCATCTGCCACCAGGTCAACCTCGAGTATCTCTCGCGCACGGTCTGGAGCCGCAAGGAGAAGACGAAGTCCGGCGAGGTGGAGACGATCTATCCCGACACGCTCGTGGGCACCGACAGCCACACCACGATGGTGAACGGTCTCGCCGTGCTCGGCTGGGGCGTCGGCGGCATCGAGGCCGAAGCCGCGATGCTCGGCCAGCCGATCTCCATGCTCATTCCGGAAGTCGTCGGCTTCCGGCTCACCGGCAAGCTGCGCGAAGGCGTCACGGCGACGGACCTTGTGCTCACCGTCACCGAGATGCTGCGCAAGCACGGTGTCGTCGGCAAGTTCGTCGAGTTCTTCGGCGCGGGCGTCGGCGCGCTCTCGCTCGAGGACCGCGCGACGATCGGCAACATGGCGCCCGAATACGGCGCCACCTGCGGCTTCTTCCCGATCGACGCGGAGACGCTCCGCTTCCTCGCCGACACCGGCCGCCCGGCCGCGCAGGTCAAGCTCGTCGAAGCCTATGCGAAGGCGCAAGGGCTGTTCCGCACCTCCTCGACTCCCGATCCGGAATTCACCGACACGCTCTCCCTTGATCTCCGCACCGTCGAGCCGTCGCTCGCCGGACCCAAGCGCCCGCAGGATCGCGTGCCGCTCTCGCGCGTCAAGGAAGGCTTCGCCGAATCGCTCGACAAGGAATTCCGCAAGAGCGCCGAAGCCGACAAGCGCTTCAAGGTGAAGGGCAAGAAGTTCGACCTCGGCCACGGCGACGTGGTGATCGCCGCGATCACGTCCTGCACCAACACCTCCAACCCGAGCGTGATGATCGGCGCCGGCCTTCTTGCACGCAAGGCGCACAAGAAGGGCCTGAAGGTGAAGCCCTGGGTGAAGACCTCACTCGCACCCGGCTCCCAAGTCGTCGGCGAGTACCTGAAGAAGTCCGGGCTGCAGAAGGATCTCGACGCGCTCGGGTTCAACCTCGTCGGCTTCGGCTGCACCACCTGCATCGGCAATTCCGGCCCGCTGCCGGAAGAGATTTCCAAGACCGTGCAGGCGAACGATCTCGTCGCCGCCGCGGTCCTCTCCGGCAACCGCAACTTCGAAGGCCGCGTGAACCCCGACGTGCGTGCGAACTATCTCGCCTCGCCGCCGCTCGTGGTCGCGTATGCGCTCGCCGGCTCCATGCAGCTCGATCTCGCCAACGATCCGATCGGCAAGGACAAGAACGGCCGCAAGGTCTACCTCAAGGACATCTGGCCGACCTCAAAAGAGATCGCGAGCTTCGTCCGCCGGTCGATCTCGAAGAAGCTGTTCCAGAATAAATACGCCGACGTCTTCAAGGGCGACCTGCACTGGCGCAAGATCAAGGTCCCGCAGGGCGAAACCTACGCCTGGGATTCGAAATCCACCTACGTGCAAAACCCGCCCTACTTCGTGCACATGGGCAAAGAGCCCGAGCCGATCGCCGACATCGTCAATGCGCGTATCCTCGGCCTCTTCCTCGATTCGATCACGACCGACCACATCTCGCCGGCGGGCTCGATCAAGGCGGCATCACCCGCCGGAAAATATCTCGTCGACCACGGCGTCAAGGTGATCGACTTCAACCAGTACGGAACGCGCCGCGGCAATCACGAGGTGATGATGCGAGGCACCTTCGCCAACATCCGCATCAAGAACCAGATGGTGCCGGGCGTCGAAGGCGGCGTCACCGTGCATTATCCCTCCGGCGAGCGCATGCCGATCTACGACGCCGCCATGCGCTACATCTCCGAACGCGTGCCGCTCGTCGTTTTCGCTGGCAAGGAGTACGGCACCGGCTCCTCGCGCGACTGGGCGGCGAAGGGCACCAAGCTCCTCGGCATCCGCGCCGTGATCGCGCAGAGCTTCGAGCGCATCCATCGCTCCAATCTCGTCGGCATGGGCGTCGTGCCGCTGACCTTCGAAAGCGGAACGTCGTGGCAGTCGCTCGGTCTCAAGGGCGACGAGACGGTGACGATCCGCGGGCTCTCCGGCCCGCTTAAGCCGCGCCAGACCATGACGGCCGAGATCACCTTCGCTGACGGAAGCGTGAAGAAGGTGCCGCTGCTCTCGCGCATCGATACGCTCGACGAGCTCGACTACTTCAAGAACGGTGGCATCCTGCCCTACGTGCTGCGTCACCTCGCGGCGTGACGGCGACGATTCTGTTTACCCATGTTCCGCTTTCACCCCGAATTGACTTGGCGGTGAGCGGAGAAAGGTCCTATTCGTCGCCGTCCCGCTTGGAGTAGTGCATGCGTTATCGGCCGCGCTCGCTGTGCCTGCTGGCCGCCTTGGCAACGTTGGCCGGGCCCGCGGCACTGTCTGCGGGCGAGGTGAAAGCGGTGGTCGAGTTGTTCACGAGCCAGGGCTGCTCGTCGTGCCCCAAGGCCGACAAGCTGCTCGGCGAGTACGCATCCGATCCGCGCGTCGTCGCGTTGAGTCTTTCCGTCGATTACTGGGATTACCTCGGCTGGCGCGACACGCTCGCATTGCATGCCCACTCGATGCGCCAGAAGGCTTATGCGCATGCGCGCGGCGACCGTCAGGTCTATACGCCGCAGGTCGTCATCAATGGCGCGGATGAAGTGATTGGCAACGACCGATGGGCGATCGAGCGCATCGTTTCCGGCATCGATCGCAAACGCAAGCTCGTCGTGCCGGTGTCTCTCAAGCAGGGCGGCAACAAGCTGGACGTCGAGGTCGGCGCGGCGGCCGCACCGTCCGGAACGATCTGGATCGTCGGCGTGACGAAAAAATCGCCGGTCGCGATCGAGCGAGGCGAGAATCGCGGCAAGACCCTCACTTATCACAATGTCGTCCGCGTCTGGCAGCCGCTTGCCGAATGGAAGGGAAATGCCGTGCGCGCGTCCGTGCCGGTCGCCGAGCTCGCGCAGGCGGGAGCGGACAGCGCGGCAGTGCTGGTGCAGTCGGGAACCGTCGAATCGCCGGGACCGATCTGCGGCGCTGCCATGATCCCGCTGCGCTAAACCCGTTCGCTCGACGCACCGGCAAGCACCGAACTGATTCGGGAAGTGATTCGGAGCGACGATTCCCCGCACCGCTTTCGAAATGAAAAGTTCCCTGAAAAAAGAAGTCCATCCGAAAAAGAAAACGGGCCAGCAAGCCGGCCCGAAAAACCTGGGGGATCAAACCTACGCAGAAATTAGAAGGGTCGGCCCGCGGAAGCCCGGGGGGCTGGGGGGCTGGGATTAACCGGTGCTTCGCGCGAACCGACCCGGAGGCTACAAGCTGGGAATTTCTCCGATTGCTTTGGCGTGTGCGGGGCCGAAATCGGGCGGGAATGTGATTTCTTGCTTCCGCGAACGATTTGCCGGCGCGTCAATTCGGGACTTGCCCGTCCGCCGACGCGGCGCGATCATGACGGCAGGACGACATGCCGGATGCCGAGGGAGGCGCCATGAGCGATCTCGATCCGATATCCTTCCCGGGAGGCCGCGCGCGCAACGCGTCCTCCCAGCCTTCCGCCACGCGAGTCACCTTCGAGCGGCGGGAACTCGATCGAATTCTCCGTCTTTACGGCCGCAAGGTCGCCGCCGGCGAGTGGCGCGACTACGCGATTCAGTTCCTGAAGGACCGGGCCGTCTTCGCTGTCTTTCGCCGCGCCGCCGAAGTACCGCTCTATCGCATCGTCAAGGACCCGAATCTGGCGCGCCGTCAGGGCGTCTTCGCGGTGGTCAACGCGTCGGGCCACACGCTGAAGCGCGGCCATGACCTCGACCGCGTGCTGCGCGTGATCGAGCCCCTGCGTCTCGTCCGCTGACGGACAAGTCCGCGATCTCCGAACGATCAAAAACAAAAGGCCCCGGCAGTGCCGGGGCCTTGTCGCTTTGCGTTGCGGCAACCGTTATTCGCGGTTCCCGAACAGATGCAACAGCATCATGAAGAGGTTGATGAAGTCGAGATACAGACGCAGCGCGCCCATGACCGACTTCCGCCCGGCGACCGCGGTGTCATCGCCGGCATAGTACATTTCCTTGATCTGCTGCGTGTCATAGGCGGTAAGACCGGCGAACACGAGCACGCCCGCCACCGACGCGATCCACTGCAGCATCGACGAGGCAAGCCAGATGTTCACGACGAAGGCGATGATGATGCCGATCAGGCCCATCACCAGGAACGACCGCATCGGCGAAAGATCGGTCTTCGTCGTATAGCCGTAGAGGCTCAGGCCGCCGAACGCCGCGGCGGTGATGAACAACACGCGGGTGATGCTCTGCCCCGTGAACACGAGGAAGATCACCGAGAGCGACAGGCCCACCAGCGCGGCATAGGCCCAGAACAGCCCTTGCGCGGCGCCGACGCTCAGCCGGTCGATGCGGAAGCTCAGGAAGAAGACAAGCGCCAGCGGTGCGAAGATCACCACCCACTTCAGCGGGCTGACATAAAGAAGCTGACCGAGACCGGTCAGCGTGCGTGCGCCGGTCGCCGGATCGGTGGCGACGGACAGCATGAATGCGCCGAGCGCGACCGCGCCCGTGATGGCGAGGCCGATCGTCATGTAGTTGTAGACCTGCAGCATGTAGGCGCGCAGGCCCTCGTCCACCGCGACCCGGTCGCGGGTGACGGTCGTTCCGTAACGGGCAGCCGGATTGGGGTTGTAGTCGGACATCGTTGGACCTTTCTTCCCTCGAGAGCACAGCCCGGCAGGTGCCAGGCCATCCCCGGATCAAGCCAGAATATGGTGATCACGAAAACGGGCAGCAAGTAAATAGACTGTAAGGTGCCGTGATTTGCTTAAAATCAGCGGCTTTTCCCCCTGTTCCGCCTATAAATTCCGCAGGATTCGGGCCGGTTTCTCGCCAAGCGCCCGCCAGGTGCCCAGTAGCCCGAAGGCCACAGTCAGCAGGATAGCAACGGTTACCGCCAGCACGGCCGCCGACAACTCAAACGTGAACCCGAACCGCATCACCTGCTCGACCACGTAGCCCGCCGCCACCGTGCCGGCGATCGTGGCGACCACCGCCGTCGCAAGCCCGAGGATCGCGTATTCGAGGCCGTAGGCGAGGACGAGACGCCCGCGCGTCGCTCCGAGCGTCTTCAGGATCACCGCGTCATAGACCCGGCTGTGGTGGCCGGCGGCGAGCGCGCCCGCGAGCACCAACACACTTGCGATCAGCGTGATCAGGCTCGCCCCGCGAATCGCGAGCGCGAGATCCGACACGAGCGAATTGATCGCATCGAGCGCCTCCTTCACCCGCACCGTCGTCACCGCGGGAAACTCCGCGGCCGTATCCTTGAGCAGCTCGATCTCGGTAGCCGTGCTCGCGCCGTTGTCGAACGTAAGCGTCGCCAGCACCGTATGCGGCGCACCACGAAACGTGTTCGGCGAGAACACCATCACGAAATTGATGCCGAGCGTCTCCCATTCGATTCTGCGCAGGTTGGCGACCGTCGCCTCGATCGTACGGCCGAGCACATTGACGGCGATCATGTCACCGACGCCCAATCCCAGTCCCTCGGCGAGCCGTTCGTCGAAGGAGACGAGCGGCGGACCGTCATAGTTCGCGGGCCACCACGAGCCCGCCGTGACGGTCGATCCCTCCGGCACGCTGTTCGCGAACGTGACGCCGCGATCGGAGCGCAGCACCCAGGCTGCGTCGGGATCGGGCTTCACCTGGTCGGACGGCACCCCTTTCACCCGGAGGATGCGGCCGCGCAAGAGCGGCACCTCGTCGAGTCGCGCGCCGTTCGCCCGTCGCAGCACAAAATTCGAGAACCGCTCGGCGTCCGCCGACGGTACGTCGATGAAGAAGAAACTCGGCGCCCGCGCCGGCAACGTGCCGGTGAGCTGCCGCTGCATGTTGTCTTCGATCAGCACGAGCGTGACGAGGAGTGAGAGGCCGAGCCCAAGCGAGAGCACCACTGTCGGCGTCAGCGCGCCCGGCCGGTGCACGTTCGCGATCGCAAGCCGCAACGGGATCGATCGCGCCCGCGGCAACCGCCGCGCCAGCGCCATCAGGCCGATTGCGAGCCCCCGCAGAAGCACGAACACGGCCGCCGCCGCGACCACGTAGATGATCGCGACCCGCTGCACTTCCGCCGTGAGAATTGTGAGCGCCACGAGCGCCACGGCGGCAGCCGCCGTGAACAGCATGTAGCGCCGCCGCGGCAACCGCCGGTCGGGCTCGATCTCGTCCCGGAAGAGCGCGGACACCGGCACGTCATGCGCGCGCCCGAGCGGCCAGACCGCGAACACGAGCACAACAAGAATGCCGTAGGCCGAGGCCAGCAGCAGCGCCCACGGATAGACCGCCGCCTCGAACGGGATCGGAATCACCTGCTCGAAGCCCCACGACACGAGATAGGGCAGGCTCGCGCCGATCCCGAGCCCGATCGCGATTCCCGCGAGCGCGATCAGCAGCACTTCCGCGAGATAGATGACGAAGACCGTTCCGCCGCTCGCACCCACCGCTTTCATGGTGGCAAGCGCGCGGCGCTTGCGCTCGACATAGTATTTCACGGCATTCGCGACGCCGACACCGCCGACGAGCAGCGCCGTGAGTCCGACGAGCGTGAGAAACTCGGCGAAACGCCGCACGTTGTCTTCGAGCCGCGGCGAAGCGCCCGCCCGCGTGCGCATTTCCCAGCCGGCTTCCGGAAAGCGCGCACGCGCCTCCGTCATCACGGCCGCGATCGACGCGTCGCTCGGATCGGCGAGCCGTACCCGGTAGGTCCAGCGCACCACGCTGCCCGGCTGCAACAGGCCGCTTGCTTCCAATGCGTCCTGCGAGACCAGAAGCCGCGGCGCGAGCCCCATGCCGACCGAGAGCTTGTCCGGCTCCGTGACGAGCAGGGCGGAAATCCGCACCCGGCTGTTGCCGATCAGGACTTCCGCACCCGGCTTGATCCCGAGCCGCACCATCAGCGCCTCGTCGGCGAGCGCGCCGAACACACCGTCGCGTTGCGCGAGCGCCTCGGCGAGCGGCATCGCGGGCTCGATCCCGACGCTGCCGGTCAGCGGATAAAGGTCATCCACCGCCTTCAGCTCGACGAGCGAGGCTTCGCCTTCGTCGACCCGCACCATCGCCCGCATGGTCGCGACCTGGGAGACGCGGCCCTGGCTCGCGATGAAGGCCTGTTCCTCAGGGCTCGCCTCCCGCAAGGCGAGCGAGAACGCGATGTCGCCGCCGAGGATCGCCGCGCCTTCGTGCGCGAGTCCATCGGACAGCCCGCGCGCGAGCGAGCCGACGCCGGCAATCGCCGCAACGCCGAGCGCAAGACACGCGAGGAAGACGCCGAAGCCGCGCAGCCCCCCGCGCAGATCGCGCACGGCGATCCGCAGCATCGCAAGCAGGCGGCGCCAGAAGGTGGAACGCGAAGGCGCGAACGCGGTCATCGTCCGCCCGCGCTTGCGGTCTTTCGGGCGCCCGCCTCCTCCAGCACGCCGGAATGCATCCGCACCGAGCGGTCGCAGCGCCGCACGAGCGCGGGATCGTGCGTCACGATCACGAGCGTCGCGCCGCGCTCCGCGCGCTTCGCGAACAGGAGATCCATGATCTCCTTGCCAGTGGATTCGTCGAGATTGCCGGTCGGCTCGTCGGCAAGGAGAATCGCGGGATCGGGCGCGAGCGCGCGGGCGAGCGCGACCCGCTGCTGCTCGCCGCCGGAAAGCTGCGCGGGATAATGCTCGAGCCGCTCGCCGAGTCCCACGCTAACAAGTTCCGCCTTCGCCCGCGTGAGCGCGTCTTCGCGCCCCGCAAGCTCGAGCGGGATGGCCACATTCTCCAGCGCCGTCATCGTCGGGATGAGATGAAACGACTGGAAGACGATCCCGACCGCGCGGCCGCGGAAGCGCGCGAGCGCGTCCTCGTTGAGGCCGGTCAGGTCCTGACCGGCAATGACTACGCGGCCCTCGTTCGGCCGTTCGACGCCGGCCATCACCATCAGGAGTGTCGACTTGCCCGATCCCGACGGCCCGACGAGTCCCACCGCCTCGCCGCGCGCGATTTGAAGCGACACGTTCTTGAGGATATGTACGCGGGCGGCGCCGGTTCCGAGCGAGAGATCGACGCCTTCAATACGGACGGCGGGCTGGTCGTAGCGGCGTTCGATCGAGGTTTGATCCATGCATTCGGTCCGTTCGGCGCATGACAGGAAGGCGCATGACAGTCAGATGACGGGCTCGGTCAGAAATACGGCACTGTCGCGGCGCGGAACATTCCTAGCACTGCTCACGCTTCTGTGCGCGCCCGCGATCGCCGCGGCAGCCAAGCCGCTGCGCATTGTCGCGCTCGGCGACAGCCTCACTGCCGGCCTCGGGCTCGCCGAGAGCGAAGTTTTTCCGGTTAAGTTGCAAACAGCGTTGCGGGCCAAGGGCCATAACATTGAAGTGATCAATGCCGGCGTCTCCGGCGACACCGCTTCCGGCGGTCTCGCGCGCCTGGACTGGTCGGTGCCCGACGGTACGGCCGCAGTCATTCTCGAGCTCGGCGCGAACGACGCGCTGCGCGGCGTCGATCCCGCCGTCACCCGAAAAGCGTTGGAAGCCATGATCCTGCGCCTCAAGGAGCGGAGGATTCCGGTACTCCTTGCCGGCATGCAGGCGCCGCGCAATCTCGGCGCCGACTACGCTGCCGCGTTCGACCGCATCTATCCGGAGCTCGCGGAGGCGCACGACCTGATTTTCTTTCCGTTTTTTCTGGAAGGGGTCGCGACCGATCCCAACCTGAATCAGGGCGACGGCATCCATCCCAATGCTGCAGGCGTCGACGCCGTCGTGGCGCGCATCTTGCCTCGCGTTGAAGCACTGATCGACCGCGCGAAGAAGCAATAGTGGAGGCCAAGCCATGCCTCGTTTGTTCACCGGCATCGAGATTCCACCCGACGTTGCGCAGCACCTGTCGCTCCTGCGCGGCGGCGTGCCCGGCGCCCGCTGGATCGATCCGGAGAACTATCATCTTACCTTGCGATTCATCGGAGATGTCGAAGGTCATATCGGCCGCGAGGTCATGCTGATTCTCGGCGGCGTGCGCCGCCGTCCCTTCGACATCGTGTTCGACCGGCTCGACCAGTTCGGCGGCCGCAAGCCGCGCGCCGTCTTTGCCGCCGCGAGTCCCACTCCTCCGCTCATGGAACTCCAGGCCGAGCACGAACGGCTCCTGCAGCGCCTCGGCCTTCCGCCCGAGCAGCGCAAGTTCGCGCCGCACGTGACGCTCGCGCGGCTGCGCGATTCCACCGCGCATCAGGTGGCCGACTATCTCGCAAGCCGCGGGCCGGTGCGGCTGCCGCCTTTCCATGTGTCCCGCTTCGTGCTGTTCTCCTCGAAGGCATCGAGCGGCGGTGGACCCTACGTGATCGAGGCCGCCTACCCGCTGCTCGGCTGACGCTAGCGCATGTTCCGATCACGTCGAACCATGCTCAGCGTCATGGCCGTGCTTGTCACGGCCATCCACGCCTTTGCCAAAGGAAGACGTGGATGCCACCCGAACTCGGCTTTAGCCGAGTTTGGGTAATTTAAGTCAGCGAGCCGGGTCCAACGGCTCGCAGGCAAACCTGTGCATGACGGAACAGGCTGTAGCTCTGAACTGACAGGAGCGACCCATGCCAGAAAAGCTCGCCGGCGAAGCGCGCAAAGAGGCGCTCGCCAAGCTCACGGGCTGGCGCGAGGTGGAAGGCCGCGACGCCATCACGAAGAAATTCGAATTCCGGAACTTCAACGAAGCCTTCGGCTTCATGAGCCGCGCGGCGCTGATGGCGGAAAAGCTCAACCATCACCCGGAATGGTTCAACGTCTACAAAACCGTCGAGGTAACGCTCGCCACCCACAGCGCCGGCGGCGTGACCGAGCTCGACGTGAAGCTCGCGGAAGCGATGAACCGCTTTGCCGGTTCCTGAGCCACTTGCAGGCGGGGCTGGAAATCGCCATCTGACCTCGGTCGAAATAGCCGCGAGGCAAGCAGACGAGGCAAGCAGAGATGAACGCCACCGCCGAGCAGACCGGGAACTTCGCGCACCGCACGCGTGAAGAAAGCGCGCGGGCCGTCAAGGGCTTCTGGCGCAAGCTGCGCCGCGTCGCGCCGCACATCCCGTTCGCGGAGGACGCGCTCACCGCCTATTATTGCGCGCTCGACCGCGCGACGCCGACCCGCGTGCGCGCGGCAATCTTCGGCGCGCTCGCCTATTTCGTCATGCCGGCGGATGCGATGCCCGACATCCTGCCCGTGTTCGGCTTCACCGACGACGCCGCGGTGATCGCCGCGACGATCCAGCTGATCGCGGCTTACGTGCTGCCCGAGCATCGCGAGGCCGCGCGCCGCGCGCTGGAAAAGATCGCCGGCAGCCCGGCCCACTGACGCAGTCCCGCGACAGCCAACCCATTCCGCTCATTCGCGTGTAAGCAGGAATCCAGAGTTGCCTGCGCATTCAGATGCGCTGCTCAAGGCCGCAACACGACCTTTCCCTTCACCGCACGCCGCGCGATGGCGTTCAGTGCATCGACGGCCTGCGCAAGCGGATAGACCTTGTCCACATGCGCGGAGATGCGGCCTGCGGCGGCCCAGGCCATTGCCTGCTCCGCGATCTGCCGCACCCTCTCGACGTTACGGCGCGCGAGCCCGCCCCACGCGACGCCCACCACCGCGCAGCCGCGCAGGAGCACATGGTTGAGCGCGAGCTTCGGGATTTCACCCGCAGCGAATCCGATCACGAGATAGCGCCCTTCCCATGCCGTCGCGCGCACCGCGGGCTCCGCCAGCGGCCCGCCGACCGGATCGAACACGACATCCGCGCCGCGTCCGCCGGTCAATTCGCGCAGCCGCTCCTTCAGATCCTCGCGCGAATAATCGATGCCTTCGTCGACGCCGTGCTTCCGCGCAAACGCGATCTTTTCTTCCGATGAGGCGCACGCGATCACGTGCGCCCCGAGAATCTTCCCGACCTCCACCGCCGCAAGCCCGACGCCGCCCGACGCGCCGAGCACCGCGAGCGTCTCGCCCGCCCGCAGCTTGCCGCGGTCGGCGAGCGCGTGGATCGCCGTGCTGTAGGTGACGATCAGACCCGCCGCGCGCTCCAGATCGAGCCCCTCCGGCACGTGCATCAGCGCCGCAGCAGGCGCCACCACCTTCTCCCGCGCGGCACCATAGCCGAAATAGCCGCATACGCGGTCGCCGGGCTGGACGCCACGCACGCCGTCGCCGATCTCGGCGACGACCCCCGCAAACTCCGCTCCTGGCGAGAACGGCAGCGGCGGCTTCACCTGATAGCGATTCGAAATGATCAGCAGATCGAAGAAATTGAGCCCGATCGCCTTCACGTCGACGAGCACCTCGCCGCGTCCCGGTTTGGGATCGGCGATTTCCTCCAGGACGAGCGCTTCCGGCGGCCCGTGACGCACACATAGCAACGCTTTCACGCGATTATCCCCGCCGTGGTTTGCGCTCCTGCCGTCTTTGCGTCATTTTTTGTTCTGCGTCCACGGCCGCAACTTATTCAATGCTTCGCCTGATTGTCGCCGCAGACGGGTTGAATTCGGGGGACCACGGCAGCTATTCAGAACCGAGTCTGTCATCGCGGATTCGTTCCGTGGATCGTGGGAGGCAACGACCATGACCGATCGCTCGAACATCGCCGCGCGCCTGGGCCTGATCGCCGCGGCGGTTCTCTTGTTTCCACTGCACGCCCTGGCGCAGGGCTCGCCCGATCCGGCGCTGATCGGCCAGTACGGCGACTGGGGCGTCTATGTGAGCAAGAAGCCGAGGGTCTGCTTCGCGCTCAGTCAGCCGAAGGAGCGCCTCCCGGCCGGCCTCAACCGCGATCCCGGCTACATCTTCATCAGCACGCGTCCGGCCGACAACGTGAAGGAGGAGTTCAGCGTCATCGTGGGCTACCCGCTCAAGGAGGACGCCGACCCGTCGGTGCAGATCGGAAACGATACCTTCGCGCTGTATGCGCGGCAGTCCGGCGCCTGGATCCGCAATGTCGCCGAGGAAGCGCGGCTGATCGAGGCCATGCGCAAGGGCCGCGATCTCGTGATGAAGAGCACTTCGGCGCGCGGCAACGCGACCACCGACCGCTATTCGCTCGCGGGCATCTCCCAGGCGCTCGACCGCGCCGCGCAGGAATGCAAGTGATGGCGCGCCGCGCCGTCGTCCCGAGTGCGGCACGGACCGGAAATCGTCGCCAACACCCCTAAAAGCGGCAGAATTGGCTGCCGCCCGGCCATTGACCCGGAGCCCCGTCGGGACGATGTATCCGGCACGATGACCGCCCTTCCCGAAACGCTCGAAAAGGCCCCGGCCGCCGCTGCAGCGAAGCCTTCGCTCGCCGGCCGTGATCGCGCCGCCATGGCCGCGGCCCTCGCGGAGATCGGCGTGCCCGAGCGCGAACGGAAGATGCGCGTCGCCCAGCTCTGGCACTGGATCTATTTCCGCGGCGTCCGCGATTTCGCGGCTATGAGCAGCGTCTCCAAGCACCTGCGCGCGAAGCTCGCGGAACACTTCACGCTGGAGCGGCCCGAAGTCGTCGTCGAACAGGTCTCCGCCGACGGCACCCGCAAATGGCTCATTCGCCTCCCCGCCGACAATCCCGGCGAACGTCCGCACGAGATCGAAGCCGTTTACATCCCCGAAAGCGACCGCGGCACGCTCTGCGTTTCCTCGCAGGTCGGCTGCACGCTGTCGTGCAGCTTCTGCCACACCGGCACCCAGCGCCTCGTGCGCAACCTGACGGCCGCCGAGATCGTCGCGCAGGTGATGATCGCCCGCGACCGCCTCGGCGAATGGCCCGGCGCGACGCCGCCGGAAGGGGCGATCATCCCGAGCGGCGAGCGCTACGTCTCCAACATCGTCTTCATGGGCATGGGCGAGCCGCTCTACAATCCCGACAACGTCAGGACCGCGATCGAGACGATCACCGACGGCGAAGGGCTCTCCATCGGCAAGCGCCGCATCACCGTCTCCACCTCCGGCGTCGTGCCGGAGATCGTCCGGCTCGGCGAGGAAGTCGGCACGCTGCTCGCGATCTCGCTCCACGCCACGCGCGACGAATTGCGCAACGAGCTCGTGCCGCTCAACAAGAAATATCCCATCAAGGAATTGCTCGACGCCTGCCGCAGCTATCCCGGCGCCTCCAACGCGCGCCGCATCACCTTCGAGTATGTGATGCTGAAGGACGTAAACGACACGCCCGCCGACGCTCGCGCGCTCGTCAAGCTCCTGAAGGGCATTCCCGCCAAGATCAACCTCATTCCCTTCAATCCCTGGCCCGGCACGAAATACGAATGCTCGGACTGGGAGACGATCGAGAAATTCTCCGAGATCGTCTTCAACGCCGGCTACGCGAGCCCCGTGCGCAAGCCACGCGGCCGCGACATCCTCGCCGCCTGCGGCCAGCTCAAGTCGGAGACGCAGAAGCTCTCCGCCCGCGAGCGCATGGCGCTCCGCGCGATGGCGATGACGGACTGACCAGAATATCGGCCTCTCCCCGAGGGAGAGAGGCAAGGGATGTTGAAGGACGAATCGTGCAGATCATCTTCCGCTTCTTCGTCGCGCTCTTCGCCTTCTGGATCGCAAGCATCGCCGCCGCCGCCGTCCTCGTGCTCGGCGCGGGCGCACCCGACCTGCCGCGCCCCGACGACTGGCCGGTTGTCGCGATCCTGATCTTCACGACCAGCGCCTTCGTGGCGGCGTTCGCGTTCACGCCGAGCGTCGTCGTGATCCTGCTCGCCGAAAGCTTCGCGTGGCGCTCGGTTGTCCTCTACGCGATCGCCGGCGGCGCGGTCGCGCTCTTCTGCGGCTACACCCTCGGCTTCGTCGAATACGAGCCGCAGTTCCGCTTCGACGTGCCGTTCGGCACCAATTTCGAGTTGATGGCCGCGGCCGGCATCGCCGGCGGCCTCGTCTATTGGCTCGCCGCCGGCCGCACCGCCGGCGGGTGGCGCAGCGAAACAAAAACCGACATCACACAGCCCGAGAGCGGGATCGAAGCATGAATCCCGCTCTGATGAATCACCGGTGCCCCCGCACCCACTCGATCGCCTGCTCAAGCCGGTCGTTGCCCCAAAACAGCTCGCCGTCCTCGGCGACGAAATTCGGCGCGCCGAAAATCCCCTGCTTCGCGGCTTCCTCCGTCTCGGCGCGCAGCTTGTCCTTGATCGCCGGATCGCCGCTCTTCGTCAGGACCGCGTCGGCGTCATGGCCGAGCGCCGCAAGGACCTCGCCGATCACCGCCCGGTCGGCGATGTCGCGACCTTCGGCGAACTCGGCGCGATAGACCGCGCGGGAGAACTCCGGCCGCTCCGCGTCGGCGAGCACGAGCGCCGCCCGCGCGGCCAAAAGCGGATTCGCCGGAAACGGCACCGGCAGCAGAAACTTCGGCAACCCCTGCCGGGCCGCGAGCCGCTCCATGTCGCGCCACGAATAGCGTCCCTTCACCGGGTACTTGTTGAACGGCGACGTCTCCAGCCCGTGCGACTTGAAGATCGGCCCGAGCAGGAACGGCCGCCAACGCAGCGTGACCCCCGCCGCCTTGGCGAGCGCCTCCGCCCGCATCGCGGCGAGATAGGAGTAGGTCGAGGCGAAGTCGTACCAGAAGTCGAGCTTGGCCATGCCGAAAGCATGCCACGGCGGGTAAGGGTCGTCGACTTGCGCGTCCGTCCTGTCCGCCTATAAGAGCCCCGAAATCGCGGGGAATTCCCATGGAAAAGAACGTCAAGAAGGTGGTGCTCGCCTATTCCGGCGGGCTCGACACCTCCGTGATCCTGAAATGGCTGCAGACGACCTACAGCTGCGAGGTCGTCACCTTCACGGCCGATCTGGGTCAGGGCGAAGAGGTCGAGCCGGCGCGCAAGAAGGCGGAGCTTCTCGGCATCAGGCCGGGCAATATCTTCATCGAGGATCTGCGCGAGGAATTCGTCCGCGATTACGTCTTCCCGATGTTCCGTGCGAACGCGCTCTATGAAGGTCAGTACCTCCTCGGCACATCCATCGCGCGCCCGCTGATCGCAAAGAAGCAAATCGAGATCGCGCAAAAGACCGGCGCCGATGCCGTCGCCCACGGCGCGACCGGCAAGGGCAACGACCAGGTGCGTTTCGAGCTCACCTACTACGCGCTCGACCCGAACATCCGCGTGATCGCGCCCTGGCGCGAATGGGATCTTTCTTCGCGCACGAAGCTTCTGCAGTTCGCCGAGGCGCACCAGATTCCCATCGCCAAGGACAAGCGGGGCGAAGCGCCGTTCTCGGTCGACGCGAACCTCCTGCACTCGTCCTCCGAAGGCAAAGTCCTGGAAGACCCCAACAGCGAAGCGCCCGAGTACGTCTATCAGCGCACCCTCTCGCCTGAGGACGCGCCCGACAAGCCGACGGAGATCACGATCGACTTCGACAAAGGCGACCCGGTCGCCATCGACGGCAAGAAGCTCTCGCCGGCCGCGCTGCTCGCCAAGCTCAACGAATTGGGCAAGGCGAATGGCATCGGCCGCCTCGACCTCGTGGAGAACCGCTTCGTCGGCATGAAGTCGCGCGGCGTCTATGAGACGCCCGGCGGCACCATCCTGCTTGCCGCCCATCGCGGCATCGAGTCGATCACGCTCGACCGCGAGGCCGCGCACCTGAAAGATCAGCTCATGCCGCGCTACGCGGAGCTCGTCTATTACGGCTTCTGGTTCACGCCCGAGCGCGAGATGCTGCAGGCGCTGATCGACAAGAGCCAGGAATTCGTCACTGGCCGCGTGCGCCTCAAGCTCTACAAGGGCAACGTGACGGTCACCGGCCGCGAGAGCCCATACTCGCTCTACGATCCGGAGCTCGTCACCTTCGAGGAAGGGGCGGTCGCCTACGACCATCGCGACGCGCAGGGCTTCATCAAGCTCAATGCGCTGCGGCTGCGCACCTGGGCCATGCGCAAGCGGAAGATCGAGAAGCGCGGATAGCGCTTCTCGCCCGCTGGCAGGTTCGGCCTAGAATGCTTAGTTAGTGCTGGGCCCGCGCGGTTTTCCGGGCCCGCGGGAGAATTGCATGCCCTGGTCGATCACGATCGGACGCGTCGCCGGCACGGCGGTCCGCATCCACGTCACGTTTCTGCTACTGCTCGTCTGGATCTGGGTCGCCTATTACCGGCAGGGGGGCACCGAGGCCGCCTGGGAGGGCACGGCCTTCATCGCCCTCCTCTTCCTGTGCGTGCTGCTCCATGAATTCGGCCATGTCCTTGCCGCCAAGCGCTACGGCGTGAACACCAAGGACGTGACGCTCTGGCCGTTCGGCGGCATCGCAAGCCTCGAGCGCATCCCCGAAAAGCCGAGCGAAGAGCTCGTGGTCGCCATCGCCGGCCCTGCCGTGAACGTCGTGATCGCGGCCGTCCTGATCTTCTTCCTCGGCGCCACGGTGGACGCCGAGGATCTCGCCCGCATCGACGATCCGGCCATATCGATGGCGGCCAAGATCGCCGCCGCCAACATCTTCCTCGTCGTCTTCAACCTGATCCCGGCCTTCCCCATGGACGGCGGCCGCGTGCTGCGCGCGCTGCTCGCGATCCGTTACGGCCACGCCCACGCGACGCAACTCGCCGCTTCCATCGGCCAGGGCTTCGCGGTCGCCTTCGGCATCCTCGGCATCTTCACCAATCCGATGTTGATCGTGATCGCGATCTTCGTCTTTCTCGCCGCCTCCGGCGAGGCGAGCCACGCGCAGCTCCGTGCCGTCACGCGCGGCGCGCTCGTTTCCGATGCCATGATCACCAAGTTCGAATCCTTGAACACGCAGTCGACCGTCAATGACGCGGTCGAGGCGCTGATCCGCACCACCCAGCGGGAATTCCCCGTGATCGACGGCGGCGGACGCCTGCGCGGCGTGCTCACCCGCGACGCCATGATCCGCGCGCTGAAAGACCTGGGACCGGGCGCGCCCGTGCTGGAGGTGATGGAGGCCGACGTGCCGACGATTTCCGCCCGCGCCAGCCTCGAAGCCGCCGTGCAGGCGCTGACCCAGGTGGGCAAGCCCGCGGTCGGTGTCATCGACGCGCAGGGACGCCTCGTCGGCATGCTGACGGCGGAAAACCTCGGCGAGATGATGATGGTGCAGGCCGCGAGCGCGGACCGCCGCGGGCCGTGGCAGCGGACCGCCGGCGCGTGAGCGACGTCAAAGTATCGGTCCCGTTTGAACCGTCATGGCCGGGCTTGTCCCGGCCATCCACGCCTTCTCCCAGGGGGCAAAGGCACCGCCAGAGCGCGATGATTTGAAGTCAGCGCATCCCGGCGTCATTGCGAGCGAAGCAATCCGGAAACCCAGAAACTGGATTGCTTCGGCGCTACGCGCCTCGCAATGACAGCAGACGACTCAGCCTGACTTCGTCCCGCTTCAGTGCCGCTCAGAAGAACCGGTTCTTCGGCCGTGGCAGGCCGAGATGCTCGCGCAGCGTCGTGCCCGCGTAGTCGCGGCGAAAGAGGCCGCGGCGCTGCAATTCCGGCACCACGCGTCCGCAGAAATCATCGAGTCCGCCCGGCAGCCACGGAAACAGCACGTTGAAACCGTCGCTGCCTTCCCGCTCCAGCCACGCCTGCATCTGATCGGCGATCGTCTCGGGCGTTCCGATCATTTCGAGCGAGCCGAAACTGCCGCCAACCCGCTGGGCGAGCTGGCGCACGGTCAGCTTCTCGCGCTTCGCCATGTCGATCAGCTTCTGCCGGCCGGTCCGGCCCGCATTGGTCTCGGGGATTTCCGGCAGCGGCCCATCGAGGTCGCAGCCGGAGATGTCGTGGCCGAGCTGCGAGGAGAGGGTGGCGATGCCGCTGTCGGGATGCACGCGGCTGTCGAGCAGCGCCTTCTTCTCCCGTGCTTCCTCTTCCGTGTCGCCGACCACCACGAAGCAGCCGGGGAGAATCTTGACATGTTCAGGATCGCGGCCTGCTTTTGCCGCGCGGCTCTTGATGTCGGCATAGAAGCGCTGCGCGTCCTCAAGGTTGCTCGCGCTGGCGAAGATCACTTCTGCCACTTCGGCGGCAAGCTGGCGGCCGGCGTCGGACGCACCCGCCTGCACGATCACCGGCCAGCCCTGCACCGGCCGCGCGATGTTGAGCGGGCCGCGCACGGAAAGATATTTTCCCTTGTGGCCGAGCACGTGCATGCGCGCGGGATCGAAATAGATGCCGCTTTCAACGTCGCGCACGAACGCGTCGTCGGCAAAGCTGTCCCACAGGCCCGTGACGACATCGTAGAACTCACGCGCTCGGCGGTAGCGCTCGTCGTGCTCCATGTGCTCGTCGAGGCCGAAGTTCAGCGCGGCGTCCGGGTTCGACGTGGTGACGATGTTCCAGCCGGCGCGGCCGTTGCTGATGTGGTCGAAGGACGCAAAGCGGCGCGCGATGTGATAGGGCGCATCGAACGTCGTGGAAGCCGTCGCGATCAGGCCGATCTTCTCGGTCGCCTGCGAAAGCGCGGACAGTAGCGTAAAGGGCTCGAACGACGTGACTGTATGGCTGCGCTGGAGTGCGGCGACCGGCATGTTCAGCACAGCCATGTGATCGGCCATGAAGAACGCGTCGAACTTCGCGGCTTCGAGCGTGCGGATGAGACGCTTCAAATGTTCGAGATTGAAGTTCGCATCGGGCCATGCGTCCGGAAAGCGCCAGGCGCCGGTATGAATGCTGACCGGGCGCATGAAGGCGCCGAGGCGGAGTTGCCGTTGTGCCATGAGGTTCTCTTGCGCGGCGGGAGCGAAAAATGCGCAAGCATTATAGCAATCCTCCCCCGCTGCGGCATGCGCGGCGATCGTGGAATGCGTTGCGCGCCTCGCCCGAACGGGAACGATTTCGCTGCGCGCGGCGGCTTTGGTGAAAGGAAAATCTTGTGCGGACCTTTATGCCGTCACGCCGCTTCCCGCGATGACTGTCCGGCGGTCCTTTTTGCCGCAGCCATATTGTTGAGACGGTCCTCGGCCTCGGCGAGCGCGGCATAAGAGCGCGCGAGGCGCTCCTGCATCTCGCGGAAACTCGGTTCCTCGATGGCGAGCTGCGCCTGACGCTCGCATTCGGCCGCCAGCGCGCGATAGTTCCGCGCGGGAGACTTGATGGTCAGGTCTTTCTCATCCGATTTGCTCATGGCGCTCTTTCCTTCCACGCGAGAGCGTTTCTGCGCATTTCGATGTTGGATGCGGCTCGCATAGCCCCCGCAGGTCACAGCCATATGACGCGGGACGACTCTTTCCTGCGCGTGCTTTTTGGCATGAGCGTGAAGCGCACGGCCTTTGTTTGGTCGCGTTTCGATTCGTTTCGATTGATTCAAATTTGTGGCGAAGCAACACAAACGCCGGCGCGCCGCAACGGTTTCAAAAATTTCAGAAGTACGGCTGCGTCCACTCCAGCTCTTTCGCAGTGCACTGCTTCTCCACGCAACGCGCTGCAGCGAAGCCCGCGATCTCGCCGGTCTGCGTGCACCACGGGAAATTGCGCATTACCATGAAGATCGTGTCGTACGTGAACGACATCGACGCGCCGGTGAGGATGAGATTATCGATCTTCTTCGGCAGGAAGCTGCGGAACGGCACGTCGAACGTATATTTCGCGTGATCGTCCCAATAGAAGGTCTTGGTCATCGGCTTGGAGATCGCATCGCGGAAGGTCCGCTGCTGCCGCGCGTCCTCGATCGAAAAGATGTACTCGCCGACCGGATGCCGCCCGTCGCGGATGCCGACAAAGCGGCCGATGTTGGAAAGAAACGCATTCTCGAAACCCGGCACGTACTTCTTGAGAAACTTCACCTCCGCGTCGATGAAGAACCGCAGCGCGCGTTTCGCTTTTGCCTCATCGTCGGCGCTTTCATCCATGTGTAGCGACCATTCGTACGGCACGTTCTGCCAGAAGATGAAGGTGCCGTCCGCCTGCATCGGGCTCATGTCGACGGTCGGATGGCCGATATAGAGATCGCCATAGACGCCCTTGCCACCCATGCGCGGACGGTAGAGTCCCGGCGGAATATCGCCCGCCGCCGTCGCTTCCGCGATCAGCTTGGAAAGCGTGGGGTCCTTCGCGTCGCGCTGATGCCGCGCCACCGCCTGGAAGTCGATGCCGCTCATGATCCACAAGAGCCCGCCCGGGATCGGCCGCTCGATGCCGTCCCATTCCGCCGTCGCCGGCTGCCCGCCGCCGCCGGACACGAACGGGACGCCCGCGCGCGCCGCGAGATGCGCGGTGCCCGAGCCTTCGACGAAGATTCTTCCCGTGATCGCCTGCCGGCCCGAGGCGTTCTCGACGACGATCGCCTCGATGCGGTTGTCGCCGATTCCGTCCTTCACGATCGCATCGACGAACGACGTGCCGTAGAGCGCGGTGACCCCCGCCTCCTGCAGCATGTTCGCCATCACGCTGCCCGCCCCTTCCGGATTGAAGCTCATGCGCGTGAACGGCGCATCAGGCGCGTGGCGGCGCTCATAATGCGAGAGCGGATTGCCCGCCCAGTTCGGCAGCCGGTCCTGCGTGACGGTGTAGATGTAGCCTTCGCGCGCGAAGCGCTCCATCAGCTCGGTGTGGATGCCGCCGACGCCTTGCCCGGCGTGTCCCTGCAGGCCGGATGTGTGCACGCCGCCCGGCATGTCGAAGCGCTCGACCAGCACGACGCGCATGCCCATGCGCGCGGCCTGCAGCGCGGCGGCGAACCCGCCTGGACCGGCCCCGACGACTACCACGTCCGCGTCATAGGCAACCGCCACCCCCTCCGACGGTTCGGAAATTGGATGTTGTCCGCCCGAAGTTCCGGTCGTCATGTTCATTGGCTCGTTTCCTTCCCGTGCGTGCCACAAACGGCGCTGCACTCATCGTCACGCGGTTGAAACACGCGGCCGCGAGAAGACGCAAGCATTCGCGACACAGGCGGCGCGGGATTGTCGGACCTCCGCCGCGACGGCCACCGTGCTGCATACTGACTTTAAGACGCGCCCGGTTCCTCCGCACATCCCGTTCGTCGGGGCGGAGCGCCTGAGACTGCCGCTCTTGCAGGCGGAAGATGCGCGCCCAATGTGCATGAAGAGAAAGAAAAAACGAGCCATGAGGCTCGTTCCTCATGGATGGCTTGAGACAAGCCCCCCGCCCTGCTAGACCCGCCGCCGAATCCTGCAACCTTCACACGAGCGCATGATCCCGAAAGGCGGATACGGTTTTCGGAAAGGATCATGCGCTAACGAATAGCGCCCGGCACCGTCGGGCTGGAAACCCATTGACCATGCCGCTTCGGAACATCGCCATCATCGCCCACGTCGACCATGGCAAGACCACGCTGGTCGACCGCCTCCTGCAGCAATCCGGGACTTTTCGCTCGAACGAAAAAGTCGCCGAGCGCGCGATGGACAGCAACGACCTCGAACGCGAGCGCGGCATCACCATCCTCGCCAAAGCCACCTCCGTGCTCTGGCAGGACGTGCGGATCAATATCGTCGACACGCCCGGCCACGCCGATTTCGGCGGCGAGGTGGAGCGCATCCTCAACATGGTGGACGGGGCGATCGTCCTCGTCGACGCCGCCGAGGGCCCGCTGCCGCAGACGAAGTTCGTCGTGCAGAAGGCGCTCAAGCGCGGCCTCAAGCCCATCGTCGTCATCAACAAGGTGGACCGCAGCGACGCACGCCCGACCCAGGTGGTGAACGAGGTCTTCGATCTCTTCGCCGCGCTCGACGCCACCGACGAGCAACTCGACTTCCCGATCCTCTACGGCTCCGCCAAGCAGGGCTGGATGTCGGATTCACTCGAAGGCCCGCACGATCAGGGCATGCAGCCCTTGTTCGATCTCGTGCTGAGCCACGTACCGGCGCCGCAGGTGGAAGACGGCCCGTTCCGCCTGCTCGCGACGATCCTCGAAGCCGATCCCTATCTCGGCCGCATCCTCACCGGCCGCATCACCTCGGGCTCTGTCAAACCGAACCAGAGCGTGAAGGTGCTCTCGCGCGAAGGAAAACTCGTCGAGCAGGGCCGCATCACGAAAATCCTCGCCTTCCGCGGGCTCGAGCGCACGAGCATCGACGACGCGGCCGCGGGCGACATCGTCGCAATTGCCGGCCTCGAAAAGGCGACCGTTTCCGACACCATCGCTGCCCCCGAGACCGAGGCGCCGATCGCCGCCCAGCCCATCGATCCGCCGACGCTCGCCATGACCTTCCGCGTCAACGATTCCCCGCTCGCGGGGACGGAAGGCGATAAGGTTACGAGCCGCATGATCCGCGACCGCCTCTTCCGCGAGGCCGAGGGCAACATCGCGCTCCGCATCAAGGAGAGCGACGAGAAGGACGCCTATGAGGTCGCCGGCCGCGGCGAATTGCAGCTCGGCATTCTCATCGAGACCATGCGCCGCGAGGGCTTCGAACTTTCCGTCTCGCGTCCGAAGGTCGTGCTCTCCCGCGACGAAGCGAGCGGCGAATTGCACGAGCCTATCGAGGAAGTCGTCATCGACGTCGACGAAGAGCACTCCGGCATTGTCGTACAGAAGCTCTCCGAACGCCGCGGCGACATGACCGAGATGCGCCCTTCCGGCGGCGGCCGCCTGCGCCTCGTCTTCCACGTGCCGACGCGCGGACTTCTCGGTTATCAGAGCGAGCTCCTGACCGACACGCGCGGCACCGCCGTGATGAACCGCGTGTTCCACGCCTACGCGCCCTACAAGGGTGAGATCCCCGGCCGCCGCAACGGCGTCCTAATATCCACAGATCAGGGTGAAGCCGTCGCCTATGCGCTGTGGAATCTCGAAGCGCGCGGCCCGATGATGATCGAGCCCGGCTGGAAGGTGTATCGCGGCATGATCGTCGGCGAGCACACGCGCGGCAACGACCTCGAAGTGAACGTGCTCAAGGGCAAGAAGCTCACCAACATCCGCACGACGTCGAAGGACGAAGCGGTGCGCCTGACGCCACCGATGAAGATGACGCTCGAGAAGGCGCTCGCCTATATCGAGGACGACGAGCTCGTCGAGGTGACGCCGAAGTCGATCCGGCTCCGCAAGAAGCAGCTCGATCCGAACGAGCGCAAGAAGGAAGAGCGCGCCCGCGAGGCAGCGGCGGTCTGAACGACGGGCGCGAATTCCGTTTCGATTTATCCAATTCGGCCCACTCTGGCGAAGGCGGGAATCCAGAGCAGTGTGCACATTCTTTTGTGGCCTTGGGTCCCCGCTACCTGTCCCCGGCGAAAGCGGGGGATCGCGGGGAGGAAGTGGGAAGATGATTCCGTTCACAATCCACCAGTGTGACCGAAAGGCCGCACTTCTCCACTGGATTAACTGTCCATTAACGAAGGTCTTGAAGCGGCGGAGGGCGTTTGCTTCGATCAGGACCATGGAAACGGTCCTTATCGAAATCCGCAAAGCCCGCCCGGACGACGCCGTGGCACTGGCCGACGCCCATGATGAGGCGTGGCGGACCGCTTATATGGGCCTCATTCCCGGCCCCGAGCTGGAGAAGCTCGTCTCTCGGCGCGGCCCCACCTGGTGGGACGCCGCGATCCGCCGCGGCTCGCGCATCGTGCTCCTGATGTTCGGGGATACCATCGCCGGTTACGCGAACTTCGGCCGCAACCGCGCGAAGAGCCTGCCCTATGGCGGCGAGGTCTATGAGCTGTACCTGCGGCCGGAATATCAGGGGCTGGGATTTGGCCGCAAACTCTTCAGCATGGTCAAGCGCGAGCTTGGCCTGTCCGGCCATACCGGCCTCGTGGTCTGGGCACTGTCCGACAACGAGCCGGCGGTGAATTTCTATCGCGCCCTCGGCGGCCGCGCGGTCGCGCGCTCGACCGAGCGTTTCGGCACCAAGGTGCTCGACAAGGTCGCCTTTGCTTGGCCGCGCTGAGCCGAGAGGCGTTTCCCCCGCTCTTCCCAAGCTCTTTTCCACATGCCGCCCACGATCGTATCGTGCGCGAATCGTTCTATTAACATTTCATTAACCGTAAGCGGCGAGCCTCTTCCTCAGGGAGGAAGCGGCCATTCTCAACCTGTCGATCGTCCAGGAAGACGACATCGAGCCCAAGGTCATTTCGGGAGCGTTACACGCTCCGCGTTCTCCCTGCGGGTTGCGGCCCGTTCCCGACAACCCGCCCCCGTCCATAACGGCCCTCAAGGAGATCGCGCCCTGGCTCGTCGGCCACACGATCGCAACAGTCGAACGCGAGCTGATCCTCCAGACGCTCAGACACTGCGCCGGCAATCGCACCTGGGCCGCGGGCATTCTGGGAATTTCCGTCCCCGCCTTGGAAGCCAAGCTCCGCAGCTACGCAGGCCCGCGCATCGTTTCCCCTCATCGCGGCGACAATGAAAACGAGCAGGACGACCAGCCCGGCAACCCTCCTGATCATCCCCGGTCGCTTCCCCGGCCCGCGTCACCCCGCGCCCAAATTCACCGAGAAGTCCCTCGTGAAGTCCGCCGCGAAACTCGTCGCGAAATTCGCCGTGAACCGTCTGGCGGCGGTGTCGGGCTGCGCTGGGTGATCGGCTCCATACTCACGGTGATCGCCGTGATCGCGATGGCCTTCCGCTTTTTCGGCGACAACGCGACGGTCGCCTCGCACGTTCGCGGGGAGCCGCCACGGATCGAGTTGTCCATCAAGGAGCGCCAGATTCTCCCGCTGCCGCCGTCCGTGCTGGCGCTACCGACAGCGCCTTCGATCGCGCCGGCCGTTGCGTTTGCCACGGTCGACATCGAACAGGAACCCGTCATGGATTCCGTGCCTGCCGCAAGCGACGTCGCCGCACTCACGGCCGCCGAACCGGACGAAATGCTGGCAGAAGCGGCCGCCGTGGGCTTCGAAGAGCAGGTGGCGACAATAACAACGCTCGAAAGTCAGTTGCCGGAACCGGAAGAATTGGACTTCGACGTTACCGCCGCGATCCTCGCTACCGTGCGAGATGACACGTCGGAGGAGCTCGCTCCACTGCCGATCGCGCGTCCCGCCTCCATACCCCTCACGGACAAGCCGAAGCGCGTGGCGCGCCCTGCTCCACGCCGAGCGGCCGTCGCGGCACAACCGCCTGCTCCGCTGGCAGGGCCCAACCCGCTACACATTCTCTTCCCGTTCGCCATCCTCCTGCAGGCGGCAACCGGACAGGTCGGCGGAACGGCGAAGGGCGCCGCGCCAGCACTCTGCTGCAATCGCTGATCGTTGGAATCCGGGCTCGCTAGATGCCGGGCGGCTCGAGCCCGGCCCGCGTACACGCCGCCCGCAGCGTGTTCATGAGGAGGCACGCGACCGTCATCGGCCCGACGCCCCCCGGCACCGGCGTGATGGCGCCCGCGACCTTCGCCGCCTCCTCGAACGCGACGTCCCCCACGATCTTCGTCTTGCCGGGCGCGGAACCGGAAACGCGATTGATGCCGATGTCGATCACGGTGGCGCCCGGCTTGATCCAGTCGCCGCGCACGAGCTCCGGCTTGCCGATCGCCACGCACAGGAGATCCGCCCGCCGCGCCACAGCCGCAGCGTTCTTCGTGCGCGAGTGCGCGATCGTCACCGTCGCGTTCTCCTGCAGAAGAAGCTGCGCGAGCGGCCGGCCGACGATATTGGAACGGCCGAGCACGACCGCTTCCAGCCCGGCGAGCGAGGCATGTGCGCGCTTCGCGAGGATGATGCAGCCGATCGGCGTGCATGGCGCGAGCGCCGGCAGTCCGGTCGCGAGCCTTCCGGCGTTCATAGGGTGGAATCCGTCGACGTCCTTCGCGGGATCGATCGCGTCGAGCACGCGCCGCGCATCGATCTGCGATGGCAGCGGCAATTGCACGAGGATCCCGTCGACCGCGGGATCGGCATTCAGCGCCCGCACGCGGGCAAGCAGCTCCGTTTCCGACGTGTCCGCTGGGAGCTTGTGCTCGAACGAAGCCATGCCGGCTTCACGCATCGCGCGCACCTTGCTGCGCACATAGACTTCGCTCGCGGGGTTCTCGCCGACGAGTACCATGGCGAGGCCGGGTTGCCGGCCAAGCTGTGGAGCAATGCGTTTCGTTTCGTCAGCAGCTTTCGCGCGCACTTCGGCGGCGATCGCCTTGCCGTCGAGAATCTTCGTGGTCATTTCTTCTTTCCTTGCCCCGTGACGGTCTGCTCCAGGGCTGCTGCCAATGTGGCCGGGTCGCCGGCGATGCGGAATGTCTTCAGCCGTCCCGCCGCGCCCTGCAGCAATTCGATTGCCGACGGCGCGACCCCCGCTGCTTTCGCAAGCACGCGCATAAGCGCGTCGTTCGCCTCGCCGTCCGCGGGTGTTGCACGCACCCGCACTTTCAGCACCGGCTGGTCGCCGAACTGCGCGATGCCGTCAACGGCGTCACGACCGCCTTTCGGCGTCGCCCGCACGCTCACCGTCAGGCCGCCGGGTACGGCCTTCCAAGGTCGCGCCGCGGATTTCCCGCTCAGTAGAAGCTCCAGAACAGGAGCCGCTGAATGAACAGCAGAATGATGATGAGGATCACCGGCGAGATGTCGAGGCCGCCGAGGCTCGGCAGGACATTGCGGATCGGCCGGAGTGCCGGCTCGGTGAGCCGGTAGAGCGCCTCGCCGATCGTTCGCACCACGTTGTTGTGTGGATTGACGACATTGAAGGCCACGAGCCACGAGAGCACCGCGGACGCGATCAGGATCCAGATATAGAGCTGGATCAGCGTGCTGATGAGCCAGAGAAAAGGGTTCATTCGGCGCTCCCCGCGAAAACGTCGGTCCCGATGAATAGCCGCGCATGCCGCCCGGGGGAAGTCCGCAAAGCAATCAAACCGTCTCCATCCTGAGGAGCCGGCCGATGTCGGGTTTATCCCGACATTGGCAGGGATTCCTGCGCAAATCGGCTACAGTCGATCTGCGTGCGAAGCGGAGGCGTTTCGGAGGACGAGGCGACTGCGCGACTCGAAGGATAAGGTCGCGAAAATGTCACCTCGCAGCGGCTCTTCTTGACACCCCGGAGAGGGCGAGCCTACATGCCTCCCACTCTGGACCGGGGCCGTAGCTCAGCTGGGAGAGCGCCGCGTTCGCAATGCGGAGGTCAGGGGTTCGATCCCCCTCGGCTCCACCAGGTCTCACCATCACCGTCCGAAAGCAGACACGTCCGCGAGGACGATTCCGCGCCGGCGTCACCCGCGAATCAAAACGGGAGACCGCCGGAGGGGTCACAGCCGACGGTCTCCCGTTTATGCATTGGCCGGCTACGCACAACCTGACGCCGGCTCGCCCTTCCCTCAGCAAGCCCGTTGCCAGCGCGCGCGACCGGAACAATCACAATATCTGGGGCGCCAGAGCGGTTCGATGACTACGGATTGAAATCAGCCGGGACAGTCTCACGCAGCCGGCGTCTCATTTTGCGACCGCTTTCGCATTTTGCGACACCGGAACCTCATCCGTTGGCGTCACCGTCGTCTTCCCCGCGGCACCCATCATCCCGGTCCACAGGTCGAGGAACCGGTCGAGCCAGGCGCGGGTTTTGTGATCATGCAAGGCGCGCCCCTCGAAGTGCTCGCGCCGCGATTTCGCACCCGGCAGCGTCAACCGCTCATGGCCGCGCGTGGTCCAACGATAGACCATCTGCGTCGTGAGTTCCGGATGGAACTGCACGCCGAACGCCGAGCGCCCATATTGGATCGCCTGATTGGGGAACGTATCGCTTTCCGCAAGCCGCACTGCGCCGTGCGGCAGCTCGAATCCCTCACGGTGCCACTGATAGATATGATCGGGCCAGTCGAGGAGCTTCGCGCCCTCCGGCGTCGCCCGAAGCGGGTAGTAACCGACCTCCACGAGCCCCTCGGGATGTACGTCGACCTTCGCGCCGAGCTTGCGTGCGAGCATCTGTGCGCCGAGACAGATGCCGAAGAACGGCTTGTCTTCTCGGAGCGGCACTTCGATCCAGTCCGTCTCCGCACGCACATAGTCGTCGGCGTCGTTTGCGCTCATCGGCCCGCCGAAGATGATGACGCCGGCGTGCTCTTCGAGCGTCTCCGGCAGCGGATCGCCGAAGCGTGGCCGTCGCGCGTCGAGCGCAAAGCCGCGCTCGATCAGCCGGTGGGCGATGCGGCCCGGGCTCGAGTGTTCCTGATGCAGAATGCAGAGGATCTTCTGTTTGTTCATCGCCGATTCGATCTTCGTTCCGGCTGCGGTCGCACGCGATTTCGTCGGATTGATGGGCTCAGTTTTCCTCGCCTGCCCGCCCGTCGCGAATCTGCTTGCGGATCGTCACCCGGTCGCGCGACGGCACGTGCATGAGGTCGGCCGCCCGCCACACCAGATTGTCCTCGAACTCGCTGAGCTCGCCATCCGCATACGCGATCTCGAACATCATCTCGACCACGCGCCTGCGTCCTTCGTCATCGAAGGCGCGATTGAGCACGGCCGTGAATTGGTAGAGATCGACCGCCTCGCGGTCCGCTGCGATCGCCGCGTCGATCAGCTGGTCCACCTCGTCCATCCCGAGCTCGAAGCGGTGCGCGAGCACGTCCCGCAGCTTTGCCCGCTCGTGCTCGTCGAACCGGTTGTCGCTGGTCGCAACGTGCACGAGCAGCGCCGCCGCCGCGAGCCGGAAGTCCGTCTCCTCGAACGTCTCGGGCGGCCGCCCGCCGCCCGTGATCTCGCTGATGAATTCACCGATCGAGCGCAACAACATTCCATCGGTCCCGCAGAGGTCCATGACAAGGCTAGCAAATTTCGCGCCGCCGCCACCATGGCATATAGTCCCCCGCCGCTCTCGATGCCACCCGATCCGCCGCAGGAGAAGCCGCATGCTGCGTTGTGTTGTGCTCGACGACTACCAGGACGTTGCGCGGAGCTTCGGCGACTGGACGAAGCTCGCCGACAAGGTCGAACTTCAGGTCATGACCGGCCACATCGACGACCGCGCGGCCCTTGCCGCCGCGATCGCCGATGCCGAGATCGTGATCGCCATGCGCGAGCGCACGCCCTTCGACCGCGCGCTGTTCGAGCGGCTGCCCAAATTGAAGCTCCTCGTCACCACCGGCATGAAGAATGCGTCGATCGACCTGAAGGCCGCCGCCGATCACGGCGTCACCGTCTGCGGTACCGGCGGCTCGCCAGGCCCGACCGCCGAGCTCACCTGGGGCCTCATTCACGCGCTGATGCGGCAGATCCCGCGCGAGTTCGCGAACTTCCAGAAGGCCGGCAAATGGCAGCTGACGGTGGGCCGCGAGCTTGCCGGCCGCCGGCTCGGCGTCATCGGCCTCGGCCGCCTCGGCTCGCGTGTCGCCCGCGTCGGCCTCGCCTTCGACATGAAAGTATCCGCCTGGAGCCAGAACCTCACACCCGAGCGCTGCGCCGAACTCGGCGTCGCGCACGCGCGCTCCCTCGATGATCTCCTGCACACGTCCGACATCGTCAGCATCCACCTCGTGCTGAGCGACCGCACCCGCGGGCTCATCGGCGGCCGCGAGCTCGGCCTGATGCAGCCGACCGCGCTCCTCGTCAATACCTCGCGCGGGCCGATCGTCGACGAGGCAGCGCTGATCGCCGCGCTCAGGGAAAAACGCATCACCGGCGCCGGCATCGATGTCTTCGACAAGGAGCCCTTGCCGGTCGATCATCCCTTCCGCAGCCTCGACAACGTCATCGCGACCCCGCACCTCGGCTATGTCACCGAGGAGACCTATCGCATCTACTATCAGGAAGCGGTCGACGACATTGCCGCCTGGCTCGCGGGCAAGCCGGTCCGTGTGATCGCTCCGGCGTGATGTGCGGGATGGACGGTGGCACGATCGGGCTTCGCACCGTTCAACACATTGTTATTAAAGAGTTTTCCCGGCAACCCCGGGTCCGGACGTACTCGGCATGGATTTTACCGGCGAGCTTGCCCACAATGCCGGTTCGCGTCAGACGCAACAACGACAATCACAAACGGGAATAAACACAGAGGAGAGGGTCACGTGATGTTTGCAAAGCGTCTTGCCACTGCCGCAGCGGCCATTGCGATTGCGGCTGCGTCGCCGGCGCAGGCACAGGAGTTCATCAACATTCTGACCGGGGGGACCGGCGGCGTTTATTATCCGATCGGCGTCGCCCTATCGAAGATTTACGGCGAGAAGATTCCCAATGCGCGGCCATCGGTACAGGCGACCAAGGCGTCGGTCGAGAATCTGAATCTGCTGCAGCAGGGCAAGGGCGAGATCGCGCTCACCCTCGGCGATTCGCTCGCCGCCGCCTGGACCGGCGACGAGGAGGCCGGCTTCAAGACGAAGCTCGACAAGCTCCGCACCGTCGGCGGCGTCTATCCGAACTACGTGCAGATCGTTGCTTCGCGGGAATCCGGCATCAAGACAATCGCCGACCTGAAAGGAAAGCGGCTCTCCGTGGGCGCACCGCGCTCGGGCACCGAGTTGAACGCCCGCGCGATCCTGACGGCGGCCGGCCTCAGCTACAAGGATCTCGGCAAGGTCGAGTATCTGCCGTTCAACGAGTCCGTCGAACTGATGAAGAACCGTCAGCTTGACGCCACGCTGCAATCCGCAGGCCTCGGCGTTGCCTCGATCCGCGACCTCGCCAACTCCATCGATGTCGTGATCGTGGAGGTCCCCGCCGACTTGATCCAGAAGATCGGCGCGCCGTTCCAGTCGGCCCCGATTCCCGGAGGAACCTACAAGGGCGTGGACGAGGCGGTGAACACCGCGATCATCCCGAATTTCCTGGTGACGCGTTCGGATCTCTCTGAGGAGCTCGTCTATCAGATGACCAAAAATGTGTTCGAGAACCTTGGCGCGCTCGCCGCGGCCCATGCCGCGGCCAAGCAGATCAAGCTGGAAAACGGACCGAAGGGGTCCCCGGTACCGCTGCATCCTGGTGCCGCGAAATACTACAAGGAAAAGAATGTCGCGATGTAAGTCGCATCGCAGAAGGACAACAGGGGCCGGCAATGCCGGCCCCTGTCATTAAGGAGCGGCGACCAACGCCGCCGGTCGAACCGAGGAACGACCATGACGAACGACACCGGTAGGCTACCGCAGGAAAGTCCGTTGACGCCGGAAGAGACTTCCGTGCTCACCGTCAATGACGCGGGCGGACACATGGACACGTCGTTCGGCACGGGCGTCGGCGGCCGGATCGTTTTCTGGATCGCTGTCGCCTTCTCAGCCTTTCAGTTGTTCACCGCCGCCTGGGCGATCCTTCCGAGCCAAGTCGTCCGCTCGGTGCACGTCGGCTTTCTGCTGCTGCTGTTGTTTTCGATTTCCGCGCAGCATGCGCCCGGCCTTGCGCGCCGCTACGGTTCGTGGGCGCTCGGCATCCTCGCCTTCGCCGTCAGCTTCTACCACTGGATTTTCTATTCCGACCTCATCGTTCGCGCCGGCGATCCAAATCAGGCCGACATCGTCGTGGGCATTCTTGTCGTCGTCCTCGTGTTCGAAGGCGCGCGCCGGCTAATGGGTCCCGCGCTTCCCATCATCTGCGCCGTCTTTCTCGCCTACGCGATCTTCGGCCACCTGCTCCCTTCACCGCTCAATCATCGCGGCTATTACTTCCAGCAGGTCGTCGAGCAGATGTACCTCGGCACGGAAGGCATCTACGGCATCCCGACCTACGTCTCCTCCACCTTCATCTTCCTGTTCATCCTGTTCGGCGCCTTCCTTGAGCGCGCCGGCATGATCCAACTCTTCAACGACATTGCGATGGGCACTGTCGGCCACGCCCGCGGCGGACCCGGCAAGGTATCGGTGATTTCCTCAGGCTTGATGGGGACGATCAACGGCTCAGGCGTCGCCAATGTCGTGACCACCGGCCAGTTCACGATCCCGCTGATGAAGCGCTTCGGCTACACGCCCGCCTTCGCCGGCGCCGTCGAAGCGACCGCCTCGATGGGCGGACAAATCATGCCGCCGGTCATGGGCGCGGTCGCCTTCATCATGGCCGAGACACTCGACGTCCCCTACTCGACGGTCGTAACGGCGGCGGTGATCCCCGCCTTCCTCTATTTCTTCACCGCGTTCTGGATGGTGCATCTGGAAGCCGGCAAGCGCGGCCTGCTGGGCTTGCCGAAGGAGGAGTGCCCCTCCGCGCTGCAAGCGATCCGGGAAAAGTGGTTTCTCATCCTCCCGCTCGCCGCCCTCGTCGTGCTCCTGTTCTCTGGCTACACGCCGCTCTTCGCCGGACTCGTCGGCCTTTCGCTCACGGTTTTCATCATCCTCGGCATACCGATATCCGGCCTGCTCACCGTTCCAGCACTGCGCGTCGCCTTTTGGATTCTGCTCGGCCTGCTTGCTGCCGCCTTCTTCAAGCAGGGCATTAGCATCATCGCCATCACGATCGCGGCGCTCATCGCGCTCAATCTGCTGTTCCGTGGCGGCCGCGAGACGCTGCGCATGTCGCTCGACAGTCTCGCCGACGGCGCCCGCAACGCCTTGCCGGTCGGCATCGCCTGCGCGCTCGTCGGCGTCATCATCGGCGTACTTACGCTCACCGGGGCGGCATCGAATTTCGTCCGCGTCATCGTCGCGATCGGCGAGGGATCGATCTTCATTTCGCTCGTGCTGACAGCGATCACGAGCCTGATCCTCGGCATGGGCATCCCGACCATCCCGAATTACATCATCACCTCGTCGATCGCCGCACCCGCCCTCGATCAGCTCGGCATTCCACTGATCGTCTCGCATATGTTTGTCTTCTACTTCGGCATCATGGCCGACCTCACGCCGCCGGTGGCGCTCGCGGCCTTCGCCGCGGCACCGATCGCAAAGGAGGCGGGCCTAAAGATTGGACTAATGGCCTGCCGCATCGGCGCCGCCGGCTTCGTCGTTCCCTTCATGGCTGTCTATTCGCCGGCGCTCATGCTGCAAGCGAACGACCCGTTTGCCGCGACCATCGGTTTTCTGCCAGCGGTCGCCTACGTGGTCGCGAAGGCGATCATCGCCGTTATGCTCTGGGGCGTTGCCATCATCGGCTTCCTCCGCACAAGCGTGGCGTGGTGGGAACGCCTCTGGGCGCTCGCCGCCGCCTCGATGCTCGTCCTCGCGCTGCCGATCACCGACGAGATCGGTTGGGCGGGCTCGATTGCGTTCCTCGTCTGGCATTATTGGCGCGCCCGCCAGGCCGCGCCGCAACCGAAGCCCGCTGAGTAGCCCGCGCATGTTCCGGCGAAGCGGATACCGGTTCGCCGTCAAGAGCATGCGCCACGTAAGGAATCCTACATGGAGCTCTGTCTTTTCGCCGGCGCCGCCACCGTCCGGCTTGGCGTGCTCGCGCTGACGCTCGCCTGGACGCACTCCGTCGAAAAGACCCGCTGGGAAGAAGACTGGCGGCTCGCGCCGGAAGGCTTGGTGCTCGTTGAATCGCGTATCCAGGGTTCCGGCGCCGGCATGGAACCGCCACCCCAAGCGCGTTTTGACGGCAAATGGTGGCGCTGGCCGGGCACGGCGCCGCCGCTGCCCGCGATCGTGTTGCGACGCGCGGGCTTTGCCGGTGACTGGACCATCTGCCGGGACAGGAAATGCCAGCTTATCGGCACGCTCGTGCCGCCGCGCGCCGATCCCGTCACCCTCGCCCGCTGTTCATGAAAAGCCTCACTCCTGCAGGTGGGCAAGGCAATGGCAGGAAAGATGGAAGACGGCGGCGGAGGTCGCCCGAAGTGCCGGCGCTTACCGGCTTTTTCGTCGCGCTGTGGCTCATATCCGCATGGCTATTCGGGAAGGCGACGCGCGAGCAAGGTTCTCACGGGCACACGGCGGTCGGTTGATCCGCGGCCACCCATTGGAGAACGACGCTAAGCGTTGACTGGGAAATTTTAGTGGTGCCGGCAGAGGGATTTGAACCCCCGACCCCCCGCTTACGAAGCGGATGCTCTACCGCTGAGCTATGCCGGCGCTGATGGGCCCTGATAGCGGGGCGCCGCCGCGAGTTCAAGGATTACCGGAGTCCGAACTAGAAGGGGCGGAACCGCGACCCTTCGGAAGCGGCATCGGCTTCCGGCTCCGGTCCCGGATCGTCGGGCAGGGGCGGCTCCGCCACCACCGGCTCGACTACGGGCTTCTCCTTTGGTTGCCGCCGCTCGCCGGCTTCGGCCGGTGTCGGTGCGGGCGGCGGCTCGACAATGGTCTCGAGGCGCGCCGGCGGCTCGGCGGCCGCCGCGGCGATCGCCTGCTGCGCCACCTGCTCCAGCACCGGCCCGGCGAGCGATTCCGGCGGCACCGTCCACACGAACGCGTCGAGCTTGCCGGAGAGCGGCGAGATCGGCAGCCAGCGCTCCGACACATAGCCGTCCGCGACCCATGCCGGATCACGCCGCGCCCGCACAGCACGCGCGGTCCATTCGCGCGCCTTGCCGTGATCGCCGTGCTCGGTCGCCTCGATCTCCGCCATCAAGAGGCACACGCGCTGCGTGGGCTCCGTGGTGAGCGGTGAGAGAACGTCGCGCGCCTTTCCGAAATCCTGGGCGTCGATGGCGGCCCGCGCCACCGCGATCAGCGCCTCGGGATTCCCCGGCGTCCGCATCGCGAGCGATTGTATGCGGTCGAGCCGGCCGCGCGCCGTGTCGCTGGCGCGCAGATCCATATAGGTCTCCGCCAGCTCCGGATGCGGGTTGGCGATAAAGGCCCGCTCGAGCATGCGCGCCGCGCGCCGCACGTTGCCCGCGGCCGCTTCGAGCCGCGCAGAAAGCGCCACCGCCGGCACGAGATCGGGTGCGAGCTTCACGGCGGCAGCCGCCGCCTCGCGCGCGGGCTCCGCTTCTGTGTCTTCCAGCGCCATCGCCTGCGCCGTGAGCAACACCGCGCGCCGTCGTTTGCCCGTTTGCTTCGTGATCGCCTTCGCCGCGATCTGCCGGTCGAGCGCGTCGAGCGCGCCCGACCAGTCGCCGGCGCGGCAGCGGAATTCAATCACCGCTTCGTTCGCCCAGCCGAGCGCGGGATCGGCACGCGAGGCTTCTTCGGCATAGCCCAGCGCCGCCATCGGATCGGCCCGCCGCTGCGCCTCGATGAAAAGCCCGTGCAGGCCAAGGAGCTTTGTCTCTTCGTGCGCGAGCATGTCGCGGAAATTCGTCTCCGCGCCGGCGGCGTCGCCATTGAGCTGCGCCGCCTGCGCGGCAAGCAAAAGCGTCAGGGGCTCGCCGCTCAGCAGCTTCTGCGCCTCGCCCGCCGAGCGCCGCGCGAGCGCGGCGTTGCCGCTGCCGACCGCGATCAGCCCGCGCGATACCGCCCGCCAACCGCGCAGCTGCTTGCGTTCGTGCACATAGTCGGCGACCCGCTGCGGCGAGCGCAGCAGGAAGCGCAGCAGCGACCAGACGAAAATCGCCGCCGCGAGCAGCGCGAGCAGCGCGACGCCCGCCACCATGAGCGACGTGGAGATGCGCCAGCCCTGCCACGTCAGCACGACTTCGCCCGGCCGGTCCGCGAACCACGCGGCGCCGAGCGCAAGGACGGCGATGACGGCAAAGAAGATCGCAACGCGGATCACGGCTGTTCACGCTCCGCATTGCCCATGAGAATTGTCTCCGAAAGCTTCTTCACTGCCGCTTCCGCTTCCTGCCGTTCGCGCGCGGCGGCAAGCCACGATGCCGCCGTGGCTTTCGCGGTCTCCGGCAGCGTGTCGCTTTCGACAAGCGCGCCAGCGAGGTCGCCGCGCGCGAGCTTCGTCTCGATGCGCGCGACGACCGCGCCCGCGCTCGTTCCTTTCGGTTCGCCCACGGGGCGCACCTCCACGAGCCGCACGGCGTTGGTGTAGAGCCGCGAGAAGAAACCGCCCTCCGGATTGGGCCTGCGCAGAAGCTGCGGCATGACCGCTTCAAACCGCTCCGCCAGCGCAGCCGTCGTCGGCATTCCCTTTTCTGCGTGCGCGTCGAGCGGCGCGAGCGCCGCCGCACGATCGCCGAGCCGCGCCCGTACCGCTTCCAGCTCCTTGACGAACGGCTTGCCCGACCGGATCGCGTCGGCGAGCGCGTTCAGCGCCACGATCTCCGCCGCAATCGACGTGTCGGTCGCCGCCGCCCGCGCGGTGGCGATCGATGCGATGCGCTCCTCGATGCCGCCGATCCGCTCCGCCAGCAAATCGATCGCGGCAGGCGTCACCGCGGGCGGCGCCTGCTCCGCCATCTTCCGCAGATCGCCGAGCGTCGCACGCAAATCCTTCACCGCGCTCTCGATCGCCGCCGTCCGCTCGTTCACATTCGACAGATCGGGCGCCTGCGGCGCTGGCCGCTGTTCGACGGCCGCAAGCCGCTTCTCCGCTTCATGGATTGCCGCCGTCAGTCGGTCGAGGCGCGTGCCGAGCCCGTTCATGTCCGGCGCCGCGGCCGGCGGCTGCGCCGCGAGCTGCTCGATGCGCGCGGAAAGATTCGCGATCTCGTTCTGCAACGCGCCCGCCTGCGGCTCCCCTGTCTGCACGCGCGGCAGGAGCGCGTAAACGATCGCTGCGCCGATGACGAGCCCGGCGCTCGCCGCAAGCAAGGGATTGCCGGCAAGCGCGCGCCAGTCGAATTGCGTGGGCTGCGCCGTTGCGGTCTCCGCACCGGCGGCCTGTTCGTCTTTCGGTGCTTCCGCCTGCGCCCGCTGCTCCTCGCCGCCAATCTCCTTCGCCTGGAGGTCGAGCACGGGCGGCTTTCGCCGGCGCTTGCGCGGCTGCGGCGGCTGGGTGTCCTCGGGGCGGTCGCTTTCGGCCATCTCTTCCTCTTCCTCTTGGACGCGGATGAATCGGCCGCCTGCAAGCGGAGGTCTTTACTAGGCCCGCAAACGATTAGGATTTCAACAACGCGAGGAGCGCCGCTTCGTTCGGCCGCGGCGCCACTTCCACCTGCGCGCCCAGGGCCTGCAGGGGCTCGGCCACCGCCGCCGACAGGCAAAGGTGCCGGACCTTGCGGGCGGCCTCCACAAGGCCCTCCTGCTGCGCGAGTGCCACGAAGGTCCGGGCGCTGCGTGGCGAAAAATGCAGCACCGCATCGAGGGCGTCCGATGCCAGCAATGCCTTCGTCGCACCGAACGCGGCCGCGGCACGAACGCGATAAAGCACGAGCAGATCGACCGCGATTCCGGCGGGCGCAAGCAGCGCTCCCAAATCGCGTGCCCGCTCCTCGCCCGCGAGATGCAGCACGCGCGCGCCGCGCACGAGTTCATATTTAAGCTTCTGCGCGAGCGAGCCCGCATCGCCATCGGCGGCAAAGACCTCGGCGAATCCCGACGCGCGCGCCGCTTCGGCGGTGGCGGTGCCGACCGCATAAAGCGGCAGCGCACGAAACCGCTCCAATTCGATCATCGCACCTGCAATACGAACGGCATTGGCGCTCGTGGCCGCAAGCGTGGTGAACGGTCCTGCCGGAATCTCGCCGGGCGTCAGTGGCTCGATAGTCAGAAGCGAATCGATAACGGCCTCATGCCCAAGCCCGGCCAGCCGCGCGGCCGTACGCGCGGCGTCCGCCTGCGGGCGTGTAAGGAGAATGCGCATGCGCTACGTCAGCGCCGCGAGCACCGAAGCCGGCGCGCGCGCTTTCAGCTCGCGTCCGGCATCGGCGCCGAGGCGCGCCGCATCCGCAGGCAAGCCTTCGCGCCGCGTCTCCACAACATCGCGCCCATCCGGCGAGATCAAAAGCCCATAAAAATGCAGGCGCCCACCTTTGAGCCACGCATGTCCCGCAATCGGCGTGCGGCAGGTCCCGTCGAGCTCCGCAAGGAATGCGCGTTCCGCCGCGAGCGCAATGGACGTCGCCGCGTCATCAATCGCCGCGACGAAGCGCGCGGTCTCGCGGTCGTCCGCACGGATCTCGATCGCGATCGCACCTTGTCCCACCGGCGGCGGAAACGTCTCCGGATCGAGCAGCTCCCGCACCCGGTCCGCGAGCCCAAGCCGCTGCAAGCCCGCGAGCGCCATCACCGTCGCATCGAAGCCGCCGTTCGCCACCTTGTCGAGCCGCGTCTGCACATTGCCGCGCAGCAACTTCACGTCGAGATCGGGCCGCAGCCGCCGCACCAGCGCCTCCCGCCGCACCGACGCCGTGCCGACGACGCTGCCCGCCGGCAGCGCGGAGAGGCTCGACGCCTTCTCGCTCACGAAAACGTCGCGCGCGTCCGCGCGCTCGGGAAAAGCCGCCAGCGCGAGCCCCCGCGGCAGGAACGTCGGCACGTCCTTTGCGGAGTGCACGGCGAGATCGATTGTGCCGGCGAGCAGCGCCTCCTCGATTTCCTTCGTGAAGAGCCCCTTGCCGCCCACATCCGCGAGCGGCCGGTCACGCACCGCGTCGCCTGTGGTCTTGATGACCACGACCTCGAGCGCCGCCGGATCGAGCCGGTGCGCGTCAGCGAGTCGCGCACGCACAAACCCGGTCTGCGCGAGCGCGAGCGGACTTCCCCGCGTTCCGATGCGAAATTTCGCTTTGCTCATCATGTCTATCTAGCACCTTATGGGCGCGGAACCGGATTCCTGCTATGGCCTGAGCATGCTCATTCTGGGGATCGAAACCACCTGCGACGAAACCGCCGCCGCGGTCGTCCATCGCGGCGAGGACGGCACGGGCGAAATCCGCTCGAACGTCATCCATTCTCAACTCCTCGAGCATCGCGACTATGGCGGCGTGGTGCCCGAGATCGCCGCCCGCGCCCACGTGGAGTTGCTCGACACCGTCATCCGCCGCGCCATGGATCGGGCCGGCGCCCGCTTCGACCAGCTCGACGCCGTTGCCGCCGCGGCCGGCCCCGGCCTCATCGGCGGCGTGATCGTCGGCCTCACCACCGCGAAAGCGATCGCCCTCGTCGCTCGCAAGCCGCTGCTCGCAGTCAATCATCTCGAGGCCCACGCGCTCACGATCCGTCTCACCCATCGCATCGGTTTTCCGTATCTCTTGCTGCTCGTCTCCGGCGGTCATACGCAGCTCATCTCCGTCGAGGATGTCGACCGCTACCGCTACATCGGCGGCACCGTCGACGACGCGATCGGCGAGGCCTACGACAAGACCGCGAAGATGCTGAGCCTGCCTTATCCCGGCGGTCCCGAAGTGGAGCGCCGCGCCACCTTCGGCGATCCGCGCCGCTTCAACCTGCCGCGACCCATGATCGGCCGCCCCGAGCCCAACTTCTCGCTCTCCGGTCTGAAAACCGCCGTGCGGATCGAGGCGGAAAAGCTCGGCCCTCTCACCGACGACAATATCGCTGACCTCTGCGCTAGCTTCCAGGCGGCAATCGTCGATATCGTGGTGGATCGCGTGCGCGTGGCGCTCGGCCTCTTGCGCAACAGCGCGTGGAAGCCGCGCGCCCTCGTGGTGGCCGGCGGCGTCGGTGCCAACCGCACGATCCGCGGCGCGCTGCAGGCCGTGACGGCCGACGCCGGCACGCCGCTCATGCTGCCGCCGCCCGAGCTTTGCACCGACAACGGCGCGATGATCGCCTGGGCCGGCGCCGAGCGCCTCGTGCGCGGCATGGTGGACAGCCTCGACGTGAGCCCGCGTTCGCGCTGGCCGCTCGGGCAGGAAGCCGCGGCCTGAATCCCGCGCATGGCAAAGCAGCAGCGCATCAGCGTTCTCGGTGCCGGGGCCTGGGGCACGGCGCTCGCCAATGCGCTTGCGCGCCTGCATCCGGCCGTCATGCTCTATGCGCGCGATCCCGCCGTCGCGGCCGAGATCGAGAAGCACGGAACCAACGCGAGCTATCTTCCGGGCGTCGCGGTCGCGCCTGAAATTGCGCCGACAACATCGCTCGAAGAAGCCGCCACCGCCGACGTGCTGCTTTTGGTCATGCCAACGCAGTCGCTGCGCGCGCTCGCCCGCACACTCTCGCCGTATCTTCGCCCCGCCACACCGCTGATCGTCTGCGCCAAGGGCATCGAGCGCGGCACCGGCCGCTTCGTCACGGAAATCCTTGCGGAAGAAATCCCGCAATCACGGCCTGCGATCCTCTCGGGCCCAAGCTTTGCCATCGATGTCGCGCGCGGCCTGCCCACCGCCGTCACCCTCGCGGCCGCCGAAGAAAGCCTTGCCGTTTCGCTGGCGGAGGCGCTGCGCTCCCTCACCTTCCGCGTCTATCACTCGACCGACGTGCGCGGCGTCGAGATCGGCGGCGCGGCCAAGAATGTGCTCGCGATCGCCGCCGGCATTGTCGCCGGCAGGCAGCTCGGCGCAAGCGCGCAGGCCGCGCTCACCACCCGCGGTTTCGCCGAATTGCTCCGCTTCGGCCGCGCCTACGGCGCGCACCCCGAGACGATCACTGGCCTCTCCGGCCTCGGCGACCTGATCCTCACTTGCACTTCTCCGCAGTCGCGTAACTATGCGCTCGGCGTGGCCTTGGGCGCCGGCAAGCCGATCGCCGAAGCGGCCGGCGGCAAGCTCACTGAGGGTGCCTTCACGGCTTCGATCCTGGTCGAGATGGCACGCAAACAGAGCGTGGAAATGCCGATCGCGGAAGCCGTGGACAACCTTCTGTCCGGCCGCATCGGCGTCGAGGACGCGATCGGCCGGCTTTTGTCGCGGCCGACCCGCGCGGAGGTGTAGCGATGGCGTATTGGCTTCTGAAAACCGAGCCAGGCACCTGGTCGTGGGACGATCAGGTCAAGGCCGGCGCGAAAGGCACCGCCTGGGACGGCGTGCGCAACCCGCAGGCCAAGGCAAACATGATGAAGATGAAGAAGGGCGACCGCGCCTTCTTCTATCATACGGGCGACGACAAGCAGGTCGTCGGCGTCTCCGAGATCATCGGCGAGCATCGGCCGGACCCGTCGGACAAGGCCTGGGTCGTGGTCGATCTGAAGGCCGTCGCGCCGTTTCCAAAGCCCGTGACGCTCGCCATGTGCAAGGCCGAAAAGAGCCTCGCCAGGATGGCACTCGTCAACAACCCGCGCCTCTCCGTGCAGCCCGTCACCGACAAGGAATGGGCTGTCGTGTGCAAGCTGGGCGGCTATAAAGGAGGCTGATTTTCCGCCGCGGAGGGCGACCATGAGCTTCGCCGGCATGAACTACCTTGCGATCGTGATCGCGGCGATCGCCGGCTTCGGCTTCAGCGCGATCTACTACATGAGCCTCGCGACCCCCTGGATGAACGCGGTCGGCTGGTCGCCCGAGCAGCAGGCGGCGCACCTGAGGGGCCAACTCAATACCAGCAAGCTCCCGTTTCTCATCGCCATCGTCGCCAACCTGGTCATGGCGTGGATACTGGCGGGCGTGATCGGCCATCTCGGCCCCGATCAGGTGACGATCCGGAACGGCATCATCTCCGCGGCGTTCCTCTGGCTCGGCTTCGTCGCCACTACGCTTTCGGTCAACTATGCCTTCGGCATGCGCAAGCCGATGCTGACCCTGATCGACGGCGGCCACTGGCTCGGCGTGCTCCTGATCATGGGCGCGGTGATCGGCGCCTTCGGCGTCTAGAGCGCGGTTCGCGCATGCAAAACGCGTTTCAAGCAGCAACCAAAGTCGAACCGCGCGTCGCCTTGTCGCCCTTCACCGCGCTTCGCATAATGGGTTTAACCAATAGATCGCGGCCGGCGCAGCCCGGCCCGGCAGGGAATTGAAAGGGAGGAACCGGATGTCGGACAAGGTTTACGAGGTTCCGGCTGAGTGGAAGAAGCGCGCCTTCATCGACGACGCGAAGTACCAGGAGATGTACGCGTGGTCGGTGAAGGATCCCGACGGCTTCTGGGCCGAGCAGGCCAAGCGCCTCCACTGGTACAAGCAACCGACGAAGATCAAGAACACCTCCTACGACCCGCACAACGTCTCGATCAAATGGTTCGAGGACGGCACCCTCAACTGCGCCTACAACTGCATCGACCGCCACCTTCCGACGCGCGGCGATCAGGTCGCGATCATCTGGGAGGGCGACGATCCCAAGGACGACAAGAAGATCACCTACAAGGAACTGCACGCCGAGGTGTGCCGCTTCGCCAATGTGCTCAAGGCGCAGGGCGTCGAGAAGGGCGACCGCGTCACCATCTACATGCCGATGATCCCCGAGACGGCCTACGCCATGCTCGCCTGCGCGCGCATCGGCGCGATCCACTCGGTGATCTTCGGCGGCTTTTCGCCCGACTCCATCGCCGGCCGTATCGAGGACTGCAAGTCGACCGTCGTGATCACCGCCGACGAGGGCCTGCGCGGCGGCCGCAAGATTCCGTTGAAGGCCAACGTGGACGCCGCCTGCGAGAAGGCTTCCGGCGTCACCAACATCATTGTCGTCAAGCGCACCGGCGCGCCCGTGAACATGCAGGCGGGCCGCGACGTGTATTATGACGACCTCGCCAAGGGCGTCTCTGCCGACTGCCCATGCGAGGAGATGAACGCCGAGGACCCACTCTTCATCCTCTACACCTCGGGCTCCACCGGCAAGCCGAAGGGTGTGCTGCACACCACCGGCGGCTACCAGCTTTTCGTGGCGATGACGCACCAGTACGTCTTCGACTATCACGACGGCGACGTCTACTGGTGCACGGCGGACGTCGGCTGGGTCACCGGCCATAGCTACATTCTCTATGGCCCGCTCGCGAACGGCGCGATCACGCTGATGTTCGAGGGCGTGCCGAACTACCCCACCATGTCGCGCTTCTGGGAAGTCTGCGACAAGCACAACGTCAACATCTTCTACACCGCACCCACCGCGATCCGCGCGCTGATGCAGGCGGGCGACGAGCCCGTGAAGAAGACGAGCCGCAAGTCGCTGCGCCTCCTCGGCTCGGTCGGCGAGCCGATCAACCCGGAGGCATGGGAGTGGTATCACCGCGTCGTCGGCGACAGCCGCTGCCCGATTGTCGACACCTGGTGGCAGACCGAGACCGGCGGCATCCTCATCACGCCGCTCCCCGGCGCTACAACGCTCAAGCCCGGCTCCGCGACGCGGCCTTTCTTCGGCGTGCAGCCGGAGATCGTCGACGCGAACGGCGTCGTGCAGCAGGGCGCAGCCACCGGCAATCTCTGCATCGCCGATAGCTGGCCCGGCCAGATGCGCACGGTCTATGGCGACCACCAGCGCTTCGTCGATACCTACTTCAAGACCTATCCCGGCAAGTACTTCACCGGAGACGGCTGCCGCCGCGACGAGGACGGCTATTACTGGATCACCGGGCGCGTCGACGACGTGATCAACGTCTCCGGCCACCGCCTCGGCACCGCCGAGGTGGAAAGCGCGCTCGTCGCCCACGCCAAGGTGTCGGAGGCCGCCGTCGTCGGTTATCCGCACAACATCAAGGGCCAGGGCATCTACGCCTACGTGACGCTCATGGCGGGCGAGCAACCAACCGAGGAGTTGCGCAAGGAGCTGGTCGCCTGGGTGCGCAAGGAGATCGGCGCGATCGCCTCGCCCGACCTCATCCAGTTCGCGCCCGGCCTGCCCAAGACGCGCTCGGGCAAGATCATGCGCCGGATCCTGCGCAAGATCGCAGAGGACGACTTCGGCAATCTCGGCGACACCACAACGCTCGCCGACCCTGCGGTCGTCGACGACCTTGTGAACAACCGGCAGAACCGCAAGAGCGCCTGAATCTCGTCGTCCCGGCCGAGGCGCGCAGCGCCGAGAGGGGGGACCGTCATCAATCAATCGCAGAACGATCCCGGCTCGCGCTTCGCGCGGCCGGGATGACGATCCACTACCCTGCCGCCCCGAGCAAAATCCGCGTCGTCTCCTCCGGCATGTCCATCATCACCTCGTGCCCGCACGCGAGCTGGTGCGTCTCCCACGCCGGATCGACCCTGCACTTTTCATAGAACCGCTGGAAGGGGCTCGGCCGCCCGAGCTCCGTCGCCCACACATAGATTTTCTTCTTCACCGCCGCGTGCGCGCCCGTGAGTTTGAGCCGTTCGGTGAGGCAGGCGAGCGGATGCGGGCCGGTGAGCTTGTTGTAGAGCGGCACATCGGCCGCGTTCAGATTCCAGTAGGTCGCGGGCGGCGACGGCACGACCGTCCCGCCATTGTCGCCCGCGAGCGCGAGGAAACGCGCAGTGTTCGCCGGAATGTTGATGTCGAACAGCGACTGGCCGTTTTCCGGCAGGAACGCGTCGAGATAGACGAGCGCCGAGACCTTGCCGGCGAGCCGGTCGGCGGCGCCCGTGATCACCATGCCGCCGTAGGAGTGTCCCACCAGCACTGCACGCTCGATGCTCTCGTATTCAAAGACGTTCACGACGTCCTGAATATGCATCGAGAGATTCACCGTGCCGTCAAGAAGGTGCGCGCGGTCCCCGCAGCCCGTCAGGCTCGGCGTATAGACGATGTGCCCCTTCGCGCGCAGCACCTCCGCGACCCGCTGATAATTCCACCCGCCACCCCACGCGCCGTGGACGAGCACAAACGTTGTTTTCTTTTCCGTCATGGTCCCTCCCGATCGGAAAAGGACTATACGGAGCGGGGTAAGCCACCAAGGCCCTGAAGGAGTAAATCGTCATTGCTAGCGGAGCGAAGCAATCCAGGACAGACACGTGCATCGTGGATCGCTTCGTCGCTGCGCTTCTCGTGATGACGATGTAAAATCAGGAGTACTTACCGGCCTAGAAGTCGCTCGCGATGCCCTTCACTTCCCAATCGCCATAGCGCACGGGCTCGGGCCCATCGCGTCCGCCCAGTTCCTTGGGTTTGTCCTTGCCGTGCGCGTCGATCGCCGCGCGGCGCGCGGCGGCTTCGGCGAGCGCCCGCTCGGCGGCCGGCGATAGCTTCTTCGTGACCGGAGGGCTGCTGCCCGGTCCCTGTGCCTCAGACGCCTTTCCCATACCGCTTTCGAACACCCGGAAGGCGGCCGCGTCAAGGCGGCGGGCCGCTTGCGAAAAAACCCGGCGCTACCCATCTTTTTGCCGTGGAGACGGTGTGAATTCCACCGTCGCGGAGGAGACGATGAACTATTTCAAGACCGCCATCCTGCTTGCGGGCATGACCGCGCTCTTCATGGCCGTCGGCTTCATGATCGGCGGCGAGGCCGGCATGCTGATCGCGCTGCTGGTCGCGGGCGGCATGAATATCTTCGCCTACTGGAACTCGGACAAGATGGTCCTGCGCATGCACGGCGCGCAGGAGGTGGACGAGCGCACGGCGCCAGAATTCGTCGGTCTCGTCCGCGAGCTCGCGGGCCGCGCCGGCCTGCCCATGCCGCGCGTCTATCTCATGGACAATCCGCAGCCGAACGCCTTCGCCACCGGCCGCAATCCGCAGAACGCCGCCGTCGCCGCGACCACCGGCTTGCTCCGCTCGCTGTCGCGCGAGGAAATCGCCGGCGTCATGGCGCACGAACTCGCCCACGTGAAGAACCGCGACACGCTCATCATGACGATCACCGCCACGCTTGCCGGCGCGATCTCCATGCTCGCGCAGTTCGGCATGTTCTTCGGCGGCAACCGCAACAACAATCCGCTCGGCATCGTCGGCATGCTGGCGATGGTGATCCTTGCGCCGCTCGCGGCCATGCTCGTGCAGATGGCGATCAGCCGCTCGCGCGAATACGCCGCCGACCGTATGGGCGCCGAAATCTGCGGCCGCCCGCGCTGGCTCGCCTCCGCGCTCGCCAAGATCTCCAACGCCGCGCACCGTATCCCGAACGAGGCCGCCGAGGCGAACCCCGCCACCGCCCACCTCTTCATCATCAACCCGCTCTCCGGCGAGCGCATGGACAACCTATTTTCGACGCACCCGGCGACCGAGAACCGCATCGCCGCGCTGGAAGCGCTCGAGCGCGGAATGGGCGGCGCGAGTGCCGTCAATCTCGGCACCGCCGGCGGCGCCAGCCCCTGGGGCTCGCGCGGCCCGTGGGGCTAACGCATTTTCTAGTGGAAGAGATCGCCTTTCCGCTCGTCCCCGCTTTCGCGGGGACCCAAGGGCCGCAACACAACACGCGAACTGCCCTGGATTCCCGCGCGGAGTAAATCAACGAGAGCCAAACTCGCTCTAGCACCCGGTGTTTTGACCCGAGGGTTGCGCTCGCGTAGCAACGCCGCGTTATGAAGAAGCGCGCGAAGCGGACGCCCGCGGAAACGCCCGGTCTTGCGAGCCGCAGGCTCGCGGCCGCGGCCCTCTTTGCCGTTCTCCATCGCCGCCGTCCGCTCGACGAAGCGCTTGATCCCGCGATCGGCGTCGACGGCCTGCGCGCGCTCGCCGACCGTGACCGCGCGCTCGTGCGCATGCTGACGGCGACTGTGCTCCGCCGCCTCGGCACGCTGCGCGCGCTGATCGCGGGCTTCACCGAGAAAGGTCTGCCGCAGGACGTGCCGCAGGTGGAGATCGCGCTGCTTCTGGGCGCCGCGCAGATTCTCTTTCTCGACGTGCCGGACCACGCCGCCGTCGACCTTTCCGTGCAACTCGCCGCCGAACGCCGCAACAAGCGTTATGCGGGCCTCGCCAATGCCGTGCTCCGCCGCGTCGCGCGCGAAGGCCGCGAGCGCTACACGGTGCTCGACCCGCTCCTCGATACCCCGCCCTGGCTGCTCGAGCGCTGGCAAAAGAATTACGGTGTGGAAACCGCCGCAGAGATCGCCGCCGCACACAGGCTCGAGCCGCCGCTCGATCTCACCGCAAAAAGCGACGCACCCATTTGGGCGGAACGACTCAGCGGGCTTTTGCTGCCGAACGGCACGATCCGCCTCGCTCATGCCGGTCCGATCGCGGCCTTGCCCTGCTACGACGAAGGCGCCTGGTGGGTGCAGGACGTCGCCGCGAGCCTGCCCGCACGCCTCCTCGGCGATGTAGAGGGACTATCGGTCGCCGATCTTTGCGCGGCGCCCGGCGGCAAGGCCGCGCAACTTGCGGCCGCTGGCGCGCACGTCACGGCAATCGACCGCTCCGAAAATCGTCTGAAGCGCCTGCGCGAAAATCTCACGCGCCTCGGCCTCTCGGCCGAAGTCGTCGCCGCCGACGCCACCGCATGGAAAGACGGCCCGTTCGACGCCGTGCTCCTCGACGCGCCCTGCTCGGCGACCGGCACCATCCGCCGCCATCCCGACATCCCGTGGCAGAAAGAGCCGGACGATCTCGCCGTGCTCGCCGCGTTGCAGGCGCGGCTGCTCGATAACGCGGCCAGACTGACGAGACTCGGCGGCGTCCTCGTCTATGCCACCTGCTCGCTCGAGCCCGAGGAAGGCGAGCGCCAGATCGAATCATTCCTTGCGCGCCATCGCAACTTCGTCCGAGAGCCCGTCAAACCGGCGGAACTCGGCGGCCTGCCGGACATGATCTCCCCCGCCGGCGACCTGCGCAGCCTGCCTTGCCATCTACCGAATGCGGACAGCCGCCTCGCCGGCTGCGATGGCTTTTTCGCCACACGTTTACGCCACGTTGCCTGAGGTTTGCCCGGTGATTGGACAGGCGAATCGGCTCCGATATGTTGGCGCACCGAACGGGCGCGCCCGCGCCCGCGGCACCGAAAGGCATTCGACTCGATGAATGGCGGGGGACTTGCGGAGCGGCTGCGGCTCGCGCGTTTCGTCGCCGGGCAGGGCTGGCGCAAGCTCATGCTCGGCGTCACCGCGAATCCGCGCATCCGCTGGCGCGTCGGCCTCGCCGTCCCCGAGCGCCTGCTAATCGCGCCGCAGGATTTACGCACCGCTGATCCCACACTCGCAAGCGAGTTCTATGCCGGCCGCTTCGTCTTCGCCGGCAAGGTCGTGGCGACCGACGGCCGCTCGCCCTTCGAGATGCCACCGCCGTCGCGCGAATGGGAAGAAGCGCTCATCGGCTTCGGCTGGCTGCGCCACCTGCGCGCCGCCGGCACTTCGATCGCCCAGGCCAATGCCCGCGCGCTCATCGCCGACTGGATAGCGATCCAGGGCGCCTGGCACCCGGTCGCCTGGCGGCCCGAGATCGTCGCCCGCCGCGTGATCTCCTGGCTGACGCAGGCACCGCTCATCCTCGAAGGCGCCGACCACAAATTCTATCATGCGTTCCTGAAGAGTCTCGCGCGGCAAGTGCGCTACCTGCGCCGCACTCTTGGCGACACCCGCGACGGCTATCCGCGCCTCCTGGTGACGATCGCGCTCACCTTCGCCGGCCTCTGCATCCAGGGCGAGACGCGGCTCCTGAAAGCAAGCGCGCGCCGTCTTGCGCAGGAGCTCAACCGTCAGATTCTGCCCGACGGCGGCCACATCAGCCGCAATCCGGGCGTGCTGATCGATCTGCTCATCGACCTCCTGCCGCTGCGGCAATCGTTCGAGGCGCGCAGCGTCCCGCCGCCGTCTGCACTGCTCAATGCCATCGACCGCATGATGCCGATGCTGCGCTTCTTCCGGCACCGCGACGGCGCCTTCGCGCAGTTCAACGGCATGGGCGCGACCCCCTCCGATCTGCTCGCGACCGTGCTCGCCTATGACGACGCCCGTGGCGCGCCCGTCGCCAACGCGCCGCATTCCGGCTACCAGCGCGTCGAGTGCGGTGAGAGCATCATCATCATCGACACCGGCAGACCGCCTCCGATCCCCCTCAGCCACGAAGCGCACGCCGGCTGCCTGTCGTTCGAATTCTCCCACGGGCGCAGCCGGATCGTTGTCAATTGCGGCATGCCCGCCGCGAACCGCGACGCCTGGCGTCCCGCGGCGCGCGCGACGGCGGCACACTCCACCGTCACCATCAACGAAACGTCGTCCTGCCGCTTCCTGACCCATCCCACCTATAATCGCCTGATCGGGGTGCCCATCATCGAAGGGCCGGCCGAGGTGCATGCCTCCCGTGGCGAGCGCGACGGCGCCCAGCTCATCCGCGCGAGTCACGACGGCTACGTTTCGCGCTTCGGCCTTCTGCATCAGCGCTCCTGGCGGCTGTCGGGGGACGGCACCCGGCTCGACGGCGAGGATGTCTTCTTCACGGCCGACGGCGACACCGTCCCGACCGACGCGCCGGATACCTTCGTGATCCGCTTTCACCTGCATCCGAGCATCAAGGCGAGCCGCCGCACCGACGGCTCGAGCGTGCTCCTGGTGCTCCCGAACAAGGAAAGCTGGTTGTTCAGCGCCCCCAATATGGAAGTGGAGGTGGAGGAAAGCGTTTTCCTCTCGGCCACCGACGGGCCGCGGCGGACGAGCCAGATCATCATTGCCGATGAAGTGCGCGCCCTCCCGCGCATCGTCTGGACCTTCATCCGCGCCCCCCAGGGCCAGCGCGAAAAGGAGCGTGAGCAGGCAGAGGCCGTCGGCCCCAAATTGCCGCTCTGACACTTTGCAGCGTTTCCCTGCCGCGCCGACCGTGCTATCGGCGCGGCGCATGTACTCCATCGATTGAGCGCCAGATGTCGAACCGCGTCCGCCCTGTCACCCGGGCTCTGCTTTCCGTTTCCGACAAGACTGGCCTTGTGGAGTTCGCCCGCACGCTTGCCGCGAACGGCACGGAACTCGTCTCGACCGGCGGCACCGCGCGCGCGCTCTCCGATGCGGGCCTGAAGGTGATCGATGTCTCGGTGCTCACGGGCTTTCCCGAGATGATGGACGGCCGCGTGAAGACGCTGCATCCGAAGGTGCATGGTGGCATTCTCGCGATCCGCGACGACAGGGCCCATACGGACGCGATGCAGGCGCACGGCATCCCGCCGATCGATCTCGTCGTCGTGAACCTCTATCCGTTCGAAGCGACCGTCGCCAGGGGCGCGGGCGCGGAAGAGTGCATCGAGAACATCGACATCGGCGGGCCGGCCCTCATCCGTGCCGCCGCCAAGAACCACGGCGACGTCGCGGTGGTCGTCGACGTTGCCGATTACGACACCGTGCTGAAGGAGATCGCCGCCCACGGCGGCACCACGATCGCACTGCGGCGGCTCCTCGCCGCCAAAGCCTTCGCCCGCACCTCGGCCTATGACTCGGCGATCGCCAACTGGTTCGCCGACCAGACGAGCGTCGAGACGCCGGTATGGCGCACCTTCGCGGGCAAGCTCGGCGAGCGGCTGCGCTATGGCGAGAACCCGCACCAGAGCGCGGGCTTCTACAAAGGCGCGGAGGAGCGGCCGGGCGTCGCCACCGCCCGCCAGCTTCAGGGCAAGGAGCTCTCCTACAACAACATCGCCGACACCGACGCCGCCTTCGAGTGCGTCGCCGAGTTCGACCCGAAGCGTACGGCGGCGGTCGTCATCATCAAGCACGCCAACCCCTGCGGCGTGGCCGAGGGCAAGACGCTGCTCGACGCGTACAAGAAAGCGCTCGCCTGCGATCCCGTCTCGGCCTTCGGCGGCATCGTCGCGCTCAACCGCCCGCTCGATGCCGAAGCCGCCGCCGCGATCGTCGAGATCTTCACGGAAGTGATCGTCACCCCCGGCGCCTCCGAGGAGGCGATCAAGATCGTCGGCGAAAAGAAGAATCTCCGCCTCCTGCTCACCGGCGGCCTGCCCGATCCGCGCGCGCGCGGCCTCACCTTCCGCTCGGTCGCCGGCGGCATGCTGGTGCAGACGCGCGACAGCGCCGTCGTGGACGACCTCGACCTCAAGGTGGTGACGAAGCGCAAGCCCACGCCCGAGGAACTCGCGGACCTCAAGTTCGCCTTCCGCATCGCCAAGCACGTGAAGTCGAACGCGATTGTCTACGCGAAAGGCGGCGCCACCGTCGGCATCGGCGCAGGCCAGATGAGTCGCGTCGATTCCGCCCGCATCGCCGCGCAAAAGGCGCGCGACGCGGCCGCCGTCGCAGGGCTTAAAGAGCCGCTCACCAAGGGTTCAAGCGTGGCGTCCGATGCGTTCTTCCCGTTCCCCGACGGCCTGCTCGCGACCATCGAGGCCGGCGCCACAGCCGTCATTCAGCCGGGCGGTTCGATCCGCGACGACGAGGTAATCACCGCCGCGAACGAGCGCGACATCGCGATGGTGTTCACCGGCGTCCGCCACTTCCGGCACTAACCCGCACAAACGACAACAGCAGCGCGCCCGTCGCGAAAAATGCGACGAGCACCGAGATGCCAGCGCGCTGGCTTGCAAACGCCGCCGTCATCGTCGCCACGGCAAACGGCCCCGCGAATGACGTGAGCTTCCCCGAAAGCGCGAACAATCCATAGAACTGCCCGAGCTGGTCCCGCGGCGCGAGCCGCGCAAGCAGCGTGCGCGACGACGCCTGCAACGGCCCCGCCGCAATGCCGATGATTGCGCCAAAGACGACATACAGCCGTTCGGGCAATGTCGAAAAGAGCCCAGCGCCCGGCTCCGCCGGCGGCACCGGAACGACGAAGAACACCGTGCTCCGGTCGACGGAGAGGATCGCCACCGACATCGCGATCAAGAGCACAAGCGAGCCGAGGATGACGGTTTTCGATCCGAGCGCATCGTCGATACGGCCGCCGAGCAAGGCGCCGATGCTCGCCGCGATCGTGATCAGGATGCCGAACACGCCGATCTCGATCGTGCCCCAGCCGAGCATGCCGGCCGCATAGATGCCGCCGAACGCAAACAGCGCGCCGAGCCCGTTGGCATAGATCATGTTGGCAAGGAGAAAGATCAGACTGTTGGCGTGGCTGCGGATCCCCCGCACGGTCTCGATGAACGTCTGCAGGCCGACCCGCACCGCCGGCCCAAGCTTCATTGCCTGCTTACCGTCCGGCGTGAACAGAAAGAGCGGCAGCACGAAAACAATGAACCACAGCGTCGACAACGGCCCGCTCGCGCGGTCGCCCTCGTGCTGCGCCGGATCGAGCCCGAACAGCGGCTCGAAGCCCAGAAGCGTGCGCCCGGTTTCCGGGCTCGCCGCGAGGAAGCCGAGCGTGAGCACGAGCGACACGAGGCCGCCGACGTAGCCCATGCCCCAGCCGAGGCCGGATAGTCGTCCGAGCCGATCCGGCGGCACGAGCGTCGGCATCATCGAATTGTTGAAGACGGTGGCGAACTCGACCCCGACAGAGGCCACCACAAACGCCACGAGCACGAGGGAAACCGTCTCCGCCTCACCCGGCCGTCCGAACCACAACATCGATGCGCCAACGATCAGCAATGCGCCGAAGACCGCGATCCACGGCTTGCGGCGGCCGGTGGCGTCCGCAACGGCGCCGAGGATCGGCGAAAAAAGCGCGATCAGGAGCCCCGCAAACCCCGCAGCGAACCCCCAGAGCGCCTGCCCGCGCGCGGGGTCGCCCACCACGACCGAGGCGAAATAGGGCGCATAGACGAACGTCGTCACCAGCGTGAAGAACGGCTGGCACGCCCAGTCGAACATCACCCAGCCCCAGATGCCGAGCTTCGAGACCGGGCGCGCGAGAGGCTTTTCGGCTTGCATGCAGAGGGCCCTGTTGGGTGACGCCGGCACGCAGCCGCGCGGATCGGCGATGAATCGCTGCTTTGATTATATTGCTTGCTGGTTATGCCTTGGCGAGATCGGCGAGCAGACCGACGGCGACCGCAAGCTTCGAAAGGGAAAGCCCCGTACCGGCGATGTCGTGGATGCTCGTGCGCGCGCGCTCGATGTCGCGCCCCCGTTGCGCAACCCACGCCTGCACCGCTTCTTCGCCGGTCTTGCCGGTCCCGAGCGCTTCGGCGGTCAGCCGCCGCTGGCTCGCGGCGATGTCCACGAGGCTGCGGTCGAGCGCAAGTCGGTCGAAATGATCGGCGAGCTCGATCGCATTCGCCGCGACGATGATCCGGTCCAGCCGGAAATAGGCGCCGATGGCGAAATAGACGCCGGTCGCCCGCTCGATCGGCCGCTTCGTCTCCTCGGCGACCCGCACGATGTCCGGCGCCGCGACGAGCTCCGGCAGGCTCGCGAGCGTTCGCGCGAGCGGCTCCGGCACGTTGGCGCCCATGAGCTCCGACATGCGCGCGCCGCGCGCGGCGTGTTGCTCTTCCGGCAACCCCCGCTCGAGCGCCGCGGCGACCGCCTCGATGCCCGCGCGGTAGCGCGCCACGATCTCGGCAAGGCCCTGCGAAAGGTCGACGTTGCGCAGGAACCAGTTGATGCGGTCGAGCAGCAGGCCCTGCACCGCGGCGTAGAGCGAAAGCTGCCGGTCGCCGCCCATCCGCCCGTCCAGCGCGTCGATTCCGGTGTTCAGGTCGGTCATGCCGTAGGCGTCGCGCACCGCCGCGAATGCCTTCGCGATCGCCGGCGCATCGGCGCCGGTCTCGTCGGCGACGCGCGCGACGAGCGACGGGCCGCCGCGATTGATCATGGAGTTCGAAAGCATCGTCGCGATGATCTCGCGCCGCAGCCGGTGTTCCTGCACGGCGTCGGGGAAACGCTCGGGCACCGCCTTCGGAAAATAGCGGACGAGCTCGCGCGCCAGATACGGATCGTCCGGCACATCCGACTCCAGGAGCGCGCCGAACAAGGAAAGCTTCGCGTAGGCAAGCAGCACCGCGAGCTCCGGCCGCGTCAGCGCCTGTCCGCGCAGCCGCCGTTCGCCGAGCTCGATATCCGAGGGCAGGAATTCCACCGAACGGTCGAGCGCGCCGTCCGCTTCCAGCGTGTGCATCAGCCGGATCTGGAAGCCGAGGTCCTCCGTCCCGCGCCGCTCGGCGAGCGAAAGCGCGAGCGTTTGCAGATAATTGTTCCGCAGCACGAGGGCCGCGACATCGTCCGTCATCTCGCCGAGCAGGCGGTTGCGCTCCTCGAGCTTCAGCCGCTGCTCGCGCATGGGCACGCTCAGCGCGATCTTGAGGTTCACCTCGACGTCCGACGTATTCACGCCCGCCGAATTGTCGATCGCGTCCGTGTTGAGCCGGATGCGGCGGCGCGACGCCTCGACGCGGCCGAGCTGGGTCATGCCGAGATTGGCGCCTTCCCCTACCACCTTGCAGCGCAGATCGGCGCCGGTCACGCGGATCGGATCGTTGGCGCGATCGCCCACCCGGTCGTCGCTTTCATTCGACGCGCGCACATAGGTGCCGATGCCGCCGAACCACAGGAGATCGACCCGCGCCTTGAGGATCGCCTGCATCACCTGCGCGGGCGTCGCTTCCTTCGCATCGAGGTCGAGCAGCGCCCGCATCTCCGGCGACAGTGGAATGCTCTTCGCCTTGCGCGGGAACACACCGCCACCCTTGGAGATCAGCGCCTTGTCATAATCCTGCCAGCTCGAGCGCGGCAGCTCGAACAGCCGCTTGCGCTCCGCCCACGACGTTGCGGGGTCCGGCGAGGGATCGATGAAGATGTCGCGGTGATCGAACGCGGCGACGAGCTGGATCGTCTTCTCGAGCAACATTCCGTTGCCGAAAACGTCGCCGGACATGTCGCCGACGCCCGCCACCGTGAACGGCGTCGTGCGGATGTCGATGTCCATCTCGCGGAAGTGCCGCTTCACCGCCTCCCACGCGCCGCGCGCGGTGATGCCCATCTTCTTGTGGTCGTAGCCGTCCGAGCCGCCGCTCGCGAACGCGTCGCCAAGCCAGAACCCGTGCCGCAGCGCGATCGCATTCGCCGTGTCCGAGAAGGTCGCCGTGCCCTTGTCGGCGGCGACCACGAGATAAGGATCGTCGTCGTCATGACGCACCACGTCCGGCGGCGGCACGATGCCCTGCGGTCCGATGTTGTCGGTGATCTCCAGCAGGCTCGAGATGAAAAGCTCGTACGCCGCCGTCCCCTCCGCGAGCACCGCCTCGCGCCCGCCGCCTGCGGGCATGCGCTTCGGCACGAACCCACCCTTGGCGCCGAACGGCACGATCACCGCGTTCTTCACCTGCTGCGCCTTCACGAGCCCGAGGATCTCGGTGCGGAAGTCCTGCGGCCGGTCCGACCAGCGGATGCCGCCCCGCGCGACCTTGCCGAAGCGCAGGTGGATGCCCTCGACGCGCGGTGAATAGACGAAGATCTCGTAGAGCGGCCTCGGCAGCGGCAGCTCCTCGATCTTCCGGCTTTCGAACTTGATGGAGATGATCGGTTTCGCGTGCCCGTCGGCGCCGGTCTGATAGAAGTTGGTGCGCACCGCCGCCTTCACGAGATTCACGAACCGGCGCAGGATCTGGTCGTCGTCGAGGCTCTCGACCGCGCCGAGTGCCTGCTCGATGTCCTGCGCGATCGCGGCTTCACGCGCGCTCCGCTCCTCTCCGCTCACCTCCACGCGCGGATCGAACCGCATGTGAAAGAGCGCCACGATTTTCGCGGCGATCGCCGGATACCGGTTCAAGGTGCTCCAGAGATAGTCCTGGCTGTAGGCGATGCGTGCCTGCCGCAGGTAGCGCGAGAGCGCCCGCACGAGCGCGATATCCCGCCACGGCAGGCCGGCGCCAATTACCAGCGCGTTGTAGCCGTCGCTTTCCGCGCGACCGCGCGCCATCGCCATCAGGCAGCTTTCCAGCCGTCCTGCGAGCGCCGGCACGTCAATCTCGCCGCCACCGGCGCGGCCGAGCAGCATGTCGTGCAGCCAGCACCCGACGCCGTCGCGCGGCTCGACCGTGTAGGTCTGCTCGTCGATGACGGTGAAGCCCATGTTCTCGAGGACCGGCACCCGCGCCGAAAGCGGGAGCGGCCGTCCGTGGCTGAACAGCTTGAGGTTCGCCTGCGCCGGGTTGGCGGGATCGCCGCGATAGAACTCCACCGCGATGGCGTTGTCCGGCGACAGCGTCTCCAGCATGCGGATGTCGGAGACGGCCGTGCGCGGCGTATAGGCTTCCTGGTAGCCCGCCGAGAACGCGTCGCGGTAGCGCCGTTCGAGCGCGCGCGCCTTCGAGAGTTCGTGCGTCGTCTCCAACTCGCTCGCGAGCCGGTCGCTCCAGTTACGCACCAGCCGCTCGATGGCGAATTCCAGCATCGACTGTTCGGGCTCGGGCGTCGGCCCCTCGTCGCGGCCGATGATGAAGTGCACCCGCGTCAGCGGCCCGTCGAGAAACTGCGGATAGAAGGCGGACACGTGCCCCTGGAAGGTCTCGGCGAGGAAGTTGCCGATCTTCACGCGCAACACGCTGTCGTAGCGCTCGCGCGGCACATAGACGATCGCGGAAACGTAGCGGTCGAACTTGTCGGGCCGCACGAGCACCCGCACCCGCGGGCGTTCCTCGAGCTGCAAGATCTCCAGCGCAAAGCGATAGAGCAGATCGACATCGATCTGGAACAGCTCGTCGCGCGGATAGTTCTCCAGCACATTAACGAGCGCCTTGCCCGAATGGCTCGCCGGGTCGAAGCGCGCGCGCGCGAGCACCTGCTCCACCTTGCGCCGCAGATAAGGAATGTTGCTCGCCCGCCGCGTATAGGCGGTCGACGTGAACAGCCCCACGATCCGGAATTCGCCGGCGATCTTCCCTTTCGCGCCGAAACGCTTGACGCCGATGTAATCGAGATGGACGCGGCGGTGCACGCGCGAGCGCACGTTCGCCTTGGTGACGATGAGCGGCACCGGCTCGCGCATGAACGCGCGCAGCGCCGGCGTCGTCGTAACGAGCTTGCCCGCGCGGCGCAGCACGTGCAGGTCCGGGTTGCGCAGGATGCCGCGGCCGGTCGCCTCGATCGGCTCCAGCATCTCGCGGTCCGGCGCGTCCGTGTAGGCATAATCACGGCAGCCGAGAAACGTGAAATTGTCGGCGGCAAGCCATTCCAGGAATGCAACCGCCTCATGAATCTCGTCCTGCGGCAGCGGCGGCGGATTCGACTTCAGGGCTTCGATCACGGCATCGAGGCGCCCGCGCATCTCCTGCCAGTCGGAGACGGCAAGCCGTACTTCGGCCAGCACGTTCTCGAGTCCCGCCGCGATACGCTCGACGTGCTCGGGGTCGATGCGCTCGATGTGGATCTGGATGACGCTTTCGCGCAGCCCGTCTTTCGCCGTCCCCGCCTCGCCGTGCCACGCCACGAGCCTGCCCGCGGCATCGCGCTCCACGCTGAAGATCGGATGCGCGACGAGGCAGATCGAAGCGCCCTGCTCGTTCAGCTCGTTCATCACGGAATCGAGCAGGAACGGCATGTTGTCGTTGACGATCTCGATGACGGTCACCGCGTCGAGCCGCCGCGCGCCGGCCGCCGGCGGAAGATTCTCGATACGGAGCTTGGGCTTGCCCGGCAGGCGGTCCTGCAGGTGCGCGTAGCTTGCCTTGCCGAGCAAGGCGAGCTCGCCCGCCGAGTACGCGACGAGATCCTCCGGCGCGGTGCGCCCGAACAGCGACGAAAGATAATCACGCGGGATGTCGCCGACGCCCGCAAGCTCGCGCGCGACCTGGCGCAGCACGTCGTTTTCCGGCTCGTTCGGCTCCTGATCGGCCAGCGCGCGTTTACTGTTCATCGCCGCCTCTCTTCCGGCTGCCCTGGGGAATCGTGCCGGTCTCGGGTTGCCGTTTTTCCGCCCCTGGGCGCTCACTGTCGAGGGCCGGCATTCCCGCAGTGCTCCCAGGCTGTTAGCCTAGTGTCGTGGTTCAGAAATTCGCTTCATTCTCGTCGCGGGTCATTCCAGCGAATTTCTGAGCCAAACGACACTAGAATCAAAGGGTTGCTAGCGTCCTTCAAATCCGAAGCTCGCTCCCGAGTCCGCGGCAAAGTTAGGCGAACTTCGGATTCGGGACACTAGCGGACGATTGTTACAGGGAGCCGAAGGTGAACAAGACCCCAACAAACCGGGGCAAGCCGGCCGCCGTGACTGCGCTCGACCTGCCCTCCGCCGAACTCGACGCCGAGATGCAAGCCTATTTCGGCAAATGCATGGAGAAGCTCGGCTTCGTTCCGAACGTCTTGCAGGCGTACGCGTTCGATCTCGCGAAGTTGAAGGCGTTCGTCGCGATCTCCGACAACCTGATGCTCGCGCCTTCGGGCCTCACCAGGCTCGAGCGTGAGATGATCGCGGTCACCGTCTCCTGCGCCAATTTCTGCCACTATTGCATCGTCGCCCACGGCGCCGCCGTGCGGAAGCTTTCGGGCGACGCGGCGCTTGGCGACACGCTGGCCGCGAATTACCGCGCGGCGACGCTCGATGCACGCACCCGCGCCATGCTCGATTTCGCCTGGAAGCTCACGATCGAGCCCTGGGCCGTCGAGGAGGAAGACCGCGAGGGGCTGCGCAAGAAGGGCTTCACCGACCGCGACATCTGGGACATCGCCGCCGTCGCCGGCTTCTTTGCCATGTCGAACCGCCTCGCGAGCGCGACCGGCATGAAGCCGAACGAGGAATATTTCACAATGGGCCGCTGACCGGACGCGCGGCCTGCACGTCGCGCCACCATACCTCGACCGCGTCCGGATCGGCCGGCAGCATGACGTGGAACGGCGCGGCGAACCGCTCCCACGCTTCCTGGTAGGTCGGCGAAACGGAGGTCAGGATCGGCGCCTCGACCTCCACCGCCGCCATGAAGGCGGACAACAGCCCTTCGCGTCCGGCTTCGAGCTTGGCGAAGCGGTTCAACAGCACGAGATCGCAGCCGGCCGCGATATCGCGCCGCACGGCCTCGCCGGCGAGCGCGACGCCCGCGGGATCGATCCGGCAGGCGGTCGAACCCGATCCCAAATCCTGAAACATCGGGAAGAGCGTTCCGCTCGCGATGCTCCGCAGCATGCCCGCGCTGCACGTCTGATGGCTCTCGCCGAGGCTTTCCTCCAGCACGCCGACGATGCGCGCCGGCTGCCAGCGGGCGACGAGGGCCGCGAACATCTGCTGGATGACGGCGCCCGGCGCGCCCTGAACGACCGCGATCATCTTGACGGCTCGCTCCATCGCCATCCTCCTTCGCAGACCAACAAATATTTTAGTCCGCATCCGGGCCGAAGATTTGCGCCAGCGCAAAGTTCCCGGCCGCCGTCCGTGCCTCATGGCGGGCTTTGCGGGCCGGCAAGCGAAGGAGCCGGCCCGGAGCCTCCGCGTCGGATCATGACCGGAAAGACGGCTGCCTCACCTTTTCCAGCAACGTTCCGATTTCTTCCTTCAGCACGTCCGCGACAATGCGGCCGATGCGCGACAGCGGCTTGCGGACGTCGATCGCCACGGCGACCGTCTGCGGTTCGGCTCCCCTGTCGCGAACGGGAAGAAAAACCAGCGATCCGTCGATGAGCTCCGGCGCGGCATCGAGCTCCGACGTGAACGCAATGTAGCGGCCGCTGCGGGCGAGCTGCTTCACGAGCTGCAGCGAGTTCGTGACGACCGCCTTCTGCGGATCGGTGAACAGCCATCCATAGCGCGCGTCGAGATAACGGCGGATCGCCAGCGACCTGCTCTGCAACGCGATGGGATAAGCGACCGCCTTCTGAAGGCTCGTGCTTTTTCCTTTCGCCAGCTCATGCCCGGGCGCGACGACGCAGCCGAAGGGAAGCTCCGCGCTCCAGATCACATGCAGGTCGCGCCGGGGCACGACGTTGAAAGCGGCGACGATATCCACGTCGCCCGCCAGCAGCGCCGCCAGCGCGCCGTCCGGGCTCGCGATTTCGATCTCGAGCGAGATACGCGGGTGTTCCCGGGCAAGCCGTTCGACGAAGTGCGGAAGAACGCCGTTGGCGTGGCTGTCCATGGCCGCGAGCCGCACGTATCCCTGGTTGATCCCCTGCAGTTGCCGCACCTCCGAGGCAATCTTCCGCTCGTCGGAACGCCAGCGGCGCGCCAGCGTCACCAGCGCGTCGCCCGCCGGCGTGAGCCGCATGCCCCGCGGCAGCCGCTCGAAGAGTTCCACGCCCAGGTTCTGCTCGAGAAGAAGGATCTGCCGGTCGATCGCCGAGGCGGCGACATTGAGCTCCTTTGCCGCCTTCTGGATCGAGCCGGAGCGCGCCACCTGATCGGCATAGCGCAGCGAGGCGGGGACAAGGGAGGAGCGCACGGGAGCGTCCTGTTTTTTCGAATGAATTATTGCCCAACTTGTGTTGGACGGCAATGCAGTTTTTTCCAATCATCGTCCCGCGGACACGGCGGAATGCGCGCTTTCAGGCATCCATCCGGAGCGGGAAAAGCCGTTGAGCAGCGTCGAAATCATTGATGCATCCCCGACATCCCCCGCCGATGCGCGCGCCCGCGCCACGCGGAGAGGCCGTCCGCTGTCGCGCGCGATGGGGCGGGTGAGAAAGCTCTTCTCCGGCAACCGCTACACCGGCCACCTGCTTGTCGCCCCCGCGGTGATTTTTCTGGCGGTCTGGTTTCTCTGGCCCGTCCTTTCCATGGCCTGGCTCAGCGTCAGCGCCCGCCAGGTCGACGGCGTGATGATCGACGGGTTCACCCTCGAGAACTACGCACGGCTGTTCTCGACCGATCTCTACTTCCGCATCCTGATCCGCACCGTACGGGTCGCGCTGATGACGAGTCTCTTCGCCGCGCTGTTCGCCTATCCGCTGGCGATCGCGATCGCGCGCGGCGGGCCTTCGCTCGCCCGTCTGGTCACCTTCACCATCCTCGCGCCGCTCCTCGTCAATGTCGTCGTGCGCTCGTACGGCTGGCAGACGATCCTGAACAAGACCGGCGCGCTCGCCTGGGCGCTGAAGCTCGTCGGCGTCAGCAATCCGCCGGTCCTGCTCTACACCGAGTGGGCGGTCCTGATCGCCTGCGTGCACGTCTACATGCCTTTCATGGCCATGCCGCTTGCCGCCGCCATCGGCCGCATCGACCGCACGGTGGAGGAGGCGGCGCGGGTCGCCGGCGCAACGGGGCTCGCCGTCTTTCTGAAGGTCATATTCCCGCTCAGCCTGCCGGGGCTGGCCGTCGGCGCCTCGCTCGTCTTTTCGCTGAGCGCCGCGGCCTACGTGACGCCGCAGATCCTGGGCGGCAACTTCGCACCGCTGCTCGGCACGCTGGTTGAACAGCAAATCCTCACGCTCAACGACTGGCCGTTCGGCGCGGCAATCTCGACGCTGCTCCTCGCCATGGTGCTCGCCGCCAACCTTCTGTTCCTCAAGCTGGCGAACCGGCATTTCGCCCGCTGGACCGCGGGTGCCAAATGAACGAGACCGCGGGCCCGCTCCTCAAGATCACCGCCGGCATCATCCTGCTGATCGTCATCGCGCCGCTCGTGGTGCCGATCCTGATGTCGATCTCCGATACGCCGTACATCGTCTTTCCGCCGCAGGGCTTCACGCTGCAATGGTACGGCGCGGTGCTCGCGAATCCGGAAGCGCGCGGCAGCTTCCTGTTTTCGCTGGAGCTCGCCGGGATCGTCACGGCGCTTTCGCTGGCCCTCGGCATCCCCTGCGCCGTCGGCCTCACGCGCTACACCGTTCCTGGCCAGAACATCGTCCTCGGCGTCATCCTCTCGCCGCTGATCGTGCCACTGATCGTCACTGGCGTCGCCCTGCTGCAGCTCTTCGCGATGCTCGGGTCGCGCGCCACGATGATGCAGCTCGTGATCGGGCACACGGTCATCTGCCTGCCCTATGTGATCCGGTCGGTCTCCGCGAGCTTCCTGCTCGTCAACCGCAGCCTCGAGGACGCCGCCTCCGTCCTCGGCGCGCCGCCGCATGTCGTCGCCGCGAGGGTCATCTGGCCGCAGGTGCGCCCCGGCATTCTCGCCGGCGGCATTTTCTCCTTCATCGTCTCGTTCGACGACTACCCGATCTCCATGTGGCTCGCCGACGGCAATCACTTCCCCGTTCCGCTCTACCTCTACACCGTGATCGAGCGCTCCTTCGATCCGTCGATCGCCGCCATCGCATCGCTGATGATCTTCTTCGCGCTGCTGCTCGCCCTCGTCATCGAAAAGGTTTTCGGGATCAGCCTTGCGCGGCTCGCAAGCTGATCCGCCCACGTCTGCGCTCCAACCAGGAAGGGAGACAATCCAGTGACCGGCATATCGAGACGCACATTCGGAAAACTCGCTTTGGGCGCCACCGCGCTCGCCGCCCCGATAGGGTTTGTCAGGAACGGCTGGGCGGCGGGCAAGGAGATTCACATCGGCATCTGGGGCGGCTCGCAGGGTGAGTTCGTGCGAAAGAACATCATTCCCGCCTTCGAGAAGGAATTCGACTGCAAGATCGTCGCCGAGGAAGGCTTCACGCTCGCCAATGTCGGCAAGATGCGGGCGACCAAGAACAACCCCAAGTTCTCGGTGATGTTCGTGGACGACGTGGCGATCCCGATCTGCAAGGCCGAAGGGCTGATCGAGCAGCTTCCGGCCTCCGACATGCCGGCGCTCGCCAATCTTTATCCGCGCTTCGGCTTCGACGGTTGGGGCACGGCGCTCGCGATCTCCGTCGCGAGCCTCTTCCACAACACGTCGGTCACGCCGCCCGAGCGCTATGCCGATCTCTGGAAGCCGGAATATGCGGGCAAGCTGAAGCTCGTGAGCCCCAAGAACACCCCTTCCGTCTTCTTCCTGATCGTCGCGGCGGCGATCAAGTCCGGGAAGCCGCTTGCCGAGGCGCAGTATCTAATCGACGACAGCTTCGACAAGGTCGCGGCGCTGAAGCCGAACATCATGAATCTCTTCGACAACGGCCCGCAGGCCGCCAACGAAGTGGCGCAAGGACAGGCCGACATCGGGCTCCTGGAGCTCTCCAAGTACATCTACCCGTACACCGCCAAGGGCGCGCCGGTAACGATGAGCTTCCCGAAGGAAGGAAGCTTCGCCGGCAACAACTGCCAGGTGCTGGTCAAGGGCGGCCCGAACCGCGACCTCGCCGTCGCCTTCATGAACCACATGCTGAAACCCGACGTGCAGAAAGCCTTCTCCGAATACGCCCTCACCGCCCCGCCGGTGTCCGGCATCGAATTCTCGAAGGAGACGCTGAAGTACATCGCCTATCCGGTGGAGGAAATGGACAAGCGCGGTCTCTTCACGCCGGACTGGGGCTTCATCAACGCCAAGCGTTCGGGATGGACCGAAAAGCTCAACGGCATCTTCGCCGTCTGACGCCCGCACTCAAGCATGCGGCGGCCGGTTCACGATAAATCGGCCGCCGCAGGCCGCTACGAACCAATGGAGATGCACGGCATGAGAACGGCGGCAAGCGAAAGCGGCGCACACCTCAGGCTGCACGGCATTAGCCGGAGCTATGACGGCAATCCGGTCGTCCGCGACGTCAATCTCGATGCCCGGGGAGGAGAAATCCTCGCGCTCCTCGGCCCGTCCGGCTGCGGCAAGACAACGACGCTGCGGATGATCGCCGGGCTTGTGGAGCCTTCCGCTGGCGAGATCACCATCGACGGATCCCCGATCACGTCGGTGCCCGTTCATCGTCGCAATCTCGGCATGCTGTTTCAAAACTACGGGCTGTTCCCGCATCTGACGGTTCTGGAGAACGTCGCCTTCGGGCTGACCATGCGCGGCATTTCGAAAACCGAGACGACGGAGCGCGCAAGGCAGGCGCTGGCGCTCGCGCGCCTCACCGGATTCGATGACCGGATGCCCGCCGCTCTGTCGGGCGGGCAGCAGCAGCGCGTGGCGCTGGCCCGCGCCATCGTCTATCGCCCGCGGGTGCTTCTTCTCGACGAGCCGTTCGGCGCGCTCGACAAGAAGCTGCGCGAGGACATGCAGATCGAGCTTCGCCAGCTCTGCAACGAGCTCGGCCTGACCACGATCCTCGTGACCCACGATCAGGAAGAGGCGCTGGTTCTGGCCGACACGATCGCGGTGATGCGCGGCGGTCGCATCGAACAGACCGGACCCGCCCGCACGGTCTATGAACGCCCGGTGTCCCACTTCGTCGCAGGCTTCATCGGCACGTCGAATTTCCTGCCCGCCACGATCATCGCCAAGGCGGAAGGAAGTACGACCCTCAAGGACGGCAAGGACCGCATTTTCGAAAGCATCGTTCCGAATGACCTGAAGGCCGGCGATCGCGCGGTTGTGGCGATTCGCCCGGAGGGCGTGCGCCTGTCGCCGCAGCCGGCCTCGGAAGAACGCAACGTCATAAACGGCAGGGTCCTCCGCAGCGTATTCAAAGGACAGGCCCTGTCCGTATGGCTCGATCCCGGCGACGGCACGGAGTTCATCGGGTCGATCCCGATCGAGCAAACCGCCGCGGTCAATCCGCGGCCCGGGGAAGCATGGAGCGCCACCTGGTCCGCTGAACGCACGCTGGTCGTGCGCGAGCAATGATCGCATGATGATGGAACATCGCGCAGCGATCGGCGTCATCCTGCCGTCGTCCAACCGCATCGTCGAACGTGTGACGCGTTCGATCCTTGAAAATTATCCGGGCATGGATGCCTGCTTCACCCGCGTCCCCTATGCCGGTCATCCTTCGGACGGCTATAATCTCGAACCCTTCCGCCGCGCTGCGAGCATGCTCGCCGAGGCGCATCCAGAAATCATCCTCTGGAATGCGACACGTGGGGCGCTGCTCGGCTTTGAGCCCGACCGGCAGCTCTGCGCAATGATCGAAAGCGAGACCGGCATCCCGGCGACGACGACGGCGCTCGCCACCGTCACGCAGCTCCGGGCGAAAGACGTGCGCAGGATCGCTCTCCTTGCGCAGGGCACCGAGCGGGATGGGGCGAAGCTCGTGCAGACCTTCCGCGCGGAGGGGATTGAAATCGTATCGAGCGCCAGTCTCGGCATTGTCGACAACTACGAAGCCGCCCGGGTTTCAGCGGCGGATATCGAACATGCGGCGGCGCAAATCGTGAGGAAAGGCGAACCGGACGCGCTGCTCGTCTGGAGCACGAACCTCGCCGGTTATCCGCTGATCGACCAGCTCTCCCTTCAACTGGGTGTGCGCGTGGTGGACTCGACGGCCATCGGGACCTTCGAAGCGCTTGCGCGGGTCGCGCAGCGTGAGCCGGCTGCCGCTCTCGCGCAACAATAGCGGAGCGCGTTCAGCAAAGGCCTTCGAAGCCGCTCAAAGTTTGACGGAAAGAACCGTGGGACCGACTGGAGCGGGCGATGGGATTCGAACCCACGACCCCAACCTTGGCAAGGTTGTGCTCTACCCCTGAGCTACACCCGCATCCGTCGAGAGAGGGCAACGATATAGCGTCGCCGTCCGCAGAAGCCAATAGCGGGCGAAACGCCGCGAGCGCGGCAGTTCCCCGCCTTGCCGAGGCGGCAAGCCGCCCCTAGAACGCACGGAAATCGTCTGTTTACCCGCCTCTTTCATGCCGGCTTCCCCCGACGACCTCCTCGCCTATCTCGAAAAGCTCGGCATCCCGTCGAAGACGGTGAGCCACGAGCCGCTTTTTACCGTCGAGCAGTCGCGCGGCCTGCACGACGAGCTTGAGGGCGCGCACACCAAGAACCTCTTCCTGATCGACAAGAAGGGCCGGCTCTATCTCGTGGTCGCGGAGAAAGACACCGAGATCGACCTCAAACACCTGCACCGCCGGATCGGCGCGAGCGGCCGCCTCTCCTTCGGCAAGGCCGAACGCCTGCGCGAGACGCTCGGCGTCGAGCCCGGGTCGGTGACGCCTCTCGGCGCCATCAACGACCCGGAGGGCCGCGTGCAGGTCTTCCTCGACAAGACGCTGGCCGCGCACGCGCTCATCAATTGCCATCCCCTCGTGAACACCCGCACCACCCAGCTCGCCACCGCCGACCTGATCCGCTTCCTGCGGGAAACCGGCCATGAGCCCCAAATCGTCGACCTTTCCGGCCCCGAAACCGCAGCCAGCTAACCCAGGCAGGCGGCACCGTTTGCATTCCGCGTTCAAACCTCCCATCTATCGGGGGATTTTGGATCAAAGGATCGGAGCCCCGCATGCTGCTCAATCAGGGAGAGGCCGCACCCGCGGCGGGTGACAACCTCATCTCCGACACGACCACCCAGACCTTCATGCAGGATGTGGTGGAGGAATCGCGCACGCGGCCGGTGCTGGTCGATTTCTGGGCGCCGTGGTGCGGCCCCTGCAAGACACTGAGCCCGGTCATCGAGAAGGTGGTCCGCGCCGCCAAGGGCAAGGTAAAGCTCGTCAAGATGAACATCGACGAGCACCCCGCGGTCGCCCAGCAGCTCGGCATCCAGTCGATCCCCACCGTCTTCGCCTTCGTCAACGGCCAGCCGGTCGACGGCTTCATGGGCGCGCTGCCCGAGAGCCAGGTCGCCGCGTTCATCGAGCGTCTTGCCGGCAAGGTCGAGGGCGGCACCGCCGACACCCTGAAGGAAGCGGACGCGCTGCTGGTCTCCGGTGACGCCGCCGGCGCGGCCGAGCTCTACGCGCAGGTGCTCGCCGAAGAATCCGACAACGTCCATGCGCTCGGCGGCCTCGCGCGCAGCCATGTCGAAGCGGGCAACGTCGCCGCCGCGCAGCAGACCTTGGCGCTCGTGCCGAAAGGAAAAGAGAACGATCCCGCCGTCACCGCCGCCCGCGCGGCGCTCGAGCTCGCCGAGCGCGCGGCTTCGGTCGGCGATCTTGCGGACCTCGAAGCGAAGGTTGCCGTGAACGCTGCCGACCATCAGGCGCGCTTCGATCTCGCGGTCGCGCTCAACGCCAAGGGCATGCGCGAGCAGGCGCTCGATCATCTGCTGGAGATCGTCCGCCGCCAGCGCAACTGGAACGACGACGCCGCGCGCAAGCAGCTCATCCAGTTCTTCGAGGCCTGGGGCCCCACCGACGAGATGACGGTGGAAGGCCGACGCCGGCTTTCTTCGCTTCTGTTCTCGTGAGCGCACCTCCACAGGGAGGCGGTCATGGCATCGAACGTCAAATATCACGGCCCCGCGGAGCTTCCAGACACGCTCCCGGTGTTTCCGCTGACGGGCGCGCTCCTGCTGCCACGCGGCAGCCTCCCGCTCAACATTTTCGAGCCGCGCTATCTCGCGATGATCGACGACGCGCTCAGGGGCGCGCGCCTCATCGGCATGATCCAGCCTGACGAGACCGCCCCCGGCGCGCTGTATTCCGTCGGCTGCGTCGGCCGCATCACCCAATTCCAGGAGACCGGCGACGGCCGCTACCTGATCGGCTTGACGGGGATCGCGCGCTTCCGCGTGCTCGAGGAGCTGACGGTGATGACGCCCTATCGCCAGTGCCGCGTCTCCTGCGACGATTTCCGCGTCGACTTCGAGCCCAACGCCGGCGCGGACGTCGATCGCGACGCGCTCCTGAAAACGCTTGCCGAATATCTGCGGGCCAACCGCATCGAAGCCGACTGGGCCGGCATCCGCGAGGCGCCGATCGAGGCCCTCGTCAACGGCCTCTCCATGATGTCGCCTTACGGACCGAAGGAGAAGCAGGCGTTGCTCGAAGCCGCCGATCTCAAGTCGCGCGCGGAGCTCCTGATCGCCGTCACCGAATTCGCCCTTGCCGAGCAAGGCGAGAACGGCGAAAAACCGTTGCAATAGCGCGTGATCCCGAAAAAGCCTGCCCTCGGGCTTGATCCGGGATGGGAACCGGTTTTCGGAAGAGATCACGCGCAAATCAATAGCGAGGGCGCAATGCCGGACGGACGCGGACAGATCGACCCGAAGCTGCTCGAGATTCTCGTCTGCCCGCTCACCAAGAGCACGCTCGAGTATGACCGCGAGCGGCAGGAATTGATCTCGCGCGCGGCGAAGCTCGCCTATCCGATCCGCGACGGCATCCCGATCATGCTGCCCGAGGAAGCCCGCAAGCTCGACGAATCCGAGCTCGCCAAGCGCTAAAGTGCCTCCCCGCGCAACAGCCGCGGCACCTCGCCGGCGGCTCCCGCCGCCTCCGCCGCGAAAAGCTCCTTCAGTCGCGGCGCGCGGTCGACGATCCCGAGCCCGAGATCGCGCAGGAGCCTGAGCGCGTCCGAGCGGTTCGAGAACAGGCGGTTCAGCGCATCCATCGAGAAGCCCATCGCGGTCGTGTCGAACCGCCGCCAGCGCTCGTAGCGCGCGAGCACGTCCGCAGCACCAGGATCGAGTCCGAGCCGCACCGCCTCGGCGATGCATTCGGCGAGCGCGGCCACGTCCCGCAGCCCGAGATTGAGCCCCTGCCCCGCGATCGGATGCACAAGATGCGCGGCATCGCCGATCAACGCGAGCCGCTCCGCGACGAAGCTGCGGGCGATGCTGAACCCGAGCGGATAGGCGCGCGGCGGCGACAGCACTTCGATCTCGCCGAGCTTCAGCCCGAAGCGCTTCTCGAGCTCCGCGTGAAACGCTTCCGCCGGCAGCGACACGAGCCGTTCGGCCTCCTTCGGCGGCTCGTTCCATACGATCGACGAGCGCCGGCCCGACAGCGGCAGGATCGCGAACGGCCCGCTCGCAAGGAAATGCTGCACGGCGCGCCCCTCATGGTCGCGCTCGTGCCCAATCGTTGCGACGATGCCCGACTGTCCGTAGGACCAGTTGACGGTCTTGATGCCTGCGAGCGCTCGCAGCTTCGAGCGCGAGCCGTCCGCCGCCACGAGCAGCCGCGCGCGGATGACGTCCCCGCTCGCAAGCCGGACATCGATGCCGTCGTCGTCCGCGGTGAAATGCTCAACCGCCGAAGTCTCGAAGCGCACGCCCGCTTCCTGCGCCACCGCCCGCAGCGCGATCAGCACGTCGCGGTTCTCCACCATGTGCGCGAGCGGCTCGCCTTCGCCGACGTTCTCCTCGAATGAGAGAAAGGTCGGCCGCATCACGTCGTCGAGCCGGCTGTCGGTGATCTCCATCGCGACGATCGGCTGCGGCGGATCGGAGAGCCGGTCCCACGCGCCGATTGCCGTGAGCAGCCGCCGCGCCGCCGGCGCGATCGCCGACACGCGGTCGTCCTGCGCCGGCTCGCTCGCCAGCGCCGGATCACAAACAAGGATGGAGAAACCGGGCCGCAACGCTTGTGCAAGCGCCGTCGCAAGCGAGAGCCCCGCCGCGCCGCCGCCCGCGATCACCACATCGGCCCGTTCGATCCGCGATGTTCTGGCCATGCTTGCATCCTATCCCGCCTCGTCGCGCCCGCCCATGCGGCCGTCCGCCCTTGACGGCCCGCCGTTCCGGGCGCAATCCGCTTCTCCCGCCTTTCTTTCTCCGTCCAGGTGCCGACCGAATGACGAGCGCCGTCAAGACCCTCCTCGAAGTGCTCGATCTCGAGCGGCTGGAAGTGAACCTCTATCGCGGCAGGAGCCCGCAGGTCGGCTGGCAGCGCGTGTTCGGCGGCCAGGTGATCGGCCAGGCGCTCGTCGCCGCGACGCGCACCGTCGAAGGCCGCGCCGCGCACTCGCTGCACGCCTATTTCATCCTGCCCGGCGATCCCAAGGTGCCGATCATCTACGAGGTCGATCGCATCCGCGACGGCGGCAGCTTCACCACGCGCGGCGTGAAGGCGATCCAGCACGGCAAGGCGATCTTCTCCATGATCGCCTCCTTCCAGCGCGAAGAGCGGGGCTTCTCGCATCAGGCCGGGATGCCGAACGTCCCGCCGCCGGAAGAGCTGCCGAGCGAGGAAGAGATGAAGTCGCGCGTGCTGCCGATGATGCCCGACCCTGTGCGCCGCTATTACGAACGCGAGCGGCCGATCGAGATGCGTCCCGTGCAGTTCGCGCGCTACCTTTCGCGCGACCACCGCGACCCGCATTTCCATGTCTGGATGCGCGCGACCGAGCCGCTGCCGGAAGACCCGGCGATCCACCAGTGCGTGCTCGCCTACGCCTCCGACATGATGCTGCTCGACTCCGCATTGATCCCGCACGGCCGCACCGTGTTTGAGAAATCCATTCAGGGCGCGAGTCTCGATCATGCGCTCTGGTTTCATCGTCCCTTCCGCGCCGACGAGTGGCTGCTCTACGCGCAGGACACGCCGAACGCCGAGGGCGCCCGCGGCTTTTCCCGCGGGCTCATCTTCAAGCGGGACGGGACCCTCGTCGCCTCGGTCGCCCAGGAAGGGCTGATCCGCGAGCGCCGGGAATAGAGAAGGCGTCGGCCGCCCCACGGTCGATCTAGCCATTCTTTGTGCTGAAAGCGCCGTACCGAAGCGGTCCGGCGGCTTAATCTTCGCTCATATTGCCGATATGCTTTTCAGCCGGCAGCGGCCGAGTCCGGTTCGGGCTCCCGCGGTCAAGGAGTCCGTTCCATGAAGCTCGTCATCGCCATCATCAAGCCGTTCAAACTCGAGGATGTCCGCGACGCCCTCATGGCGCAGGGCGTCCAGGGTCTCACCGTCACCGAGGTGAAGGGCTACGGCCGCCAGAAAGGCCACACGGAAATCTATCGCGGCGCCGAGTACGCCATCACCTTCCTTCCCAAGGTCCGCATCGAGGTCGCCGTGCCCGCCGACCGCGCGGCGAAGGTGGTCGAGGCCATCGCGTCCACCGCCAAGACCGGACAGATCGGCGACGGAAAAATCTTCGTCACGCCGATCGAGCAAGCCATGCGCATCCGCACCGGCGAGACCGACGCCAACGCGCTCTGAGCACGCGGAGCAAAGGCGCCGCCTGCTCTTGAAGATCATCGATGCGCGGATCGCTAGAGCGGATGACGATTCGAAGAAAAGTCATCCGCTCTAAAGGTGCGCGGCTTTTCTGTGGCGGATATTCTTAAAGAAGCTCCAAAATCTGCCTCTAGAAGTATCATTTTCTGCTGCGCTTGATTCGATTGCACAATAATTGTGCTGAATTGGCGCGAACTTAAGCGCGAGTCAGGAGGGTCTGCTCCTTTAGAGGGAGAGGCGGCAGGAATCCCTCACGTTCTCAATGTCGTGAGCGAAAACGGCCAATCTGGCACGCCGTTTGATTCTGTAGGGCTGCAGGCTTTGGTCCCGGGGGCTCGGGTTTCCGACTTCTCGCGGCTTTGGCCCCATTGGAACCCCGGTGGCGCCAAGGCCGAGCCGGGAAATTTTGCGGGGACAGGAACCACATGAAAATTGTCATGGCCATCATCAAGCCGTTCAAGCTGGAGGAGGTGCGCGACGCCCTCACCGGCATCGGCGTACACGGACTGACCGTCACAGAGGTCAAGGGCTACGGCCGGCAGAAGGGCCACACCGAAATCTACCGCGGCGCCGAATACGCCGTGAACTTTCTGCCGAAACTCAAGATCGAGGTCGCCGTTGCATCGGACCTCGTGAAGAAGGTCATCGCTGCAATCTCCGGGGCTGCAAAGACCGGCCAGATCGGCGACGGCAAGATCTTCGTCTATCCGATCGAGCACGCCGTGCGCATCCGCACCGGCGAGACCGACGCCGATGCTCTCTAAATCCCAAAACAAATTCAGCTTTGCGACGGAGTGTACTCCCATGACGATTAGAAACCTTCGCGCGGGACTTCCCGTGCTCATCGCGGCGACGTTCGCCGCAGTGCCTGCGCTGGCGCAGGACACGCCCACGCTCGACAGCGGCGACACCGCCTGGATGCTCACTTCCACGGTGCTGGTGCTGGCGATGACCATTCCCGGCCTCGCGCTCTTCTACGGCGGCATGGTGCGCAAGAAGAACGTGCTCGCCACTGTCATGCAGTCCTTCGCCGTGACCTGCCTGATGAGCGTGCTCTGGTTCCTCGTCGCCTATTCGATCGCGTTCGACGAAAACCCGAGCGAAGGGTTGAACGCCTATTTCGGTGGTTTCGGCAAGGCGCTGTTTTCCGGCATCAACATGGAGTCCCTCACCGGCTCCATGCCGGAGTTCGTGTTCGCGATCTTCCAGATGACCTTCGCGATCATCACCCCGGCCCTCATCCTCGGCGCCATCGCCGAGCGCATGAAGTTCTCGGCGGTGCTCTGGTTCACCGGCCTGTGGCTGATCTTCGTTTACGCGCCGATCTGTCACTGGGTCTGGGGCGGCGGCTTCCTCGGCGGCGCGGGCGTGCTCGACTTCGCCGGCGGCACCGTCGTGCACATCAACTCCGGCATCGCGGCCCTCGTCGCCGCGCTGATCCTCGGTCCGCGCAAGGGCTATGGCACCACGTCGATGGCGCCGCATAACCTCACCTTCTCCCTGATCGGTGCCGCGCTGCTCTGGGTCGGCTGGTTCGGCTTCAACGCGGGCTCGGCGGCCGCCGCCGACGCGCTCGCCGGCGTCGCCATGGCCAACACGCAGATCGCGACCGCGGGTGCGGCGCTCGCCTGGATGTTCGCCGAGTGGATCGTGATCAAGAAGCCGAGCCTCCTCGGCATCCTCTCCGGTGCGATCGCGGGCCTCGTCGCCATTACCCCGGCTGCGGGCTTCGTGGCGCCGGGCGGCGCGCTCGTCATCGGCATCGTGGCGGGCATCGGCTGCTACATCGCCTCCGTCCACATCAAGAAGGCGCTGAAGTACGACGACTCCCTCGACGTCTTCGGCATCCATGGTGTCGGCGGCATCATCGGCGCGCTGCTGACCGGCGCGTTCGCGTCCTCGATGGTGAATGCCGAGGCTGCGGCGGGTGCGAGCGTCGCGACCCAATTCTACGGCATCATCGCGACGATCATCTATTGCGCCATCGCGAGCGCGATCATCCTCTACATCATCAAGGCGGTGATCGGCCTGCGCGTAACGGCCTCCGAGGAAGAAGAGGGCCTCGACGTCGTCCTCCACGGCGAGTCGGTGCAGTAAGCGCCCGGCTTCCCATTCCAGACCGCAAGATCAACCCGGGCGGAGCGATCCGCCCGGGTTTTTCCTTGCTCGCGGGCCATCCGCGCCTCGATGGTTAATCGCCCCTTAACCCGCGTTTCCTAAGGTCCCCGCGAGTTCTAGTGTCCCGAATCCGAAGTTCGCTCGATTTTGCAGCCCCCTCGAGAGCGAACTTCGGATTCGAAGGACACTAGCAAGTCTATGATTCTAGTGTCGTTTTGGTTCAGAAATTCGCTTGCAGGACTCGCGGCACCAATGAAGCGAATTTCTGAACCACGACACTAGTGGGGTAGCGGGTAGCAGGCATGCAGAGTGGCGATCGCGCCGCGCGACGGAGCCCGGGGGCGAGCGCCGCCGGCCGCTCCGGATTCGTCCGGCTCACCGAGCTGCTCACCGGCGTCGAGCCGAAGAAGCCCCCGATCAATCTCTCCGTCGGCGAGCCGCATCATCCGATGCCGGAATTCCTCGGCCCCGTGCTCACCCGGCACCTGAACGAATTCAGCCGTTATCCGATGACGAAAGGCATCGAGCCGTTCCGCGTCGCCGTCGCGAACTGGCTCGGCCGGCGCTATCGGCTGCCGCGCGCCGTCGATCCCGACCGCGAAGTGATCGTACTGAACGGCAGCCGCGAAGGACTCTTCCTCGCGGCGATCGCTGCACGCCGCTATGTCGGCAACCGCGGCGACCGCCCCGCCGTGCTCCTGCCGAATCCTTTCTACATGGCGTATTACGCCGGCGCCGAAGCCGCGGGCTGCGAGCCCGTGGCGTTGCCGGCGACCCGGCAAACCGGCTTCCTGCCCGATTACGACGCCCTGCCCGACGATCTCCTTCGGCGCACGATCGCCATCTACACTTGCTCCCCGGCGAACCCGCAGGGCGCGGTGCTCACGCGCGACGCGCTTGCACGCCTTGTCGCCCGCGCCCGCCAGCACGGCGCGCTCATCTTCGCCGACGAATGCTATTCCGAGGTCTGGCTGAGGGACGCGCCGCCCGCCGGCATTCTGGAAGTCGCCGGCGAGACGTTCGAAGGCGTTCTCGCCTTCAATTCCCTTTCGAAACGGTCGAGTCTCCCCGGGCTCCGCTGCGGCTTCGCCGCGGGCGACCGCGATTTCCTTGCGGCCTTTCTCGAGTTGCGCAACGTGGCGGCGCCCCAGGTCCCGCAGCCGCTTCAGCACGTCGCCGCGGCGGCCTATGGCGACGAGGCCCACGTCGAGTGGAGCCGCGACCTCTATCGCGCGAAATTCGACCTCGCGGACCGCATGCTGGGGGATCACCGCGGCTATCGGCGGCCCGACGGCGGTTTCTTTCTCTGGCTTGATGTCGCCAACTTCGCGAGCGACGAAGAAGCCGCGCTCAAGCTGTGGCGCGAAGAGGGCTTGCGTGTCGTGCCCGGTTCCTATCTCGGGCACACTGCGCCCGACGGCGGCAATCCGGGCGCGGGCTACGTGCGCGTCGCCCTCGTCGACGACCTGAAGACAACCGAGGAAGCCCTGCATCGCCTCGCCGGCTGTCTCGGCTGACGCGAATTTTCCGGAACGATTACCATGCGAATGATCACGACCGCTCTACACTTCCTACCGGACGATCTTGTCGCCGCGCTGCGCCGCCGCTTCGCGGAGCTCGGCGGCTTGGCCGTGATTACAATGGCGGCAATCCTCGTCGTCGCGCTGGCAACCTGGTCGGTGCTGGATCCGAGCCTCAGCCACGCCGTCGACCGGCCGGTGCATAACTGGCTCGGTTATCCGGGCGCGATCTTCGCCGACATCCTGATGCAGTTGTTCGGCATCGCCGCGCTGGTCGTGGTGATGCCGCTCGCGATCTGGGGCTGGCAGATTGTCACCCACCGACCGATGCACCGCCTCCGCCGCCGCGCCTTTGCCTGGGCGCTGGCGGCGATCCTGGCCACCGGCTTCGCCGCGGCCCTTCCCGTCACCCAGGCCTGGCCCCTGCCCGCGGGTCTGGGCGGCGTGCTCGGCGATGCGCTCATGCGCGTGCCCGCCTTCGTTCTCGGCAGTCTCTTCACCTTTGAGATCAAGCTCGTCTGCGGCGCCATCTATGCCGTCCTTGCGCTTCTGGCGCTCGCCCACGCCTGCGGCATCGGCGTGCCGCCCGCCCCCGAGTACGACGAGGAGGAAGCCGAGCGCCCGGGCCGGATCGCGGTGACACTGGGCGCCCTCTTCCACGGCTTGTTCGCGCTCAAAGCCAAGTTTTCCGGCCGCAGCGCCGGCGGCGCCACCACTTGGCGCATGATCCTGCGCGACCTCCTGGGCCGCGACGACGAGGCCCGGCCGGCCATGCCCCGCCGCGAGCCAGTGCTGACGGGCGGCGCCGATCTCGAAGACGAGGGATACGAAGAGACGGAAGAAGAAGAAGAATACGAAGAGGAAGAAGAAGAGGAGGAGGAAGACGAGCCTGCGCCGCGCGCCCGGCCGGCGTCGCGTCGCCGCGTTCGTCGTGGCCGCTGGGAATATCCGGCGCTTGAATTGCTGGCCGCGGCGCCCAAGACGGCTGCCCCTGCGCTCTCACAGACCGCGCTCGAAGAGAACGCACGGCGGCTTGAAGGCGTGCTCAAGGACTTCGGCGTGCAGGGCGAGATCGTCAATGTGCGTCCCGGCCCCGTGGTCACGCTCTACGAGCTTGAGCCCGCGCCCGGTATCAAATCGTCGCGCGTGATCGGCCTCGCCGACGACATCGCCCGCTCCATGAGCGCGATCTCCGCCCGCGTCGCTGTGGTGCCGGGCAGGAACGCCATCGGCATCGAGCTTCCCAATCCGCGCCGCGAGAAGGTCGTGTTGCGCGAGCTCCTGTCGCAGCCCGCCTTCGATCGCTCCGATGCGCGTCTGCCGCTTTGCCTCGGCAAGACCATCGGCGGCGAGCCCGTGATCGTCGATCTCGCCCGCATGCCGCATCTCCTGATCGCGGGCACCACCGGCTCCGGCAAGTCGGTCGCGATCAACACGATGATCCTCTCGCTCCTCTATCATCACCGGCCGGAGGAGTGCCGTCTGATCCTGATCGACCCGAAGATGCTCGAGCTTTCCGTCTATGACGGCATCCCGCATCTGCTCTCGCCGGTCGTCACCGATCCGCGCAAGGCGATCGTCGCGCTGAAATGGACCGTGCGCGAGATGGAAGAGCGCTACAAACGCATGTCCAAGCTCGGCGTCCGCAACATCGACGGCTTCAACGCGCGCGTCGCCGAGGCCGCCGAGAAGGGCGAGGTCATCACCCGCACGGTGCAGACCGGCTTCGACAAGGAGACGGGCGAGGCGATCTACGAGAAGCAGGAGATGGATCTTGAGCCCTTACCCTTCATCGTCGTCGTGGTCGACGAGATGGCCGACCTCATGATGGTCGCCGGCAAGGACATCGAAGGCGCGATCCAGCGGCTGGCGCAGATGGCGCGCGCCGCCGGCATTCACCTGGTCATGGCGACGCAGCGTCCGTCGGTCGACGTCATCACCGGCACCATCAAGGCGAACTTCCCCACCCGCGTCTCCTTCCAGGTCACGTCCAAGATCGACAGCCGCACCATCCTGGGCGAGCAGGGCGCCGAGCAGCTCCTCGGTCAGGGCGACATGCTTTACATGGCCGGCGGCGGCCGCATCGCCCGCGTGCACGGCCCGTTCGTGTCGGACCGCGAGGTCGAGCGCGTCGTCGAGCACCTGAAGGAGCAGGGCGCGCCGGAATATCTCGAGGCCGTCACCGCCGAGCCCGAGGAGGACGAGGAAGGCGGCGCGGTCTTCGACAAGGGCGCTTTCGGCGAGGGCGAGGGCGGCGACCTCTACCAGAAGGCCGTGCAGATCGTGATTCGCGACCGCAAGGCGTCGACGAGCTACGTCCAGCGTCGGCTGCAGATCGGTTACAACCGGGCGGCTTCCATCATCGAGCGCATGGAGAAGGAAGGCATCGTCAGCCCCGCCAACCACGCCGGCAAGCGGGAAATCCTCGTTGAAGGCCAGGAAGACGCTTACTGACAGGCTTTACCTCGGTCGCCAAATCGCCATAGCTTGGGTTTACCCGCTGCGGAATTGCGGTTTCCTCGGAGGACAGAATGCGTCGGAACAATGCGGGCGCTTACGCCGCCCGCGCCGGCCTTGTGGGCCTGATCGCGCTGCTCGGCGCGGCACCCGGTTTCGCGCAGTCCGGCACGGCCCCGGCAGCGGAACAGGCCCTGCCGTCGGTCGCGCCCATGCCGCCCGTTCCTCCCCAGCCCAAGGAGGGACCCCGGCAAGATCCGGCGACGACGCAGTCCGCCGCTCCCCGTGCCGGCAACAATCCGGCGATGCCCAGCTTCTCGCTGTCGCAGCTTTTCGGCCAGACGCGGGAGGCGCCGAAGGTCAACCTCACCGACGCGCAGCGCGCCGCCGTCCAGCGCGTCAACGCCTATTTCAACTCGATCACCACGCTCGTCGGCAATTTCGTGCAGGTCGGGCCCGACCGTCAGCGCCTCGAGGGCGAGTTCTACATGCAGAAGCCCGGCAAGGTCCGCTTCGACTATAATCCGCCGAGTCCGGTCGAGCTCATTTCCGACGGCAGCTCCGTCGTCGTGCGCGACCGCAAGCTCGCGACGCAGGACCTCTATCCGCTTTCGCAAACGCCGTTGCGCTTCCTGCTCGCCGAGAAGCTCGACCTCCTGAAGGATACGGACATCATCGCCGTTCACCAAGACGACCTCTTCATCAGCGTCGTGATCGAGGAAAAGCATCCGGTCGTCGGCACGCATCGGCTCATGATCATGTTCGGCGCGAAGGATTCCGAGCTGAAGCAGTGGACGATCACCGATCCGCAGGGCTACGACACCACCGTCGCCGTCTTCAATCTCGACGCGAAATCCAAGCCCGATCCGAGCCTGTTCCGGATCGAATACATGCGCATGGAATAGTCCCCGGCATCTGCCTTCATGCGCCTGACCGTCGCCACCTGGAACATCAATTCCGTGCGCCTACGCATCCGGCAGGTGACGCGCTTCCTGTCGAAGCACGCGCCAGACGTTCTCTGCTTGCAGGAAACGAAGTGCCCCGATGAGAATTTTCCGCGCCGCGACTTTGAGCGCGCGGGCTACACCCACATTGCGCTGCACGGCCAGAAGGGCTGGCACGGCGTTGCCATCGTCTCAAGGCTGCCGATCGCCGACATCGCGCGCGACCGCTTCTGCGGCAAGAACGACGCGCGCCACGTCGCCGTCACCTTCGACGAAAAGGCAACGCGCTCCAAACCTCTGACGATCCACAACTTTTACATCCCCGCCGGCGGCGACGAGCCCGATCCTGCGATCAACGAGAAATTCGCGCACAAGCTCGCCTTTCTCGACGAATTAACGGCCTGCACGGCGCATCGCGCCGCCGCAGGCGGTGACCGCGCGATCCTCGTCGGCGATCTCAACGTCGCTCCGCTCGAGCACGACGTATGGAGCCACAAGCAGCTCCTCGACGTCGTGAGTCACACGCCGATCGAATGCGAGAAGCTTGTGCACGCGCGGCGCGCGGGCGGCTGGATCGATGTGATGCGCAACTTCGTGCCGGAGACGGAGAAGCTCTACACGTGGTGGAGCTATCGCGCGCCCGACTGGGCCAAGGCCAACAAGGGCCGCCGCCTCGACCACATCTGGGCGAGCCCCGCGCTCGCGGGCGCCGCGAAGCAGATGACCGTGCTGCGCGACACGCGCGGCTGGCAGCGGCCGTCCGACCACGTGCCCGTACTCGCGAGCTTCGACGTCTAGGTATCGGATTCGGTCTCTTCGCTCGCCTTGTCGTCTTCCTTCGCCTCGAACTTCGGCGCCACCGTGTCGAGGTCGTTGAGCGTCGAGATCAGCCGCTTCGCCATCATGTCGCGCAGCGCCACGGCGGCAGCGGGCTCGCCCTCGAGCGTGCGCAGAAAGACGTTCCGCGGAATCTTAAGAAGCAACGTAGTCTCCGTCGCGGTCGCCGTCGCCGGCCGCATGGTGTTCACCATCAGCGCCGTTTCGCCGATCAGCGTGCCCGAGCGCGCGACCGCCCGCTCGCCCGGCTCGTGATCGTTCAGCGACTTGAGCTCGACCGAGCCGTAGACGACGACATAACCTCCGTCCGCCGGCTCGCCTTCCTCAAACAGCTGATCGCCGCCCTGCAATTGCACCGGCTGGGCGCTGATCGCGATGATGCGCATCGCTTCCCGGCCCAGCACACGGAACGTGGGAATGCGGCCGAGAAAGACGATATCGTCGTCGACTGCCATCGCTAGTGTCCCGAATCCGAAGTTCGCTTGATCTTGCAGCACCCTCCAAAACGAACTTCGGATTCGAAGGACACTGGCAAATCCAGCGTTCTAGTGTCGTTTGGTTCAGAAATTCGCTTGCACGACCGCAGTGCCAATCTAGCGAATTTCTGAACCACGACACTAGGGAATGAGCTTATAGCCGCCAGCCTCGGTGACAAGCAGCGTGGCGTTCGCGGGATCCGTCTCGATCTTCTGCCGCAGCCGGTAGATGTGCGTCTCGAGCGTGTGCGTCGTAACCCCGGAATTGTAGCCCCACACTTCCTGCAGGAGCACCTCGCGCGAAACCGGCCGCTGCCCCGCCCGATAGAGATAGCGCAGGATCGCCGTCTCCTTGTCGGTCAGCCGGATCTTGGAGCCCTTCTCGTTGACGAGGAGCTTCGAGCCGGGCCGGAAGCTGTAGGGCCCGATCGGGAAGATCGCGTCCTCGCTCGCTTCGTGGCTGCGAAGCTGCGCGCGGATGCGCGCGAGCAGCACGGCGAACCGGAACGGCTTCGGCACATAGTCGTTGGCGCCGGCTTCGAGGCCGAGGATCGTGTCGGAATCCGTGTCCGCGCCGGTGAGCATGATGACCGGCGCTTTGAATCCGTTCTTGCGCAACACGCGCACGGCGTCACGGCCATCCATGTCGGGCAGCCCCACGTCCATCAACACGAGGTCCACATGGTCGCCCTTGGCCTCCTGCAGCGCGGCTTGCGCCGTATCAACGGCCTTGCTCTCGAACTCCTCGTGCAGCGCGAGTTGCTCCATGAGCGCCTCGCGGAGCTCCGGATCGTCGTCGACAATCAGAATTTTTCGTGCGTTGGGCATCGATTCCCCTGTGCCGCCCGACAAGTGTACAACACAATCCGGGCGAGCAAGACAGCGTGGGACAATGGCATCGGTTCCGGATGCGGAACTAGACGACCAATTGAGGCGAAACAAGTGCGGCTCGCACATCCTGTACGAAACGTGAAGAAGCCCAAATACGCGCGAAAACCCACGATTTTGCGGGTGAATCGGGCGCCCGGAAATGCGACGCGCGGGGCGCTTCGCTTCCATAGGCTTACGCTACCGGTCGCGCTCGGCCGCGGCGGAATCAAGGCGAACAAACGCGAAGGAGACGGCGCCACGCCGCGCGGCCGCTTTCGACTGTTGCGGCTCTGGTGGCGTGCCGATCGCCTGCCGCGTCCCGCGACCCGTTTGCCGGCGCGCCGCATCCGGCCGAACGACGGCTGGTGCGAGGACCCGGACGACCGCCGCTACAACCGGCCGGTCAAGCTCGCCCCAGAAAGCAACGCCGACCGGCTCTGGCGCGACGATCGTCTCTACGACTTCATCGTCGAGCTCGACCACAACACGCACCCCCGCATCAAGAACCGGGGCAGCGCCGTGTTCATTCATGTTGCCCGCCCGGGCCTCACGCCGACCGCGGGCTGCGTGGCGCTTCCGGCAAAAGAATTGCGGAATCTGCTCGCCCGCCTGCCGCGGGGCGCGTTGATCGACATCCGCTAGCTTGAGGCGAGTTCAATTTAATCCGCTCGTCCCCGCGAAAGCGGGGACCCAAGGGCCACAATGGAATGTACAGGTTGCCCTGGATTCCTGCTTTCGCGGGAATAAGCGAAAAAATGAACTAGTGCCGTTCCCCGAAAATCGCAGTGCCCACGCGCACATGCGTCGCGCCGAAGGCGATCGCGCTCGCGAAGTCCGCGCTCATGCCCATCGAGAGCAACGCGAGTCCGTTGCGTTTCGCGATCTTCGCCGTCAGCGCGAAGTGCGGTGCGGGCGCCTCGTCGAACGGCGGAATGCACATCAGCCCTTCGATCGCGAGTCCGTGCTTCTCCCGGCATTCGGCAATGAACGCATCCGCATCCTCCGGCAGGACACCCGCCTTCTGTGGCTCCGCGCCTGTGTTCACCTCGACGAACAGACGCGGTCTTCGCCCTTGCTTCGCGATTTCATCCGCCAGCGCGGCCGCGATCCTCGGCCGGTCGACCGTGTGAATGACATCGAACAAGGCGACCGCCTCCTTCGCCTTGTTCGACTGCAGCGGTCCCACGAGGTGCAGCTCGACCCCCGCGAATTCCTCCCGCAGCGCCGGCCACTTTGCCTTCGCCTCCTGCACCCGGTTTTCGCCGAACACGCGCTGCCCGGCCACGAGCACCGGACGGATCGCGCCGGCCTCGAAGGTCTTGCTCACGGCCACGAGGGTCACGGAATCAAGCGTCCGCCCCGCCTCCCGGCAGGCTTTCGCGATCTCCGCCCGGACGGCCGCGATCCGCTCAACCGCGTCTTTCCCTTCCGCCACAATCGGCTCCTAGCCTTCTTCGTCGTCCCGGCCGAGCCCCGGACTTGATCCGGGGCAAGCGCCGGGACCGTTCTCAACAAATTCGGGCCGGCCCCGGCTCGCCTCGCTTCGCTCGGCTTGGCTGGGACGACGCGAGTCCCAGTCCCGCAAGCCGTTGACCCGTGGGACTTTTTGTTGTCCTAGTCAAATTGAGCCGTCATGCCAGCAAGATTCCATGAAAAGCGAACGTTACAACGCCCGTGAAGCCGAGCCGCGCTGGCAGCGCGTCTGGGAAGACCGCGAGATCTTCAAGACCGCGAACGACGACCCGCGCCCGAAATATTACGTCCTTGAGATGTTC
>Ga0180222_1000264_pt1 | contig 85687 bp, 97 predicted proteins | sample eDN5th37CKraftOP_FD_151336 | JGI IMG/M metagenome (GOLD analysis project Ga0180222, IMG submission 151336) | Enriched Organic Plus compost microbial communities from Emeryville, California, USA - eDNA 5th pass 37_C Kraft OP (version 2) (version 2) ... | reverse complement strand
CGGCCGTTTTCGACGCTCCGCCCGAGCGGACCTACGAGCCCTATGTGTTCGCGACCAAGGCCGATCGGGTCATTCGCACCATCCTCATTTGGAGCGGCGCGTTCGATCTCGGCGAACGTGCTTGGCCACTCGCGGAACCGATGGACGATTATGTGGCCGAGCCTGTCGCTGGTCGCGCGCTGAGCGTGGGCGACGTGCTGCCCGAATAGCTGGCAAACGGCACCCGTCCCTAATCGAAAGGACACCACAACAGGGGGCGCATCCATGGACAAAGAGGCAAGGGCATGACCCCCGAGCTGCTGACCGCCTTCGGCCAATTCGGCCCGCTCGGGCTCATGATCGGGTATCTGATATGGCACGAGAAGATCGGCGCGGACAAACGGGCGGCGCTGGAGCGGGAGCGGACGGAGAGCGACAAGGCTCTCGCCGCCGCGCTCGCCGCGCTCACGGTGACGATCCAGCACCTCGAGCAGCGGATCAAATGACCTGCGAGCGGATCGCCGCGATCCGCGCCGTGCGCCAGGCGGCGCACGAGCTCGCCAACGTCTGCGCCGCGATCGTCGGCGGGACACAGATGGCCATCAGCACGGCGACCGTCGACACGATCGGCAAGACCACCTGCGGTCTTGCGCCAAGGCCGCTCGACGCGCCGCGCATGGCGCCGCGGCAGATCAACGAGGAGGACGTATGAAGGACATCGACAGCCTGATTTCCGATCTTCTCAAGGTCGAGGGCGGCTATGTGAACAATCCCGCCGATCGCGGCGGCGAGACGAATTTCGGCATTACCCGGGCGACGGCGCGCGCCTACGGTTACTATGGCAATATGCGAGACATGCCCGTTTCCGTCGCGCGCGCGATCTACAAGGCACAATATTGGACGAAGCCGCACTTCGATGCGGTCGCGCTGCAGTCGCCGGCGATCGCCGCCGAGCTGTTCGACACGGGGGTAAACATGGGGCCGCCGGTGGCGGTGCAGATGTTGCAGCGGGCGCTCAACGTGCTCAGCGGCAGCGCGCTCAAGATCGACGGACTCCTGTCGATCGGCGGCGCCACGCTGACGGCGCTCGCGGCCTATCTCAAGGCGCGGCCCGCCGATGGAGAGGAAAACCTCCTGAAGCTGCTCAACTGCTTTCAGGGCGAGCGGTACGCCGACATCGTCGAGCGTAACCCTTCACAGCGCGCCTTCATAAATGGCTGGATTGCCAACAGGATTGAAGCATGACCACCCTCCTGTTCCTCCAGCGCTATTGGAAGCTGATCGGCGTCGGCGCGCTCGTGCTGGTGATCGCGGTCCTGATCGGCATCAACGCGCATGTGTCGAAGCAGCGCGATGCGGCGAAGCAGGAGGCGGCGCAGGCGAGGGCGGCGCTGGCGCAACAGGAAGCCGACGTGCTCGCCAAGACGGCAGCAGCACAGGCCGCCGATCAAGCCCACGCGAAGGCCGTGGAGGCCGCACAGGACAAGGTGACAGACGATGCGATACAGCCTTACCGCCAGCAGCTTGCTGATCTCGACGCTCGCTATAAGCGCCTGCTCGCCAACTCCGCCAAGGCCAATCCCGGTGGTGGCGGAGCAGCGAGTGTGCCCAGCGTTTCCGACGCCTCCGGCCGAGCTGATGGTGCCGCCGTCGAAGACCGACTTCCTGCCTCCGACGCGCTGATTGCCTCGCAACAGGCGTTGCGGCTTCAGGCATTGCAGGCGTGGGTGAGGGGGCAACAGGCGGTAGCGCGCTAGGCTTGCCCCCTCCACCGGAATAGTGGATATTGCGGGTGGTGCTGCGGCATAGAAGGGTATGCTCGTTTGACGAGGCTGACGACCCTCCACAGTGAGGCTTAGCAGGCAGTAGCGGGTGTCGAGTCCCGCCAGCACCGATTCCCTTCCTCCTCCCGCCATGGTATAAGCGCCTGTTCCCGCTCTTCGCAGAGCAAACAGGATCGCGACCTGTCTGTGAATCGGGCTTGCTGCGGCGGCGTCTGGATTGGGGGTTCCCGATCGCGCCGTCGCAGCTACCGCTTCGCCAACCTCCGCTGCTCCGCGATCTCCGCTTCCACCAAGGCTATGGCCTCGTGCATCTCCTCTCGCTGGTCCGGCGCAATGGCGGATGGATGAACCATCCTCGCCATCTGAACCAGCCTTTCGAGGATATCGAGCGGGATCGTGGCGGCGAGGAGAGGGGTCATCGTATCGGTCATGCGGGTCAGTACGGATCGTCCTTGCCGAGGCAATAGTCCTGCAACTGGATCAGGTCACCGAGAATCTCTCGGCTTCGTCGCTGCGCTCGCTTGGCGAACCAGAGTGCGATGAACGTGCAGATCCAGGCAATGCCGGTCATGATCATCCAAGGCAGCACGTCGTCCATCCCTACTCCCCCTCCACCGCCGCGTGGGGTTGCAGTATTGCGACGAGCCGTTCGACATGAGCGGGCGTCACGCCTGTCGAAAACTGCGTCTGCACGAAGCGGCTCATCTGCTCGGGCCGCATGTCGGAATCATCATCCACGATCGCGAATGATGCTACTTCCGGATGTGCGTCGAGCCATTGCTTGATCTCGTCGCCTCTGATCTCGGCCATGATCAATGCGCCCTCGACACGAGATCGGATCGTGCGCCAGTCCGGATGTAGGGATAGCCCCATCATCGTCAGCCGATCGCGCGTCTCGTCGGAATAGCGCCATGTGCTGCTGACCACGATCACAGCGCCGGTGCGGTCGCAGGCCTGCTTGATCAGGTCCACGCGTTCCTGTGGGATGACGCGAGATCCGTTCGTGCGATAGTCCTGCTCGTTCAGCAGCACCCCATCGATATCGAGGAACAGGACCTTCAGCACTCGCCCTTCTCCTTACCCTGCGAGAGGAGGTGGTTGCGGACTTGCGGCGGCATCTCGATGATCTTGACCATATCGTCGGCACTGGGGCGCTCTGGATCGCGCCAATGATCGCACTCGACCGGGCCGATCTCATTCAGGACGCGGATCGCTACATCCCGGTTGGCCTCGATCGCTACGGCAGATGCAGTCTGCCAGTGCTCGGCGCCCGATGTGTAGATCCATTGATAGCTGGACCAGCCTCGCGCATGATCCAGGTGGCCGCGCAGATATTCCTCGGTATTGCACTGCGGACATGGATAGCTGGTGTCACTCTCCACCCAACCGTCGCTGTCGGCATCCCATAGGTAGCCGTCGCCGCGGCATTTCCAGAAGCCGTTCACGTATGGGCAAGCCTCGCTCAGCCCCTCCGCCATCTCCACCAGGTTGGTCATGGGCGCTTCCTCGCAGCATTGGCGATTGCCATCCGGGCCTGTATGTCCGCCATCATCTCAGACTTGCCGTTGCGGACCAGCAAGGCGCCGATCCCTATCACGGTCGCGCAATCCGCATCGGTCATGACGCCATCATACCGCGCCAGTATGCAGGCAAGCTCCTGAACCGCTGGGACGTTCCAGAAATCGTCCGGCAACGTCCGCTCGGCTTTCATCATCTGACCGATGAGCCGACTTTCCTTATCGCTAAAGTCCACCGGTAGATTCCTCCTTGCTGGCGTCGGGGTGGAGGGCGAGGATCGCGTGCTCGCATTCCCCACAGGCGAATCTCTCCGAAATGGTGCTAATCGGCTGTCCCGTTGCGTATTCGGGCGACAGGAAATCCTTGGCCTGTTGCCGGCACGCCTCCGCACAGCGCCGAACGACGATCGCTATGGCGATGGCTGCATCCCGGCGAAACACGTCTTTCAGATGCTCCGGCTGGATATCCCAATCTGGTATCTGCCGAACGCCATTGACCGAGACGTTGTGCGGCCGCCCATCGAACACGGCCCTCGCCACATCCTCTATAAGCTGCTCGCGCGGGGTCATGCTGCGCAATCCCGAAGCTGCTGCGCGACATTGAGGCCAAGAGGCGTCAGCTTGTATCCGCCAAGCTCATCATCGGGGACGGCCAACCTACGCCGCACCAACTCCATCACGATGCGTGCCGGGCAGTGCTCCTCATCATTCTGATCGTAGCGTTCCAGCCAATCGCCTACCGGCGTGAACCGAACTTCCCGCACGACTTCACCTAGATCATGGCTCACAGATTTATCCTTTCACACTCGACATGAGGGCACGGGGCTGACAGCGTTTCGATCAGCCAGCGGAGGAGGCGGCGGATCATGCTCGATCCTCCATGCACCCGCACCATTCGTCGGGATAAAGCGGGCAGCCGCAGCCGGGGCAAAGCTCGGTCTGGCTCTCCATGCCGGTGCCGTTGCAATGATCGCAGGGCATCGGCCACAGCATGTCGTCATCGTGGCCGCGCCCGTCACAGTGCAGGCAGGCGGAGACTGCGCCGCTCATGCCCTGTCTCCCGACAGAGCGCGGCCGGGGAGCCATGGCCCATCGTCCAGACCGCTGTTGTCCGCTTTGTGGTCGTGCGGAAACAGGTAGTGGAACGAGCCCCCGCAGATTGAGCAAACGTCGCTCATGCGGCACCGCCGTTCAGCCGATCGATCTCGGCGAGGAGGGAGGGGTGGGGGACGCGCTGCGCACCGCCGATCCGCGAGAACGACTCACGAACAGACTGTGCCACCTGATGTGCCCGCGCGAACCGTTGTGATTTGCGTGTTTCGCGCGTTTCGCATTGACCGGGAAACGGCGGAAACCTAGGGAATTCTGGTCTGCCCCCGTAGCTCAGTTGGACAGAGCAACGGTTTCCTAAACCGCAGGTCGGGTGTTCGAGTCACCCCGGGGGCACCATCTCATAAGCTGGAAATGACGGGAGAGAGAGGAGCATGGGTGACATCGTCGAATCGGAAGACGGCAAGATACCCGTGCCCGCCGATGTCGAAGACGCCATCAGGACGTTGATCCGCTGGGCGGGCGACGATCCGGGGCGCGAGGGGCTGATCGACACGCCCAAGCGGGTCGCGCGTGCCTGGAAAGAATATTGCGGCGGATATGGCGAGGATCCTTCGCACCATCTCAGCCGGACCTTCGAAGAGGTCGGCGGCTATGACGAGATCGTGCTGCTGAGGGACATCCCCTTCCAGTCCCATTGCGAGCATCATATGGCGCCGATCATCGGCAAGGCCGCGATCGCCTATCTGCCGAAGAACCGCGTCGTCGGCATCTCCAAGCTCGCGCGGGTGCTGCACGGCTTCGCGCGTCGCCTGCAGGTCCAGGAACGGCTGACCGCCGAGGTGGCCGACTGCATCTGGGAGAATCTGCAGCCGCACGGCGTCGCGGTCGTCATCGAAGCCAGCCATAGCTGCATGACCGCGCGCGGCGTGCGCACGCCGGGCGTCGGGATGACGACCAGCCGGATGATGGGTGTGTTCCGGGAGGACGACCGCAGCCGCAAGGAAGTGCTCAGCCTGATGGGCTATTGAAGGCGCTTGCCGTCACCCCGACCCGTCGGGGCCGAGCCGGCACGCTGCATTCAGCCACGGCAGCGATCCTCCGATAAGGAGGGGCATCAAAGCCGATCGACAGCGCCGGTTCTCGTCGTTCCAAAAGGAAACACCGCCGTCCCGATCGGACGGCGGTGTTTCTTTGTCTCGCTGCGAGGCGAACAGGTTCAGGCCTGCTCGCTCTCCTCGACGGCCGGTTCGGCCACGGCGATCTCGCCGGGCTCGGCATTGGGATCATAGTCCTCGGTGAAGCCGGCTTCGTCGCGCTCGAACATCTGCGCCATGACGTCGACGCCCTGCGCCTGCAGATCGGCCTCTTCCGGTGAGCGGGCGACGTTGACCTTCACCGTCACCGACACCTCGGCGTGAAGGACGACCTTGACCTCGTGCACGCCGATCGCCTTGATCGGACGGCCGAGCACGATCGCCGACTTGGCGACCTTGTGTCCTTCGGCGGTGAGCGCCTCGGCGAGATCGCGGGCCGAGACCGACCCATAGAGCTGGCCGGTGTTCGACGCCTGGCGGATCAGGGTGACCGAGATGCCGTCGATCGTCTTCGCCTCGGCTTCGGCCGAGGAGCGGCGAGCCGCATTCTCGGCTTCGATCTGCGCGCGGTTGGCCTCGAAGATCTTCTTGTTCGCCTCGTTGGCGCGCAGCGCCTTCTTGCGCGGCAGGAGGTAGTTGCGAGCAAAGCCGGCCTTCACCGAGACGACGTCGCCGATGGTGCCGAGCTTTTCGACTCGTTCGAGCAGGATCACGTCCATCTGCGTGCCCTCCTTATTTCACGATGTAAGGAAGCAGCCCGATATGACGGGCGCGCTTGATCGCCTGGGCGAGCTCGCGCTGCTTCTTGGCGGAAACCGCGGTGATGCGGCTGGGAACGATCTTGCCGCGCTCGGACACGAAGCCCTGCAGCAGGCGGACGTCCTTATAATCGATCTTCGGCGCATCCTTGGCGGCGAAGGGGCAGCTCTTGCGGCGGCGGAAAAACGGGCGTGCCATGATCTTCTACTCCTCAAGCCGCTTCGTAGCTGCGCTCTTCGCGCTCGCGACGGCCGCCACGCTCGCCGCCACGACCGCCGCGATCGCGGTCGCCACGGCGCATCATCGCAGACGGCCCGGCTTCATGTTCGTCGACACGGATCGTCATGTAGCGGATGACGTCCTCGTTGATCGCGGTCTGGCGCTCCAGTTCGGCAACGACGCTGGCCGGCGCATCGATCTCGAGCAGCACATAATGCGCCTTGCGGTTCTTCTTGATGCGATAGGCGAGGCTGCGCAGGCCCCAGGTCTCGGTCTTCACGACCTTGCCCTGACCTTCCTCGATGATCTTGGTTGCGGCTTCCGCCAGCGCGTCGACCTGGGCCTGGGCCAGATCCTGACGCGCGAGAAACACATGCTCGTAAAGAGCCATGCTCGCTTGTCCTTCTTCCTTGCCGATCGCTGACGCAGCCCCATGCATGCGCCCCTCCGGCCTTCTTCCGTCCGGCGCGGACGCCGGAAAGCGGGGCTCATGACGGAAAGCGGCGCAAAAGGCAAGGGTTGCCGTGCGAAAACCGCGGGAAGGGCCGGAAAGCCGCCCCGATCCACCGATCGGGCCAGAATGCGCCGTTCCGCCACGTCGTCCGGCTCCGAAGCCGTGCCAGCCTGTCGCATACTGGCTATGATGGCGTTTCCAAAAGGCGATCGACGCGAGGAGAGGATGATGGCCGACATGCTGATCAAGGGCGGCACGGTGATCGACGGCACGGGGGCTGCCGCCTTCGCCGCCGACGTGCGCGTGAGGAACGGGCGGATCGCGGAGATCGGGCCGGAGCTGCGGCCGGAAGGCGAACGCGTGTTCGATGCCGCGGGCTGCTATGTGACGCCGGGCTTCATCGAGAGCCATACCCATTATGACGCGACGATGTGGTGGCAGCCCGACCTCGATCCGCTGCCCGGCTATGGCGCGACCACCATCGTCACCGGCAATTGCGGCTTCAGCGCCGCGCCGCTTTCCGACGAGGAGGCCGCGCGCATGGAGATGATCAAGATCTTCGCCTTCTTCGAGGACATCCCGCTCGGGCCGTTCCTGCAGAATGTGCCGTGGGATTGGCGTAGCTGGCCGGAATATCGCCGGTCGGTGGAAGCGAACATCAAGCTGCCGACCAATTACGGCATGTTCGTCGGCCATCTGGCCATCCGTCTTGCGGTGATGGGGCTCGATGCGTGGAAGCGGGCGGCGACGCCCACCGAGATCGCGGCGATGGCGAAGATGCTCGACGAGGCGCTGGCCGCCGGTGCGCTGGGGCTTTCCGACAATCTCCACGATCATGACGGCGATGACCGGCCGGTGCCGACGCTGATCGCCGACGATGCCGAGTTCGAGGCTCTGCTGGCCGTACTCGAACGGCACGCGCCGGCAACCTATCAGGTGATCGTCGATACCTCGATGCGGCAGACCGGCCCCGAGATGCTGGAACGGCTCGCCCGCCTCACCAGGGGGCGCACGCTGCGCATGCAGATCGCGGGCGCGATTCCCACGCTCGAATATCAGCGTCCCTTCGTCGACCGGATGGTCTCCACCGTGGAGCGCATGCGCGCCGAGGGCCATGACGTGTGGCCCGGCTACGCCCATGTCCCGCCGACGGTGACGGCGAGCCTCTACAAGTCGCTGCTCTTCGCCCAATCCAACGACTATGTCTGGCACGAGGTGGTGTGCGCCGAAGGCGAGGCGGCGAAGGAGGCGATCCTGCGGGATCCCGCATGGCGCGCCCGCGCCCGCGACAGCTGGGACAACAAGGCCTGGAAGCATTCGCCCTTCGGCAATCCCGCGATCCTGATCCTCACCAATCCGGACAAGGGCGACGGCCCGGTGGACATCAGCGTCAAGGACTATGCCGACAGCCTCGGCATCCATCCGTCGGATGCGCTGGCCGATTGGTTCCTCAAGAACGGCACGATGTCGACGGTGGACATGGTGCCGATGGCCAAGGACGAGAACCTCACCGTCCGCCTGATGCTGGACGAGAAGACGGTCGGCAACATCTCCGACGCCGGCGCGCATCTGCAGATGCTGTGCGGCGGCGGCGAGAACGTCATGCTGCTCACCAAATATGCGCGGGACGAGGGACGCATCTCGCTCGAGCATGCCGTGCACATGCAGACGGGCAAGCTCTCGCGCTTCTTCGGCCTCGCCGATCGCGGCGAGATCAAGGCCGGCAAGCGTGCGGACATCGCCGTGTGGAAGCTCGACGAGATCGCGGTCCGCAAGCGCGAGAAGCGGTACGACGTGCCCGACGGCAAGGGCGGCATCACCTGGCGCTTCACCCGCGCGCCGGCGCCGATGCGGCTCACCCTGGTGAATGGCCTGCCGACCTTCGAAAACGGGGTCTATACCGGTGCGAAGCCCGGCGAGTTCCTCGCGCCGGAGTTCGCAGAGGAGCGGCTGGCTGCGGCCGCGGAGTGATCTGACGGGAGGCCGTTTTCAAAGCGCCGCGTCATCCCGGCTTTCGGCGGGATGACGGCCGAATTCAGCGCACGTAGCTGGCGCCGTTGATGTCGATCACGGCGCCGGTCATCGAAGGCGGTGCGTCCAGCGTCAGGAACTTCACCGTTTCGGCCACCTCCTCGGGGGTGGCGACACGGCCGAGCGGGATGTCGGCGAGCAGCTTTTCCCGGCCCCGGCTCGCGAGATAGTCCTCGGCCATGCCGGTGAGCGTGAAGCCGGGGCACACGGCGAAGGCATAGATCGATTCGGCGGCATAGCCGCGCGCGATCGTCTTCGTGACGCCGATCATGCCCGCCTTGGAGGCGGCATAATGCCAATGTGCGGGGCTGTCGCCGCGATACGCGGCACGGCTCGCGACGTTCACGATGCGGCCGCCCGACCCCTGGGTGCGGAAGTGCAGGACGGCATGGCGGCAGAGCTCGGCGGCGGCGGCCAGATTGATCTGCATGGTGCGCGCCCACGCCGCAGACCATAGCGCGTCGTCCATTTCCAGCGGCGCCTGCTCGAAGATGCCGGCATTGTTGATCAGCACGTCGATCCGGCCGCCGAGGGCATCCAGCGCCGCCTGCCAGAGTGCGGCCGGCGCGGCCGGATCGGCGAGGTCGGCGCCGAGCATGCCTTCGGCCGCGCGGGTGGCATGGCCGATCACCACGGCATCCTCCTCCTTCAGCCGCTCGACGATCGCCCGGCCGATGCCGCGGCTGCCGCCGGTCACGAGGATATGGCGGGTCATGCGCACGGCTCCTGCAGGTCGAGGGTCATGAAGATGCTGTTGGGATCCGGCGCGTAATCGCCGAAGGGGGCACATTCGACGAAGCCGTGGCGGGCGTAGAGCCGGCGGGCCGGCCGAAAGAAATCCCATGAGCCGGTTTCGAGGCTGAGGCGCATGATGCCGTCCGCGCGTGCGGCGGCGATGATATGGGCGAGCATGGCGCTTCCCGCGCCGCGGCCCCGATGGGCCTCGGCGACGTGCATCGATTTCACCTCGCCGTGGTCGGCGGCCAGCCGCTTCAGCGCGCCGATGCCGATCAGCGTCTCGTCGTCCCACAGCGCCCAGAAGCGGATGTCGGGCGATTGCAGGCCGCCGAGATCGAGCGCATGGGCGCTCCCGGCTGCCGTCTGCGCGCGGGCGCTGGTGACGTGGCGGGCGAGAAGGTCGATGATCCGCGGATCGCCGAAATTGCCGGGAAGGATGTGCATGCCTTCTTCTACCCCGTCTCTCGCCGCCGCGAGAAGGGGGCGGCTGCCGCCGTCCTTCGTCGCGCTGCGGGCCGGCGCATCGCCGCCCGTCGGCGCGGGGCATGCGCGTATCGGTTGACCGCGCCGCCACGGCTGCCTAACGCGCGCCGCACATTGTGACGGGGACATGACGATGCGCGCTTTCATCTTTCCGGGGCAGGGCAGCCAGTCGGTCGGCATGGGCAAGGCGCTGTTCGACGCGAGCGCGGCCGCCCGCGAGGTTTTCCAGGAGGTCGACGAGGCGCTGGGCCAGCATCTCTTCCGCCTGATGACCGAAGGGCCGGAGGATCAGCTCACCCTCACCGAGAACGCCCAGCCGGCGATCATGGCCAATGCGATCGCCACCCTGCGGGTGCTCGAGAAGGAAGGCGGCGTGCGGCTCGCCGACAAGGCGGAGTTCGTCGCCGGCCACAGCCTCGGCGAATATACCGCGTTGTGCGCCGCCGATGCCATCGATCTTGCCACCACGGCGCGGCTGCTCAAGCGGCGCGGCCAGGCGATGCAGGCGGCGGTGCCGGTGGGCGAGGGCGCCATGGCGGCGTTGCTCGGCCTCGATTTCGAGGCGGCGCGCGCGGTGGCGGAAGAGGCCGCCCAAGGCGAGGTCTGCACGGCGGCGAACGACAATGCGCCGGGCCAGGTGGTGGTTTCCGGGCACAAGGCCGCGGTCGAGCGTGCCGTCGAGATCGCGAAGGGCAAGGGCGCCAAGCGCGCGATGATGCTGCCGGTCTCGGCTCCCTTCCATTGCGCGCTGATGCAGCCGGCGGCGGACGCCATGGCCGAGGTGCTGGCGGAGGCGAGGCTGCGCGCGCCGCTCGTGCCGGTCTACGCCAACGTCACCGCGGCGCCCGTGGCCGATCCCGACACGATCCGCGCCCTGCTGGTCGAGCAGGTGACCGGCACGGTGCGCTGGCGCGAGAGCATCCTCGCCATGGCGGAGGCCGGCGTCACTCATTTCGTCGAATTCGGCGGCAAGGTGGTCGGGCCGATGGTCAAGCGCATCGCGCCCGACGCGGCCGCCGCCAGCATCGTTTCGATGGCGGACGTCGAAGCGCTGGCGGCGGCGCTCTGATCGGCTAAACCGTCGCCGCGCCAGGTGACGCAGGAATCCGGAAAGGCAAATTGATGTTCGATCTGACTGGCATGACCGCGCTCGTTACCGGTGCGTCCGGCGGCATCGGCTCGGCGATCGCCAAGGCGCTGGCCGCGCAGGGCGCGCGATTGGCGGTCTCGGGGTCCAACCAGACGAAGCTGGACGCATTCAGGGCGGAGCTCGGCGGCGATCATGCCGCGCTGATCTGCGACCTCTCCGATCCGGCCGCGGTCGACGGGCTGGTGCCGCGCGCGCTCGATGCGCTGGGCGGCAAGCTCGATATCCTCGTCAACAATGCCGGCATCACGCGCGACAATCTGGCGATGCGGATGAAGGACGAGGAATGGGATCAGGTGATCCAGGTCAATCTCGAGGCCGCGTTCCGGCTGATCCGCGCAGCGGCCAAGCCGATGATGAAGGCGCGCTTCGGCCGTGTCATCTCGATCACGTCCGTGGTCGGCGTCACCGGCAATCCCGGCCAGGCCAATTATGCCGCCTCGAAGGCCGGACTCATCGGCATGTCCAAGGCGCTGGCGCAGGAGCTGGCGAGCCGCAGCATCACCGTCAACTGCGTCGCGCCGGGCTTCATCCGATCGGCGATGACGGACGCGCTCAACGAGCAGCAAAGGGCATCGATCCTCGGCCGGATTCCGGCAGGCGATCTGGGCGCCGGCGAAGATATCGGCGCCGCCGTCGCCTATCTCGCCAGCCGCGAGGCGGGCTACGTCACTGGCCAGACGCTGCACGTGAACGGCGGGATGGCGATGATCTGAACGTCGGGCGCCGCGCCCCCCTTGCAAGCAAATGCCCTCGCCGCTAGGGCGCAAACACAGATATCGGAGGAAGGTGACCACATGAGCGAGACCGCCGAGCGCGTGAAGAAGATCGTCGTCGAGCATCTCGGCGTCGAAGCGGACAAGGTGACCGAGGATGCCAGCTTCATCGACGATCTGGGCGCGGACAGCCTCGATATCGTCGAGCTGGTGATGGCCTTCGAGGAGGAGTTCGGGGTCGAGATCCCGGACGACGCCGCCGAGAAGATCAGCACCGTCAAGGACGCGATCAGCTATATCGACAGCCACAAGGGCTGATCGGGACGGTTCAGGCGGCTGCCGCGATGCGGCCCGGCCTTGATCGAGCCGAAGAGTTTGGACGGCTCCCCGACAAGGCCGGGGGGCCGTTTTCCATTTGGGATCATCACAACGGAGAGAAGCCATGCGCCGAGTGGTCGTAACCGGACTGGGGCTCGTCACCCCGCTGGGCGCGGACGTCGAGACCGCGTGGGCCAATATCCTGGCCTCCAAATCGGGCGCGGGACACATCACCCGCTTCGACGCAAGCGACTATGCCTGCCGAATCGCCTGCGAGGTGAAGCCGGCCGACCATGAATATGGGTTCGATGCGGGCAAGCGCGTCGATCACAAGATCCAGCGCCAGGTGGATCCGTTCATCGTCTACGGTATCGACGCGGCCGGGCAGGCGATCGAGGATGCCGGCCTCACCGAGATGAGCGAGGCGGAGCGCTTCCGCGCCGGCTGCTCGATCGGATCGGGCATCGGCGGCCTGCCGGGCATCGAGAGCGAATCGCTGGTGCTCGAGCATAAGGGCCCGCGCCGCGTGTCGCCGCACTTCGTGCACGGCCGGCTCATCAACCTGATCTCGGGCCAGGTCTCGATCAAATATGGGCTGATGGGTCCGAATCATGCCGTCGTCACGGCCTGCTCCACCGGCGCCCATTCGATCGGCGACGCCGCGCGGATGATCGCGATGGATGATGCGGATGTGATGCTCGCCGGCGGCGCCGAAGGCGCGATCTGCCCGATCGGCATCGCCGGCTTCTCGCAGGCGCGCGCGCTCTCCACCGGCTTCAACGACACGCCGGAAAAGGCGAGCCGGCCGTATGACCGGGACCGCGACGGTTTCGTGATGGGCGAGGGCGCGGGTGTGGTCGTGCTCGAGGAATATGAGCGCGCCAAGGCCCGCGGCGCCAAGATCTATGCCGAGGTGGTGGGCTATGGCCTCTCAGGCGATGCCTATCATGTGACGGCGCCGCATCCCGAGGGCTCCGGCGCCTATCGCTCGATGGAGATGGCGCTGCGCAAGTCGGGCCTCTCGCCCGCCGACATCGACTATATCAACGCGCACGGCACCTCGACCCCGCTCGGCGACGAGCTGGAGCTCGGCGCGGTCCGCCGCCTGTTCGGCAGCGCGATGGAGCACGTCTCCATGTCCTCGACCAAATCGGCGATCGGGCACCTGCTCGGCGGTGCCGGTGCGGTGGAGAGCATCTTCTGCATCCTCGCCCTGCGCGACCAGATCGTGCCGCCGACGCTCAACCTCGACAATCCGAGCGACAATTGCGTCGGCGTCGATCTCGTGCCGCATGTCGCGAAGAAGCGGCGGGTCAAGGCGGTGCTCAACAACAGCTTCGGCTTCGGCGGCACCAATGCCAGCCTGGTGATGAAGGCGATCTGAGGCCGCCATGGCGAAGCGCGGGAAATCCGGCGTCCTGCGCTTCGCGGTGGCGGTGCTCGGCGTCCTGCTGGTGGCCGCCGCGCTGGTGCTGCGCGGCTGGTACGGCGCTGGGCCCGCGCAGAAGCCGCTGACCGTCCTGATCGCCGAAGGATCGAGCCTCGCCGGCGCCGCGCGGGCGCTGGAGAGGGCGGGCGCGATCCGATCGGCCGGCATCTTCCTGCGGAACGCGAAGCTGTTCGGCGCGCGCGCGCCGATCCATGCGGGCGAATATGCGATCAAGCCCGGCATGAGCGCCGCCGAGACGCTGCGTCTGCTGCAGTCGGGCAAGACGCTCCAGCGGCTCGTGACCATCCCGGAGGGCATGCCCTCGATCCTCGTCCACGAGAAGCTGATGGCGACTCCGCTGCTCACCGGCACGATCCCGGTGCCTGCGGAAGGTTCGGTGCTGCCGGACAGCTATGCCTATGTGCGGGGCGAATCGCGGGCCGTCGTCCTCAAGCGCATGCAGGAGGCGATGAAGAAGGAGCTCGCCCGGCTCTGGGCGACGCGCAAGCCTTCGACGGTGGCGACCTCGCCGCAGCAGGCGATCATCCTCGCCTCGATCGTCGAGAAGGAGACCGGCGTGCCGGCCGAGCGGCCGATGGTCGCGGCCGTCTATTCCAACCGCGTGCGGCAGCATATGCCGCTCCAGGCGGATCCGACGGTGATCTATCCGGTCACCAAGGGCAAACCGCTCGGCCGCCGTATCCTGCGGTCGGAGCTCGAAGCTGACAATGGTTACAACACCTATGCTCGCGCCGGCTTGCCGATCGGCCCCATCGCCAATCCCGGCCGCGCCTCGATCGCGGCGGTGCTGAATCCGGCGCCGAGCCGCGCCCTTTATTTCGTCGCCGATGGCAAGGGCGGCCATGTCTTTGCCGAGACGCTGGCGCAGCATGCGGCCAATGTGAAGCGCTGGTACGCGATCCGCCGTGCGCGCGGCGAGATGTAGCGGCCTTTGACCGTCTCGAATGTCGTCAGATTGGCCGCGCCAACGCCATCGTAGCTTTTTACGTCATAGCGGCCCGTGCTTAAGGCCGCGATGGTGGCGTATCTGAGTTCAGCCGCGCGATTTCATGAAGGCGACCAGTGCGTCGAATCCCTTGCGCTGGATGAAGGCGTCGAAATCGGCGGTTTGCGTCAGCGCCAGATTGATGCCGCCGACGGTAAGGTTCGTCACCTTGTAGCCCGATGGAGCCTTCGTCACCGTCCACACCGCGGTGATCGGCTGCTGGCCCGGCCTGATCACCTGAGTCAGCACCGCAGCCCCGTCGCCGCTTTGCTGCGTCCGGACCACCTTGAGGCTGGCGTCGGCATATTCGAACAGGCGGTCGGCATAGGTATTGACGATGAAATTCGGCATCGCCGCCTTGTAGGCCTGATATTGAGCGGCGGAGATGGTCGGCCGCCAACGGCGGATCAGCCGGTCTCCGATCGCGTCGACGGCGAAATGCTGCGAAAGGAGCTGGCGGAACTGCGCCTTGGCCGCCGTGCGGTTGGAAGATCTGAGCGCTGCGAAGCCTTCACGGGCGAGGCTGTCGATGAACGGCCCTGGCTGGCTGTTGTCCACTGCCGCGAAGGCCGGCGCGACCAGGATAGGAGCGGCAAGCGTCGCGAGCGGCAGCAGCACGGCAACGAGGGTTCGGGGCAAGCGCATGCGTGAAATCTCCGGGAAAGCAGTTTTCGGTCGCCGGATCATCCGGATGCCTCGCGCCGCGCACTAGAGGCCGAGGGATGAACCGGCGTTGAATTCGGTACGGCATGCGCCGATCAGGATGCGGCGGGCGCATCCTTCTTCTGGCGCGCGGCGGCAACGGCTGCGTCCCCGGCGGTTACGGCGGCGAGCAGCGCATTGCCGATCAGCTTTCCGGCATTCTGCCGGGCGGCTTCCTTGGTGAGGCCGAGCTCGGCCAGCTTGTCGACACCGGCGGCTTTCGCTGCGGAGGCAGCTTCCCTGGCGGCTGCGTTGACCCGGGTGCCGATCGGCCTCAGGGTGCGCGTTTCGACGCGCGTGCGCGGCAGCAGCGCGCCGATCAGGGCGCCCAGTGCCACGGCGCCCACCATGGCACCGGCCGGATTGTTGCCGATCGCCTCGGCTGCCGTCTCGCCTGCTTCGGACAGCGATGCTTTCGCGTTGTCCAGCGTTTCGCCGGCCTTCCGGCGTGCGCTGCCCAGCGTCTCGCTGGCGGCCTGCTTGACCCGATTGCTCATTGCGTCGGTTCCTCCTTCCCATCCACTAAACCCGCCATCTTCCGGCGGGTTGCGTGGCGTTTCAGAATTCCGGCCTTGATGACGTTCCACAGCGGCCCGCGCGCCGCGACGACCAACGCGATCCCTGCCAGCGAGGCGACGAGCCCCGGGCGTTTCATCGCGATCTGCGCGGCATCCTCGGTAACGTCGTCGATCAGCCCGCGGGCTTCCTTCCAGGCCTCCGACGCCAGATAGCTCGGCGAAAAGCGCTGCTGCAGCTCGCCGAGCGTTTCCACCAGCCGCGCCCGTGCAGCCAAGGCATCGGCGCGTGCGAGATCGATCGGCTTTTCGCTCATCGGCTTTTCTCCCGGCCCAGCGCTTCGCTGACGATCGAGCCGATCCGGCGGGCCCCCAGCCAGGCGAGCAGGCCGGCAAGCGCCAGACCGCCGATCCCGACGACGAAGCAGGCGGCGATCGGCCCGATCGCCCGGCCGAGCGCGATGGCGATCCCCACCAGCAGCGCCGTCGCCGAAGCGCCCACGATCAGTGCCGCGATCACCAGTAGGGCGACGGCAAGCCGGGCGCGCAGCAGCCGCGCGAGCAGCGCTTCGCGATAGACACGCAATTCGGCCCGGACGAGCTGTTCCGTGTCCTCGACGAGGCGGGAGAACAGCCCTCCCAGGGACGCGCGATCGAGCTCGTCGTCCGGTTGGCGCAAAGCGTCAGGCCTTGCCGTCTTCGTCCGTCTCCGTTCCGGCCTTGATCAGCCGCGAGACGACGAAGCCGACGGCGATCGCGACGCCAATGGCGACGGCCGGGCTCTTCTTCACGAAGGCACGCGCATCCTCCAGAAGGTCCTCGACCTCCTTCGAACGCAATGTGGCGGCGATGTTGGCGATTGTTTCGGAAGCCTTGCGCGCATAGTCGCCATATTGCTCGCCCAGCTTCGAATCGATCGCGCCCGCAGCGTCGTCGATCAGGCTTGTTGCGCCGTCCAGCGTCGAGACCGCCTTGGCCTTGCCCTGGCTGGCCAGCTCCCGCGCCTTGCCGCCCGCCTGCTTCTTGAGGTCCGCCGCTTCCTTGCCCACCTCGCTGCCGATGCTCTTCAGTGCCGCGCGGGCGCGCGTCTTCACCGTCGCCTTCGCTTCGCCGAGCTTGGCGGCGGGCTTGCGCGTGCGGCGCGCCGGCGCTTCGCTGCCGTCCTCGGCGATGGCGTCGGTATCGAGGATCGTGTCGGTACCTTCGGGCAGGGGCTGTTTGCTACGGGCCATCATAAATCTCCAGGCTTGCAGGCTCGTTCCACCAACAACAGAGCGGCGTTGATACTGTTCCCTTCCATGAACAGGCGATGATTGCCTATCGCAGGCCGCCCGGATAGAGCGCGCTCACGCTATCGTCCAGCAGGGAAGGAACGTATCCGAAATGACCGCGATCGTCGACATCCACGCCCGCCAGATCATCGACAGCCGGGGCAATCCCACCGTCGAGGTCGACGTCACGCTCGACGACGGATCGTTCGGCCGCGCCGCCGTTCCCTCGGGCGCCTCCACCGGCGCCCATGAAGCGGTCGAAAAGCGGGACGGCGACAAGGCGCGCTGGCTCGGCAAGGGTGTCGGCCAGGCCGTCGCCGCGGTCAACGGCGAGATCGCCGATGCAATCATCGGCATGGACGCCGAGGATCAGGGGCTGATCGACAGCCGCATGGTCGAGCTGGACGGAACCGCCAACAAGGGACGGATCGGCGCGAATGCGATCCTCGGCGTCAGCCTCGCCACCGCCAAGGCCGCGGCCGATGCGCGCGGCCTGCCGCTCTATCGGTATGTCGGCGGGGTCGCCGCGCATGTGCTGCCGGTGCCGATGATGAACATCGTCAATGGCGGAGCCCATGCCGACAATCCGATCGATTTCCAGGAATTCATGATCATGCCGGTCGGCGCGGCGAGCCTGTCGGAGGCGGTGCGCGCCGGCTCGGAGATCTTCCACACGCTGAAGAAGGCGCTGCACGACAAGGGGTTGGCGACGGCCGTGGGCGACGAGGGAGGCTTTGCGCCGAACCTCGCGAGCGCGCCGGACGCGCTCGACTTCATCATGCAGTCGATCGAGAAGGCGGGCTACCGGCCGGGCGACGACGTCGTGCTGGCGCTCGACTGCGCGGCGACCGAGTTCTTCAAGGACGGCGCCTATCATCTCGAGGGGGAGGGGCGGGTGCTCTCGCCCGAGGAGATGGCCGCCTATCTCGCCGACCTGTGCGCCAAATATCCGATCAAGTCGATCGAGGACGGGATGAGCGAGGACGATTTCACCGGCTGGAAGGCGTTGACCGACAAGATCGGCGACAAGGTGCAGCTCGTCGGCGATGACCTCTTCGTGACCAATCCGGCGCGCCTGCGCGACGGCATCGCCAGGGGGCTCGCCAATTCGCTCCTCGTCAAGGTGAACCAGATCGGGACCTTGAGCGAGACGCTCGAAGCGGTGAGCACGGCCCAGCGTGCGGGCTATACCGCAGTGATGTCGCACCGCTCCGGCGAGACGGAGGATGCGACGATCGCTGATCTCGCGGTCGCCACCAATTGCGGGCAGATCAAGACGGGCAGCCTCGCGCGGTCCGATCGGCTCGCCAAATATAATCAGCTCATCCGCATCGAGGAGGAGCTCGGCTCCGTCGCCCGCTATGCCGGGCGCTCGATCTTCCGCGGCTGACGGGCCCGGCAGGACCGGGCCGTTCTCCCCGCCCGGACCATGACATGGCGTTCACGAATCGGGGGCGAGGCGGCCGTCAAAGGCGGCTGGCGGAAGGATTGCGCACTTTTCGTCGCACACCGGCAACAAACCGCTTGCGTCGTGGAATCATTGGTGATTCTGTGCGCGAGTGAACCGCCCCCGATCCACCCTCTCGCTGATCCGCGCCGCCGCTCCGGCGGCGCTCGCCGTGCTGGTGATCGTCAACTTCGCGGGCTACGCACTATTCGGCGCGAATGGGCTTCTGGCCTGGAGCGATTACCGCCATCGCCTCGCCGAGCGGACGCATGAGCTCCAGGCCCTGCAGGCGCAGCGCGCGGTTCTCGCCCATCGGGTCGGGCTGCTCGATCCGCGTAAGGTGGACCCCGATTATGCCGATGAACTGGTTCGGCGCGAGACCGGACAGGTCCGGCCGGACGAGGTGATCCTGCAAATCCGCTAAATTTCCTGTTTTCGGGCGGGGTCCGGCGGGTTGCGCATGCCGCGCGGCGCGTCCTATATGCCCTGCCGTTCACCCCCCTCCCCAGGGAACAGGAGCCAGAATTTTGGCAAGAGCGACCACCCCTCGCCGCGCACCCGCGAAGAAACGCGCGGCAGCAACTGCAATATCCAATCGCGAGCGGCCAGACGAACCGCAACGGTACAAGGCCAGCAAGGAAGAGATGCTGGAATTCTATCGCCAGATGCTTCTCATCCGGCGATTTGAGGAAAAAGCGGGGCAGCTCTACGGCCTGGGTTTGATTGGCGGCTTCTGCCATCTTTACATCGGGCAGGAAGCGGTCGCCGTCGGCCTCCAGTCGGCACTGGAGATCGGCAAGGACAGCGTGATCACCGGCTATCGCGATCATGGCCATATGCTCGCCTACGGCATCGATCCGAAGCTGATCATGGCGGAGCTCACGGGGCGCGCGGCCGGCATCTCCCGGGGCAAGGGCGGCTCGATGCACATGTTCTCGGTGGAGCACGGCTTCTACGGCGGCCATGGCATCGTCGGCGCGCAGGTCAGCCTCGGCACCGGCCTCGCCTTCAAGCACAAATATGCCGACGACGGCGGCGTGTGCGTCACCTATTTCGGCGACGGCGCGGCCAACCAGGGCCAGGTCTACGAAAGCTTCAACATGGCCGAGCTGTGGAAGCTGCCGGTCATCTTCGTGATCGAGAACAACCAATATGCGATGGGCACCTCGGTGAACCGAGCCTCTGCCGAGGATCAGCTCTATCGCCGGGGCGAGAGCTTCCGCATCCCCGGGCTGCAGGTTGACGGCATGGACGTGCTCGCGGTGCGTGGCGCGGCCGAGGAGGCGCTGGCCTGGGTGCGTGCGGGCAAGGGGCCGATCCTGCTCGAGCTCAAGACCTACCGCTATCGCGGCCATTCGATGTCGGATCCGGCCAAGTACCGCTCGCGCGACGAGGTGCAGGCGGTGCGCGAGAAATCCGATCCGATCGATCATCTCGCCAAGGAACTGGAGGCGCTGGGCGTCAAGGAGGACGAGCTCAAGGCGCTCGACAAGGACGTGCGCGCGATCATCGCCGAGGCGGCCGATTTCGCCGAGCAGGCGCCGGAGCCGGAGCCGGGCGAGCTCTATACCGACGTTCTGGTGGGTGACTATTGATGGCTGTCGAACTCAAGATGCCGGCGCTCTCGCCCACGATGGAAGAGGGCACGCTTGCCAAATGGCTGGTCAAGGAAGGCGACACGGTCAAATCCGGTGACATTCTCGCCGAGATCGAGACCGACAAGGCCACGATGGAATTCGAGGCGGTCGACGAAGGGACGATCAGCAAGATCGTCGTTCCCGAGGGTACCGACGGCGTGAAGGTCGGCGAGGTGATCGCGCTGATTGCCGGCGAAGGCGAAGACGCTTCGGCACCGGCTCCCGCGGAAAAGCCGGCGGTCGGCGAGAAGGCGGATGACGGGGGCGCCAAGGAGACGCCGCCGGTGCCGGAGGGCGGCGGCGAGCCGACGCCGCACCAGATGGAGACCGCCGCGCGCGATCTCGTCGCGTCGGCGGGGCGCGGGCGGGAGGATCCCGAGGTGCCCGAGGGCACGCCGGTCGAGAAGCAGACGGTGCGCGAGGCGCTGCGCGATGCGATGGCCGAGGAGATGCGCGCCGATCCCGCCGTCTTCGTGATGGGCGAGGAGGTCGCGCAATATCAGGGCGCGTACAAGGTCACCCAAGGATTGCTCGACGAGTTCGGCGACAGGCGGGTGATCGATACGCCGATCACCGAATATGGCTTCGCCGGGGTCGGTACCGGCGCGGCGATGGGCGGCCTCAAGCCGATCGTCGAGTTCATGACGTTCAATTTCGCGATGCAGGCGATCGACCACATCGTGAACTCCGCGGCCAAGACCAACTATATGTCGGGCGGCCAGATGCGCTGCCCGGTGGTGTTCCGCGGGCCCAACGGCGCCGCGGCGCGCGTCGCCGCGCAGCACAGCCAGAATTACGGGCCCTGGTACGCCTCGGTTCCGGGCCTGGTGGTGATCGCCCCCTATTCGGCGGCCGATGCCAAGGGTCTTCTCAAGGCGGCGATCCGCGCGCCCGATCCGGTCGTCTTCCTTGAGAATGAGCTGCTCTACGGCCAGACCTTCGACGTGCCCAAGCTCGATGATTATGTGCTGCCGATCGGCAAGGCACGCATCGCGCGCGCGGGCGACGACGTGACGATCGTCAGCTATTCGATCGGGGTGGGCGTCGCGCTCGATGCTGCGGCGAAGCTCGCCGAGGAGGGCATCGAGGCCGAGGTGATCGACCTGCGCACACTGCGCCCGCTCGACAAGGCGACCGTGCTGGAGAGCCTGAAGAAGACCAACCGCATGGTCGTGGTCGAGGAGGGCTGGCCGGTCTGCTCGATCGCCTCCGAGATCATGGCGATCGCGATGGAGGACGGCTTCGACGATCTCGACGCACCGGTGCTGCGCGTCACGAACGAGGACGTGCCGCTCCCCTATGCCGCGAATCTGGAGAAGGCGGCGCTGATCAAGGCCGAGGACGTCGTCGCGGCGGCCAAGAAGGTGAGCTACAAGGCCTGAGCGGGGGCTGATCGCGGAGGGTCCGCCATGGTTTCTCCGCCCATGCTTACGGATCCGGAGCGCAGGCTGTGCCTGGCCTATGCGCCGGCTGCCGGCCGCGCTGCGCTCGCGACCTTGTGGGCGCTCGACGAGCGCTTTGCCGCTGTGCTTGCCTCCACCAGCGAATCGGGCATCGGCGCCATCCGTCTCGCCTGGTGGCGGGAGGCGCTGCTGCGGCTCGATGCCGCCGCGGCGCCGGCCGAGCCGCTGCTTCAGGCGGTGGCCGCATATCTCCTGCCCCGCGGCGTTTCAGGGGCGGCGCTCTCGGGGCTCGAGGACGGCTGGCTGCCGCTGCTCGGCGACCTCGACGCGCGCGGGCTCACCGACCATGGCAGGGAACGGGGCGGCCGCCTGTTCCATGCCGCCGCCTCGCTGCTCGGTGCCGAGGCGAGCGAGGATCTGGTGCGCGAGGGCGAGGGGTGGGCGCTCACCGATCTCGCCTTTCACCTCAGCGACCGCGCACTCGCCGAGCGCGCGCTGGTGCTGGCCCGGGCGCGCTGGGATGCGGCGCCGCGCCATCGCTGGCCTCGTCCGCTTCGCCCGCTCGGCATTCTGACAGCGCTGGCGCGCGCCGACGCCTCCGCCGGTTTCGACCGGCCCCGCAGGCAAGGTTCGCCCGCCCGGATTCTGCGCGTGCTCTGGCATGGGCTGACAGGCGGCTGAGCTTGCACTAGCTTTCTGCGGGCAGGGATGGGGGCAGACATGAAGTGGATCATCTCCGGCATCGGCGCGGCGCTGCTGCTGGCCGCGCTCGGCATCGTCGTCTGGCGGACCTCGGCGGTCGCGGAGAGCCCGGCCGTGCCGCCGCCTGCCGGCATTCCCTCACCGGTGGTGGCGACGCCCGTCGCCGATCCGCCCCAGGCGGAGGAGAAGACGCGCGAGGAGAAGCGCTTTTCCCGCTATGACAAGGACAAGAACGGCCTCGTCGCGCGGGAGGAATATCTCGCCGCGCGGCGCAAGGCCTTTGCCAAGCTCGACGCCAATGGCGACGGCCACCTCGACTTCGAGGAATATGCGGTCAAGACGGTGCAGAAGTTCGCGGACGCCGATGCCGACAAGTCTGCGACGCTGACGCCGGCCGAGTTCGCCAAGACCCGTGTGGTACGCAAGGCCGCCGCGCGCTGCGCCTGCCCGCCCGCGGGCAAGGCCGACGAGGAGTAAGGAGCGCTATGCCGCCCAGGCGGCGAGGTCGGCGCGGGCCCGCGCTGCCATCAGCGCCTTGCGATCGGCCTTGCGCGCCTGGCCGTCCAGGGGCGGGAACAGGCCGAAATTGACGTTCATCGGCTGATAGGTCTCGGCCGCCGCGCCGCCGGTGATGTGGCCGAGCAGAGCGCCGAGCGCGGTGGTCGGCGGTGGAGGAACGAGCGCGGCGCCCGCCAGCTCCGCTGCGGCGAAGCGGCCCGCCAGCAGGCCGACCGCGGCGGACTCGACATAGCCCTCGCAGCCCGTGATCTGTCCGGCGAAGCGGACATGCGGCGCGCTCCTCAGCCGCAGCGTCGCATCGAGCAGGCGCGGCGATTGGATGAAGGTGTTGCGGTGCAGACCGCCGAGCCGCGCGAACTCGGCTTTTTCCAGGCCCGGAATGGTGCGGAACAGCCGCACCTGCTCGGCATGCTTCAGCTTGGTCTGGAAACCGACCATGTTCCACAGCGTGCCGAGCGCATTGTCCTGACGCAGCTGCACGACGGCATAGGGCCAGCGTCCGGTGCGCGGATCGTCGAGCCCGACCGGCTTCATCGGGCCGTAGCGCAGCGTGTCCACGCCGCGCTCGGCCATCACCTCGATCGGCATGCAGCCTTCGAAATAGGGCGTGTCGCGCTCCCATTCCTTGAATTCGGTCTTCTCGCCCGCGAGCAGGGCAGCGTGGAAGGCGAGATACTGCTCCTTGTTCATCGGGCAGTTGATATAATCCTTCCCAGCATCGGGTGAAAACTGCCCGGGGGACAGACGGCCCGACGCTCCCTTGCCCCAGCGCGAGGCCATCCAGCAGATGTCCATGTCGATCGAATCGCGGTGGACGATCGGTGCGATCGCGTCGAAGAAGGCGAGGGCATCCTCGCCGGTCGCGCTGGCGATCGATCCCGCCAGCCGCTCCGCGGTGAGCGGGCCGGTCGCGACGATCACCGGCCCGTTGTCGGCCGGCGGCAGTACGTCGATCCGCTCGCGGATCAGCTCGATCCGCGGATGCGCCTCGATCGCCGCCGTCACCGCCTCGGCGAAGCCGTCCCGATCCACCGCCAACGCCGATCCGGCCGGCACGCGATGGGCGTCGGCGGTACGCAAGATCAGCGAGCCGAGCGCCCGCATCTCGGCATGGAGCAGCCCCACCGCATTGCGTTCGGCATCGTCCGAGCGGAAGCTGTTGGAGCAGACGAGCTCGGCCAGCCGATCCGTCTGGTGCGCGGGGGTCGCCTCGATGCCGCGCATCTCCGACAGGCGGACGTGCACGCCGGCCTGGGCGAGCTGCCAGGCTGCTTCCGATCCGGCCAGACCGCCGCCGATGATATGAACCTGCTTCATCGCGCGGCGGATAGCGGATCGCTCCTTCGCTGCAAATCCATTACAGGAGGGGATCATGGCGCTGCGCATCTTCACCATCGGCTATGAGGGCGCCGCGCAGGAGGAGCTGATCGCCGCGCTTCGAGCCGCCGGTGTCGAGCGGATCATCGACGTGCGGGCGGTTCCGCTGTCGCGCAAGCCCGGCTTTTCCAAGAATGTGCTGGCCGCCGGGCTGCGCGCCGCGGGAATCGACTATGTGCATCTGAAGGCGCTCGGCACGCCGCCGGAGGGCCGCGAAGCCGCTCGCCGTGGCGATCGCCCCGGGCTGGAGGCGTCCTATTCCGGCCAGCTCGCGCTTCCCGAGGCCGAGCTGCAGGCGCGGCAGATGCTCGATCTCGCGCGCGAGAAGCCCTCGGCGCTGCTCTGCTTCGAACGCGATCCGCACCGCTGCCACCGCAGCCTGCTCCTCGCCGCCGCGGCGCCGGAAGCGGATATCGTCAACCTGTTCGTCTGACCGCGCCGTCAGACGAAGGCGAAATCCCTCACATCGAGGCTTGTAGGGGGACGACGTGGACGAGCGGCAGCATCGTTTCCGTCTCGAAGCGAAACGCCGGGTGTCGGTGTCGGAAGCTTGCGCCGCCTCGCCGAAGGCGCCAGTTTCGATGATCGTCATGGCCATGGGAGGGAGCGATGATCGACCATATCGGCTTTGCGGTAACCGATTTCGAAGCATCGTGCGCCTTCTACACAGCCGCGCTCGCGGCGATCGGCATCGCGCCGCTGGTCACCGTCACGCCTGAGCAGAGCGGCGGCGGCTCGCATGTCGGCTTCGGCGCCGGCGGCAGGGCCTTCTTCTGGATCGGCAGCGACGGCGCGCCGTCCGGCTCGACCCATGTCGCCTTCACCGTGGAGAACCGGGGGCTGGTCGACGCCTTTCATCGCGCGGCGCTCGCGGCCGGCGGGCGGGACAATGGCGCGCCGGGGCTGCGGCCGCACTATCACGCCAGCTATTATGGCGCCTTCGTGCTCGATCCGGACGGCAACAATATCGAGGCGGTCTGCCACAGGCCGGAATGACGTGCCCCATCGCCGTACCGGCTTTCGGCGGGGCGATGGAGCCGCCTAGCGCCGGGTCGCGACCACGGCGCTGATCGGCAGCGGCGCATAGACGTGCGGGAAGAGCGCGCCGCCGCGCGAGACTTCCCAGCGCACCGCCTCGCCGAGCGGGGCCAGCGCGATTTCCGCGAGCACGAGGCCGGACTGGCCGGCGAAATGGCGGGCCAGCGTCTCGTCGAGCTGTTCGGCGGTCGAAAGGTGGATATAGCCATCGGCGAGATCCACCGGCGCGCCGCGGAATTCGCCTTCGGCCTCGAACGCCGCCCATTGTTCCGCGGTCAGGATCTTCCAGGCTGTCGCGGGGCGGCCGCTCATTCCTCGCTCTCGCCGCCATCTGCGAGATCCTCGCCGATCTCTGCGCTTTCGTCGGGCGCGATGGCGGGATGCGTCTTGTCCGCCTCGGGTCGGAGGTCGGCTTCGGCTTCCTCCTCGCTCTCCTCGATCCGTGCCGCGGAGACGACATGCTCGTCGTCCGCGACGCGGAAGATGGTGACGCCCTGCGTGTTGCGGCCGGCGACGCGGATGTCGCCCACCGTGGTGCGGATCATCTTCGCCTGATCGGTGACGAGCATCAGCTCCTCGCCATTATGTGCCGGGAAGCTCGAGACAACCGGGCCGTTGCGCGCGGAGGTCACGATGTTGGTGATGCCTTGTCCGCCACGGCCGGTGCGGCGATATTCGTAGGCGGAGGTTCGCTTGCCATAGCCGTTGGCGGTCACGGTGAGGATGAACTCCTCCGCCGCTTCGAACTCGCCCATGCGCTCGGCGCTCAGCGTCACCTCGCGCTCGCCGTCCTTCCAGGGCGCGGCGCGCAGATAGGCTTCGCGTTCTTCCGTCGACGCATCGAAGCCGCGCAGGATGGAGAGCGAGATCACCTCGTCTCCGTCGCGCAGGCTGATGCCGCGCACGCCGGTCGAGGTGCGGCTCTGGAACTCGCGCACCGCCGTCGCCTCGAAGCGGATCGCCTTGCCCTCGCGGGTCGCGAGCAGCACGTCATCCTCCTCGGTGAGCAGCGCGACGCCGATCAGCCGGTCGGTGGCGTCCTCGTCGAAGCGCATTGCGAACTTGCCGTTGGAGGGGATGTTCGCGAAGGCGTCCATGCTGTTGCGGCGGACATTGCCGTGCGCCGTGGCGAAGATGACGTGCAGCTTGCTCCACTCCGCCTCGTCCTCCGGCAGGGGCAGCACGGTGGAGATCGTCTCGCCCTCGGCAAGCGGGAGCAGGTTGACCATCGGTCGCCCGCGGGCCTGCGGAGCGCCCTCGGGCAGCTTCCACACCTTGAGGCGGTAGACCTTGCCGTGGGTGGAGAAGAACAGCACCGGCGTGTGCGTCGAGGTGACGAACAGCTTGGTGACCGCATCCTCCTCCTTGGTCGCCATGCCGGCACGGCCCTTGCCGCCGCGCTTCTGAGCCCGGAAGGCGTCGAGCGGGGTGCGCTTGATGTAGCCGCCGAGAGTGACGGTGACGACCATCTCCTCCCGCTCAATGAGGTCCTCGTCATCGATATCGTCGCCCGCCGGGGCGATCTGGGTACGGCGGGGGGTCGCGAACTCGGTCGCAATGACATCGAATTCGTCGCGCATCACGCCGTAGAGCACGGCACGGTTTGAGAGGATTTCGAGCAGGCCGGCGATCGAGGCCGCCAGCTCGCGCAGTTCCCCGGCAATCTCGTCACGGCCGAGCGCGGTCAGCCGGTGCAAACGCAGGTCGAGGATCGCCCGTACCTGGGTGTCGCTCAGCGTGTAGACGTCGCCGGTGTCGACGCGCTCGACCGCCTCGACCAGCGCGATATAGGGCGCGATCTCCTCGATCGGCCATTCGCGGGCGAGCAGCGCGGCGCGGGCCTCGGCAGGGCTGGCGGAGGCGCGGATGATGCGCACCACCTCGTCGAGATTGGTGACGGCGATCACGAGCCCGAGCAGGATGTGCGCCCGATCGCGTGCCTTGTTCAGCTCGAACTTCGAGCGCCGGGTGATCACCTCCTCGCGGAACTTCACAAAGGCTTCGATGATGTCGCGCAGGTTCAGCGTCTCGGGCCGGCCGCTGCGGATGGCGAGCATGTTGGCCGGGAAGCTGGTCTGCGCCGGCGTGTGGCGCCAGAGCTGGTTCAGCACCACATCGGGCGTCGCGTCGCGCCGGAGATCGATGACGATGCGCACGCCCTCGCGATTGGATTCGTCGCGGATGTCGCTGATGCCCTCGACGCGCTTGTCCTTGGCGGCCTCGGCGATCCTCTCGACCAGGGCGTTCTTGCCGGTCTGGTAGGGGATCTCGGTGAGCACGATCGAGCGACGGTCGCCTCGACCTTCCTCGATCTTGTGACGCGAGCGCATGATGATCGAGCCACGGCCGGTGTGGTAGGCGGAGCGCGCGCCGCCCTGGCCGAGGATCAGCGCGCCGGTCGGGAAATCAGGGCCGGGGATGATCTCCATCAGCTGATCGATGCTGATCGCCGGATTGTCGATATAGGCTTTGCAGGCCGCGATCACCTCGCCGAGATTATGGGGCGGGATGTTGGTCGCCATGCCGACGGCAATGCCGCCCGCGCCGTTGACCAGAAGGTTGGGGAAGCGCGCCGGCAGCACCTGCGGCTCCTCGCGCGAGCCGTCATAGTTGGGCGTGAAGTCGACCGTGTCCTTGTCGAGATCCTCGAGCAGGCTCATCGCCACCTTGGCGAGCCGCGCCTCGGTGTACCGCATGGAAGCGGGCGGATCCGGGTCCATCGAGCCGAAATTGCCCTGGCCGTCGATCAGCGGCACACGCATCGCCCAATCCTGGGCGAGGCGCGCAAGCGCATCGTAGATCGAGCTGTCGCCGTGCGGGTGATAGTTGCCCATCACGTCGCCGACGATCTTCGCCGACTTGCGATAGGGCCTGCCGGGAACGAAGCCGCCTTCCTGGCTGGCGAAGAGGATGCGCCGGTGAACCGGCTTCAGACCATCGCGCACGTCGGGAAGCGCGCGGCTGACGATCACCGACATCGCATAATCGAGATAGGAGGATTTCATCTCCTCCACGATCGAGATGGGGGAAATATCGCTGGTGTCGATGGTCGGCGGCGTGCTGGCCAAGGTCGTTTCCGTGAATTTGAGGATGGTGTGGGGCGCCGGTCAGGCGCATGGCCACGTCCCTAGACGATCCATCGGCGCAGCGCCACCCCTCGCGCGCACGCGCGCGCGCGTGGGAAATCAGGCGCCGGCAGCCATGTGCCCGCGCCCAAGATCAGGCGGCGACGGCATCCTCGCCGCGCACGAAGCGCCAGACATCGCCGTCGGCGCCGTCGAAACGGTAGCCGTCGCTGTCGAACCCTTTCAGTGCTTCGGGATCGCCGATGCGGTGCTCGCACAGATAGCGCGCCATCATGCCGCGCGCCCGCTTGGCGGCGAAGCTGTTGAACCGCAGCCCCTCCGGCCCCTGCTCGCGGAAATCGATCGTGATGATGCGCGCGCCGTGCGGGGGAGCCAGCTCCACGGCGTGCCAATATTCCTTGCTGGCGAGGTTGAGGATCACGCCCGATCCCTCTTCCGCCAGATCGCGCGCCAGCAAGTCGGCGATCCGGCGCCCCCAGAAGCTGTAGAGATCCTTGTGGCGGGGTGCCCAGCGGGTGCCCATCTCCAAGCGATAGGGTCGGATGTTGTCGAGCGGGCGCAGCAGTCCGTAGAGGCCGGAGAGGATGCGCAGATGATCCTGGGCGAAGTCGATCGCCGGCGCATCCAGGCTGCGCGCCTCGAAGCCCTGATAGACGTCGCCGGCGAAGGCGTAGAGCGCCGGGCGTTCCGCCTGCTCCGCAAAGCCCCGATAGCGCGCGGCGTTTAGCGCCGCGAGCGAATCCGAGATATGCATGATCCCGCCGAGCCGTTTGGCGCCCAGCCGGGCGGCGGAGCGGACCAGCGCGTCGGTTTCCTTGCCGAAGCGCGGCTGTGTCGGATCGATCGGCGGCAAGCGCCGTTTGTAGTCGAGCGTCTTTGCGGGAGAGAGGAGGGCAAGCATGCGCGCAGCCGGTAGCTCAGCGGTCCGCCGCCGGTCAAAGCCATTCTAGGCAGTTCAATTTCCATTCAGCGCGCCGGCGTCAGTTGGTCTCGCGAGGCCGCGGATCGCTTGTGTCGCGGGCGCACAGTCAGTAGCTAGGCGGCGAAGCCCGGACATGCCCCCGTGTCCGGTCGATCGCCCAGGAGGAGCTTGAAGGATGAAATTGGTCTCGACGATGGCGCTGGGTCTGGCGCTTGCGTTCGGCGGCGCGGCGTCGATGGTCGCGGTAGCGCCTGCGGCCGCTAAGGACAAGGCGGCGAAGCCCAAGGCGGTCAATCTGAGCGATTCCGTGCGCAACGCCCTGGCCGCCGCGGACAAGGCGATGAATGCCGGCGATTTTCCCACGGCGACCTCGCAGATCGCGGCCGCTTCGGCAGCGGCGAAGACGAACGACGAGAAGTTCTTCGTCGGCCAGTACAAGATCAATCTCGGCACCAAGAGCAACAATGCGCAGCTCCAGGCCGAAGGCGTCGACGAGGCGCTCGCCAGCGGCGGCGTGCCCGCCGAGGATCTCGGCAAATTCTATTTCTTCCAAGGCCAGTTCGCCTATCAGGCGAAAAATTATAAAAAGGCGGAACAGGCCTTCTCGCTCTCGCAGCAGAATAATTACAACGATCCCTCGCTGATGCCGCTGCTCGCCGAGGCACAGTATCAGAGCGGCAACAAGCCGGCTGCCCTAGCGACCCTGCAGAAGGGCATCGCGGCGATGAAGGCTGCGAACCAGCCGGTTCCGGCCGAATGGTATGGCCGCGCGGTCGCCATGGCCTATGACGCCAAGCTGGGGCCGCAGGCGACCGATCTCACCCAGCAGTGGGTCGCCGCCTATCCGACCAAGAGCAACTGGCGCGATGCGCTCGTCATCTATCGCGAGCTCAACAATCCCGATGCGGACACCCAGCTCGATCTGATGCGGCTGATGCGCGCGACCGGCAGCCTCACCGGCCAGGCCGATTACATGGAATATGCCCAGGCGACCTACCTCAAATATCCGGGTGAGGCGAAGGCGGTGCTGGACGAAGGCATCGCGGCCGGCGCGCTGCAGGCCGGGAACCAGAATGTGAAGGAGATGCTCGGCATCGTCTCCGGCAAGATTCAGGCCGACAAGGCCTCGCTCGCCGGTGCGAAGAACCCGTCGAGCGGCCGTGCGGCGATGCTCACCGGCGATGCGTTCCTCGGCTACAAGGATTATGCCAACGCCATCGACCTCTACAAGCAGGCGCTGGCCAAGGGCGGCGCCGACGCCAATGTCGTCAATACCCGCCTGGCATTCGCCTATGCGCAGTCCGGGCAGAAGGACGCCGCCAAGCAGGCGCTGGCACAGATCACCGGCCCGCGAGCGAACCTCGCAAAATATATCGGCATCTGGGTCGACCAGAAGGCGTGACCACCGCGCGGCGCGGGACGAAGCGATCCCGCGCCGCACGGTCCTCAGGCCGGATCGACAGGCACGCCCGGCTCGTCCTTGGACGTGCGGATCACAAGCGAGGTCTTCACGCCCGCGACGTTGGGCGCGGGCGTGAGCTCGGATGTGAGGAAGGTCTGGAAGGCCTGCAGGTCGTGGGCCACGATCTTGACGATGAAGTCGATCTCGCCGTTCAGCATGTGGCATTCGCGCACCTGGGGCAGCGTCGCCATATGCGCTTCGAAGGCCTTGAGATCCGCTTCGGCCTGGCTCTTGAGGCTGACGAGCGCGAAAACCGTGATCCCGTAGCCGAGCGCCGGGGCGTTCAGCCGCGCATGGTAGCTCTCGATCACGCCGGCCTCCTCGAGCGCGCGCACCCGGCGAAGGCAGGGCGGCGCGGTCAGTCCGGCGCGGCCGGCGAGATCGACATTGGTGATGCGGCCCTCTTTCTGCAGCGTGGCCAGGATCACGCGATCAATGGCGTCCAAGGGCTGATTTTGAGCCGTCACGGCATATCCTTTCAGTCGACGCCGCTGTTCTTAAAATAATATTGCCATCTTGTGCAATTGTCCCACCTTGTGACGGAAGCGGAAAGCCACTTTTCCGCGCCTGCCCGGGCGGTTAACGAGTTGCAAGGGTGCGCCGGCTACAATCGCTCAGCTCCGCCGGAATGGCGCAGGGGCGGCGCTCCCCCGGTTCGGCTTGCGGAACCGGATCCTGATGAGCGGCGGGTTGGGGAGGTGCGGCGCACGTGCGATTCGACGACATGCTTTCCACGGTTCTCGCACAGCCGCTGGGCACGGGCGAAGCGCGCACGGCCGCGTGGCGCCAGATCGTCGATCTGCTTGCGCAAGGCCGCGGGCAGCAGGGGCCCGTCGTCGACGAAGCCTATGACATGGTCCGCTTCCTGCGCCGGGGCGTTCCGCCGGATGTGCGTGCCGAGGTGGCGCGCGGCCTGGTCGGGCGCGTGGTGCCGCCCGATCTCGTCGCGCTTTTCGCCGAGGATTCGCCGTCGGTCGCCGCGCCCCTCCTCGGTACCGCGCGGCTGTCTGATCAGGGCTGGATCGAGCTGCTGCCGTCACTGTCCCCCACGGCCCGTGCCTTGTTGCGCAACCGTCGCGATCTGAGCCCTGCCGTCGTCCAGGCGCTGGCCCAGTTCGGACTGAGCGATTTCCGGCTTTCCGGACCGGCAGTGGAAACCGATGGGCATGGCGCCGAGCCGGCGAAGGCGGTGCCGGAGGGCGATTCCGGTTTCGACGGCTCGATGCAGATCCGCGAGCTCATGGGCAGGATCGAGGCGTTTCACCGCTCGGCCCGCGGATTCGCAGCAGCCGGAGACTCGCCTCGCGAGGCTGCCGATCCCTGCGAGGACTTCCGGTTCGAGACGGGTCCGGACGGGATTCTCCTGTGGGTCGAGGGTGCGCCGCGCGGCCCGCTCATCGGCATGAGCATCGCCACGCCCGCGAGCGGCCACGAGCACGGCGTGGATGGCCATGCCGCAGGTGCCTTCCGTCAGCGCGCGCCGTTTCGCGACGCGCGCCTCACCGTTGCCGGCATCGGGCCCGCCGCGGGGGAATGGCGCATTTCCGCGGTGCCCTTCTTCGATCGTGCCGATGGCCGCTTCACCGGCTACCGCGGGACCGGCCGGCGGCCCCGCGCGAACGAGATCGCGCCCCGGGCGGAGATGGGAGACGCCGGACAGGCGGCCGACGGCCTTTATGGTTCCGGTCTCATGGCCGATTCCCTGCGTCAGCTCGTCCACGAGCTGCGCACTCCGATCAATGCCATCTCCGGCTTCGCGGAGATGATCAGCAGCCAGATGCTGGGGCCGGTCGCCCATGGCTATCGCGAGCAGGCCGATGCGATCCTGGCCGAGGCGAGGCGCCTTCTCGCTGCGGTCGAGGATCTCGACATTGCGGCGCGGATCGACACGCAGCGGCTTTCGCTCGAAGGCGTTGCGGTGGATGCGGCGGCGCTGCTGCTGCGGCTGCACGACGAATATGAGGAGGTTGCCGCAGCCCGCCAGGTCGCGCTCAGGGTACGGATCGCGGAGGGCTTGCCACTGCTCGATGCTGATCCCGCCGTCGTCGAACGGGGATATGCGAGGCTGCTCGGCGCGACCATCGGGCTCGCCCGGCCGGGCGAGACCATCGTGGCGGGTCTCATCGCCGGCGAGGGCGGGGCGAACGGTATCGCGCTTTCGGTAAGTCGTCCGGCGCTGCTCGCCGGCCGCGACGAACGGACGCTGCTCGATCCCGGCTACAGCCCGGAGGGTGATTGGCCCGACGCGCCGGTGCTCGGCCTCGGCTTCGCCCTGCGGCTGGTGCGCAACCTGGCCACTGCCGCGCACGGAACGCTGGTCATCAAGTCCGATCGATTCTATCTGGAGCTGCCTGCACGGGACCATGCGGTTCGAAGCGGTGAGGGAAGCGGATAGGCGGGCTTGGACGCGTACGGATCATCCGAATCGGGGGTTGACGGCCATGTGCGGCTCGACAGGCCGCCTCCCGCTTCTGCGCAGGCGCAGCTGCCCGTGGATTTCGGCCGGCGTTTCCTGACCTTCGTCGATACCGAGGAGGAGTTCGACTGGCACGCCCCGCGCAGCCGCGAGGCCACGTCGACCTACGCTTTGAACGCCTTGCCCGTGGCCCATCGCCGGTTGCGCGATTTCGGGATCATTCCGGCCTATCTCGCCGACTTCCCGGTGGTCAGCAGCGTGCGCGGCGCCGAGCTGCTGCGGACGTGGCAGGAGGGCGGCGAATGCACGGTAGGTGCCCAGCTTCATCCCTGGGTCAATCCGCCGTTCGTCGAAGAGCTAACGGAATACAACAGCTTCGTGGGGAATCTTCCCGTCGAGATCGAGCGCGCCAAGCTGCTCGAGCTGACGCGCAAGATCGAGCAGGTCTTCGGCCGGCACCCGCTCGTGTACAGGGCGGGCCGCTATGGCGTCGGACCGAACAGCGCGGCGGTGATCGAGGAGGCGGGCTATCGCCTCGACGTCTCGGTGCGCCGGCTGTTCGATTATCGGCGGGATCAGGGGCCCGACTTTTCCCGCAGCCCCGCCTGGCCCTGGTGGGCCGGACCGCAGCGTCGGCTGATCGAGCTGCCGATGACGGCCGCCTATGTCGGACTGCTGCGGGGCTGGGCGCCGAGCGTCTTTCCCTTCACCCGCCGCATCCCGCTGCTGCGTGCGCTTCTCGCCCGGGCCCGGCTCGTCAACCGCGTCGCCCTGACGCCGGAAGGCATGCCGCTCGGCGAGGTGTTGGAGGCACTGCGGGTGCTGCTCGACGATGGCGTGCGCCTTTTCAGCATCTCCTTCCACTCGCCTTCGGTCGAGCCGGGGCACACGCCCTACATCCGCGACGGATCGGATCTGCGCCGCTTCTACGCCTGGTGGGATGGCGTGCTCGATTTCTTCGCGCGCGAGAATGTGCGCCCGGCCCGCGTGGAGGAGGTGGTGGCCGCCTTTCAGGCCGGGCTTGCCAGCGAGGGGGCCGCTCCGCTATCGCCGCAGGCACAGGGACGGGGCCTGTAGCTCAATGGTTAGAGCTGGCCGCTCATAACGGCTAGGTTGGGGGTTCGAGTCCCTCCGGGCCCACCATCCCGCTCGGTTCACACCGGGCGGCTCAGCCGAGCATCGCCGTCATCGCCGGTGACATCTCCTCCCACACGCCATTCTCGGTCCGCATCACCATATGCGCGGCAAGCGCGAGGCGGGTCGCGAGGGCCATGCCCTGGCCCGGCCCGAGCACGCTGAGCGCCGTAGCGAAGGCGTCGGCAGCCATGCAGCTGGGATGGATGACGGTCACTGAAGCGACGCCGTTGACGATCGGTCGCCCCGTCTGCGGATCGAGGCTGTGCGGCAGACGCCGGCCATCGCGTTCCGTGAAGCGGCGATAATCGCCCGAGGTGGCGACGGCGAGCCCGTGCAGCGCGATGCGCATCCCCTCCAGCTCCAATCCATCAGGCTGCTCGATATCGACCCACCAGGGCAAGCCGTTCGGCTTCACGCCTTCGCCGCGCAGCTCTCCGCCGACCTCGGCGAGGAAATGGCGAACGCCGATACGTGACAGATACTGAGCGACAAGATCGACTCCAAAGCCTTTGGCAATACCGGATAAATCGAGAAGGATACCGCCCGGCTGCGTGGTGCTGGAACGGCTCCGGTCGATGGACAATCTGTGCCAGCCGCAGCGTGCCGCGGCCTCGGCGATCGCGTCGGCGGAGGGCGCTGCCCGTGGTGCAGGGGCAGGGCCGAAGCCCCAGAGATCGACGAGCGCACCGATCGTAGGATCGAACGCGCCCCGCGTCGCTCGGGCGATAGCGAGCGCTGTCTCCAGCACGTGGAGGAATTCTGCGGGGAGGGACACCAGGCTGCCGGGCGCGGCGCGGTTGAAGCGCGAGATGTCCGAAGCGGCTTCCCAGTTGCTCATCTGCGCTACGACGCGATCGAGGGCGTGCTGCACGCCGCGGGCGATCCGCTCGGCGGAAAGGCCGGGCGGCGGCACGCAGACGAGGGACCATCGCGTGCCCATGGTCGCGCCGCCGAGCCGCAGCAGATCGCCCGCGGGGGGCTCGACGGCCGCCGGATCGGCGATCGTGCGGGGGATCAGCAGGCGCGTCAGGGGGCGAGCACCTCGACGGTGGTCGTGTAGCCCAGCCGGCGTTCCCTGGCCTGCGGCACCGAGGTCTTGTCGTCGCTGGTCGTTGCTTGCAGCCAATAGACGCCGGGCGCCGGCCATTTCACGACGACCTGGCCCTTGGCATCGGTCTTGAGCGCGATCTCGTTCGGTTGATCGCGATAGCGCCGTCCGCCGGGAACGATGGTGATCTCGATGCCGGCGGCCGGCTTGCCGTCGATCAGGAAGCCGAAGGTCGCCGGCTCGCTTGCAACCAGGTCGTCGGGATGCGTCACCGGGGCGAACTCGAGCCCCTTTCCGCTCGGCGTCAGCAGCCGCGTGTCGGGCGCGCCGAGCGTCACGAACAGTTCGTTGCGGTTCTGCACCTCAGAAACCTTGAGGTCGGCGGCGTTGGCGGGCACTGCGCTCGCCAGCTCGGCGGGCTTTCCCCGCCAGCGCTTCGGCTGGCCGTCGACCGTCCAGGAGGCGAAGACCGCCTGCATGCCTCCCGCGATCTTCCAGGTGCCGGGCTTGGTCAGGTGCACGTCGAAGGTGGAGCGCAGCTTGCCGGTCGACGGGTTTTCGATGGCTCCTGCCGAGCCGTCGGGCGCCGTCACCGAGATTCCGTCGAGACGAGCGGCGTTGTGGTCCGCGACAAAGGGATCGGTGGAGATGCCGGCGTCGACCGTGATCCAGCCATCGTCGCCCGACAGGCTGGTCATCGAGGGCAGCATCCATTGGCGATGCGCCGCGGCGGGAGTGGAGAGCGCCAGCGCGAGACCGAGCGTGGCGGGAGCGAGCAGCCATTTCCTCATCGTCATCTCCGGATCAGGGCGCCACGGTGAGGGCGACGGCACCGAGCTCGCTCGATCCCTTCGCCTGGGTGGTCTGCGCGGACTTGGGCGGCCATTGGAAGGGAACGCGCACCACTTCCCGGCCGCCATTCTCGCGTGCGGCTTCGACGAGCAGGGTGTAGCTGCCGGGTGCCAGCTTCGGCGCGGCGGCGATCTTCTGCGGGCCTGGCGCGCGGGTGGCGCCGGTGAGGCCGTCGGCCGGCACCTTCAGCGTGCGGCCGGCCTTGCGCCACCACTGACGCAGATCGGCCAGCCATTTGGTTCCGCCATTCTCGCGATTGTCATGGTCATACCAGAGGGCGAGGCTGGTCGCGGCGCCGTTTGCGCCTTCGATCCAGGTCGCGACATAGGGGCGGTGATATTCGGCGACCTTGAGCGTCGGAATGGTCACGGTCACGTTGATCGTGGCGGCGGCGGCCGGTGTCGCGGCGAATCCCGCTAGGGCCATGGTGGCGGCGAAGCGCATTTCGGTTCCCCCTTAGTGGACGAGCAGGATGACGAGCAGGGCAGGGACGGCGAAGCCGGCGCCGACGAGCGGCCAGGTGGATCTGCGGTGCCGTGCGTGCATCTGCAGAATGGCGAGGCCGGTTCCGGCGAAGATCAGGCAGGATAAGGCGAAGGCGTCGATGAACCAGCGCCAGCCGTCGCCGGTGTTGCGGCCCTTGTGGAGATCGTTGAACCAGGAGATCCAGCCGCGATCGGTACGCTGATATTCCGCCGTGCCGCTCGTGCGGTCGATCGAGAGCCAGGCGTCGCCGCCGGGCCGGGGAAGCGCCATGTAGATCTCGTCCGGGCGCCATTCGGCGTCGCCGTCCGGCAGGGTCACGTCGAGCGTCGCGGCCACCCAATCGCGCACCGGCGCGGGAATGGGCGCCTTGGCATCCTGCTCCAGGCCGATGCCGGGCAGGCCGTGCAGCAGCGGCGCGGGGAGTGTCGACTTTCGGTCGGTGACCGTGGCGTTGCCTTCGATCTCGCCGGCGTGGTTCAGTGTGATGCCGGTGATCGCGAAACCGAGCAGGCACACCAGGCAGACCGCAGAACTGATCCAATGCCAGCTATGCAGCTGGCGGAGCCAGAAGGCGCGACTGCGAAGATTAGGCCTGCGGGGCCGCGATGCGAGGTTCGTCACGCCGTCCGGTTAACGCGAGCGATTCGCAATTGCAATTGGGGGAGGCGAAATTTCCTCTCCGCCGGGGCGGCCCGGATCAGGCCGGGCCGGTTTCCAGCACGCTCGGGTCGGTCATGCGCAGCCGAGCGAAATCATGCACCTGCTTGCCCACAAGCTCGAGCTGCATGTTGGCGTTGGCATCGGTGCACACGCCGTCCTTGAAGATTCCGCCCGAACTGTTGATCGCCGCGCCGAGCGGCGTCGGCCAGCCCCGCAGCGCATGGACGATGGCGCGCAGCGTCGCGAGCGTGCTGCCCGTCGCCTGCCAGCCATAGGCGGTCGCGATCAGCCCGACCGGAATCCCGTCCAGATAGACGCGTGAATCCTTCGAGGTTTCCTCGAGATAATCGATCGCGTTCTTGACGAGGCCCGAGATCGAACCGTGGTAGCCCGGGCTCGCGACGATGACGCCGTCGGCCCGTCGCACCGCCGCGATCAGCTCGGCGCCTTCGGCCGAGGCCTTGGCCGCGTCGGTCATATAATGGGGCAGGCCGGCGATGAACGGCCCGTCGAAGAGCTGGACGCGCGCGCCGGCCTTCTCGGCCGAGCGAAGCGCGATCTTGAGCGCATTCTCGGTGGACGAACCCGCCGCCGCGGTGCCGCCGATTCCGACGATGAAGGGTTCGCTCATCCGATCTGACTCCCATTTTCCTTTATGCTCACGCGGGCCGATGCCATAGCCTGCGCAGATAGCCAATGCGCCATATCGATTTTATCCTCTTGCGTAGGCGGCCTATGCGGAAACCGGACGGAAACCTTGTCGCCTTAAGGCGGACCCCATGACCGCCGCCCGCATCCATCTCGTCGCCGCCGCCCGCCCGAACTTCATGAAGGTCGCGCCGCTCTGGCACGCTCTGTCCGTGGCGCCGGATTTCGTGCCGGTGCTGATCCATACCGGCCAGCATTATGACGCGAACATGTCCGACGCGATCTTCGCGGATCTCGGGCTGCCGGCGCCCGATCACCATCTCGGCGTCGGCTCCGGGAGCCATGCCGAGCAGACCGGGCGGGTGATGATCGCCTATGAGAAAGTGGCGATGGCGGACCGGCCGGACTGGCTCGTCGTCGTCGGCGACGTGAACTCGACGGCGGCCTGCACCTTGGCGGCGGTCAAGCTCGGCATTGCCACGGTGCATCTGGAGGCGGGCCTGCGCAGCCGCGATCGCGCCATGCCGGAGGAGCTCAACCGGCTGGTCACCGACGTGCTCGCCGACGTGCTTTGGACGCCTTCCCCGGATGCCGACGCGAACCTCTTGGCGGAAGGTATTCCGGCGGATCGGATCACCCGCGTCGGCAATATCATGATGGACAGCTTCGAGCTCGTGCGCCCGGCCATCGCGGCCGCCGACGAGCCGGGGCGGCTCGGCGTTCCGCCCGGCGGCTATGGCGTGGTGACGCTGCATCGGCCCTCCAACGTCGACGATCCGGCGCAGCTCGCCCGGCTCGTCGATGCGCTGCTCGCCGCGCAGAAGCGGCTGCAGCTGGTCTTTCCCGTGCACCCGCGCACCGCGCCGCTGCTCGCCGCGGCCGGCCTCGACGAACGGCTGCGGCAGGCCGGGCTGATCCTGGCGGAGCCGGCGCCTTATGTGCGCTTCATGAGCCTCGTCCTGAATGCCGCCGCGGTGATCACCGATTCGGGCGGCATCCAGGAGGAGACGACCTATCTCGGCATTCCGTGCCTGACGCTGCGCGAGAACACCGAGCGGCCGATCACCATCAGCGAGGGGACGAGCCGGCTGGTCGGCGCAGACACGCTCGTTCCCGCGCTCGAGACGGCACTGGGCCAGCCGCGCTCCGAACGCCGGCGTCCGGAGCTGTGGGACGGCCGGACGGCCGCGCGCTGCCTCGACGACCTGCGCGCCCGCATGCGGCGGAGCGATCGCGCGGCGGCGTGACCGGGCATTCGCCGGTGCGTCCGGTATCTCTTTCGGAATTGACGGTGCGCGCGCGCCGGATCGTCCCTATGTGTGGATGATGGCCAAAACTCTTCCCGGCCTGCCGACGCGGCAGCAGATCCTCGATTTCATCAGCGGCTCGGATCAGCCGGCGGGCAAGCGCGAGATCGCGCGCGCCTTCGGCTTGCGCGGCGCGGAGAAGATCGCGCTGAAGGCGCTGCTCAAGGACATGGCGGACGAGGGGCTGATCGATTCGGCGCCGGGCCGCGCCTTTCACAAGATGGGCGGCGTGCCCAAGGTCACCGTGCTCAGGATCGTCGACGTGGACGGCGACCAGCCGGTGGCCGTGCCGGAACGCTGGGAAAGCGATCAGCCGCCCCCCCGGCTGCGGGTGATCGAGCGGGGGCGGCGGTCCGCGCTCGGCATCGGCGATCGGATCCTGGCGCGCACCGAGGAAGCGGGCCGCGGCTGGCTGGCGCATCCGTTGAAGAAGCTCGCGAGGGGCGAGGAGCTCGTGCTCGGCGTGCTGCATGCCGAGGGGGATCGGCTCTGGCTCCGGCCCGTGGACAAGCGCGAGAAGCGCGACTGGCCGGTTTCCGATGCCGGCGGCGCCGAAGCGGGCGATCTCGTCCTTGCCGAAAAGACCGGGAGGCCGCCGCGGATCACGGTCAAGGTGAGCGAGCGCCTGGGCGATCCGTTCGCGCCGCGCAGCTTCAGCCTGATCGCGATCCATAAACATGGCATTCCCAATGTCTTCTCCGAGGATCTTCTCGAAGAGGCGGAAAGGGTCGCGAAGCTGCCGCTCGGCGGCGATCGCGAGGATCTGCGTCATCTGCCGATCGTCGCGATCGATCCCGCGGATGCGCGCGATCATGATGACGCGGTCTGGGCCGCGCCCGATCAGGATCCAGAAAATGGCGGTGGTTTCAAGGCGATCGTCGCTATTGCTGATGTCAGCTATTATGTCCGCTCGGGCAGCCTGCTCGATCGCGAGGCGCGCAAGCGCGGCAACAGCGTCTATTTTCCCGATCGCGTCGTGCCGATGTTGCCCGAGACGCTGTCGGCCGACATCTGCTCGCTGACGGAGGGAGAGGATCGCGCCGCGCTCGTCTGTCACCTCACGATCAGCAAGGCGGGGACGCTGAAGTCCTGGCGCTTCTCGCGGGCGATGATCCGGGTCGCCGCCAACATCGCCTATGAGGATGCGCAGGCCGCTGTCGACGGCGCCTCCGCCGGCGGCGAGGGCGCCGTCCCCGCGGAACTGGTCGACACGGCGCTGAGGCCGCTCTGGGCCTGCTGGGCGGCGTTGGCCGCGGCGCGGGAGAAGCGCGGGCCGCTCGAGCTCGATCTGCCCGAACGGCGCGTGATGCTCGACGAGAAGGGACGCATCCTTTCGGTTGCGCCGCGCGAGCGGCTCGATGCCCATCGGCTGATCGAGGATTTCATGATCGCGGCCAACGTCGCGGCGGCCAAGGCGCTCGAGGCGCGCAAGGCGCCGGTGATGTACCGCGATCACGAGCCGCCGAGCCGGGAGAAGCTGGTGGCGCTCAAGGACTATCTCGCCACTTTCGGCGTCGAGTTCGCGCTTGGCCAGGTCGTCCGTCCGGCCACGTTCAACCGCATCCTCGATCGGATCGACGAGGCGGAGGTGCGCCCGCAGATCATGGAGCAGGTGCTGCGCACCCAGACACAGGCCTATTATGCCCCGGCCAATACCGCGCATTTCGGCCTCGCGCTGGGCAGCTATGCCCATTTCACCAGCCCGATCCGGCGCTATGCCGATCTCCTCGTCCATCGTTCGCTCGTCGGCGCCTACGGCCTGGGCGAGGGGCGGCTGACGCCTGACGAGGCCGAGCAGATGGCGCGGCTGGGCGAGGCGATCAGCCAGGCCGAGCGACGTGCGATGGAGGCCGAGCGCGAGACGATCGATCGCTATGTGGCGGCCTATCTCGCATCCCATGTCGGCGAACTGGTCGATACGCGCATCACCGGCGTCCAGGGTTTCGGCTTCTTCGCGACGGTCGTCGGCCTCGGCGGCGACGGGCTGGTGCCGGTCTCCACCCTCGGGGCGGAGCGCTTCCGCCTCGACGAGGCGGCCCAAGCGCTGGTTGGCGAGGAGAGCGGCGATCGCTACACGATCGGCCAGCTTCTCCAGCTTCGGCTCGTGGAGGCGAACCCGATCAGCGGGGCGCTGCGATTCGAGTTGCCGGAGGGTGCAAATCATCTGCCGATGCGGCGAGGCGGCAAGGACCGGCACGTGAGCGGCCGGCGGGGGCGCCCTGCCAACATCCGGCACCAGGGACGTCGTTAAGGAGTTCGATTTGGCCATTCCGTCTGAGCTCAAGCGCGGGCTTCGCCTGCCCGTGATCGCTTCGCCCATGTTCATCGTCTCCAACCCCGATCTGGTGATCGCACAGTGCACATCGGGGGTGATCGGCGCCTTTCCGTCGCTCAACGCGCGGCCTCAGGCCCAGCTCGGCGAATGGCTCGACCGGGTTCGGACGGCGCTTGCCGAGCATGATGCACGCCATCCGGACCGCCCGGCGGCCCCCTTCGCGGTGAATCTGATCGTCCACCGCTCCAACGATCGGCTGGCAGCCGATCTCGATGCCTGCGTTGCGCATGAGGTGCCGCTGGTGATCACCTCGCTCGGCGCGCAACCCGAGGTGAACCAGGCGATCCATTCCTATGGCGGCCTCGTGTTCCACGACGTCATCAACCAGCGGTTCGCCCACAAGGCGATCGAGAAGGGCGCGGACGGGCTGATCCTGGTCGCGGCGGGCGCGGGCGGCCATGCCGGCGTGCAATCCCCCTTCGCGCTGGTACAGGAGACACGCGCCTGGTTCGATGGCCCGATCGCCCTTTCGGGCGCGATCGCCAACGGCCGGTCGATCCTCGCAGCGCAGGCGATGGGGGCGGATTTCGCCTATGTCGGCTCTGCGTTCATCGCGACCGAGGAGGCCAATGCGAGCGCGGCCTACAAGCAGATGATCGTCGAAGGATCGGCCGAGGACATCATCTACAGCGATCTCTTCACCGGGGTGCACGGCAACTATCTTCGCGCCTCGATCGCCGCTGCCGGCTATGATCCCGATCGGCTGCCGAGCGGCGATCCCTCGCAGATGAACTTCGGATCGGCCGGTGGCGACGCGAAGGCCTGGCGTGACATATGGGGCGCGGGGCAGGGCATCGGCGGGGTCGAGCGCGTCCTTCCCGCCGCGGAGCTGATCGCGCGGCTCGCCCGCGAATATGATGAGGCGCGCGCCTCGCTCTTGCGCTAGCTAGGAAACAGGCACCCAGGGCGCGGACGTGCGTTGGACGCTGGTCACGGCTTTGGGAGAGAGGTTTGCGCAACAGCTGTTCATGGGCGCTCGCCGCCGTTTCCGTCAGCTCGGCGCTATGCGGTGCGGCGCCCGCTCACGCGGCGGACGCGGCGGCCGCCCCCCGCGCGCTGCTGGTCCAGGCCGCCTATGCGACGAGTTCGAAGGCTGCGGCGCTGGCGCTGATCGACCGGGCAGCGGCGATCGCGACCACCGAGCTGCGGCAGAACGGCAAGGACCGCGAGGCTGCGCTCCAGCAGGCGATCGCCACCGGCTACAAGGCCAAGCTCACCAAGAGCCTCGGTGAAGCGAAGCTCTCGAAGCGGCTGTTCGAGACGCTCGCGGCGTCCGATCCGAACGATCCCGAGGCGCAGGTCGCGCTCGCCGGATGGCATCTGGAGGCGGTCCACGACGTCGGGGCGATGATCGCCGGCGCCATGCTCGGCGCCAGGAAGAAAGCGGGTCTGGTCGCGCTCGATCGCGCCGTTGCGCTGGGCGGCGGCCGTGCGCTGTTTCCGGGCTATGCCGCGCTGCTGCGCATCGTTCTCGATTCCGACGACGTGGCGGCCGCCCGCACGCTTGCCGAAAGGGCGGCGAACGGCACTGCGCTGACGCCGGTCGATCGGATCATGAAGATCAACGCGGCCCGGCTCCTCGTACCGCTCAAGGCAGGCGACGGACGCGCCGCGGCCAAGCTCGCCGAGCAGCTTCTGCCTTTCGGACGCATTGCGAACTGAAGCGAGTCGGGACTGCGGGCGTGCCCTCGCCGTGCCGCAGGACGGCCCGTCACATCCGGGGGAGGGTGACGCCCTGCTGGCGCATATATTTGCCGGCCCGGTCGGCATAGCTCACCTCGCAGGGCTCGTTGCCCTGGAGGAAGAGGAACTGGCACGCCCCCTCGTTGGCATAGACCTTCGCCGGCAGCGGCGTGGTGTTGGAGAATTCGAGCGTGACATGGCCTTCCCAGCCGGGCTCGAGCGGCGTCACGTTCACGATGATGCCGCAGCGGGCGTAGGTCGATTTGCCGAGGCAGATCACCAGCACGTCACGCGGGATGCGGAAATATTCGACGGTGCGGGCGAGCGCGAAGCTGTTCGGCGGGATGATGCAGCAGTCGGTCTTGCGGTCGACGAAGCTGTTCGCCGCAAAGTCCTTCGGGTCCACCGTCGCCGAATCGACATTGGTGAAGATCTTGAACTCGTCGGACACGCGCGCGTCGTAGCCGTAGGAGGAGAGGCCATAGCTGATGCAGCCGTCCCGCCGCTGACCCTCGACGAACGGCTCTATCATCCCGTCCTGCTTGGCGCGCTCGCGGATCCAGCGGTCGGACATGATGGACATGGGTGGGCGTTCCTCGGGAGATGAGAGCTAGGGGGCGCAGCTTTCGCTTCGCGCGCGTGGGAATTCAACCCAGGTCGTCGGGGCCGAAGGGGAAGGGCAGCAAGGAGGAGAGCATGTGCTTCTCCACCGTCTTGCCGTCGCCCGATGCGCAATGGACCGCGATGTCGAGCCCGCCGGTCTGCGCAGCCTCGACGAGGACCTGGCGGCAGCGCCCACAGGGCCGCACCACTTCGTCGCCAGTCAGCTCACCGCGCCGGATCCGCCCGCCCGCGACGCCGATCGCGACGATCTCGGCCAGCCGACCCTGCGCGCTGGCGGCCGCGACGGCCACCGTCTCGGCACAGAGCGACAGGCCATAGCTCGCATTCTCCATGTTCGCGCCGGTGACGATCGCGCCGTCGGCGAGCAGCACCGCAGCCCCCACGGCAAAGCGCGAATAAGGGGCATGGGCATGGATCGCCGCGGCTCGCGCCGCGCCCGTCAGGATCGCGCCGGCCACGTCGCCGAGGTCCGCCTGTTCAGCCATGATCGATCCTTCCTTGTCTCATCCTCGGGCCACGTTCCAGTCGACCCAGCCCGAAATGCCGTCGACATGATGCATGTTCGATACCTGCCAGATCGTCCAGTCGCCCGCGCCATAGCGGGGCGGGACGAAAAGGCTGCGCAGCCAGAGCGGCCGTGGCAGCGGCATGCTGATCGCGTAGGCCGCGTCGAATTCCCGGTGACGTACAGGATAGCGGGCTTGCGGCTATGAGCCTCGATGCCGTGCAGCGTGGCTGCAAGCTCGGCGAGAACCGCGGCGCGGGACGGGTGTTTTCCGCAATTGCCGCCGAACTCGACATCGATCACCGGCGGCAGCGCATCGGGCGCGGCCGGCACCGTCGCCGTGAAATTCGCGGCTTGCTCCGCGCCCGGCCGACATAGGGTGAAGAAATGATAGGCGCCGGTGCGAAGCCCGGCGGCGCGGGCGCCGCGCCAGTTCGCGGCGAAGTGCGAATCGCGATGGTCGCCGCCCTCCGTCGCCTTGATATAGGCGAAATCGGCGCCGGCTCGCCGGACCCGCGCCCAATCGATACGGCCTTGGTGATGCGAGACGTCGACGCCCTGGAGCGGGAAAAGCGTGCGGGAGGGGCGCCAGACACGCGCATAGGCATAGGCGAGCAGCAGCAGCGTGAGCAGGCCGATGATCCCGAGCGAACGCCGGAAGGCCGCTCTGGAACCGCGTCTCATCCCCGGATGTGCAGGACGCAGATCAGCGTGAACAGGCGACGAGCCGTATCGAAATCCGTTTCGATCTTGCCTGCGAGCCGATCCATCAGCAGCTCGGCGGCGTCGTTGTGGACTCCGCGGCGTGCCATGTCGACCGTCTCGATCTGTTCCGGCGTTGCCTGACGTATTGCCTGGAAGTAGCTGTCACATATGGCGAAATAGTCTTTGATCGGGCGCCGGAAACGGGCGAGCCCGAGGATCAGCGTCTCCAACAGCGTGCCGTTCTCGGCCTTGATGTCGATGGCCAATCGGCCTTCCTCCACCCGCAGGCGGATCCGGTAGGGGCCGGCATAGCCATGCGGATAGTCGCGCAATGGACGGAAATGGTTCGCTTCGAGGAGATCGAAGATCGCGATCCGTCGCTCCTGCTCGACATCGGCGTTGCGCCACAGGATGGTGCGCTCGTCGAGCTCCACGTCGATGATGCGAGGATCGGCCATGCCCGGTGCGCTGTTACCGGAGCGCAATCGCCTTGGCAAAGGGGCGTCAGTCCGCGACGTGCACCGTCACATGGGCGCTCCAGCCGGAGACCAGCGGACGATCCGGCTGCTCGTCGAGCACGAGGCGGACCGGCACCCGCTGCGTGACCTTGACCCAGTTGCCGGTGGCGTTCTGCGCGGGAAGGACGGAGAAGGCGGCGCCGGTGCCGGCGCCGATGCCCGTGACATGCGCCTTGTAGGTGCGCCCGGGAATGGCGTCGATCTCCACTTCGGCGCGCTGGCCGACACGGATCTTCGGGAGCTGCGTCTCCTTGAAATTCGCGTCGATCCAGAAGCCCTCGTTGCTCACGATGCTGAGGCCGGGGAACATGGCGACCGCCATCGCGCCGGGCTGGATCTTGTCGGCCTGGCTGACGCGGCCGTCCATCGGCGCGCGAATCACCGTGCGCCTGAGGTCCAGCGCCGCCTTGTCGCGTGCGGCGATCGCCGCCTCGATCTGCGGATGGCCGCCGCTATCGGAGACGCCGAGCATCGCCCGGGCCGCATCGGCGCTTGCCGCGGCCGAATTGCGCTGCGCCTCGGCGGAGGCCAGCGCGGCGCGCGCGGCATCATAGGCGGCACGGGTGGTGAAGCCGCGCTGCAGCAGCTCCGCCTGGCGGCGGAAATTCTCCTGAGCGAGCTGAACGTCGGCGGCCTTCTCGCCGATATCGGCAACCTTCGAGGAATAGCTGCCCTGGAGTTGCGAGATGTCGAGCTTCGCGTTGCCGACGGCCGCCTCGGTCTGCTCGAGCGCGATACGATACGGCTCGGGATCGATCACGTAGAGGATGTCGCCCGCCTTGACGATCTGGTTTTCCTTGACGCGCATGTCGATGATCCGGCCGCTCACCTCGGGCGCGACGCTGACGACATGGGCTTGGATCTGCGCGTTGTCGGTGGAGACGGTGCGGCCACTCGTCAGCCAGAAATAGACCGCGACCAGCGCGAGCAGCACGGGCACGGACGACATGATCAGCAGCCGGCGGACGCGCGCGCCCGGTGCGACGGGGGCGTCGACGAGCTCGTCGGCCTCGATCCGGGTCATCTCGTTCATGCGATTTCTCTCTGTCCGGCGGCCTCGGTCTCGCGGTGCCGAAGCCCATTACGCAAACGTTCGAGGCTGTCTATCACGATCTCGGCCGCGTCGGGCGATAAAGCCGACAACGCCTCCCGCTCGACTTCGGCTCCGATCTCGGCGAGCCGATCGGCGATGCGCAGCGCGTCGGGCAGCAGATGCAGGCGCCAGACGCGCCGGTCTTTGGGGTCGGCACGCCGTTCGACCAGGCCGGCTTCGGCCATCCGGTCGATCATCCGACACAAGGTGATCCGTTCCACCTCCAGCGTGTCGGCAAGCTCGGCCTGCGTGACGCCGGGCCTGCGCGCGAGCCAGAAGATCACCCGCCATTGCTGACGCGTGACACCGAGCGCGCGGGCGCGCGCGTCAAAGCGATAGCGCATCCGGCTCGCCACGTCGTGCATGAGGAAACCCAGCGAGCGCTGATAGTCCGTAAGCATGCTTATCTTATCCATCATCATAATAAGGAGCGCAAGCATGAGGCGCCGCTCCGCCGGCTTTCTCCACAGGTCTGCCCACCGAAGCTTTTCGCGTGGGGCTTGAGGCGGAGGGCACGAGGCGCGATATGCTGGTCGCATGGCCGAGCCCGCACGACTCATGCCGGTGCCCGCCGGCGAAACCCCTACGCTTCCCTGCAACATCGAGGCGGAGGCGGCGCTGCTCGGCGCGCTGATGATCGACAACCGCCTCGTCGAAGACATTCAGGGCACGCTGCGCGCGGAGCATTTCCATGAGCCGGTCCACGGCCGGATCTACGAAGCGATCCTGAAGCTCGTCGACAAGAACATGATCGCCAATCCGGTCACCCTGCGGCCGATGTTCGAGGCGGACGAATCGATGCGCGAGCTGGGCGGGCCGGCCTATCTCGCACAGCTCACCGGCAGCGGCGCCGCGCTGATCGGCGCGCGCGACTTCGCCGCCCAGATCTACGATCTCGCGCTGCTGCGCGAACTCATCGCCGTCGGACGTGACATGGTCGAAAAGGCGGTCGACACCTCCGACACGGTCGATCCCAAGTCGCAGATCGAGGCGGCGGAGGTCGCGCTCTACAAGGTGGCCGAGCAGGGCGGCGAGACGGGCAGCGTCAAGAGCTTCGGCCAGGCTACCAAGATGGCGGTGGAGCAGGCCGAACGCGCACTCAATTCGGGCGGCCATCTGTCGGGCATCACCACCGGGCTCGACAGCGTCAATTCCAAGATCGGCGGCCTGCACCGCTCGGATCTCATCATCCTCGCCGGACGCCCGGGCATGGGCAAGACCTCGCTCGCCACCAATATCGCCTTCAACGCCGCCCAGCGGCTCGTGCGCGATCGCGAGGATGGCATCGCCGACGAGAAGTCGGTCGGCGCCGCCGTCGCCTTCTTCAGCCTCGAAATGTCGGCCGACCAGCTCGCCACCCGCATCCTTTCCGAACAATCGGGGATCAGCTCGGAAAATCTGCGCATGGGCAAGATCAGCCAGGCGGATTTCCGCAACCTCGCGCGGGCTGCGGCCGAGCTCGAGAATCTGCCCCTCTACATCGACGATACGCCGGGCCTCACCATTGCCGCGATGCGTACCCGCGCGCGCCGGCTCAAGCGGCAACGCGGCATCGGGCTGATCGTGGTCGATTATCTCCAGCTGCTGCAGGGCTCGTCGCGCACCAGCGACGGCAACCGCGTGCAGGAGATTTCGGAGATCAGCCGTGGCCTCAAGACGCTGGCGAAGGAACTGCACGTGCCGGTGATCGCGCTCTCGCAGCTCAGCCGCGCGGTGGAGCAGCGCGAGGACAAGCGGCCGCAGCTCTCGGACCTGCGCGAATCCGGCTCGATCGAGCAGGATGCGGACATTGTGCTGTTCGTGTTCCGCGAGGAATATTATGTCCAGTCGCGCGAGCCCAAGCGGCCGATGGAGGGCGACGATGCCAAGATCTTCGAGGCGCACGACCAGTGGGCGCGAGACATGGAACGCGTCTTCGGCCTCTCCGAGCTGATCATCGCCAAGCAGCGCCACGGCGCCACCGGCAAGGTGAAGCTGCGCTTCGAGAGCAAGATCACCAAATTCTCCGATTATATCGAGGATACGCACCGGCCGCCGGGGGTCTGATCCGCCGGCGTGCCGTCGCTCGCGGCGGAGCCATGCGGGAGGGTCAGATCAGTCCGAGCGAGCGCAGGCTGGCGCTGCCCTGCGTGCCGATCACGACATGATCATGCAGCGCGATGTCGAGCGGGCGGCACGCTTCGATGACCTTGCGGGTGAGGCGTATATCCTCGCGGCTGGGCTGAGGATCGCCGCTCGGATGGTTGTGCACCAGGATCAGCGCGGCGCTGTGCAGGTCGATCGCCCTGCGCACGATCTCGCGCACATGGATGGCGACCTCGTCGATCGATCCCTCCGCCACCATCTCGTCGCGGATCAGCATGTTACGGCTGTTGAGATGGAGTACGCGCACGCGCTCGATCGGGCGGTGCGCCATGTCGGCTTGGAGATAATCGAGCAGCGCCTGCCAGCTGGAGAGCACGGGCCGGTCGGCGACCCGCTTGCGCAGCAGCCGCAGCGCCGACGCCTCGGCGATCTTGAGCGCCGCCACCGCGGCTTCGCCGATGCCGGCGCGGGCGAGGGCGTCCGGCTCCGCGCAGAGCAGCGCCTCGATCCCGCCGAACTCGGCGATCAGGCGCTTGGCGAGCGGCTTGGTGTCGCGGCGGGGGATGGCGAGCGCCAGCAGATATTCGATCAGCTCGTGATCGAGCAGCCCTTCCGGGCCGAGCGTCAGCAGCCGGTGGCGCAGGCGTGCGCGGTGGCCGCTGCCGTCCGTCACGGAATCGTTCATGTGTCCGGGGGTATAGCAAGCCCGCTTGGGTTTGAAGTCGGCCGCTGAATGATCCTATGACCGGATCGGGCGTTGCAGGGAGCGCGAGTGGAGTGGAACCGCGGATGATCGGCATCCGATTGCGCTGGCCACATGGCGACAGGCGTGGCTAGGCTGCCGATCGTGGCGGACGGTGACAGGAAGCGGCGCCTTTGGCTCGCCGGTACGGCAGGGGTGCTGGCCCTGTTTGCGGGCGCCCTGCTCGTCCTGTGGACGCAGCGCAAGCCGATCGCCCGCAACCTGATCGACGAGGCGCTGCGCGGGAGGAATGTGCCCGCACGCTACGATCTGGCGACGATCGAGCCGGGGCTCCAGCGCATCGAGCATCTCGTGATCGGGGATCCCCGCCGGCCGGACCTGACGGCCGACTGGGTGGAGGCGAGCATCGGCTATACGCCGTGGAGCGGGGTGGGGGTGCGCTCGCTCGCGGCGGGCGGCGTGCGGCTGCGCGGCCGGCTCGTCGGGGGAAAGCTGTCGCTCGGCACGCTCGATAGGCTGCTCCCCGCTTCGTCGGGCGGGCCGATCTCGCTGCCGGATATGGACATGCGGCTGAGCGAGGCGCGCATGCATCTCGATACGCCTTATGGCCAGGCGGGCCTTGCGCTTGACGGGGCCGGCAATCTCCGGAACGGATTTCAGGGCAAGCTGGCCGCCGTGGCGCCGACCCTCGCGGTTGGCGGCTGCCGGGCGATTCGCGCCACGGCCTATGTGAACATCGCGGTCGCGCGATCCAGCCCCGCCTTTGATGGGCCGCTGCGCGCGCGGGAGGTGCGGTGCGATTCGGGCCTGATCGTCACCGCGCCCCGCATCGCGATCGATGCGACGCTCAACGAGACCTTCGATCGCTGGAAAGGCGGCGCCCATGTCGAGCTGGCGCGCGCTGCGCAGGGACGCAATCGGGTGGAGCTGCTCATTGCGCAGATCGGCTTCGCAGGCGATGCCCGTGAGACCGAGGGCGACATTGCGCTCGCGACGCAGCGCTTCTCGCTCGGATCGAGCGCTGCGGGCGGCGGCGGCGCGCTCGACGGGCACTATGCCTATCGTTTGCGCGAGCGGCGCATCGGCCTGCAGGCGCGGATGCGCGTCCGCCAGGCCGCGGCTGGACCGGCGCTGCTCGATTCCGCGCTGGCTTCGCTGAAGGGCTTGGCGGGGACGCCCTTCGAGCCGTTCGGCGCGGCACTGGCCGGGGTGATCCGGCGGGCGTCGGGGGCGACCCGGCTCGATGCAGACATTGCCGTGGCGGGCACGCCTGCGCGCGGCGGTTTCCGAATCAGCCGGCTGGTGGCCGAGGGGGGCGGCGCGGAACTGTCCTGGGGCGGCGGAACCGGCATCACCTATGTCTGGCCTGCCGGGCTGATGCGCCTCGACGGGCGGCTGGCCAGCCGGGGGGACGGGCTGCCGCGGGCGGACATTCGCCTGAAGCAGGCGCGGCCGGGAATGCCGGTCGAGGGGCTGGCGGTAATCGCGCCCTACACGGTGGGAATGGCGAGGCTCGTGCTGCAGCCGGTGCGGTTCGGCGTTGTCGGCGGCCTTACCCGGTTCGCCACGCGGGCCACGCTGGACGGGCCGCTCGGCGACGGCCGGATCGAGGGGTTGAGCCTGCCATTGGCGGGCCGCTTCGGAGGGGACGGCAGCTTCGCACTGGCCCCGGGCTGCGTCCCGCTGGATTTCACCCGGCTCGCCGTCGCGGGCATGGCGCTCGGGCCGACCCGTCTCCCGCTCTGCCCGCTCGAAGGCTCCGCCCTGCTCGTCCGTGCGCCGGGCGGTGCGCTGCGCGGCGGCGCGCGGATCGCCCATCCGCGTCTTCTCGGTATCGTCGGCGGCTCGCGGCTTTCGCTGGCCGCGACCAGCCTCGTCGCAAGGCTCGTCGGGCGGGGCTTCGGGGTCGAAGGGCTGGCCGTGCGCCTGGGCGATGGCGATGCCGCGACCCGGCTTGATATCGATGCGCTGCACGGCGCGCTGGCGGGCGACGGGCTGCGAGGCTCCTTCGCCGGGCTGGCGGGCAGAATCGCCCATGTGCCGCTTCTCCTGTCGGAGGGGGTGGGGCGCTGGCAGCTGGTCGGCGGAGCGCTCGGCATGGATGGCAAGCTCAAGGTGGCCGACGAGCAGACCGATCCCCGCTTCTTTCCGCTTTACAGCGACGATGTCCGGCTGACGCTGAAGGACGGCGTGATCCGGGCCGGCGGACGGTTGCACGAGCCGCGCGGCGGGACTGGCGTCACCGATGTGGCGATCCTCCATGATCTCGGATCGGGGGCGGGCCATGCGACGCTGGATGTGCCGGGCCTGACCTTCACCGACGCGCTCCAGCCGGACATGCTCACCCGGCTCGCCCTCGGCGTGATCGCGAATGTGAAGGGCACGGTGCGCGGGCGCGGTGAAATCCGATGGAACCGGGAGGGTGTGACGAGCGACGGCGCCTTCCGCACGGACGGGCTCAGCCTGGCGGCTGCCTTCGGCCCGGCGAGCGGCATCAAGGGCGATATCCGGTTCAGCGATCTGCTCGCGCTCGCCACGCCGCCCGGGCAGACGGTGACGCTCGGCGAGGTCAATCCGGGCATCGCCGTCACCGATGGGGTGATCCGCTATCAGTTGCTGCCCGGCCAGATCGTGAAGGTGGAAGGCGGCCGCTGGCCGTTCGCGGGCGGCGAGCTCATCCTCGACCAGAGCGTGCTCGACATGAGCCGTCCGGTCGACCGGCGCCTGGTGTTCCGCGTTCACGGCGTGCGCGCGGATGATTTCCTCCAGCGCTTCGATTTCGACAATATCAATGCGACCGGCACCTTCGACGGCGTGCTCCCGATCGTCTTCAGCGCGGAGGGCGGGCGGATCGAGAATGGCCGCCTTTCGGTGCGGGAGCAGGGAGGCTCGCTCGCCTATGTCGGCGAGCTGACGCAGAAGGATCTCGGCGTCTGGGGCAACTATGCCTTCCAGGCGCTGCGCTCGGTCAACTACCGGACGCTCGAGCTTCAGCTCAACGGCAATCTCGACGGCGACATGGTGACGCAGGTTGCCTTCACCGGCCTCAGCCAGGGAGTCGGCGCCAAGCAGAACTTCCTGACGCGCAAGATCGCGGCGTTGCCGATCCGATTCAATGTCACGATCCGTGCGCCGTTCCGCCAGCTTCTCTTCTCCGCGCGGTCGCTCTACGACCCGAGCCTGCTCATCCAGCAGAATCTGCCTACGCTCATGAAAGCCCAGGAGGACGCGGCCAAGGCGGCGCGCGTTCAGCCTCCGGAAAGCGGGAACAAGCCATGATCACGCCGATATTGACCGAAGGTGCCCCGGATGCGACGTTCTCCGGTATGGAGAGAGGCAGGGGGGCGGCGATCGGGCTGATGGCGATGGCGGCCATGGCCCTCTCCGGGTGCGTGTCGCTGAAGGCGCCGGAGAAGCCGATCGAGATCAACCTGAACATCAATATCAAGCAGGAAGTGGTGTATCGCCTCGATAGTGAGGCGAAGAACCTCATCCAACAGCAGTCGGGAATTTTCTGATGCGCGAATGGATATCCGCTATGGTTGCCGTCGGGCTCGCGCTCGGTGTGACGGGCACGGCTCATGCGCAGCGCGACCCGGCCTACGCCGCCGCACGCGCGGCGGGCAAGATCGGCGAGAAGCCGGACGGTTATCTCGGCGTCGTCGGGAGCCAGGGCGCGGACATCCAGGCGCTGGTCCGCGACATCAACATCAAGCGCAAGGCCGCGTACACCGCGAAGGTGGCGGACGGCAGCGCTACGATCGAGCAGTTCGCCTTCACCACGGGCTGCAACCTGATCGCCCAAACGGCGCCCGGCGAGAAATATCAGGCGCCCGACGGCAGCTGGCAGACCCGCGGATCCGGCCCTCCGAAGCGCGACAGCCGCTGCCCCTGAGCGGCCACCGGCCAACGTCCTCGGCCGCGCCGGCGATCGCGGCTTCCGCGACGCAGCGTTGCGGTTGACTTGGCGGAACCCCCTTCCTAAAGGGGCCTCGCCTTGGCGGGGTCGCTCGCCGGCATCGCCGGACGCTCTTGGACAGGGAGGGGCGGCAATGACGGAGGACGAACCCGGGCGTGACCCGAAAAGCGCGGAAGATGCGCGCCTCACGTCGCTCGACGAGCGGCTGAAGGCGGCGGCGGATGCGGAGAAGGTCAGGACAGGGACGGCGCGGAAAAAGCCTGACAGGGGATATTCCCAAGGTAACCGCGTTCTCTCGACCCTGATCGCGGGGCCCGCCGTCGGCGCGCTGGTGGGTGGAACTCTGGACCATGTCATCGGCTCGGCGCCCTGGCTCCTGCTGGCGTTCCTGTTCCTCGGAATAGCGGCGGCCTTCAGGATCATCATACGGATTTCCAACGAGCGTCCGGAGTGATTCGGGCGCTCGGGCTGTAAGCAGGGGACAACAGAGCGTGGCGGCTGAAGGCGGCAAGATCGATCCGATGCACCAGTTCCTTGTCGAACCTTTGTTCGGCAAGCACCTCATCGTCGGCGGCTACGATATCAGCTTCACGAACAGCGCCCTGTTCATGGTGATCACCCTCGCATGCCTGTGGGTGTTCATGCTCGGTGGCATGAAGCGCGCGCTCGTGCCCGGTCGCTGGCAGGCCGCGGTCGAAGGCTTCACCGGCTTCGTCGCCAACATGATGGAAACGAACATCGGGCCGAAGGGCAAGGCGTTCACGCCCTATGTCTTCTCGCTGTTCATGTTCATCCTGGTTGCGAACCTGATCGGCATGCTGCCGCTGGGCATCGTTCCCGGCTGGCACGCCTTCACCGTCACCAGCCATCTCACCGTCACCGGCACGCTCGCGATCATCAGCTTCTCGATCGTCCTCGTGGTCGGCTTCGCCCGGCACGGCCTGCACTTCTTCTCGCTTTTCGTGCCGCACGGCACGCCGGGCTACATGGTGCCGATGATCTTCCTGATCGAGCTGTTCTCGTTCCTGATCCGGCCCTTCTCGCTCGGCCTGCGACTGTTCGTCGCGATGACCGCCGGACACATCCTGCTGAAGGTGCTGGCCGGCTTCGTGATCAACGGCATCAATGCCGGCCCCGGCATCGCGGCCATCGTCTCGATCCCGAGCTTCCTCCTGATGATCGGCATCACCCTGCTCGAACTGCTGGTGTGCGCGATCCAGGCCTATGTCTTTGCGCTGCTCACGTCGCTCTACCTGAACGACGCGATCAATCTGCACTGAGATTTTCGTCAACCATTACAAGATATTGAAAGAAGGAGTTTATGATGGATCCAGCAGCTGCGAAGCTTATCGGCGCCGGTCTGGCGGCGATCGGCGTGGGCCTGGCCGCGCTCGGCGTGGGCAATGTCTTCGGCTCGTTCCTCGAGAGCGCGCTGCGCAATCCGGGTGCTGCCGACGGCCAGCAGGGCCGCCTCTTCATCGGCTTCGCCGCCGCCGAGCTTCTCGGCCTGCTGGCGTTCGTCGTCGCGATGATCCTGCTGTTCGTCGCCTGATTTTTCGCCGATCCGCCTGGCCGGCCTGAAGCGCGCTTCGGTCCGGCCAGGCGGATCGGCCCTTATTCTGGATTGCTCCGTCCATGCCTCAGATCGCACAGATTGCTGCAACCTATGCGTCGCAGATCTTCTGGCTGCTCATCGTCTTCGGCGTGATCTTCATCGGGATCGGCTACGGCATGTTCCCGAAGATCCAGGGCACGGTGGAGCTGCGCGACCGCAAGATCGGCGACGATCTTGCCGCCGCCGAAGCCGCCCGCGAGGCGGCTCGCGTCACCGAAGAGGCGTATCGGACGAAGATGGATGCCGCCCGTGCCGAGGCGCAGCGGGCGGCGCAGGCCGCCAAGGCCAAGGCCGCGGCCGAGACCGAGCAGCGGGTGAAGGCGGCGAATGCCGCGCTCGCCGCGCAGGCCGAGGCGGCGAATGCCCGCATTGCTGCGGCGCAGGCCGAGGCGCTTGCCGGTATCGAGGATGTCGCGGCCGAGGCGGCGCAGGAGATCGTTGCGCGCGTTTCGGGCGCCGCCATCGATCGCACCGCCGCGGCCGAGGCGGTGAAGGCGGCGCTGGCCAATGGCTGAAGGACAGAGCATGAGTGAAGCCGCCAATCTGGCACATGCCGATCATCTCGAAGGCGCCAACGCCACCACCGGGGCAACCGTTCACGGCGGTGCCGAACATGCGGATCCGACCGCGCTCGGCCTGAACGCCACCGCCTGGGTGGCGCTGGCGATGATCGTCGTCCTGGTGCTGCTCCTGGTCAAGAAGGTGCCGGCGGTGATCGGCGCCTCGCTCGACAAGAAGATCGCGTCTATCCGCAAGAATCTCGACGAGGCCGCGAAGCTGCGCGCCGAGGCGGAGGCGCTCAAGACCGAATATGAGCGCAAGGCGGCGGCCGCCGCCTCGGAAGCGGAGGCGATTCTTGCCAGCGCGCACGAGGAAGCCGAGCTGATCGTGAGCCAGGCGAAAGCCGACGCCGAGGCGCTGGTCGCGCGCCGCGGCAAGATGGCCGAGGACAAGATCGCGGCCGCCGAACGTGCCGCCGTGGCCGAGGTCCGCGCCAAGGCGGCTGCGGCGGCGTCGGCTGCCGCGGCGGCGCTGATCGGCAAGGCCCATGACGCGACCGCTGACAAGGCGCTGGTGGACAGCACGATTGCCGGCCTCGGCAGCGCACGCCTGAACTGACCAAAGGGATTTTGGATCGAGGGCCTTCTCCCCGGCGCGGGAGAAGGCCCTTTTTTTGGCCCTTGTGGGCCGCGCGGGCCAAGCCACTGGTGCCTGGCGCCGTGCAGCATTAAATCGCTGCCGTGAACGAACCATCCGCCCCCGATCGCTTCAACGAGGAAAAGGCCGCCTACACGCTCCGCGGGTCGGACAAGCCCGACCTCGACGCCGGCATCGCGGCGATCCGCGCCGTGCTCAAGACGCTGCCGGCGCGCCCCGGCGTCTATCGCATGACGGACGTGCGCGGCGACGTCCTTTATGTCGGCAAGGCGCGCGTGCTGAAGAACCGCGTCGCCAGCTACACGCAGGTCTCGCGCCTGCCCAAGCGCCTCAGCCGCATGGTCGCGCAGACGCGCGGCATGACCATCGTCACGACCAACACCGAGGCCGAGGCGCTGCTGCTGGAGGCGCAGCTCATCAAGCGCTTCCGGCCGCCCTACAATGTGCTGCTGCGCGACGACAAAAGCTTCCCCTTCATCCTGCTGCGCGCGGATCATGCCTTTCCGCGGGTGCAGCTCCATCGCGGCGCCCGGCGTGCCAAGGGGGATTATTTCGGTCCGTTCGCCGGTGCAGGACAGGTCCGCAAGACCCTGAACGCCTTGCAGAAGCTGTTCCTGCTGCGTTCCTGCACGGACAGCTTCTTCGTCAATCGCGATCGGCCCTGCCTGCTCTACCAGATCAAGCGCTGCTCGGCGCCCTGCGTCGATCGCATCTCGGCCGAAGACTATGGCGAGCTGGTCGCGGACGCCAAGGCCTTCCTCTCCGGCAAGTCCACCCAGGTCCAGAAGAAGCTGGGAGAGGCCATGACGGCGGCCGCCGAGGCGATGGATTTCGAGCTGGCGGCGGTTTACCGTGATCGCCTGCGCGCGCTCACCTTCATCCAGGGTAGCCAGGCGATCAACGCCGAGGGCGTGAACGATGCCGATGTGTTCGCGCTCGCCTCCAAGGCGGGAACGGTCGGCATCCAGGCCTTTTTCATCCGCGGCGGCCAGAATTGGGGTCATCGGAGCTTCTTTCCCGCCCACACGGCGGACGTTCCCGAGGAGGAAGTGCTCGCCAGCTTCCTGATGCAATTCTACGAGGAGGTGCCGCCGGCCCGTCTCGTGCTCGTGGATCGGGATCTCACCGAAAATGCGCTGCTCGAGGAGGCGTTGTGCGAGAAGGCGGGTCGCAAGGTGCGGATCCACCGGCCGCAGCGCGGCGAGCAGCGCAAGCTGCTGGAGCAGGCCAGACGCAATGCCGAGGAGGAGCTTGACCGGCGGCTTGCCGAAAGCTCGACCCAGGGGCGGATCCTGCAGGAGCTTGCCGACCTGTTCGAGCTCGATGGCCCGCCCAACCGCATCGAGGTCTATGACAACAGCCATGTGATGGGCACCAACATGGTCGGGGCGATGATCGTCGCCGGCCCGGAGGGCTTCCGCAAGAACGCCTATCGCAAGTTCAACATCCGCCGGCCGGAGACCGCGCCCGGAGACGATTTCGCCATGATGCGCGAGGTGCTGGAGCGGCGCTTCGCGCGGCTGGAGCGCGAGGATCCCGATCGCAAGTCCGGCGAGTGGCCCGATCTGCTGCTGATCGACGGCGGCAAGGGCCAGGTTTCCGCCGTGTGCAAGGTGCTGCAGGAGGCGGGCGTGGAGGACGTGCCGGTGGTCGGAATCTCGAAGGGGCCGGACCGCAATGCCGGCCGCGAACATTTCCATCTTCCCGACGGCCGCGAATCGATGCTGCCGCTCAACTCGCCGACTCTCTTCTACCTGCAGCGCCTGCGCGACGAGGCGCACCGGTTCGCGATCGGCGCGCACCGGGCGAAGCGGGCCAAGGCATTCACCGCCAGCCCTCTCGACGAGGTGCCGGGGATCGGGCCGGCGCGCAAGAAGGCGTTGCTGATGCATTTCGGCACGGCCAAGGCGGTGCGCGGCGCGGCGCTCGAGGATCTCGAGAAGGCGCCGGGCGTCTCGTCGGCCATGGCACGGGCCATCTACGATTATTTCCATCCCTCGGGCTGAGTGCAGGACGCGGCACCATCGTACGAATCTGCGGAATGGAGGCACGGGCGGTTGGTGATTCACCGCGAGGCGGAAGGGCGCTAGGTCTTCCCCATGCATATCGCTGCCCAGGCCGTCGTCTGCGCCGTGCTGCCGCATGGCGAGCATGGTGCCATCGCACGGCTGATGACGCCGGAGGATGGACTGCAGCCGGGCTACGTGCGCGGTGGCCGGTCGCGGCGGCTGCGGCCCGTGCTGCTGCCCGGCAACATCGTCCAGGCCGAGTTCCGCGCGCGGACCGAGGAGCAACTCGCCGGGCTCACGGTCGAGCTCGTCCACAGCCGCGGGCCCTTGCTCGGCGAGCCGCTGGCCGCCGCGGCGATCGATTGGGCGACTTCGCTGACTGCGGTCGCGCTGCCCGAGGGGCTGCCTTATCCGCGTCTCTACGAGGCCCTGGACGGTCTGCTCGGCGCCATCGAGCATGCTCCCAGTGCGCGGGGCTGGGTGGCGGCGCTCGCCCGCTACGAGCTGCTGCTGCTCGCCGATCTCGGTTTCGGGCTCGATCTGTCGCGCTGCGCCGCGACCGGCACGACCGGCGACCTCGCTTTCGTCAGCCCCAGGAGTGGCGCTGCGGTAAGCCGGGCGGCGGGCGAAGCCTATGCCGCTCGCCTGCTGCCGCTTCCGGCCTTCCTCTCCGGTGCGGGCGGGGCGGATTGGCCGGAGCTGATGGAAGGATTGCGTCTCACCGGATTCTTTCTCGACCGTGATGTGCTGACCGAGCGCAAGCAGGCGGTGCTCGCTGCGCGCGAGCGGCTGGTGCAGCGGCTGCGGCGCGCCATGGCCTGATTTCCGGAGCGGCGTGGGAGGAGGGGGTTGCTCCCCGTGCCCCGGCTGTGCATGAGCGCGCTGCGTTCGGATGGAGGAGACGTCATGCCGCTCATTGCCTTGCTGCCCGGGGACGGGATCGGACCGGAGGTCGTCGAGCAGGCCGTTCGCGTGCTCGACGCGGCGGGCGCGGAAGGGTTGGCCTATGAGGAAGGCCTGGTCGGCGGCGCGGCCTACAAGGCGAACGGCCATCCGTTGCCGGAGAAGACGCTCGATCTCGCCCGGCGGGCGGATGCGATCCTGTTCGGTGCGGTCGGCGATCCGGAATGCGACGCGCTGGAGCGGCACCTGCGGCCTGAGCAGGCGATCCTCGGGTTGCGCAAGGCGCTCGGCCTCTTCGCCAATCTGCGCCCCGCCAAACTGTTTCCCGAGCTGGCGGATGCTTCGGCGCTCCGTCCGGAAGTGGCCAGCGCGATCGATCTCGTGATCGTGCGCGAGCTCACCGGAGACGTCTATTTCGGCCAACCGCGCGGCATCCGGAGGACCGAGGGCGGCCTGCGCGAGGGGTTCGATACGATGCGCTATGACGAGGCGGAGATCGCCCGCATCGCCCGCGTCGGCTTCGAGACCGCGCGCGCGCGCCGCGGCAGGCTCTGCTCTGTCGACAAGGCGAACGTGCTGGAGACCTCGCAGCTCTGGCGGGATGTGGTGATCGAGGTATCGGCGGATTATCCCGACGTCGCGCTGAGCCACATGTATGTCGACAATGCCGCGATGCAGCTGGTGCGCGATCCCGGCCAGTTCGACGTGGTGGTGACCGGCAACCTGTTCGGAGACATCCTGTCCGATCAGGCGAGCATGTGCGCCGGCTCGATCGGCATGCTGCCATCGGCGGCGCTCGATGCCGGCCGCAAGGGTCTCTACGAGCCGATCCACGGCTCCGCGCCTGATATCGCCGGGCAGGGCAAGGCCAATCCGCTGGCGGCGATCCTTTCGGCAGCGATGATGCTGCGCTACTCGCTCGACCAGGCGGCTGCGGCGGACCGCATCGAGGCGGCCGTTGCCCGGGCGCTTGCCGGCGGCGCGCGCTCGCCCGATTTGGGCGGCGGCATGACGACGGCGGCAATGGGAGACGCGGTGATCGCGGCGCTCTAGAGCCGGCCTTCCCGCTGCCCCCTCGTCGATGGAGGCTGGAGCGCGCGCGATCACTCCGGAATGAAGCATTTTGGCCGTCAATCTCCGGCCGATTCATGCATCGAAGCGGGCGGTGCCGCTTTCTCCTCGGACGGCAAGGCCCTACAAGACCGCGAGTGGCGGTGAGGGGGAATTCGCATGCGCGCTTGGGTCGGCGCATGCCTGCTCGCGATGGCAGGCGTGCTGGGATGGGGGCCGGCCATGGCCGATCCGCCGCCGCTCAGCGTCTATGGCAGCCTGCCGGGTTTCGAGATGGCCGCCCTCTCGCCCTCGGGCGATCGTGTCGCGCTGATCGGCACGCTGCAGGATCGGCGCCGGTTGATCGTCCTCGATGCGGAGGGCAAGCCGCTCCTGATCACCGCGATCGGCGATGACAAGGTACGCTGGATCCGATGGGGCGGGGAAGACCGCGTCGTCGTCTGGATCAGCACGACCGCAGCGTTGGGGATCGGCTTCACCGCCGACAAGACCGAGCTGATGAGCGCGCTCGTCGTGCCTGTCGACGGCAGCAAGAGCTGGGCGGTGTTCGACAACAAGATCAGCATCACCGGCGGCGTCCGCGGCTTCTATGGCATCGAGCAGCGTGATGGGCGCTGGTACGGCTATTTCGGCGGCATCACGCTCCAGCAGAGCAGCTCCGACTGGTTTCTCGGCCAGACGACGGCCGAGCTCTACGAGGTTGATCTCGCCTCGCACGATGTTCGCCGGATCGCCGCGCGCGGCGGCGAGGGCGTCGATCGCGATTGGATCGTCGGCCCGGACGGCAAGGCGGCCGCCTCGCTCGATTTCCTGGCGAACGACGGCAGCTGGACCATCCGCAACCGGGACGGCAAGATCATAGCGTCGGGCCGCAATCCGCTGGGTGGCATCGGGCTGGTCGGCCTGGGCCGCAAGCCCGGCACCATCCTCTATACCCGCACCGACGAGAGCAGCGGCGCGGACCACTGGCTCGAGTTGGCTGCCGGGGGCGGCGCCCCGGAGGAGGTGCTCCCCAACGCCAGCGCCCGCCACGGCTATGTCGACAATCGCTCGCGGCAGCTCATCGGCTACCGGGGTGATGGCGACAAATCGGACAGCATCTTCTTCGATGCGCAGCGGCAGCGGGTGTTCCGCGGCACGCGCAAGGCCTTCCCGGGCCTGAATGTCGAGCTGATCGATTGGAACGACGCCTTCGACCGGCTGCTGGTGAAGACGGACGGAACGGGGGATCCCGGAACCTGGTGGCTCGTGGATATCAGGACCGGCCGGGCCACCGATCTCGGCGTCTCCTACACCGTTCCGGCCAGAGAGGTCGGGCCGGTCCGCATGGTGAGCTATACCGCAGGGGACGGTCTTGCCATGACGGGCGTGCTGACGCTCCCTCCCGGGCGCGAGGCGAAGAACCTGCCGCTGGTGATGCTGCCCCATGGTGGGCCCGCCGCGCGCGATTATGCCGAGTTCGACTGGTGGGCCCAGGCGTTCGCGTCGCGCGGCTATGCCGTCTTCCAGCCCAATTTCCGCGGATCGACGGGCTTCGGCGCCGCCTTCGAGAAGGCGGGGCACGGCGAATGGGGCCGCAAGATGCAGAGCGACGTCTCCGATGGCCTGGCCGAGCTGGCGCGGCAGGGGATCGTCGATCCGAAACGGGCGTGCATCATGGGCGCGAGCTATGGCGGCTACGCCGCCCTGGCCGGCGTCACGCTGCAGCAGAGGCTCTATCGCTGCGTGGTGGCGGTCGCCGGCGTCAGCGACGTCCAGGCGCATTATCAGGCGAAGGTCCATGTCAGCGGAGCGGACCGGACGCTGATCCGCGCGCTCAGGGACGAGATCGGCTCGGGACGCGATCTCAAGCTGATCTCCCCGATCACCTACGCCGACAAGGCGGACGCGCCGGTGCTGCTGATCCACGGCAGGGACGACACGGTCGTGGATTATGCACAGAGCCGGGCGATGGAGGGGGCGCTGCGGCGTGCCGGCAAGCCGGTGGAGCTCGTCACCCTGCCGGGCGAGGACCATTGGCTGTCGCGCGGCGCGACGCGGCTCAAGATGCTCGAATCCGCGCTGGCCTTCGTCGAGCGCTGCAACCCGCCTGACAAATAGCAGCCTCGCCGCGGTCCTCACGCTTCGGTTGACGCGCGACGGCGTTCGGCTGCAAAGCGGCGCTGTCATGAAGAAGCACACCGGCCAGGATCGCTCCGTCACCCAGAATTGGCGCCCCGCTACCCAGGCGATCCGGGGCGGCACGGTGCGCTCGCAATTCGGCGAGACGAGCGAGGCGATCTATCTCACCTCCGGCTATGCCTATGATTGCGCGGCCGATGCTGCGGCGCGCTTCGCCGGCGAGCAGGTGGGGATGACCTATTCGCGCCTCCAGAATCCCTCCGTGGAGATGCTCGAGCAGCGGATCGCGCTGCTCGAAGGCGCGGAGGCGGCGCGCTGTACGGCATCGGGCATGGCGGCGATGACCGCCGCTCTGCTTTGCCAGCTCAGCCAGGGCGATCATCTCGTTGGCGGCCGCGCCGCTTTCGGATCGTGCCGCTGGCTCACCGATACGCTGCTGCCGCGGTTCGGGATCGAAACGACGATCGTCGACGGCCGCGATCCCGATCAGTGGAAGGCGGCGATCCGCTCGAACACAAAGGTCTTCTTCTTCGAGACGCCGGCCAATCCGACGCTGGATATCGTCGATCTCGCGGCGGTGTGCGGGATCGCGCGGGAGGCGGGAATCACGACCGTCGTGGACAATGCCTTCGCCACGCCGCTCCTCCAGAAGCCGCTGGAATATGGGGCGGACATCGTCGCCTATTCGGCGACGAAGATGATGGACGGGCAGGGCCGGGTGCTCGCCGGCGCGGTCTGCGGCACGCAGGAGTTCATCGAAAAGACGTTCCTCGCCTTCACCCGCAACACCGGGCCGACGCTGAGCGCGTTCAATGCCTGGGTGGTGCTCAAGGGGCTGGAAACGCTCGATTTGCGTATCCGCCGCCAAAGCGAGAATGCGCTGAAGGTCGCGCGCTTCCTCGAGCCGCGCGTGCCGACCCTGCTCTACCCGGGGCTCGCCAGCCATCCCCAGCATGAGCTGGCGATGCGCCAGATGGATGCCGGCGGCACCATCCTGTCGCTCTATCTGGATGGCGGCCGCCAGCAGGCGCATGGTCTACTCGATGCGCTCCAGCTCGTCGACATTTCGAACAATATCGGCGATTCCCGCTCGCTGATGACGCATCCCGCATCGACCACCCATGCCGGCCTCACGGCCGAGGTGCGCGAGATGATGGGCGTCACGGAGGGGATGCTGCGGCTCAACGTAGGGCTGGAGGATCCGGACGACGTGATCGACGATTTCGATCGGGCGCTGAAGGCGGTGGGGTTGTGATGAAGGCGCTGTTCCCGCACGCGGCGACGACGCGCGGCGTGACGGTGCGCGTTTCGGTCAGCTTCCTGGCGGAACAGTCGGAGCCCGCTAAGGGCCGCTGGTTCTGGGCCTATCACATCCGGATCGAGAATGAGGGCAGCCAGGCGGTGCAGCTGCTGACGCGTCATTGGGTGATCGTCGATGGGCGCGGCGTGAAGCACGAGGTGCAGGGCGAGGGCGTGGTCGGAGAGCAGCCGGTGATCGAGCCGGGCGGTTCCTTCGATTATGTTTCCGGCTGCCCGCTCCACACGCCCACCGGCGCGATGGAGGGCAGCTATCGGATGGTGGACGAGGATAGCGCGACCTTCGACGTCGCCATTCCGCGCTTCGCGCTGATCGCGCCGGCGGTGGCGCGATGAAGCGTACCCACCTTCCGCTGAACGGCCTGCGCGTGCTCGATGCGGCGGCGCGGCATCTCTCCTTCACGCGTGCCGCCGACGAGCTGGCGGTGACGCCGGCCGCGGTCGGTCAACAGATCCGCGCGCTGGAGGATACGCTCGGCGTGGTGCTGTTCCGCCGGACGGCCAAGGGGCTCGAGCTGACGCCGGAGGCCGAGGCCGGGCTCGACGCGCTGCGCGCCGGTTTCCTGCAGTTCGAGGAGGCGGTGCGCGCCATGCAGGCGGGGCAGAGCTCCAAGAGCCTCACCATCGCGGCGCCGCGTGACTTCACCGCCAAATGGCTTGCGCCGCGCCTGGCGGATTATGGCCGGACCGACGGCGAACTGCGGTTCGTGCTGCTCTCCGCCGATGAGGAGCTCGATTTCACCCAGGCCAATCTCGACGTCGCGATCCGCCTCGTCGAAGGGCCGGGCGAGCATGAGGGAGTGAAGCTGGCGGAGGGCGCGTTCGTCACCGTCGGGCGGGCGGACGGCGTCGGCGGGATGATATCCTGGCCGGGCTGCCCCGCCGATGCGGACGGCGCGCCGCTACTGAGCGTCGCCGATGCCGGTCTTGCGATCGACGCTGCGGCGAGCGGGTTCGGCCGGGCGACGGTGCCCGCGTTGCTGGCCGCAGGGGACATCGCGGCGGGTCGGGTCGCGGTGCTGGGAGAAGAGCGCGCGGCGCCGCGCGCCTATTGGCTGATCGCACCCTTGCCGCAATGGCGGCAGAAGAAGGTCAAGGCGCTGGTCGCGGCGCTCGCCGGAGCGGCACAGCGCGCTTAGCCGTCGCTGTTTCGCGGGGGCGCGCTGGTGGGTCCGCCGGGATTCGAACCCGGGACCTCTCGATTAAAAGTCGCTTGCTCTACCGACTGAGCTACGGACCCACCTTGCGGACGTCAGCCCACCGGAACGGCGGGCTGATCGGGTTGCCTCCCCTAGGGAGCGGCGCGGGTGCGGTCAACTGGAGATCGCCGCAGGGCGCGCGCGCGCAGCTGCCGGACGGTGCGCTGCAGCCGCGGATCGCGCCAGCACGGGACGATCGCGGCGAGCGGCTGGAGCACGAAAAGGCGCTTTGTATAAGCCCGATGCGGCACGGCGAGCGTGCCCGGTCCAGGGGATCGCCAGATGCCGCCGTTCCACAGGATGATGTCCAGATCGAGCACGCGCGCGCCCCAGCGCCGGCCGCGGCGGCGGCCGAAGCGGCGCTCGATCCGCTTGAGCCGCGCCAGCAGAGCGGGCGGATCCAGTTCGCTGGCGAGCAGCGCGGCGGCGTTGGCGAAGGTCCGTCCGCCGGGGCCGAGAGGCGGGGTCGGGAGGATGGGCGATACGCGCAGCACGGCCATGCCGTCGGCTTCGAGCGCAGCAAGCGCGGCGGCGATCACGCCGCCGGGCGCGCCGTGGCGGCCGTGGCGGCGATTGGAACCGAGCGCGATGGCGTATCGATGGCTCATCCGATCGCTAGACTATGGACGATGCGCCGAGTCGAGAGGCTTGGCGATGGCCGGCGCGCATTCGATCCTGTAGGCCGGTAGGGTGACCGGCCCGGCAGCCCCTTCGCGCGATTGTCCGCTCTGCCCGCGCCTCGTCGCCTTCCGCGAGGCGCAGCGGGCGGTTTATTCGGACTGGCACAACGCACCGGTTTCCTCCTTCGGCGATCCGGACCCGTGGCTCGCGATCGTCGGGCTCGCACCGGGTCTCAAGGGAGCCAATCGTACCGGCCGCCCATTCACCGGCGATGCGTCGGGTCCGCTTCTCTACGGAACCCTGCTCAAATTCGGGCTGGTCGATGGCGCATTCGCCGGACATGCCGACGATGGCCTGCGCCTGGCGGGCGTTCGCATCCTGAACGCAGTGCGCTGCGTGCCGCCGCTGAACAAGCCGACGCCGGCGGAGATCCACGCCTGCCGTCCCTTCCTCGAGCGCGAGCTGGCGGCCCTGCCGCGCCTTCGCGTGGTCGTGGCGCTCGGCCAGATCGCGCATCAGTCGGCTATCAAGGCACTTGGCGGCAAGCTGCCCAAATGCCGATTCGCACATGGCGCCGAGCATCGCCTGCCGAACGGGATGGTGCTGATCGACAGCTATCATTGCTCCCGATACAATCAGAATACCGGGCGGCTCACGCCTGACATGTTCGAAGCGGTCTTCCGGCGCGCGCAGGAGCTGGCGCCGTGATCCACCTGACGCTCGCGATCGTCGATTTCATGATCCTGCTGCTCAAGGCCGCGCTCAGCCTGGCCGCCGGGATAGTGGCCGGCGCCACGGCGGCCGGCATTCTCGCCTGGCTGCTCTGGCGCGCGGCGCGCCGACGGAGGGGACGGTGAGGACGCGAAGCCCTCAGATCACCTTCAGATAATCGAGGTAGGAGCCGTCCGGAGGACCATCGAGCGCGCCCATCACGGGGCCGATCACCGCCTTGTCGAGATTGCCGCCGGCCGCCTTGTGCGCCTCCTCCGAATCCCACTCTTCGATGAAGACGAAACGCTTCTCGTTGCCGATGTCGCGCAGCACCTCGACGCCCTGGCAGCCGGCGAAGGTACGGACATGGTCGGCGAGGCCATAGAGCGCGGTTTCGAGCGTCGCGTCCTTCCCCTCGGCGGCATGCATCAGATACAGGCGGGCAACGGTCATCGGGCTTCCTCCCTCTCAGATATCCTGGGTCAGGCGACTGTATAGCTCGGGACGGCGATCGCGGAAGAAGCCGAATGCGGCGCGGTGCCGCCGTACCTGATCGAGGTCGAACGTCGCGACGAGCGCGCCCGTTTCCTCCGCTCCGAACTCGGCGGCGAAATCGCCGCGCTCGTCGGCGATGAAGCTGTGCCCATAGAAGCGCTGGCCGTCCTCGGTGCCGATGCGGTTGGCGGCGACGACGGGCACGACGTTGGACACGCTGTGCCCGATCATCGCGCGGCGCCACAGGCGGCTGGTGTCCAGCGTCGGATCGTGCGGCTCGGATCCGATAGCGGTGGGGAAGAACAGCACGTCCGCGCCCATCAGCATCATCGCGCGCGCGGTTTCGGGATACCACTGATCCCAGCAGATGCCGACGCCGATCGTGCCGTAAGGCGTCGGCCACACCTTGAATCCGGTGTTGCCGGGACGGAAATAGAATTTCTCCTCATAGCCCGGCCCATCCGGGATGTGGCTCTTGCGATAGGTGCCCATCACCCGGCCGGAATCGTCGATCATCGCCAGCGTGTTGTAATAATGCGGCCCGTCCGCCTCGAAGAAGCTCGTCGGGATGAACAGCTTGAGCTCCGCGGCGAGCGCCTGCATCGCGCGCACCGCCTTGTGCTCGCCGACAGGCTTGGCGTTGGCGAAGCAGCCTTCATCCTCGATGCGGCAGAAATAGGGGCCCTCGAACAGCTCCGGCGGCAGGATCACCTTGGCGCCGCGCGCGGCTGCGTCGCGGACCAGATCGGATACCGCCGCGATGTTCGCGTCGATGTCGGCGGTGAAGGCGAGCTGGAGGGCGGCGACGCTGATCTGGTTCATGTCCTCGGTACCTGCTGGCTGATGCAGTGGAAGCTGCCTCCGCCGGTCAAGATGTGGTCGGCGCGGAAGCCCACGGCCTTGCGCCCCGGGAAGAGCGCGCCGACCGCGTCCACCGCCGCCGCGTCGTTGGCCGCGCCATAGAGCGGGATCACGACGACGGCGTTGCCGATGTAGAAGTTCATGTAGGAAGCCGGCACGATTTCGCCATCCCGCTCGACCCTGCCGGGCGAGGGGATGGCCGCGACGCTGAGGCCGAACGCTTCGGCGCGCGCGCGCGCGTCGCGATAGACGGCGGCATTGGGATCGTCGCTCGCGGCGGGCTCGGGCACGGCCAGCACGCCCTCGGCGACGAACCGGGCGAGATTGTCGACATGGCCGTCGGTATGATCGTTGAACAGCCCATCGCCGAGCCACAGCAGCCGCTCGATGCCGAGATCCTCGGCGAGCCGCGCCTCGATGTCGGCCCGGCCGAGCGCCGGATTGCGGTTCGGATTGAGCACGCACTGCTCGGTAGTGACGGCGAGGCCGGTGCCGTCGACGTCGATCGCGCCGCCCTCGAATATCCAGTCGCAGGTCCGGATCGGAAAGCCGGCGCGTCCGGCGAGTCCGCGGGCGACGCTGTCGTCGTGCGCCAGCGCATATTTGCCGCCCCAGCCGTTGAAGCCGAAATCCCGCGCGGCGAGGCCGGTCTCGCCGCGCACGATGATCGGTCCGGTGTCCCTCAGCCAGATGTCGCCGAAAGGCAGCACCTCGACGACGGCGCAGTCACCGGCCAGCGCGCGGGCTGTCTCCGCCGCATGCTCGTCGGCTGCCACCAGCCGCACCTGCTCGCCCGCACCGTCGGCATGGACGGCGCGGGCGAAGGCGGCGACTTCCTCCTGGGCGGGCGCGAGGTCGCCCTCCCACAACTCGTCATGGCTGGGAAAGCCGATCCAAACCCAATCGTGCGGCGTCCATTCCGCCGGTAGCCTTGCCTTCACATGCCCTCGCGTGACTTGTCCCGAATCGCCCGGAATTCGGTGCCGGGATACCAGTTTGGCCAAGCGTCGCCATCGGCCAGCTCGCGGCCGATATCATAGTAAAGTGTCAGATCCTCGACGGCGCCGGACCAGTCCCACTTCGGGTCATATTCGTCCTGGGGCTTGTGATAGCGATGCTCGGTATAATCGTCGTCGGCCTTTCTGCCGGCGGTGACGCCGCCGACCAGCAGGTCCTGCCCGCTGTCCGCATCCAGCATCGGCACGCCCTTCTTGGCGAAGCTGAAGTGATCCGAACGGTAGTAATAACCCTTTTCCGGCGTCGGCTCGGGCACGATCACGCGCTTCTGCGTGGCAGCCCAGCGCTTCAGGCTCTCCTCCAGCTCCGACTTGCCCGGCCCGACGACGACGATGTCGTGGGTGCGTCCCTTCACGTTGAGCCCGTCCATGTTGACGCCGCCGACCGTGCGCGCGAGCGGATAGATCGGATGCTCGGCATAATATTGCGAGCCGAGCAGACCGGATTCCTCGCCGGTGACCGCCAGGAACACCTGCGACCGCGCGGCCGGCCCGGCCTTCGCCTGCGCTTCGGCCAGCGCGACGAGCCCCGCGACGCCGCTCGCATTGTCGACCGCGCCGTTGCAGATATCGTCGCCGTTCACCGGCTCGCAGTGGCCGAGATGATCCCAGTGCGCCGAATAGAGCACCACCTCGTCGGGCCGTGTCCTACCCGGCAGGATACCGACGACGTTCTTCGATTTCTGCCGCTTGATCCGGTTGTCGAGCGTGATTGAGGCCTTGAGCGGCAGCGGCACCGCCTTGAAGCCCGGCTTCCCGGCCGCCGCGGTGAGCCGGTCCAGGTCCTGGCCGGCGGCCGCCATCAGCCGGCGCGCGGCATCGTTGGAAAGCCAGCCGATCACCGCGGACTGGTCCATATGATCATTGGCCGCGTCCATCTCGAGCTGCGGCCCCGTCCAGGACGAGACGACGACCCCGAACGGATAGGCCGCGGGCTCGGTGTCATGGACGATGAACACCGCCGCCGCGCCCTGGCGGGCCGCCTCCTCATATTTGTAGGTCCAGCGGCCATAATAGGTCATCGCCCGGCCGCCGAACGGGCCGTCGAGCGTCGGCGTCTTCCAGTCGGGATCGTTGATGAGGACGATCACCGTCTTGCCCTTCACGTCGACGCCCGCATAGTCGTTCCAGCTTTTCTCGGGCGCGTTGACGCCGTAGCCGACGAATACGATGTCGGAGTTGGCGACCGACACCTGCGGGCGGACACGATAGGTCGCCGCGACCATGTCGGTCTTGTAGGCGAAGGACAGCGGCGTCTTGCCGCCGCCGACGTCGAGACGTGCGGTCGGCGCGGCGGTGATCTCGACCATCGGCACGTCCTGGAACCAGCTTCCCTTGTTTCCCGGCTGGAGACCCGCCTGCTTGAAACGCTCGACAATATAGGCGGTGGTCTTTTCCTCGCCGGGGCTCGTCGGCTTGCGGCCCTCGAAGGCGTCGGACGAGAGGGTCTGGGTCACGCTCTTCAACGTATCGACCGATATGGCCGGCGGCGCTGCCTGAGCGGCGGCGATGAACGGAAAAAACGCGAGCAAGTGAATCGGGCGAGCGTTCGCCATGAGGTTCCTCCTGTTCCTTCGTCCCCCACGACGATGGCGCGGACCATGGCAGCAGCGCGGAAGCTGTGCAACTGCCGCTTCGGCGCGAAGCCGCCGCGCGCCGAAGCCGGATACTGCCGGTTTGGAGCCGATAGGGTCTGCCGCATCCGGCGGCGATTGCTCTATGGTCGCGGTCGATGGGGGCATCAGGGGGTGACATGTCTGAACGATTCGATGTTGCACGGCGGCGTTCGCGCGCCGCTGCATTTCTCGCCGGGGCGGCGTTTTTCTTCCTCGGATCGGCTTCCCTAGCCGCCAGTGGGGAGATGAACCCGGCGCAGCTGTTCGGGCAGCGGCCGGACGTCGAGGACATATCGCTTTCGCCCGATGGCAGCAGGGTGGCCATCATCATGCCGGCGCCGGGCAGGGCATCCGTTCTCGGTATCGCCACGGTCGGCGATACCACCACGCCCATCCGCCTGATCGGCCGGAGCGACGGCAACCCGGCCCGTCTGAAGGGATGCAGGTGGGGATCCGACGACAGGCTGGTGTGCCGCACCTACGGTCTCGTCAACATCGATGGCGACATGACGTCGTTCACCCGGCTCTCGGCGATCGACACGGCGAACGGCGCGGTCCGGGAGCTCGGCACCCGCGACAGCGACCGGACGATCGGCCTGCATCAGTTCGACGGCGCGATCGTCGATCTGCTGGATCAGCAGGGCTCGGTGCTGATGAGCCGGCACTATCTGCCGGAGCAGGAGGTCGGCACGCGCCTGGCGCAGACCCGCTCGGGGCTCGGCGTGGACAAGGTCAACATACGCACGCTCGCCACCCAGAATGTCGAGGTCGCGCGGGACCATGTGGCGCGCTATCTATCCGATGGCCATGGGCGCGTGCGCATCATGGAGACCCGGCTCACCGCGGGCCCCCTGGAATCGCTGACCGGCGTCACTGTCGTCTCTTATCGCTCGTCCGCGGGCGGTGGCTGGAAGGAGCTCGGCCGCTACGACAGCCGGACGGGCGAGGGCATCCAGCCGCTGGGCGTCGATGGAAACCAGAACGCGCTTTATGCCCTCATGAAGAGGGACGGCCGCGACGCGCTGTTCCGGATCATGCTCGACGGGTCGATGAAGACGGAGCTGGTCTACGCGAATCCGCAGGTCGACGTCGACGATATCGTGACGCTCGGCGGCGACAATCATGTGATCGGCGTCAGCTACGTCACCGACAAGCGCGAGATCGTTTATTTCGATCCCGAATATGAGAAGCTCGGCAAAGCGCTCTCCAAGGCGCTGCCTGGACTGCCGCTCGTGCAGTTCGTCGATGCCAGCCGGGACAAGTCCAAGCTGCTGCTCTTCGCCGGCAGCGATATCGATCCCGGCCGCTATTATGTGCTCGACCGGGCGACGCACCAGATGAAGGAGATCAGCCTCGCCAGGCCGGATCTGGAGCATGTCCGCCTCGCCGAACAGAAAGCGGTCACCTATACCGCCGCGGACGGGGTTCAGGTGCCCGGCTATCTCACGCTACCGCCCGGCAGCAACGGCAAGAATCTGCCCGCGCTGGTCATGCCGCACGGCGGTCCGTCCGCGCGCGACGAATGGGGCTTCGACTGGTTGGCGCAATATTTCGCGCATCAGGGCTTCGCGGTGCTCCAGCCCAATTTCCGCGGATCGAGCGGCTATGGCGCGGACTGGTTCGTGCAGAACGGCTTCCGGTCCTGGCGGACGGCGATCGGGGACGTGGCTGCGGCCGGCCAGTGGCTGGTCCGGCAGGGAATCGCCGATCCTTCGAAGCTCGCGATCTTCGGCTGGTCCTATGGCGGCTATGCGGCCCTGCAGTCCAATGTGCTCGATCCTGACCTGTTCAAGGCGGTCGTGGCCGTCGCCCCCGTCACCGATCTGCAGATGCTGAAAGAGGAGGCGCAGGGGTTCACCAACAGCCGGCTCGTTGCCGCCTTCGTCGGCGAAGGGCCTGCTGTCGCGGAAGGATCGCCCGTCAGGCATGCCGATCGCTTCAAGGCGCCGGTGCTGCTGTTCCACGGCGATCAGGATGGCAATGTCCGCGTGTTCCAATCGCGCGAGATGGACGAAGCCCTGCGCCGCGCCGGCAAGTCGAGCGAGCTCGTCGTCTTCAAAGGCCTCGATCATCAGCTCGATGACAGCAACGCACGGGCGCAGCTGCTGTCGCGCAGTTACGAATTCCTCAAGGCCAATCTCCACATGTGAAAAGGGCGGCCCCCGTGGGGGCCGCCCTTTCATCCTCCGCGGAAGGGCCGGATCAGCGCGAGTAGAACTCGACGACCAGGTTCGGCTCCATCTTCACCGGATAGGGCACCTCGTCGAGCGTCGGCACGCGGATGAAGGTGACCTTGGCGCCGCCATCGGGCGCGACATAGTCGGGGATGTCGCGCTCGGAGAGGCTCTGCGCCTCCAGCACGAGCGCCATCTCCTGCGCCTTGTTGCCCAGGGTGACCTCGTCGCCCGGCTTCACCAGGCGCGAGGCGATGTTGCACTTCACCCCGTTGACGCGGATATGGCCGTGGCTGACGAGCTGGCGCGCGGCGAAGATCGTCGGCGCGAACTTCGCGCGATAGACCAGCGCGTCGAGACGACGCTCGAGCAGGCCGATGAGGTTCTGCGAGGTATCGCCCTTCATCCGGCTCGCCTCGACATAGGCCTTCTTGAACTGCTTCTCGGTGATGTCGCCGTAATAGCCCTTCAGCTTCTGCTTGGCGCGCAGCTGAATGCCATAGTCGGAGAGCTTGCCCTTGCGGCGCTGGCCGTGCTGGCCGGGGCCATATTCACGCTTGTTCACCGGGGACTTGGGGCGGCCCCAGATGTTCTCGCCCATGCGGCGGTCGAGCTTGTACTTGGCGCTGGTGCGCTTCGACATCTGTCTATCCTTCAATCGCTACAACGTTGTCCGCCCTCCCGGGGAGGAGGCGCGGGGTTCATCCCGGTATTCCGCGCTGCTGGGATCTCGGATGGGATCGGCAGGGCCGCCGCTTCACCGGGGTGCGGGGCCGATTGCGAAGGCCGCGCTTCTAGAGCCGTGGCCGGCAAAGTCAAGTCGGGCGACATCCCTCCGTCGGCCTTCGGCTGGACGATGCGAGAGGGAAGGCGGTCAGCGCGGGCGCGGCTTCTCCAGCGCGCTCAATATGCCCCGCAGCGTGCGCACCTCCTGCGCGTTCCAGCCAGGCTTGGTGAGCACTGAGCGCAGCGTCCGTTTCGTCGCGGGAACGCGATCGGGCGGGAAGAAATAGCCGGCGGCGTCCAGCATCGTCTCGAGATGCCCGATCAGCCCATCGAGATCGGCCTGGGGCGCTGGCGGGTCGAGATCGACGGCAGGCGGGGAGGCGAGCGCTTCGCCTTTCGACCATTCATAGGCGACGAGGATCACTGCCTGGGCGAGGTTCAGGCTGCCGAAGTCCGGATTGATCGGCACCGTCACGATCGTTCGCGCGATCGCGACATCGTCGGTCTCGAGGCCCGATCGCTCGGGGCCGAACAGGATCGCCGAGCGGCCCGGCGCGGAGCGGATGGTGCGGGCGGCCTCCTCCGGCGTCACCACCGGCTTCACCAGGCCGCGCTTGCGCACCGTGGTGGCGTAGACATGGCTGCAGTCGGCGGTCGCTTCGGCGATGCTGTCGAACACCGTCGCCCGCTCCAGCACGATGTCCGCGCCCGACGCGGCCGGCCCGGCATCGGGATTGGGCCAGCCGTCGCGCGGCGCCACCAGCCGCATGTCGGTCAGCCCGAAATTGAGCATGGCCCGCGCGGCCTTGCCGATATTCTCGCCCAACTGCGGCCGGACGAGGATGATGGCGGGGGGAGGGGAGGGCACAACCCCAGCCGTTCGCCCCGGGCGAAGTCGAGGGGCGCCGCCGGGCGCAGTCGAGGCTCTTGCTTTCCGTTTCGATGGTGGGATGGCGGCATCATGGACCCGGGCCCAATCGGATGCGATCAAGCCCTCTTTCTTCGCACGCGACCAGCTCTTGATCCGCAGTTCCGACGACAGCGCTTCCTCGCGGGACTGGAATTCTTCGCACCACATGAGCTCAACGGGCAGACGTTCCGCGGTATAGCCGCGCAGCTCACCCGACTGATGCTGGGTAATATGCCGGTCGAGGTCGTCGGTGTGGCCGGTATAATAGGAGCCGTCGGCGCAGCGCAGTATGTAGGTCCAGAAGGTCACATTCGGTCTCGGCTTCGCTCGACTGGGCTCCTCGACTGCGCTCGGAGCGAACGGATGGTTGGTCTTTTGCGTCTTACGCCGATCCCGCCTCGCTCACCGCGCCGGCGAAATCCTCGAAATCCTTGGCCTCGGTGAAGTCCTTGTAGACGCTGGCGAAGCGGATATAGGCCACGCTGTCGAGCGTCTTGAGGCCGGTCATCACCATCTCGCCGACCTGCTTGGCGGCGATCTCGCTTTCGCCGCTCGTCTCGATCTGCCGCTGGATGCCGGACACGAGCCGTTCGATCCGCTCGGGCGCGATCGGCCGCTTGCGGCAGGCGATCGCGATCGAACGTTCGAGCTTGGTCCGGTCGAACGCCTCGCGGCGGCCCTCGCTCTTCACGACGGTGAGCTCGCGCAGCTGCACGCGCTCGAACGTGGTGAAACGCGCGCCGCAGCCCTCGCACTGGCGGCGGCGGCGGATCGCGTTGCCGTCCTCAGACGGGCGGCTGTCCTTCACCTGGCTGTCGTCGTGCGAGCAGAAGGGGCAGCGCATCTAGCGGCGGACCTTCACGAGGCGCTTCGGCTCAGGCCGCAGGATAGATCGGGAAGCGATCGCACAGCGCACGTACGCGCGCCTTCACGGCCGCCTCGACCGCCGGATCGCCCTGCTCACCCTTCGCCGCGAGCGCGTCGAGCACGTCGGCGATCATGTCGCCGATCTCGCGGAACTCGGCCGGGCCGAAGCCGCGCGTTGTGCCGGCGGGGGAACCGACACGGATGCCGCTGGTCTTCACCGGCGGCAGCGGATCGAACGGGACGCCGTTCTTGTTACAGGTGATGCCGGCGCGCTCTAGCGCCTCGTCGGCATCGCGTCCGGTGACGCCGAGCGGGCGCAGGTCGACCAGCGCGAGATGCGTGTCGGTGCCGCCGGCGACGAGATCCGCGCCGCGCTCCTTGAGCCGGCCGGCGAGCACCTTCGCGTTTTCGATCACGGCCTTGGCGTAGGTCTTGAACTCGGGGCGCAGCGCCTCGCCGAAGGCGACCGCCTTCGCCGCGATGACATGCATCAGCGGTCCGCCCTGCAGGCCGGGGAAGACGGCCGAGTTGATCTTCTTCGCGATTGCCTCGTCGTCGGTCAGGATCATGCCGCCGCGCGGGCCGCGCAGCGTCTTGTGGGTGGTCGTGGTCACGACATGGGCGTGGCCGAACGGGGTGGGGTGCACGCCGCCGGCGACGAGGCCGGCGAAATGCGCCATGTCGACCATGAACAGTGCGCCGACCTCATCCGCGATCGCCCGGAAGCGCGCGAAATCGATGTGGCGCGGATAGGCCGAGCCGCCGGTGATGATCAGCTTGGGCTTATGCTCGCGCGCCAGCGCCTCGACCTGATCGAAATCGATCAGATGATCGTCGGCGCGCACCCCATATTGGACGGCATTGTACCATTTGCCCGAAAGCGCGGCCTTGGCGCCATGGGTCAGGTGGCCGCCCGCATCCAGGCTGAGGCCCATGATCGTGTCGCCGGGCTTGGTGAGCGCGAGCATCACCGCGCCGTTGGCCTGTGCGCCCGAATGCGGCTGGACGTTGGCGAAGCCGCAGTTGAACAGCTGCCTGGCGCGGTCGATCGCCAGCTGCTCGACCTCGTCCGAGGGGGCGCAGCCCTGATAATAGCGCTTGCCCGGATAGCCTTCCGCATATTTGTTGGTGAAGACGGAGCCCTGCGCCTCGAGCACCGCGCGCGAGACGATGTTCTCGGAAGCGATCAGCTCGATCTGATGCTGCTCGCGGGCGAGCTCCTTCTGGACGCCGCCGAAGACGGCGGGATCGGCGTCGGCCAGGCCGCGGGTGAAGAAACCGTCGGGCTGGACCTCGTGCAGCGATGCCGGGCTGGTGCTCATGCGGGCTCCTTCACGATAGCGGGATGGGAAAGCTTGTCGACGCGGCGGGCGTGGCGGCCGCCGCCGAATGGGGTGTCGAGGAAGGCGGCGAGGCAATCCTTGGCGGTGTCGATGCCGATCAGCCGCGCGCCCATGGCGATGACGTTGGCGTCGTTATGCTCGCGGGCGAGCCGGGCCGAGAGTCCGTCCGAGACGAGCGCGCAGCGGCAGGCCGGATGGCGGTTCACCGCGATCGAGATGCCGATGCCGGAACCGCAGAGCGCGACCCCCTTGTCCGCGGCGCCCGAGCCGACATGCGCGGCGAGCTTGTAGCCATAGTCGGGATAATCCACCGACTCCGCCGTTGCCGGGCCGAGATCGATCACCTCATGACCGGCCTCGCGCAGCCAGGCCGCGAGCGCCGCCTTGAGATCGACGGCGGCATGATCGGAGGCGATGGCGATCTTCTCTGCCATTGGATGGGGTTCCCATGAATCGAATGGCGGCTATCTAGTAGCCTCGGCCGCGAAAAGCCACCAGCGATCCGCAACGGTTGGTGGCAGGCCGGCGGGTGGGACGACGAGGGAGGCAGGCGATGCGTTTGGGACATGGGGCGGTGGCCGTGGCGATGCTGCTGTGCGCCTGCGATGGGCGGCGCGACGATCCATCGGCAAACACGACGGTCGCGCTGCAGGATCCGGAGGCATCGCCGGTTGCCGGCAATGCGATCGGCATGAGCGAGGGCGGTACGCTTCCCACCGATGCGTGGATCGGCAAATGGACCGGCGTCGAGGGGCTTGCGCTGGACATCGCCCGCGCCGGCTCGCCGGGCACCTATCGGCTGACCGTCGATCTGCTCGACAGCCGCAACGTCTATGAGGGGCAGGCCGATGGCAGCGTGATCCGTTTCCGGCGCGGCGATATGGTCGAGACGATCCGCCACGTGCCGGGCAGCGAGACCGGGCTCAAATGGCTGGCGGACAAATCCGATTGCCTGATGATCAAGACCGGCGAAGGCTTCTGCCGGCCGGGCTGACGATCCGAGAGTTCTGGCCGGGGGGCGGCGTCAGGCCGCCTTGCGCATCTCGAGCCGGTCCCAGATTTCGACGAGCGCGGCGGTGAGCTCGCGCATCATCTCCTCGCTGTGGGCGGGGCCCGGCGTGAAGCGCAGCCGCTCGGTGCCGCGCGGGACCGTCGGATAGTTGATGGGCTGGACGTAGACGCCATATTCGGCGAGCAGGATGTCGCTGATCCGCTTGGCCTTGACCGGATCGCCCACCATCAGCGGCACGATGTGGGTGACGGTGGGCATGACCGGCAAGCCGGCCTCGGCGAACATCGTCTTGAGCCGTGCAGCCGCGGCCTGCTGGCCGTCGCGCTCCTCGCTCGAGCTCTTCAGATGGCGTACCGCGGCGAGCACGCCCGCGACCAGCACCGGCGAGAGCGAGGTGGTGAAGATGAAGCCGGGCGCGTAGCTGCGGATGACGTCGATGATCATCTTGTCGGCCGCGATATAGCCGCCCATCACGCCGAACGCCTTGCCGAGCGTGCCTTCGATGATCGTGATCCGTCCGGCCGCCTCGTCCCGCTCCGATATGCCGCCGCCGCGCGGCCCGTACATGCCGACGGCGTGGACCTCGTCGAGATAGGTGAGCGCGTTGTACTTGTCGGCCAGGTCGCAGATGGCGTGGAGCGGTGCCACGTCTCCATCCATCGAATAGACGCTCTCGAAGGCGATGAGCTTGGGCGCCTCGGGATCCTCGGCGGCGAGCAGCTCTTCGAGATGCGCGACGTCGTTGTGGCGGAACACGCGCTTCTCGCAGCCCGAGTTGCGGATTCCGGCGATCATCGAGGCATGGTTGAGCTCGTCGGAAAAGATGATGCAGCCCGGCAGGATCTTCGCCAGCGTCGAGAGCGTCGCCTCGTTCGAAACATAGCCCGACGTGAACAGCAGCGCGCCTTCCTTGCCGTGCAGATCGGCGAGCTCGGCTTCCAGGTCGACATGATAATGGGTGTTGCCGCCGATGTTGCGCGTGCCGCCCGAGCCCGCGCCGACATCGTGCAGCGCCTCCTCCATCGCCGCGATCACCTTCGGATGCTGGCCCATCGCGAGATAGTCGTTCGAACACCAGACGGTGATCGGCTTCGGCCCGTTGTGGCCGGCAAAGCAGCGCGCATTGGGAAACATCCCCTTGTTGCGCAGGATGTCGATGAACACGCGGTAGCGGCCCTCGGCATGCAGCCGATCGATCGCCTGGGTGAACACGCGCTGATAATCCAAGGCAGCCGCTCCTCCGTAGCTCCTGGCCAGATAGAGGCGAAGACCCGCCTTTTCCAGCGCAAACCGTTCGCAATACGATGGACATAATGTCCTATCGGCGGCGGCGCCAACGCGCCGCCTGCGCCTGTGTGATCGATCCACTCGATCTGTCGCGCGGTCTAGAGGAAGTCGATCCGCCCCAGGCCATGCGCGCGCAGCCCTTGGCGCAGGCCCTCGGTGGGCTCGAAGGGGCCGGTGAAGACGGCGAGGCCGTCGCCCGACCCGGCGGGCCATTCCTGCCCTTCGGTGAGGTGGGCGATCCTCCGCGCGATGCCGGCGCCGCCGTCGATGAAGCGCAGCGGGCGCGGGCTCGCCGCGGCGAGCTCGTCGGCGACGAGCGGGAAGTGGGTGCAGGCCAGCACGACCATGTCCATGCGCTCGCCGCCCGGCTGGTCCAGCAGTCCGGCCAGCGCGGCGCGATAGGCGGCCGGATCGGTCGCCTCGCCGCGCAGCTTCGCTTCTGCCAACTGGACGAGCTCGGCCGATCCGTGGCGCAGCACCAGGCAATCCGAGGCGAACATGGCCGAAAGATCGTCGACATAGGGCTGGCGCACCGTCGCGTTGGTGCCGAGCACGCCGATCACGCGCGTCCGCGATTGCTCGGCGGCAGGCTTGATCGCCGGCACGGTGCCGACCACCGGCAGCGCCAGCGCGGCGCGCACGGCGGCGAGCGCGATCGTCGAGGCGGTGTTGCAGGCGATGACGATCAGCCGTGGCCGATAGCGCTCCGCCAGCCGCCCGAGCAGCGCCGGAACGCGCGCCGCGATCTCCGCCTCCTGCTTGGTGCCGTAGGGAAAGCCCGCATTGTCGGCGGTGTAGACGATCGGCGCCTGCGGCAGCAGCGCGCGTGTGGGGGCGAGCACGGAAAGGCCGCCCACGCCGGAATCGAAGAAGAGGATCGGGCGGCTGTCGGTCATGCGGCGGAGCCATCTTGTCAATGTTGCGCGCCATCTATGCATCGTTATGCTCCCGCGCAACGCGGGCGATTGGGCGATCACGGTTTGATTCAGATTGTTGCGCCCGCGTGATTATGACCTATGTTTCGGTCCCGAGAGGGGATGAGCGTGGACTCTGATTTCTGGGTCGGTCCCGTTTTGGCTGCCCTGCTGGGATATCTGCTCGGGTCTATCCCGTTCGGGCTTTTGCTCACGCGCATCGCGCGTGCCGGCGATCTGCGCGAGATCGGATCGGGCAACATCGGCGCCACCAACGTGCTGCGCACCGGCCGCAAGGACCTGGCGGCCGCGACGCTGTTCCTCGACGGCGCCAAGGGCGCGGCGGCGGTGTTCGTCGCGCTGGCGCTGTGGGATCGCAGTGCCGCGCTGATCGCTGCGGCCGCGGCCTTTTTCGGCCATCTCTATCCGCTTTGGCTGCGCTTTCGGGGCGGCAAGGGCGTGGCGACCTTCCTCGGCGTCGCGCTCGCGCTCAACTGGCAGTGCGGGCTGGTCTTCGCGCTGGTCTGGGTGCTGGCCGCGCTCGTCACCCGCTATTCTTCGGTGGGCGGCATGGCGGCGGGCGTTTCGGCCCCGGTGACGGCGGCCGCCTTCGGCGAGTTCGATCTCACCCTGCTTTTCCTCGCTTTCGCCTTGATGCTGTTGTGGAAGCACCGCGGCAATCTCGATCGGCTGCTCTCCGGGGCGGAGCCGCGCATCGGCGAGGGGTGAGGTGGCGGACGGTGGCGGGGAGCGCAGCGAAGACCGCATCGCCCGCTTGCGCCTGATCCGGACGCCGGGCATCGGCCCGGTCACCTACCAGCAGCTCCTGGCGCGTTTCGGGTCTCCGGCCGCCGCGCTCGACGCGGTGCCCGAGCTTGCCCGACGCGGTGGCGGCCGGCCGCCCGCGATCACGCCGCGCGCCGCCATCGAGCGCGAGATCGCGGCCGTCATGGCTGCGGGCGCGCGTTACCTGTTTCGCGGGCTCGGTCTCTATCCGCGCCTGCTCGCCGAAAGCGAAGGCGCGCCGCCGGTGCTGATCGTCAAGGGCGAGACCGCGCTGCTCGATCGGCCGGCGGTCGCGCTGGTCGGCGCACGCAACGCCTCGGGCGCAGCGGTCCGCTTCGCCCGGATGCTGGCGTCCGGCCTTGCCGAACGGGGTATCGTCGTCGTCTCCGGGCTCGCGCGCGGGATCGACACGGCTGCGCATCAGGGGGCGATCGGCGGCGGCACGATCGCCGTCGTCGCCGGCGGCGTGGACGTCGTCTATCCGCCCGAGAATGAGGCGCTGCAGCGCGAGATCGGCGAGCGCGGCCTGATCCTGGCCGAGCAGCCGCCCGGCACCGAGCCGCGCGCGCGCCACTTTCCCTATCGCAACCGCATCATCGCCGGGCTCGCCGCCGGCACCGTCGTGGTCGAGGCGGCGCCGAAGTCCGGCTCGCTGATCACCGCGCGCTATGCGGCCGAGTTCGGTCGTGAGGTGATGGCGGTGCCGGGCTCGCCGCTCGATGCGCGTGCTCAGGGATGCAACCTGCTGATCCGCGAGGGCGCGACGCTGGTGCAGACAGTGGACGATATCGTCGAGGCGGTGAGCGATATCGGCGGCGGTCTGGCGACGCCGGCGGCCGGCTATGCCGCGCCGCCGCCCGCTGACGCCGGCGATGCCGAGCGGCGCACGGTGACGACGCTGCTCGGGCCGGTGCCGCTGCCAGTTGACGAGCTCGTCCGCCAGACCGGGCTGCCGCCGGCGATCGTGCAGACCGTGCTCCTCGAACTGGAGCTGGCCGGACGGCTTGAGCGGCATGCCGGCGGTCGTGTGAGCCTCGCCTGACCCGTCTCGGACCGCGCGGATGACACAGTGTCTGGCGGAAATTCGATGAAGCCGGCGCTGGCGTCGGAAGCGCCGGCCTGCTGTGATCGATGCCGCAGCGCCCATAAATGGAGACGAGGAGCGATGTCGAACGAGCAGCTGATGCGATCCTATTACGAAGCCTATAACAGCGAGGACGAGATGCGCCTCGCGCCGCTGCTGGCCGAGGATGTCGTCCTGGTCTCCGCTGCGGGTGAACAGACGGGGCGGGAAGCCTACCTCGCCACCTATCGCTACATGATCGCGACCTTCATCGATCGCATGACGCCGGAACGGATCGTCGGGAACGCCGAGGGCGCCGTCGTGGACATTCATGACCGGCTCGTCGCGCGCGGCGATGTCGAGGATTTCCTCGGCATGTCGTTACACGCGGGCCAGGCGGTCGAGCTTGCGCTGACGGGGCGTTACCGGATCGCCGACGGCAGGATCCATCACATCGAAATCGCGCCGCGCGGCTGATCCCCGGTCGGGGCGCGGCGCAACCCGGTGCGTCTCGCGGCGTTGGATCGGCATCCGCCGAGGGAGGTTTCATGCGCCGCGCATCCGTCCTGTTCCCGATCGTCGCTCTCTTGGCCGCCTGCCGCAGCGATGCCGGCAGTGCCGAGAAGGCCGCCGGGAAAGGCAGCGACTCCCATCCCTTCGTGGCGAGCGCCGTCGTCACGCTGAACTCGCCATGGGCGATGGCCTTCCTGCCCGACGGACGCATGCTCGTCACCGAGAAGGCCGGCCGCTTGCTGCTGCTCTCGGCGGACGGCAGCGGCCAGGTCCCCGTCGATGGCGTTCCGAAGGTGGACAGCGCGGGGCAGGGCGGCCTCATGGATGTCGTCCTGCATCCCCGTTTCGCGCAGAACCGGCTAGTCTATTTCAGCTATTCGGAGGCGGGCAGGGGCGGCAAGGGCGTGGTGCTGGCCCGCGGCGTCTTCACTGACGGTGCCCGCCCGGTGCTCGCCGACGTGCGAGCCATCTTTCGCGCCAGCCCCTATGTCGGCGGGAACGGCCATTATTCGGGCCGCATCGCCTTCTCTCCGGACGGCCATCTCTTCTTCACCAGCGGCGAGCGGCAGAAATTCGATCCCGCCCAGGATCCGTCGTCCACGCTCGGCAAGGTGCTGCGGCTGAACGACGACGGATCGCCCGCCGCGGGCAATCCGCTGGCGGCCAGGGGCTTCGATCCGGCGATCTGGTCCTACGGGCATCGCAACCTGCTCGGCCTCGCCTTCGATGCCAGCGGCAATCTCTGGGAGCAGGAGATGGGGCCGCGCGGCGGCGACGAGGTGAACCTCATCCTGCCGGGCCGCAACTATGGTTGGCCGCGCGCGTCGAACGGCAGCCATTATGACGGCCGCGACATCCCCGATCACCGGCCGGGAGACGGCTTCGAGGCGCCCAAGCTCTGGTGGAATCCCTCCATCTCGCCGGCCGGCCTCATCATCTATTCGGGCGCCCTGTTCCCGCAATGGCGCGGTGACGCCTTCATCGGCGGACTCTCCAGCGAGGCGCTGATCCGCGTCGATCTCAAGGCCACCACCGCCGCCAAGGGTGACCAATGGGCGATGGGGGCCCGCATCCGCGACGTGGAGCAGGGTCCGGATGGCGCGATCTGGCTGATCGAGGATGGTCCTGGCGGCCGGCTGCTCAAGCTGACGCCGAAATAGGGACGAACGCCGTCTATTCCCAGGCTACCGAACGCCGGTCGCTCTCCGCGTCTCCGCCCGGCTCCCGACGCGGCGAGGCCGCGGGCACGATCGAGGGATCAGTGCACGCCGGACGTGGACAGCAGGTTGAGCACCAGCACGCCAGCCACGATCAGCGCCATGCCGATCATCGCGGCGGCATCGAGCGTCTGGCCGAAGAGGATCCAGCCTATCGCGGAGACGAGCACGATGCCCACCGCCGACCAGATCGCATAGGCGACGCCCACGCTCATCGTGCGCAGCGTGAGCGACAGGCAATAGAAGGCGACGCCATAGCCGATCACGACGATCGCGGAAGGGAGGGGGCGGGAAAAGCCGTCGGCCGTCTTGAGTGCGGAAGTGGCGATCACCTCCGCCAGGATGGCGATGGCGAGGGTGAGATAGGCGTTCATGGCCGCATCTAGGCAGGACCGTGCGGTCCGGGCAATCGCTTCCGCCCGCTTCGGGTGCTTGCCGGGCTTGACGCGCTCTGCCACCGGCTTCCACCATCGCGCGTACGTGTGAGGGATGCTGCGCAGGATCATGAAGCTCGTCGTCGTCGAATCGCCCGCCAAGGCCAAGACCATCGAAAAATATCTGGGGCCGGGGCACCGCGTGCTCGCCTCCTACGGCCATGTGCGGGATCTGCCGGCCAAGGACGGATCGGTCGATCCGGACAATGGCTTCGCCATGGAATGGGAAAGCTATCCGGACAAGGCGAAGCAGCTCAAGGCGATCACCGACGAGGCCAAGGGGGCCGACACGCTGATCCTCGCCACCGACCCCGATCGCGAGGGCGAGGCGATCAGCTGGCATGTGCAGGAGGTGCTGAAGAAGCGCCGCGCGCTGCCCAAGGATGTCCGGCGCGTAACCTTCAACGCGATCACCAAGCCCGCGGTCACCGAGGCGATGGCGCATCCGCGCGCGCTCGACGAGGATCTGATCGACGCCTATCGGGCGCGTCGCGCGCTCGACTATCTGGTGGGCTTCACCCTCTCGCCGGTGCTCTGGCGCAAGCTGCCGGGGGCCAAGTCGGCCGGGCGTGTGCAATCGGTGGCGCTGCGCCTCGTCGTTGATCGCGAGCGCGAGATCGAGCGGTTCAAGCCTCAGGAATATTGGTCCGTCCATGCCGACATGGAGCATGACGGCGTGCCCTTCATCGCCCGGCTGGTGCGCTGGAAGGGCGAGAAGCTCGATCGCCTTTCGATCGGCAAGGCGGGCGATGCCGAGGCGGCGAAGGCAGCGGTGGAGCAGGGCCGCTTCTCGGTCGTCGCGGTCGAGACCAAGCCGCTGACGCGCAATCCGCCGCCGCCCTTCACCACCTCGACCCTGCAGCAGGAGGCGGCGCGCAAGCTCGGTTTCTCCGCCAGCCACACGATGCGCATCGCCCAGAATCTCTACGAGGACGGCGCGATCACCTATATGCGAACGGACGGCGTGCAGATGGACGAAAGCGCCATCTCCGCCGCGCGCGGCGCGATCGCCGGCCGCTACGACGCCTCCTACGTGCCGGACAAGCCGCGCCACTACACCGTCAAGGCGAAGAACGCACAGGAGGCGCACGAGGCGATCCGGCCGACCGATTTTTCGCGCGACCGCGTGGGTTCCGGTGATCATGCGCGGCTCTACGATCTCGTCTACAAGCGGGCGCTGGCCAGCCAGATGGCTTCGGCCAGGCTTGAGCGGACGACTGTCGACCTTGCCGACGCGACCGGCCAGCACGGGTTGCGCGCCACCGGCCAGGTGATCCTCTTCCCGGGTTATCTCGCTCTCTATGAGGAAGGGCGCGACGATGCCGAGGATGAGGAGAGCCGCCGCCTCCCGCGCCTTGCCGACGGCGATACGCCGGCGAAGAAGGCGGTGCATGCCGAGCAGCATTTCACCCAGCCGCCGCCGCGCTATTCGGAGGCGAGCCTCGTCAAGAAGATGGAGGAGCTCGGCATCGGCCGGCCGTCCACCTATGCCTCGATCCTCCAGGTGCTCAAGGATCGCGAATATGTGACGGTCGAGAAGAATCGTTTCGTGCCGGCGGAGAGCGGGCGGCTGGTCACCAGCTTCCTCGAGCGCTTCTTCGAGCGCTATGTGAGCTACGACTATACCGCCGGGCTGGAGGAGAGCCTCGACGACGTGTCGGGCGGCCGCGCGGGCTGGCAGGAGGTGCTCGAGGCCTTCTGGCGCGATTTCAAGCCGAAGACGGCCGAGGTGATGGAGCGCAAGCCCAGCGAGATCACCGCGGCGCTGGACGAGTTCCTCGGCCCTTATCTCTTTCCCGACAAGGGCGACGGCAGCGATCCGCGGCTGTGCCCGGTCTGCCATCAGGGGCGGCTGTCGCTGCGCGGCGGGCGCTTCGGCGCGTTCATCGCCTGTTCCAACTATCCCGAGTGCAAATATACCCGCCGCTTTGCCCAGGCCGGTGCGCAGGATGCCGGAGCGGACGAAGGCCCGGTGGTGCTCGGCACCGATCCCGAGACGGGACAGGAGGTGACGAAGCGTTCCGGTCGCTTCGGCCCTTATGTTCAACTCGGCGAAGGCAAGGACGCGAAGCGCGGCTCGATCCCCAAGGACGTGCCGGCGGAGGATTTCGATCTCGATTGGGCGCTGCGCATCCTGTCGCTGCCGCGCACCATCGGCGATCATCCCGAGACGGGCAAGCCGATCACCGCCAGCAT
>Ga0180222_1000263_pt1 | contig 86256 bp, 82 predicted proteins | sample eDN5th37CKraftOP_FD_151336 | JGI IMG/M metagenome (GOLD analysis project Ga0180222, IMG submission 151336) | Enriched Organic Plus compost microbial communities from Emeryville, California, USA - eDNA 5th pass 37_C Kraft OP (version 2) (version 2) ... | reverse complement strand
GCTGGTCAGCAGGCGGTCCTCCCCAAGCAGATGGTTGATCAATGTCGACTTGCCGGCGTTGGGCCGGCCGACAATCGCCACGCGGATCGGCCGGACGCTGACGTCGACCTCATCCTCGGCGTCCTCTTCCTCATCGATATCCGGCTCCGGCATGACATCACGCAGCGCCTCATAGAGTTCGCTCAGTCCCTCGCCGTGCTCTGCTGAGATCGGGATCGGATCACCGAGGCCGAGCGCATAGGCTTCCATGGCGCCGGCATCGCCGTGCTTGCCCTCGCTCTTGTTGGCCAGCAGCAGCACGGGCTTGTTGGCACGGCGGGCGAAGTCGGCAAAGGCGCGATCCGCCGGCGTCAGACCAACGCGGGCGTCGAACACGAATAATAGAGCATCGGCCGCAGCAATCGCCGCCTCGGTTTGCTCCTGCATCCGCGCGACGAGCGAGCCGCGCGGCCCCTCGTCGAGACCCGCAGTGTCGATGATGGTGAACGACAGGTCACCGAGGCGGCCCTGACCCTCGCGGCGGTCGCGCGTCACGCCCGGCTGATCGTCGACCAGCGCCAGCTTCTGCCCAACCAGGCGATTGAACAGGGTCGATTTGCCGACATTGGGCCGGCCGATGATGGCGAATGTAAAAGTCATCGTCGACCCGTTCGCCTACCGGCGAGGCGATGTCAATGCAAAGGCGGCGGACTATCAGCCGCTAGCGCTGAAAACTGCCGCTGGGCAGCGGTGCCGGGAAGCCACCGCCGGCCGGCGCCTGTGAGGCGGGCGTCTGCGGCTCGGGGGGCGCCTGCTCGGCAGGGGGCGCAGTCTCCGGCTCCGGCGCGGTGATGCTGCGGCGCTTTGTGGTGCGTTTAGGGGCCGCGCCGGCTCCGGATGAGGCGGCCTGCGGCGCACTTGTCCGGCGGGCACGCGAATGCGAAGCCCGTGGTGGCGGCGGCTGCTCAGCCGGCTGCGCTGCCTCGGCGGGTGCGCTCCCCTCCTGCTCGCGCTCGACATTGCCCTTGTAGAGATCCCTCGGAACACCTGGCTCGACTCCGGGGACTCCCTCCGGAAACACCGGTTTACGCTCTCCCGGAATCTTCTTCTTGGTATCGAACATGTCGAACATGTCGGTGGGATCGAAATTGTTCATGCCGCCACTGGCACAGCCGGCCAATCCGCCCGACAATGAGATCAGGACGGCAACAGCGATGAAACGGTGCGAGCGACGCATAGCCATAAGCGGGATCCGATTTTGGTTTACTGCTTCAGGATGCTGCCACCAGCCGACTGGACGGTCTGCTAGCTTTTCGCTGCCGGAGGCAAAAGTGCCTGCAACGCTTCGGCCCGGCTGCGCAGGCTCGCCGGCGTTTCCCCGTCCTCCGCGATCAAGTCGAGCCACTTGCGGGTCTCAGCATCGTTCTTGGCGCGCCAGGCCGACAGCGCCAGCAGCTCCCGCGCCGTATGGCGATAGGTGCCGCCAGCCTGGGCCGACGCTTCAAGACGCTTGGCAATATCCTCATAGCTCGCGCTGTCGACCAGAAGCGCCGCGGCGCGCACCGCCGCCAGGCTGCGCTCGTTGGCCCCGACCGCAGTGTCACCCGCGATCGAATCATACAGCTTCACTCCCTGATCGGGATCGCGCGTGGCGGCTTCGGCAGCCGCCCGCAAGCGCGCCAGCGTGCGATAGCCGGCAGGCGCATCGGCAGTCAGCGCGGTGAACGCGGCCTCGGCCTCAGCATGCTTGTTCTCGTCCGCGAGGGTTGCGGCCGCCTCGAATGCGGCGCTGGCCCTGTAGGCCTTTTGCGTCGCAAAATACCCATAGCCGCGCCAAGCCCCGACGCCGGCCACGATCAGCACCGCCGCGCCGACTATATAGATCGAATATTTGTCCCACAGCTTCTTGAGCCGCTCACGGCGCAGCTCGTCGTCTATTTCATTAAAAATTTCAGACACTTAATGAGACCCCATCCGCACCGGAAAACGGCTGCCGGACCACACCCCGATCCGGCGCCCTGCGCGTGCCGTCGCGATACCTTAGCGATATGGCGACCGCAAGGCAAAAGCACTGCCGGATCAGGTCGTCCGGCGGTCGGCATCGCGCCGCAGAGGCTCGGTCGCAGAACCTCAGTTCTTCACGTCCAGCAGTTCAACGTCAAAAATCAGGGTCGCATTCGGCGGGATCACTCCACCGGCCCCGCGCGCGCCATAGCCGAGCGCCGGCGGAATGATGAGGGTGCGCTTGCCGCCGACCTTCATCGTCGCCACGCCCTCTTCCCATCCGGCGATCACCCGGCCCTGACCGATCGGAAACTCGAAGGGCTCGTTGCGATCGACGGAGCTGTCGAACTTCCGTCCCTTCTTGCCGTCCTCGTAAAGCCAGCCGGTATAATGCATCACGCAGGTCTGTCCCCGCTTCGGAGTCGCACCAGTGCCGACCTTGCGGTCGGCGATCTGCAGGCCTGAAGCTGTGGTCATGATGTGTCCTGTCGTTTGAGCCTGAGACGGCGTGACAGAGCCACAGACCCAGCCTGCGGCCACAATCACAAACGCGAGCGCGGGAGCGACGCTGGCGTTGCGAAACCAACCCATCGGGGTTCCTTTCCAGATTGAATGAGCTTTACGCCTATTTCGTGGGCTTCAGAGCATACACGTTCTCAGGACCGGGAAATGCGCGCGAGCGCACGTCCTTGGCATAATTCTCGATGGCGGCTTCGATCATCGGCCCGAGCTGGCCGTAGCGCCGCACGAATTTCGGCACCCATTGCGACAGGCCCAGCATGTCCTCCAGCACCAGAACCTGACCATCGCAGGCTGCGCTGGCGCCGATACCGATGGTAGGAATATCGACGATCTGGGTGATGCGCCGGGCCAGCGGCTCCGACACCGCCTCGATCACCACGGAGAAGGCGCCGGCCTGGGCCACGGCCTTGGCATCGTTCTGGATCGGCCCGGTGACGTTCTCTCCGCGCGCCAGCGCCTCGGCTTCCTCGCGGCCCTGCGAACGGAACGATCCGAGAGCGTTGATCGACTGCGGCGTCAAGCCGATATGCGCCATCACCGGAATCCCGCGGGTGGTGAGAAACTCGATGGTTTCGGCCATCCGTTCGCCGCCCTCCAGCTTGACCGCTCCGCAATGGGTTTCCTTCAGCATCCGGGCGGCGGAGCGGAACGCCTGCTCCTTCGATTCCTCATAGCTGCCGAAGGGAAGGTCCACCACCACCAGCGACTGCTGTGATCCCCGCATCACCGCACGGCCCTGCAGGATCATCATCTCCAACGTCACCGGCAGCGTGGTCTCGAAGCCGTGCATCACATTGCCGAGCGAATCCCCGACGAGAATGACGTCGCAATAACGATCGACCAGCGCCGCGGTATGAGCGTGATAGGACGTCAGCATGACGATCGGCTCGCCATTCTTGCGCGCGCGAATATCGGCCGACGTTTTACGCCGGATGGTCGACTGAACGGACATGATCAAACTCCGATGACGGGAACGCCGATAACATAAGGATGGAAAACAAAAACGAGGCCGAGATAAGCGGCAACGCCGACCGCCACCGCAATGGCGTCGTTTCGCACGCCCCCGACCGGAATCGGAATCGTGCCGGGATCGCTGCGGCGTTTCAGCGAAATGCGATCATAGACAGCCCAGGCCAGGAACGATCCGAACAGCACGATGGAGCCAAGGTCGCCATTCGCGAGCAGATGCGCGACGGCCCATAATTTCACCCCGGCCAGCATCGGATGTTTCAGCGTCGTATAGATACGGCCGCGAATATAGGCGGACGCGATCATGATGACCGAGACCAGCATCAAGGGCAACACGATGTGGCGCATCGCCACCGGCGGATACCAGACATCGATCCAGCCACTGGCGCGGTATTCCGCGAAACCCCATCCAATCAGCACGATCCCCGCGGCGGACACCAGCGAATAGACAAGCTTGTAGGGACCCTCGCCCCATCGCGCGATCACCTGCGCGCGGAGGTCGCGACGGCTGGTGAGGATATGCGGGGCGAAGAACAGCACGAGACCGGCGATCATCACAGCGAATCCCATCGCGATCCTCCTTTGCCGATCCGTCTCATCTGAGCCGGCCCCTTGTCTCGCACCCCATTGCGGGGCCGTCACGGGAGTCCGCCTAGCATTTTTCAGGGTGATTGTGCAACGCCGCGGCGCTGCACAGGCCGGCGCGAGACGCCGTTACTTTTGCATAGCCTGATCCGCGCCACGGGGTTGCCGGACCCAGATGCGGCAATGGCTGAGCGTGACACTCAGCGCCACCGGAACGAAGCCCTGGCTCGTCCCTGGCTCGTCGGAGGCTACTGTTTCTTGACGTCCTTAACGCTGGAGAAGGTGATGCCCTCCGCGCGCTCGCGGGTATAGCCGAGATAGAACTCGTTCTTCGCCATGAACACCGGATCGCCGTCGACATCGTCGGCAACGGCCGAGCCGTTGGCCGCGATAAAGGCATCGAGCTTCTTGGGATCGTCGGACGAAATCCAGCGCGCGAGCTGGAATTCGCTCGTCTCGAAATCGACCGGCAGCGAATATTCCGCCTGCAGCCGCGCCTTCAGCACGTCGAGCTGCAGCATGCCGACCACGCCGACCAGCGCCGGGGCACCGTCGCGCGGGCGGAAGACCTGGACCACGCCCTCTTCCGACATCTGCTGCAGGGCTTCCTTGAGCTTCTTGGCTTTCATCGCATCGGTCAGGCGGACGCGGCGGACGATTTCCGGCGCAAAGCTCGGCACGCCAACGAAAGAGATGTCCTCCCCCTCCGTCAGCGTATCGCCGATCCGCAGCGTGCCATGATTGGGTATGCCGACCACGTCGCCGGCATAAGCTTCGTCGGCGATGGCGCGATCCTGCGCGAAGAAGAACTGCGGCGAAGACAGCGGCATCGGCTTGCCGGTGCGCACCAGCTTCGCCTTCATGCCGCGCGTCAGCTTGCCGGAGCACAGCCGGGCGAAGGCGATGCGGTCGCGATGGTTGGGATCCATGTTGGCCTGGATCTTGAACACGAAGGCGGTCATCTTCGGCTCGCCGGCTTCGACGGTGCGGGCATCGCTGGCCTGCGCACGCGGCGGCGGCGCGAACCGGCCCAGCCCTTCGAGCAGATCGCCGACACCGAAGTTGCGCAACGCCGAACCGAAATAGACCGGCGTGAGATGGCCCTCGCGAAACGCCTCAAGATCGAAAGGTTTGCAGGCCTCGGTCGCCAGCGCGAGTTCGTCCTTCACCTCGGCGACATCGAGATTGGCATGACGCTTGGCCAGATCCGCGATGTCGATCTGCTCGGCGGCGCCGGTCTTGGCGCCCCCGCCCTCGAGCAGGCGGATGCCGCCGGTGGCGATGTCGTAGGTCCCGAGAAAGTCCCGCCCTCGCCCGACTGGCCAGGTCATCGGCGTGGTATCGAGGGCCAGCGTCTTCTCGATCTCGTCGAGCAGATCGAAGATGTCGCGGCTCTCGCGATCCATCTTGTTGATGAAGGTGATGATCGGAATGTCGCGCAGACGGCATACCTCGAACAGCTTTCGCGTGCGATCCTCGATACCCTTCGCGGCGTCGATCACCATCACCGCGGAATCGACCGCCGTCAGCGTCCGGTAAGTGTCTTCGGAAAAGTCCTCGTGGCCTGGCGTGTCGAGCAGGTTGAACACGAGGCCGTTGAATTCGAAGGTCATTACCGAGGTGACCACCGAGATGCCGCGGTCGCGCTCGATCTTCATCCAGTCGGAGCGTGTGTTGCGCCGCTCGCCTTTGGCCTTGACCTGCCCGGCGAGATTGATGGCGCCGCCGAACAGCAGCAGCTTCTCGGTCAGCGTGGTCTTGCCGGCGTCCGGATGGGAGATGATCGCGAAGGTGCGCCGGCGCGCCACCTCGGCGGCAAGCGCGGACGGGACAGCGGCGGGACTGGTGACAAGTTCGGTCATGGGGCGAGGCTGTGGCAGGGAATACGGGCCGGATCAAGCAATTTTGGCCGCCCGGCGCAGTTGCGGATCGGGAACGGCCGCCTCATATATCCGGGCGGGAGGACGACCTCCCATTATCTCATATATTTATTATTGCGGGGACGACCCTGCCAGCATCGATGGAGGGTCGGATGGCCTGGTTCATACTGGTGATCGCGGGTTTATTGGAAATCGGCTGGGCCATCGGCCTGAAATATACGGACGGGTTCACCCGGCTCGTCCCCTCCGTCCTCACCCTCGCCGCCATGGTTTTGAGCGTCGTCCTGCTCGGACTCGCGCTCAAGACTCTGCCGGTGGGCACCGCCTATGCGGTGTGGACGGGAATCGGCGCGGTCGGCACCGCCGTCCTCGGCATCGTGCTTATGGGCGATCCCGCGACGGCGGCGCGGCTAGGCTCGATCGGATTGATCGTCGCCGGCATCATCGGCCTGAAGCTCGTGACCTGAGGACGCTGCGCGTCCGTTTCAACGGAAGAGCTGGACCACCTCATAGGCCAGCACCGCGATCACGGCCGAGGCCGGGACGGTGATGACCCACGCATAGACGATGGAACTGGCGACGTTCCAGCGAACGGCCGACAGACGCCTTGCCGAGCCGACGCCGACGATCGCGCCGGTGATCGTATGCGTGGTCGAGACGGGAACACCGAGAAAGGTGGCGGTGAACAGCGTCGCCGCCCCGCCGGTCTCGGCACAGAATCCCTGCATCGGCGTCAATCGGGTGATGCGCAGGCCCATGGTGCGAACAATGCGCCAGCCGCCGAACAGCGTGCCCAGCGCCATCGCGGCCTGGCAGGACAGCACAACCCAGAACGGCACACCGAACTCCTGCCCCGTGTGGCCCTGGGAGTAGAGCAGCACCGCGATGATTCCCATGGTCTTCTGGGCGTCGTTTCCGCCGTGGCCGAGCGAATAGAGCGAAGCCGAGAAGAATTGCAGAATGCGGAACGCCCGGTCGACCGCATATGGCGTCGATCGTGCCGAAGCCCATGACACGATCGCGACCAGCGCCAGCGCCAGCACGAAGCCGATCAGCGGCGATACCACGATCGCCAGCAGGGTCTTGGTGAGTCCGCCCCAGACCACGGCGTTCAGCCCGGCCTTGGCGAGGCCGCCGCCGAGCAGACCGCCGATCAATGCGTGCGAGCTGCTCGACGGGATGCCGAGCGCCCAGGTTACCAGATTCCAGACGATGGCGCCGACCAGCGCCGCGAAGATCACGGCGGCGTCGATGGCGTCGGGTTCGATGATGCCGGTGCCGATGGTATTGGCGACGTGCAGTCCGAACACCATGAAGGCCACGAAATTGAAGAAGGCGGCCCAGAACACGGCGTAATGCGGCCGCAGCACCCGCGTCGAGACGATGGTGGCGATCGAATTGGCGGCGTCGTGCAATCCGTTGAGGAAGTCAAACAGCAGTGCGACCGCGATCAGACCGACCAGGATCGGAAAAGCGAGCGAGGCGTCCACCCGGGTGCTCCGCCCTAAACCTGTTCGATGACGATGCTGTTGAGCTCGTTGGCGACGTCGTCGAAGCGGTCGGCAACCTTCTCGAGATGGTCATAGATCTCGGCACCAACAATGAAGTCCATGGCATTGCCGTTGCGGTGCTTCAGGAAAAGCTCCTTGAGGCCGATGTCGTGAAGGTCGTCGACCCGCCCCTCGAGCTTGGTCAGTTCTTCCGTCATCGCGGTCAGCATGGTGACATTGGTGCCGATCGACTGCAGCAGCGGAACCGCGCGGCCGACCAGATTGGCGCATTCGACCAGCAGCGCGCCGATCTCGCGCATCGGCGGCTCGAACGAGCGGACCTCGAACAGGATCACCGCCTTCGCGGTCTGCTGCATCTGATCGATGGCATCGTCCATCGCAGTGATCAGGTTCTTGATGTCGACGCGATCGAACGGAGTGATAAAGGTGCGGCGCACCGCGGTGAGCACCTCGCGGGTAATTCCGTCCGCATCATTCTCGAACTGGTTGACGCGCTGACAGTAGACCGGCGTCTCATCCCCGCCCCGCAGCATGCCCTCCAGTGCCTGAGCGCCCTGCACCACCGTCTGCGCGTGCCGCGCGAACAAGGCAAAGAACTTTTCTTCCCTGGGCAACAGAGCTCGAAACCAGCGCAGCATCGTTAATCCTCGGCCATGTCATCTGCCGTAACGAGACCGATCAGGCGGCAGACAGCCCTGCTCCCGATCAATGGATTGGTCTCGCTCGGGACGACACGACGGGATCGTCCCGCCCCTGCGACGGGCCGCCGGCAGGCCGACGGCGCATTCACAGTTTCGTCATAAATCACTTCTCCGGGCGGCAGGCAATCACGCAGTCGAACCGGCCACAGATAATGGTGGCTCCGGCTCCCGGCCCTGGAGCAAGGCCGCTGCTTTGAGTTAAATCCCGCGGAATAACGGAGCTTGACCCGCGGCGCCACGCTGCAACCCACTCGCCCGGCCATGGAGCCGGCCGGGCCACAGGCGCCGTCAGAGCGAGCGCTTGAAGTAGGCTGCGATCTCGCCGACGATGCCACGCCGGAACGTCAGCACGCAGACCACGAAGATCACGCCTTGAATGACCGTGACCCACTGGCCGAAGCCGGCCAGATACTGCTGCATTGCGACGATGACGAAGGCGCCGACCACCGGCCCGAACACGGTCCCGAGACCGCCGACCAGCGTCATCAGCACGATTTCACCGGACATGGTCCAGTGCACGTCGGTCAGCGAGGCGTTCTGCGCCACGAACACCTTCAGCGACCCGGCGAAGCCGGACAAGGTGCCCGAGAGGATATAGGCCAGCAGCTTGTACTGATCGGCCTTGTAGCCGAGCGAGATCGCACGCTGCTCATTTTCGCGGATTGACTTCAACACCTCGCCGAACGGCGAGTTGATCGCCCGGAAGACGATGAGGAAGCCGATCAGGAAGCCGGCCAGGATGACATAATACAGGACGGTCGGCTTCGAGAGATCGAAGAGGCCGAACAAAGTACCCTGCGGAATGCCCTGAATGCCGTCCTCGCCATGGGTGAACGGGGTCTGCAGATAGATGAAGAACACCAGCTGTGACAGCGCCAGCGTGATCATCGCGAAGTAGATTCCCTGCCGGCGGATGGCGACCAGCCCGGTCAGCACGGCGAGGGCGAAGGCGCCGGCGGTGCCGATGACAATGCCGAGCTCCGGCGTAACGCCCCATTCCTTCAGCGCGTGCGCGGTGAAGTAGCCGGCCGTCCCGAGAAACATCGCATGCCCGAACGACAGCAACCCGCCATAGCCAATCAGGAGGTTGAAGGCACAGGCGAACAAGGCGAAACACAGGCCCTGCATCACGAAGAAGGGATAGAGGCCGGTGAACGGCACGATCGCCAGCAGCGCCGTCATGGCGACAAACACGATCATTTCGTCGCGAAGCGAGCGGCCCTGCCCCAGTTTGGTATTATCGGTGATCACTGACATGTTACGTGGTCCGTCCTGTCAATCCCGCCGGCTTCACCAGCAACACCAGCACCATCAGGACGAAGACGACGGTGTTCGAAGCCTCGGGATAGAAATACTTGGTCAGCCCCTCGACGACGCCGAGGGTAAAGCCGGTGATGATGGATCCCATGATCGATCCCATGCCGCCGATCACGACGACGGCAAACACCACGATGATCAGGTCGGCGCCCATCAGCGGACGAACCTGATTGATCGGCGCCGACAATACGCCGGCCAGCGCGGCAAGGCCGATGCCGAGACCGTAGGTCAGCGTGATCATCCGCGGCACGTTGATGCCGAATGCCCGCACGAGCGCCGGATTTTCCGTAGCCGCGCGCAGATAGGCGCCGAGCCGGGTGCGCTCGATCAGGTACCAGGTGGCAAGGCACACCGCCAGCGAGAAGATAACCACCCAGCCGCGATAGATCGGCAGGAACATGAAGCCGAGATTGACGCCGCCCTGGAGCTGCGAAGGAATGGCATACGGCAGCCCTGACGAGCCGAAATAGTTCTGGAAAACGCCCTGGATGATCAGCGCGATGCCGAAGGTGAGCAGCAGGCCGTAGAGGTGGTCGAGCCCGGTAAGCCATCGCAGCAGCGTGCGCTCGAGCAGGATACCGAACAGGCCCACCGCCAGCGGCGAAATGATCAGGGCATACCAGTAGTTCAGCCCGAAGCCGTTGAGCAGGAAATACGCACAGAACGCCCCCATCATATAGAGAGCGCCATGCGCGAAATTGATGATGTTGAGCATGCCGAAAATCACGGCCAGGCCGAGACTCAACAGGGCGTAGAACGAGCCGTTGATCAATCCAACCAGAAGTTGGGCGTACAGTGCCTGCATAATCTTCTCGCGCCGCTATCTGTGACGAACTGGTCCGGCAGCAGCGCTGCCGGACGCCGAACTTCCATATCCCGACCCGCGCACCGCGTCGGCGGCGAGCCGCGATCCCCGGTGACAGGCAGCAAGGGAAAACACCCCCATTTCGCCCCCCAACATTCTTGTTTCCCCCACAGCCGACCGGCGCGTCATTACACGCCGAGATAGGTGTGCAGCTTGTCGAGATTCGCCTCCAGCTCGGAACTGGCGAAGCCGTCGATCACCTTGCCGTGCTCGATGATGTAGAACCGATCGGCCACCGTCGATGCGAACCTGAAATTCTGCTCGACCAGAAGAATGGTGAAGCCTTCCGACTTCAGCCGCGCGATGGTGTGCCCGATCTGCTGGATGATGACCGGCGCAAGGCCCTCCGTCGGCTCGTCCAGCATCAGGAAACGCGCCCCGGTGCGCAGGATGCGGGCGATCGCCAGCATCTGCTGCTCGCCGCCGGACAGCTTGGTCCCCTGGCTCGATGAGAGCCGCTCCTTGAGATTGGGAAACAGCTCGAAAATCTGATCGAGCGTCAGTCCCCCGCTCTGCACGATCGGCGGTAGCGTCAGATTCTCATAGACATTGAGGCTGGAAAAGATGCCGCGCTCTTCCGGGCAGAACGCCACGCCCAGACGCGCGATCCTGTCCGACGACATCCGGATCAGTTCCTGACCGTCGAAGCGAACCGAGCCGGTCCGCTTGCTGATCATCCCCATGATCGACTTCAGCGTCGAGGTCTTGCCCGCGCCGTTGCGGCCGAGCAGCGTCACCACCTCGCCGACCCCGACGTTGAAATTGATCCCGTGCAGCACATGGGACTCGCCGTACCACGCCTGCAGATCGCGCACCTCAAGCAGCGTCTTGCCGGAGCCGGCCTGCGCGGCACCCGGAGCGGCTACCGTGACATCAACCATGACCCGCTCCCAGATAGGCTTCCTTGACGCGCTCGTCCTTGGTCAGATCGGCATAGACCCCCTCGGCCAGAACCTTGCCGCGCGTCAGAACCGTGATGATGTCCGACAGGTTGGCCACCACGCTCAGATTATGCTCGACCATCAGGATCGTGTATTTCGCCGAGATCCGCTTGATCAGGGCTGCGATCTTGTCGATGTCCTCATGGCCCATGCCGGCCATCGGCTCATCGAGCAGCATCATCTCGGGATCGAGCGCAAGCGTGGTCGCGATCTCAAGCGCGCGCTTGCGACCGTAAGGCATCTCGACTGCGGGCGTGTTGGCGAACTCGCTCAGGCCGACGTCGTCGAGCAGCTCCAGCGCGCGCGGATTGAAGCGGTCGAGCACGCTCTTCGAGCGCCAGAAATCGAATGACGACCCGTGCTGACGCTGCAATGCAACACGAACATTCTCCAGCGCGGTCAGATGCGGGAAGACCGCTGAAATCTGGAATGACCGCACCAAGCCAAGCCGCGCCACATCGGCCGGCGCCATCGAGGTGATGTCCCTGCCGTTGTATAGGATTTTGCCCGCGGATGGTTGCAGGAACTTGGTCAGGAGATTGAAGCAGGTGGTCTTGCCGGCCCCGTTCGGACCGATCAGCGCGTGGATGCTACCGCGCCGAACCTTAAGCGAGACATCGCGAACTGCTACAAACCCGGCGAATTCCTTGGTCAATCCTTGGGTTTCGAGAATGAACTCATCGGCCAATTATAGTCCCCCTCAGCCTTCGCGCGTTGTGTCCCACGCGTAGCCGAATTATGTCAACCTCATTGTCAGACGGATGCTGCGACAACCGCCGCCGTTTCGGCGCGGCCGAATATGCCCCTCTTGCCGTCGACGGCGCAAGGCAGAATCGACGTATCTCCCTGTGGATGGTCGATTTTGATGGGCGTGATGGTCCTGGGGTTCCATAACCCGGGGCGGCAGCGCCGATCGTTCTGTCCGACGCTTTTCGCCGCACCTCGCCTGCCTCACCGCGCGGAGGCGACCTTCTGCTCGTAAATCTCCGGTTTGAAGCCCACGAGAATCCGGCCGCCCTTCAGCTCAAGTACCGGCCGCTTGATCAATGACGGCTGCGCCAGCATCAGCGCGACGGCGTGGCGCTCGTCGAGATTGGCTTTGTCCGATTCCGGAAGCTTGCGGAATGTGGTCCCCGCCCGATTGAGCAGCGTCTCCCAGCCGACCTTCTCGCACCAGCGAGCAAGATGCGCCTTATCGATACCGGCCTGCTTGTAGTCATGAAACTGGTGGTTCACGCCATGCGCATCGAGCCAGGCCCGCGCCTTCTTCATCGTGTCGCAGTTCTTGATGCCGTAAATGGTGACTGTCATGGTCCGGTCCAAAAAAGAGTGATGGAGCGGCGAGCGCCGCCCTCGATGCTGGATCGCCGCAGCTTACAGATGATCCCGGCGCACTGCACGTCACTGCCGGTCACGGCAGACTAGTGTCCCGAATCCGAAGTTCGCCCCCCATGCCTTGCTCTCCGGAGCGAACTTCTGAACCACCACACTAGCGCTGATCCGGTTGCGTGAGATCCGCGAAATAGCGCGCCGGCGGCTTGCCGACCGATTTCCTGAACATGGTGATGAACGCCGTAACGGAATCGTAGCCAAGTTGCTCGGAAACGCCTTGCACCGTCTGACCTGCAGCCAGAAGACGCATGGCGACGATCAGGTGCAACTGCTGCCGCCAGCGGCCGAAGGTCAGACCGGTCTCCTGCTGAACCAGCCGGGCCAGCGACCGCTCGCTCATGGCCACCAGCCGGCCCCAATCCGCGAGCGTGCGCCGGTCCGCCGGGTCATCGGCAAGCATCTTCGCGATCCGGCTCAGGCGCGGCTCGCTCGAAGTCGGCAGATAGAGCCGCTCGATCGGCATGCGCTCCAGCTCCTCGAGCAGGACCACGGCCTTTCGCCCGGTCAGGCTGTCGCGGGGATAGTCCGGAGCCTGACCGGCCATGTGCAGGATGAGCTCCCGCACCAGCGGCGAAATCAAGAGCGTGCAACAATGATCCGGTAGGCGCGCGGCGTCGGGCTGTACGAACAGATAGCAGAGATCCGCGTTCGCGGTCGCACGAACGCTGTGCGGCATCTCGCCGGGAATCCACACCGCGCATCGCGGCGGCACCATCCAGATCGAGTCGGACACCTCGCAGGTGACCCCGCCCGCGAGCGTCAGCACCAACTGGCCCTGGCGATGCCGATGGACCGGCACCTCCCCCGCTTGATCCGCGACGCTGACGCGCATGCCGATGACAGGACCATCGACCGCCATCTCATGGAAGGTCAGCAATGAGGTATCGAATGGCAGCGGCCTGGCCATCTTGTCCTGATTCAGCGATTTATTGGCATCTTAGCTAAATTCATGCAGGGCGTGAAGCGGTAGTCCTCCAACCTGTTCCGTTGTTGTTCTTGGAGGCAAAAGGGGATGACCCATCGTGACGCAGCTGCCGCAGTCGCCCGTCCGGCCCTGCTGATCGCCGGACTGTTGCTGATCGCCGCCAATCTTCGCGCGCCGATCACCGGCGTCGCGCCCGTGCTGGAGAGACTGCAATCGGTATTCGCGCTCTCTCCGGCCCAGGCCGGGCTGCTGACCACCCTGCCGCTGCTGGCTTTCGGCGTCATCTCTCCTTTCGCGGCGATCTTCGCCCGCGAATACGGCCTCGAGCGCGCCTTGTTCGGCGCGCTGGTGCTGATCGCGGGCGGGATCCTGCTCCGCTCGCTCGGGCCGGCCTGGTGTCTCTATCTTGGCACTGTGGTGATCGGGTCGGGCATCGCGGTCAGCAATGTGCTGCTGCCGAGCCTGGTCAAGCGCGACTTCGCCGCGAAAGTGCCGACCATCATGGGCATCTGTGCCCTCACCATGGGAGGGGCCGCGGCGCTCGCGTCCGGCAGCGCATTTCCCCTCGCAGCGGCATTCGGATGGCAGATGGCGCTTGGATCGACCATCGTGCTTCCCTTGATCTCGCTTGTGGTATGGAGCTCCCAGCTCGGAGGCCATACCCGGCCGGCGAAAGGCACGCCGACGCCTCCGCACGGCGGACCGATCTGGCGCTCGGCGCTGGCGTGGCAGGTGACACTGTTCATGGGCATCAACTCCTTCCTGTATTATGTGCTGATAGCCTGGCTGCCGGCGATCCTGACCTCGGCCGGACTGTCCCCCACCGCCGCGGGTTCGCTCCATGGCGTGATGCAATTGGCATCGGCCGTGCCCGGACTGCTGCTCGGTCCGATCGTCAGCCGAATGAAGGATCAGAAGGTGGTGGCGGCAGTCCTAAGCTTGCTCATGGCAGTGGCACTGTTCGGCTTCTGCATCGCTCCCGCTGCGGCAACGCTTTGGGCCTTCTGCTTCGGTGTCGGCTCGGGAGGTGGCGTGCTGCTGGCGCTGATCTTCATGGGGCTGCGCGCGAACAACCCGCAGCAGGCTGCCGCACTCTCCGGCATGGCGCAATGCATCGGCTATCTGCTGGCCGCCTGCGGGCCGACGCTCGCCGGCAAGCTGCATGACCTGACCGGGGACTGGACGCCGGGTCTCGCCGCCGGCGTGATCCTTTCCATCGTGATGGCGGGGTTCGGCGTGCTGGCCGGCCGCCGGCGCACCATCGACGAGTCCCGGCCGGTCTCCTCACGACACGCTTGACCGGCCCGGATCGGGATGGACTGTGGGCGAACCGGTCCGGTCACCTCCAGCGCAGGACAACGCGATGACATCGACAGCCCCCGTCCTGAACGTCTCCAGCACATCGAACGATTGGCGCGGCGTTGCGCTGTCCAATTTCGTATTGTCGCCGTTCGTCTTCGACGACAAGCTGTTCGCGTCCATCGAAGGCTTCATCCAGGGCATCAAGTTCCGGGAGGACGATCCGCGTCGAGCCCGGGCCTTCGGCCTCAGCGGATGGGACGCCAAAAGGCTCGGCGACCAGGCGGATCGCAGCGGGGCCTATTGGAAAGGCGCGTGCCTGTCCTATGGATCAGCGCAGCATCATCGCCTGATCGAAGCTGCCATCCGGGCCCGGATCGCGCAGTCGCCCGGACTGCAGGCCGCGCTTCTGTCGACTGCAGGCATGACGCTGGTCCACGATACGGGACAGCCGGAAGCGCCGACGACCTCCCTGCCCGCCAGCGTGTTCTGTCGCATCCTGACCGATGTCCGGAACGAACTGCTCGAGGCCCAGCAGCGATCAGAGACGACAAACCGCGGCTGATCCGCCGCGATGGACGCAACCGGCGCACATCATCCATCCTGGATGGCAGCCGCCTCCCTCCACCTCGCCCATCGGCAACCGATCCCGAGCCGCTGCCGGGAGCCTCATGTGATCAGCCGACCGGTTGAAGCTGCGCCGGCCAGGCCCTGGTGAAAATCCCCACCAGATCGGAGATCAGCATGTTCTTGTCGATCTGCGGGGTGAGGCCGTAGGCGTGACGCCGCACGCCGTAATAGAAGATGCTGCCCTGCAAGCCCCAAGCGATCTCGAAATAGTGCTGCTCATTGTCTTTCGTCAGCACGATGTTGCGGGCTGCGCAAATCTCGATGGCGACGCGCCGGATGATCCGCTCCTCGACCAGACGAATATAGGAGCTGGTGATACCGACGCTCTTCAATCCCGCGAACAGATAGATGCGCATCCATCCGCGGTTCATGATCACGTCGGTGTAAAGCACATAGAATTCGACGAGCCGCGCCTCGAGCGAGCGCGAGCGGTCCACCAGGATCTCGTCCCATGCGCTGTCCCAGACTTCCAGGAAGACGCTCTTGTAGACCTCGTCGATCAGGTCCTCCTTGCCCTTGAAGTATTTGTAGAGCAGCGGCTGGGTGATGCCGAGATGATCGGCAAGTTCGCGCGTGGTGGCGCCGAATCCGAACTCGGCAAAGAAATCCGCCGCCTTGCGGACGATCAATTCCCGCCGTGTCTCGAATGGCAGGCGCTTGGTCTTGCGGACCGGGGCCACCGCCGTGCCGCGACGCTTCGCCTCGGTCTGCCGCCCCTTCGGCGTCGGCGGCGTTCGGGCGTTGCTCTTTTTCGGGCGGCTTTGGGTGGTCATGATTTTTCGTTGTCGTGGATGGCAATTATCTAACCTAGCCCAACAGCCATTTTCGGTCCATCGATAACCAGGGCACCTGCGCGATCCTCCGCTCGGGACCGCCGGCACTTATTTGCGCACCCTCCGCAGGATCGCCCCGGCCGTCGTGCAACGATCCGGGTCGATGGAGGTTAGCCATTGATCGAACATAACAATTCGAGATTCTTGATCATGCGATAACGCTGCGATGCACAATAGAAAATCTGCAAAGTCCCGGTTTTTTGGATTGATACCAGCTCAGCCACCAAATAAGTTATCAAATGTTAACTTAACGCGAGAGGACGTGCAGGTGAAGGTCAACCGATCCGCCATTTATGAAGCGGCCAACAAGCTTTCGAATTGGGGACGCTGGGGCAAAGACGATCAAATCGGAACGCTCAACAATGTGACACCGCAGGACATCATCGACGCCGGAAAGCTGATCCGCAAAGGCAAGGTGTTCTCGCTCGGGCTGTCGCTGAAGGAGCCAATTCAATCGGGTCTGTTCGGTGGACGCTGGAATCCGATCCACACGATGCTTGCGACCGGCACCGATGCGAAGTCCGGCAACCAGGACGATCCGGCGCCGTATCTGCGCTACGCCGACGACGCCATCAACATGCCGTGCCAGGCATCGACGCAGTGGGATGCGCTGTGCCACATTTTCCTCGATGACAAGATGTACAACGGCTACGACGCCGCGCTGGTCGATGCCCGCGGCGCCAGGAAGCTCGGCATCGAGAACGTGCGCGACAAGATGGTCGGCCGCGGCGTCCTGCTCGACGTGGCGCGCTTCAAGGGCATGGATTCCCTCGATGACGGCTACGGCATTACCAATGACGACCTCAACGCCTGCGCAGCCGCGCAAAAGGTCGAGATCCGCAAGGGCGACTTCGTGATCGTCCGGACAGGACACCAGGAGCGCTGCCTCGCCAAGCAAGACTGGAGCGGCTACGCTGGCGGTGACGCGCCGGGACTCGCCTTCGAAACCTGCTACTGGCTGCGCGAGAAGGACGTCGCGGCGATCTGCACCGACACCTGGGGCTGCGAGGTCCGGCCGAACGAAACCAACGAGGCCAACCAGCCCTGGCACTGGGTCGTCATTCCCGCTATCGGCATCTCGATGGGCGAAATCTTCTACCTGAAAGAACTCGCGGAGGATTGCGCACAGGACGGCGTCTACGAATTCTTCTTCACGGCACCGCCGCTGCACCTCCCCGGAGGGGCGGGCTCTCCGATCAACCCGCAGGCCGTCAAGTAATCTCGGAGCACATCATGATTGAATATCTCAAGCGTGGCCGCGACGCGGCACTTCGTGCCGAGGATCAAGCCAAGGTTCGTGCCACCGTCGAAAACATTCTGGCCGATATCGAGAAGCGCGGCGACGAGGCCATCCGCGAGCTCTCGGCGAAATTCGACAACTGGGACCGCGACGACTATCGCCTGACCGAGGCCGAGATTGCGGACTGCCTCAAGCAGCTCTCGCCGCGCGACATCGAGGACATCACGTTCGCGCAGGAGCAGGTGCGGAATTTTGCCCGTCATCAGCGCGACTCCATGCGCGACATCGAGGTGGAAACGCTCCCGGGCGTCGTGCTCGGCCACAAGAACATCCCGGTCAATTCGGTGGGATGCTATGTGCCCGGCGGCAAGTATCCGCTGCTCGCCTCCGCGCACATGTCGGTGATCACGGCGAAGGTCGCCGGCGTCAGCCGCATCGTGACCTGCGCCCCGCCCTATCAGGGCAAGCCGGCGCCCGCGATCGTCGCCGCGCAGCACCTTGCCGGCGCCGATGAAATCTACTGCCTCGGCGGCGTTCAGGCGGTGGGCGCCATGGCCATCGGCACGCGCTCGATCGCTCCCGTCGACATGCTGGTCGGCCCCGGCAACGCCTTCGTGGCCGAGGCCAAGCGGCAGCTGTTCGGCCGTGTCGGCATCGATCTGTTTGCGGGACCGACCGAGACGCTGGTCATCGCCGACGAGACCGTCGACGGCGAAATGTGCGCGACCGACCTGCTCGGCCAGGCCGAGCATGGTCCCAACTCGCCGGCCATCCTGCTGACCAACTCGCGCAAGCTGGCCGAGGACACCATCGCCGAAGTGCAGCGGCTTCTCACCATCCTTCCCACTGCATCGGTGGCCGCCAAGGCCTGGGAGGAATATGGCGAAGTCATCGTCTGCGAGACTCTCGACGAGATGGTTGCCGAAGCCGACCGCATCGCATCCGAGCACGTTCAGGTCATGACCAGCGATCCGGACTACTTCCTCAATAACATGACCAATTATGGCGCGCTGTTCCTTGGCCCGCGCACCAATGTCGCCTACGGCGACAAGGTGATCGGCACCAACCACACGCTGCCGACGCTGAAGGCGGCGCGCTATACCGGCGGCCTCTGGGTCGGCAAATTCCTGAAGACGGTGACCTATCAGCGCGTCACCACCGATGCGGCCTCGACGATGATCGGCGAGTACTGCTCGCGCCTGTGCATGCTCGAGGGCTTCGCCGGGCATGCCGAACAGGCCAATGTGCGCGTACGCCGCTATGGCGGCCGCAACATCCCTTACGCGGCTGCTGCCGAATAGCGGCGGCAACCGATCACGCTCAAAGCGGAGCGCATAGTGATGCGCTCCGCTCCAACTGTAGCGAGCCGTCCCCTCAGCGCGGCCGCTTCCGCGGCTTACAGCAGTTTTCCCTGAGCCGGGTCCGCTCCAATCCACGAGGCACAGCAATGGTCGCTCTTCCATCCACTCCCTCGTTCCGGCTCGATGGCCGCCGGGCGCTGGTCACGGGCGCCGGGCGCGGCATCGGCCTCGGCGTCGCCACGGCGCTCGCGGAAGCGGGAGCTCATGTCACGCTCTGCGCCCGGACCGGCGACGAAATCCGCAACGTCGCCGACGCACTGCGGGAGCGGCATCTCGTCGCCGACGCCCTCGAGCTCGATGTCACCGATCTCGCCCGGACCGCCGCCGCGATCGACGCCGCCGATCCGTTCGATATCCTGGTCAACAATGCGGGCACCAACCGGCCCAAGCCGATGGTCGACGTCACCGCCGAGGATTTCGACGTCATCATGAATCTCAACGTGCGTTCGGCCTATTTTCTCTGTCAGTCGGTGGCACGACGGCTGCTCGCGGCAAAGCGGCCGGGGTCGATCATCAACATGTCCTCCCAGATGGGTCTCGTCGGCGGAGCCAATCGCTCGCTCTATTGCGCCAGCAAATGGGCCATGGAGGGTTTCACCCGGGCGATGGCTGTCGAACTGGCCCCCGCCAGCATCCGGGTCAATACGCTCTGCCCGACCTTCATCGAGACGCCGATGACGAAGCCGTTTTTCGAGAACGCGGCGTTCAGGACCGACGTGCTGTCGCGGATCAAGCTCGGCCGCCTCGGCACGATCGAGGATCTGATGGGTGCCGTGGTCTTTCTGGCCAGCGATGCCTCCGCGTTGATGACGGGCGCATCGCTCGTCGTCGATGGCGGGTGGACCGCCGACTGAACGTCCGAAGCCGGCGGCGGCCTGCAGCGCCCGCGACGCGGGCCGGCTGCGAACGTGAATCCTCAAACACGGTTCAAACAAAAGTCGAAAGCCTCATATCCGCGCGGCCGGTCCGCCGGGGAGGAATTCGATTGCAAAGTCCTGGCGGTTGAGGAACAAATTCTGCTGGGCATGAATCTTTCGGGAGAAGCCGGTCCATGCGTCATGTCGGCTGGTTGCTGATCGTCGTTGTGCTTGCGGCCCTCGGAGCGTTGCTCTGGTTCGCGACCCGTCCACCGCCGCTGATCCTGCAGGGGGAAGTATCGGCCAACCGTATCGATATCAGCGCCCGCGTTGCCGGTCGCGTGACGAAACTGAATACGGATGTCGGCAAGAACGTCGAAGCCGGCGCAGTGGTGGTGGAGCTCGAAAGCCCGCAGCTCGAGGCCGCACGCCTCGCCGCCCAGGCCGCCGTCGGCGTGGCCCGCGCGGATTTCGCCCGTATCAGCAGCACGCGGCCGGAGACCATCGCCGCGCGCCAGGCCGAACTGGCCGCTGCCGACGCCGACGTGAAGCTCTATCAGGAAGTTTACGACCGCCAGTCGCAGCTTATCCGCAGCGGTTCCACGCCGCAGTCGCGCCTCGATGAGGCCACGCGCAATCTCGAGGCGGCGATCCGCAAGCGCGAGGCCAGCGAGGCCTCCCTGCGGCTGACCACCGAAGGCGCCAGCCAGGAAGAGCGGGCGCTCGCCGCCGCCCAGGTCAAGCAGGCGGAAGCCGGCCTTGCCCAGCGCGAAACGGACATCAAGGAACTGATGGTCCGCGCGCCGGTGAGCGGCCAGGTGACGACGCGCGTCGCCGAAGTCGGCGGCAATTACGGCGCGGGTGCGCCTCTGCTGTCGCTGATCGATATTTCGCATCCCTGGCTCACCTTCAACATTCGCGAGGATCTGCTCGGCGGCCTTAAGGTCGGCGACACTTTCAAGGTGGATATTCCGGCGCTCAATAAGGACAACATTGACGTCCGCGTCACCGTCATCAACGTGCAGGGCCAATACGCCACCTGGCGGGCGACACGGGCGACCGGCGGCTTCGACCTGCGCACCTTCGAAGTCCGTGCCGAGCCGGTGACCCCGGTCGCGGGCTTGCGGCCTGGTATGAGCGTTGTCGCGCAATGGACCCGCCGAGGCGATTGAGATGCAACGGAGGGAAAATCTCCGTTACGGATTTTCGCTCGTGTTCTGGCGGGAGGTCGGCTGGCTGCGGCGCAGGCCGCTGCTGCTGGTGATGACCACGCTCATCCCGCTCGCTTTGATGGCATTGCTGACGCTGCTGTTCAATGAGGGACTGGCCACGCGCCTGCCGATCGGCGTGCTCGATCTCGACGGCTCGGATCTGTCCCGCTCCATCGTCCGCACCGTGGACGCGACACCCGACACCCGCGTGGCGGCCACCGTCACCGACATGGCGGAGGGCCGCCGGCTGATCCTTTCGGGCCGCATCCACGGCCTGCTCTATATTCCGAACAATCTGGAGCGCGACGTGCAAAGCGGCCGCCAACCGGAGGTCGTCTTCTTCTACAACGCCCAGACGCTGACAACAGGCAATCTGGTGCTGCGGGGCATCAATGCCGCTGTGCCGACCGTTTCCTCCGGCATCCGCCTGTCGCTGCGCACGTCACGCGGCATGCCGACCGAGGGCGCGCGCGCACAACTCCAGCCGATCCCGGTACAGCTCGGCGCGTTGTTCAATCCGTCGCTGAACTACACCTTTTTCCTGCTCGCCGCGCTGCTGCCGAGCGTGCTGCAGATCATCATCACCACCACCGCCGCCTATTCCGTCGGCCTCGACGTGGAGACGCCATATCGGCTGCGCATCCTGCGACGGCTCGGCGGTGGCGGATTGCTGCCGGCCATCGCCGGCAAGCTGCTGCCCTACACCATTCTGTTTCTTCTGGTGCTCGGAATCGCCGATACCGTACTCTTCGGGGTGCTGGGTCTTCCCTTGCAGGGGAGCCGGCTCATCCTGGTGGCCGGCGCGATCCTTTTCATTATCGCCTGCCAGTTGATCGGCGGTCTGCTGGCATTGCTGCTCACGCCGATGGCGAGCGCTGTCAGCATCGCAACGCTGATCACCGCACCCGCCTTCGGCTTCATGGGAATCGGGTTTCCCCGCTTCGGCATGAACCTTTTCTCCCAATGGTGGGGCGCGCTGATGCCCGGCACCTGGTTCCTGACGCTGCGGATCGATCAGACCGTGCGCGGCACGCCGGCCGATCTGTCGCTGCAGCCGCTGTTCATTCTCGGCATCTTCGTCCTTGTTCCTGCCCTGCTGCTGCTCCTGCGGCTGGAGGCCTTGCGCCGCAGTGCCGGGTCCCCGGTGCGCGATGTCGCGGAGTCGACGGCATGAACGGGATGCTGAGCGTTTTCCGTAACGAGTTGCGCCGCATTGTGACGTTGTGGCCGGTGTTCTCCGTGATGGTCGGTGCGCTTGCCATCTACGCCGTGCTCTATCCGCAGCCCTACCGCAGCGAGGTGCTGCGGCGCACGCCGATCGCGGTGGTCGATCAGGACCAGACCGTGACCAGCCGCGATCTGGTGCGGCGCCTCAACGCCTCGCCGGATGTGGCGGTGTGGTCGGTGCTGCCGGATTTTCCGGCCGCCCAGCGCGACGTCTTCGCTCGAAAGACGTCCGGCATCCTGGTGGTGCCGGAAGGCTTCGAACGCGAGCTGCTGCGCGGCACCCCTTCGCCCATCGCCCTCTATGCCGATGCAAGCTACTTCCTGGTCTATCAGCGCGTCGCGCTCGGGGTTTCCGGCATCGCCCGCACCGTCGGCGCGGAGGTCGAGGTGCGCCGGCTGATCGGTCTTGGCGTCGACGCCCCCCTCGCCGCCGCGGCCGCGAACCCGATGCCGCTCACCGCCATCCCGCTGTTCAATCCGCAGGAAGGCTATGCCACCTATGTGCTGCCGGCCGCCTTCGTGCTGATCCTGCACCAGACCCTGCTGATCGGCGTCGGCCTGCTCGGCACCCTGCCCGGCGCTGCAGCGGCGCGGCGCGGCCGGAATGGCACGATTGCCAGCCCTCTTGCCACTGTCGCCGGCAAGCTCCTTGCCTATCTCGCGATCGAAGCCGTGCTGGTGCCGCTCTATCTCATCGTGCTGCCCTGGTGCTATGGCATTCCTCGGCCTGGCGCCCTGCTTCCGACGCTGCTGTTTGCGGTCCCCTTCATCCTGGCCACCGGCGCGCTCGGCCTGATCATCGCTGCCGCCTTCCGCAACCCGCTCGCCGTGCAGCTGGTGATGGCTGCCGTCGGGCTGCCGTTCTTCTTCCTGTCCGGTTTCTCCTGGCCGTTCGAGGCTATGCCGCCGATCGCCCGGTGGCTCGCGATGCCGGTGCCGAGCACCGCCGCCATCGACGGCTTCGTCTCGCTCGGCCAGCTCGGCGCCAGCCTCACCGACGTGCGCAGCCAGGTTCTCACTCTGCTGGGCCTGACCATCGTCTATGTTCTCGGTGCCGTCCTGCTCGAGACGCGCGCTCGGCGTATCGCCGATCGCGGTCGAAATCCAAACGCCGCCACCAGCAGCTTGAATACCGGCGAGGCGTGACAGCGGCCAGGGCATGGAGTGATGTGTCGCCGCGAGGGTCCATCGCTTCAACAACCAGATCGCCGCTGCTGGGATGGCCTGTACCTGATCGAGCGGCAGATCGGCCCTCCCGAGGCCATTGTCAGACCCCGGCACGCCCCGACTTCAAGCGAGCAGGCGCCTCGCAGCCTTCGCTTTCTATCCGCAATAGGCGCGAACGATCTTTCCGGTTTTCGGATCGGTTTCGATGGTGATGCGCTTCCGGCGGTAATCCATCGTCACCGGCTCGCCCGGCTTGATCTGCCGCACAAGGGTCGCGCCAGTCATCCGCTTTGCTTGGGCATCGCTGATCCTGTTCCGGCCGGCAAGGGCCTCCGCCGCCTTTTTCCGGCACAGGCCCGGGCTGCCGCCAGCGGCCTGCGCCTGCGACGCCATGGTGAGGCACGCTGCCAACAATATCGCAAGCAGGGCTGTCATCCCGATAACCGGAAGTCTTGAGCCGAGCTTCACCATGATTGCTTCCTTCGGCTTTGAGTGAATCCGCTTCCCGGTGCCGAAATATCGACAGGTCACGGGAAATGCGGCTGCGCGGAAATGAAACCACACCCTCGATGGCATGCCACCGAGCCGATCCTAGCGCGAACTGCCACGGAGCAACGAGAGCTTTTACCTGCGCCCCAGGCAGGACGGCTTCAGCATGGTCATTCCCACTCGATGCTCTCAATGCATCGTAACGCGCTGATTTATAAGCGCAAAATACTTCTTCTGACGGTCAAAGCCCGACCGTCGAGCCGTCAAAATTTTTCGCTTATGATTTCAAAGGAAAATTCGCGCGTTTCGAATTCAACGCGGTTTCGAAGACTATCGCCAGCGATTGGTCGATTTCTTCTCCGACGGCCTCAAACACCGCGAATCCAGAGCGCGTAAAAAAGACCGTCATTGGCTTCCTACCACACGAGCGGGTTTCTTTCCAGCCATCGACCTCGTGTGGAACTCAGTCGCCGGCCGTCCGAAGAGAGCGGCATGCTTCGGACAGACCCCTTGAGGGCTTCTCAATGTCGCCCGCAAGGCGGTCCTGCTGTCGCGTCGCTTCGACCACACCGGCGCGATCCGCATCCCGATCTTGTCGGCGATGGCGATGATGGGCGCCAAGGACGGCGAACGCGGCAGCTACCCGGAGATCGTCGACTCTCTCGCTCACATGGAGCGCAGGCAAAGACCGATGCTCACGCTCTCTATCGGCGCGTGGTCTTCAACGTGCTGATCTCAATGTCGACGACCATCTGCGCAACCACGGCTTTCTCTGGCTGGGAAAGGCGGGATGGTCGCGGTCCCTGGTTTACGACCTCAACCCCGTGCCGGCCGATCTCAAGGCACGGGTGTTGACGACGAACATCGATCTCGACGAAGGGACCTGCTCGCTCGACCTGCTGGAAGCCGCGTCTGGCATCTTCGGCCTCATGCTGGTGCAGGCCCGTGCGATCGTCAAGGAGGTCGCGACCGTGACCACGACCTGGCGCGACACCGCGAAGGCAGTGGGCGCCCGGTCGGCGGAGATCAACCGCATGGCCAGCGCCTTCGAGCACGACGATTTCAGGCAGGCGTTGGCTTTGTGAAAGACCGTCAGCACCACAAATTGATCTGATGGTCTTTTTGTTTCGATCAGCGCCATCAACTCAGTGCTTCACGTAACGCCACACGCGCCCCTGCAACCAGCGACCGGTCCCTCAGCCTTTATCTGGGAGATCCGCCGCTTGCAGCGCGCGCATGGAACGTAGAAATTCCTTTCTTCCTGTTGTCTTCTGGTTGCCGCATTGCTCCTCGTATCAAAGTAACTGGAGCGCCATTTCGCGATCAGGTCACCTGGTACGTACCTCCAAGCCTCCCCATTTGAGCTAGCTCGCTCGTCATATCGGGCGACATTGGTTCGTTGGAACAGATTGCTGGTTGGGAGCGCTTGTACCTCCCCAGCCGAACCAGATGTAGTTACAGTTTCTTCCCCGTCTGTGTGACCACGGGGAGGAGAAAGCGAGGCGAGTGAAAGGCCGAACTCGAGGTCATGAAATTCTTCGCTCGCGCTGGCTCCTCGCCCGGTGGATCGAAGCGTGACGCGCGCGACATAGTCATGATCGATCTGCAAATGGCATTCGATCCGCTCAAGGAGTGGCTCTGCATTTGCATCAACCTCGACCTTGGCGACACAAAGGGTCCGCCGTGGTGCGCTCGGCGACTCCTTCCCGAGTTTTGCCGGCTTTGCCACTTCGACGACCGCAACCCCTTCTCGCGGATCAACGCAGAAAAGGCGCGTGTTGGCCACGTTCTGGGTTTCGTTCTCGATCGGCAATGTCCAGCCAGCATCGACGAGCGAATGATAAGCTCCTCGCCCCGACGTATCTGCTACCAAAATCTCGATGGGCTTCGAGAGCGTCAGACGAAGTCCATCGTTGGCAATCCAAGCAGCTCCTTCGGCGATAATTCGGTCGCCGTTATCGAGTTTTGGGACCCTTCCGACAAACCGTTCTGTCAGGCCATTACGAATGGCAGGCATGTTGACCATCCCGCCGGTAGCAAGACAGAGTTCGATGTCCTGGTAGGAAAATTGTGCCTGTTCCAGAATTTCGTCGATTCTTGCCAAACCCCTCGCAACGATGCTGGCGCTCAGCCCGTCTAGCTCCGCGCGAGTAACTGTGCCCAGGAGATTCTTGCCGGGGCCGTCCGTCTTAAGATAGTTCCGGACAATTACGTCCTCGCTGTCGGTTTTTGGATCCGACAAGTGAATCTTGAGGACTTCACACTGGTGCAATAGCTTTGCAGCCATGCCTGGTTGTTCAAGTGTCGTGATATCCTCAATGCCGTGCGCGGTCGCATGTTTGGCCCTCAGGTGGTTTCGGAGGCGTTCGTCGAACCTGTCACCGCCAACCTCGTTGTCGCCGAGGTTGGCCACCTGCATGATGGCTCCACCTTGAATTCGGCAGAGTGTCAGATCCAGGGTGCCTCCGCCCCAGTCAAAAACCAGTACTGACCGTCCTTCCAGACGAGCAAGCTCTCGGCCAAGTTCAGCCTTGGACCGGAGGTAGGCGTAAAGCGCGGCAACGGGTTCATGCACGAACTGCACGACCCCGATGCCGGCTTTTCCAGCAGCTTCTCGGAGCGCACGTCTCTCCGGGCCACCAAAGTCGACAGGAATGGTAAAAACAGCGCGTGCCAGGTTCTTGCCGGGAGCCCCTCCCCTAGCGATCGCGGCATCGCCCTTCAGATGCTTCAGAACCTCAGCGACCGCATCGGTCGGCTCAATCGGCCGGCCGTCCACAAAAACGGGGCCATCGCGCCGCAATGACATTTTCGGTGAACGAACAAACCCCGGCGGTGCACCTGTTTCGGTCAGGTCCATGTTCTGCCTGGCTTCCCGGCCGACCACGATGTCTCCACCCCGATACCAGATTACCGAGGGGTGGGGGCGCTGACTGACCTGGTCCACTAGGGATAAAGTTCTACCTCCGACAGTAACGGCGGCCAGACTGTTGGTGGTTCCAAAATCGATGCCGAAGGCAACGTCCGTCACGCCTTTGCCTCTTCAATGGTAGAAAGAGCTGCTTTGATGCGCCTCAGCGCAAGGCCGGGAGCGGGGGGATCGATCTCCAAAGCGTCAACTGCGTCCTGCAGAAGGGGGCCGATTCGTTCGCCGAGCAGCACCCTTTGCTCGGCCTTGGTTTCGGAGAGATCGTGGCCCCAGTGTTGGCGTTCAGCGGCAAGCGTTGCTTCCGCTTCCACCAGCTTGGAGTTTTGTTGCGCCAACTCATTTTGCGTCTCCGTAAGTTTCGCCTGGAGACGGTCAAGCGTCGCACGCGTGTCGGCAAGCCGGTCGCGCAATCCTGCCGATATTTGGCGCTCCTGGTCTCTCTCCCGCTCAGCGACCTTGACCATGTCGTGCGCGAGTCCTGCCACAGCAATCGCTAGGCGAAACTCCGAGGCCTTGCCCTTTTGGATCGCACGGCTTGCCAGGCGCGATGCGCTCTTGCTTTCGGGGAACAGAATTGGAAGCAGGCCTTCAGCAATCTGCCATGGTTGAAGGGTTCTCTTCTCGATCAGCCAACTCAACCCGATCCGAAGCCAGTTTTCCGCGCCTCTCCTCTTCTCCTTGTCTTCCGTTTGAAGATCTTTCGAGAGCCCTTTTGTTAGCGACTTGAAGATCTCCTGCTTATCGAACTCTTGGGGATCGAAGAACTCTCCCAACTTTGTTGCCAGCCGCTTTTGAGCTGCCCCCAAAATCCAGGCGTCAACCGCCTCAGGAAGCGACGCTTGGGACATGAGATTCCAGAGGCGTTCGCCATCAGGATCCATTTCTTCCATAAGCTTTTCGGCGTCTGCCTGATCGGCAACGGTAAAGCGCTTCACGTCGTGATTACGGATAACCTTGAAAAAGGCAGACGCACTTGCTTTCGGCTGTTCGAAGAATCCCGAAATCGCCGGGCGAATTTCGATCTCTGCTGATGGCTCTCCTACGCCATCGCTCCTTCTATTCTCTAGCGCCCGGTGTTCGGAGCGCCCGGACGGTGGCGTATGGTTCTCTTTATCGTCGGTCACTTTGCAACATTCTCCAAGTATGGCTCCGCCCAGCGGTTAAACGGGTACACAGCGGCAATCTGCGTCAGTGGCTCGATCGCGCTCCCTGTTGAACCTGTTCGCCAGGCGGCGGCAGCCCAAATTGCGAGCGCTTTTTGGTGATCGGTGGCATCCAACACGTCGGAACTCGCGATTTCGCGACATTCATCGTCGAGGATGGGACTCCACCGCGACTGTGTGGACAATCGAGCGGCCAGATCCAATATGCGAGCCGTTCCGTGATCGATCGGGCAGATTGGTCGGCGCTTGGCCGTAACATCCGACGATGGCATCCTCGCCCGACCTGGATCGCTCAGCAACAGTCTCGCAAGATCGAGCTCCCAATACCCTGTCGAACTCCCTGCGTCCGAGAAGTCGTTCATCGCAAATCGAACAATGCCAGCTATCAGCCGTGCAAGGGGGCGATCGAAGTCGGCGAGCACCTGCAGAGCCGAGCCATAGAGTTCGCGGTAGCGTGCCAGCGGAGTCGTCAGGTTCTCAGAGGTCGGTCGCTCCTTGATCAAAACGCCGAGGCAGTAATATCCCAGCCCGGCAGCATACTCCTTGCCTGGCCCCTGTGTTCGCTGATCCGCCAAGAACCGGCTTATGGTGTCCCGGGTGATCGAAGATGAGACGAGTATTTCGGCAAACGCATCTTCAACACGCCGAAGCTCATGGGTATCGGCTATCCGGAACGATATTGTATAGTGAGTTGAAACAGGTTCGGCATTGACCTGCGACTCGTTAAGGAGAACGAGCTTCATCTCGCCTTGCTTCGTATCCGCGAGCTTCTTTGGGACGGCATCCGGTAGGCATCGCTGAGGATCGCCGCCGTCAATGCCGATTCGAACTGCGGTCGCGTTGGCGACCACGATCGCTGACCGACCCACTGGAACTCGGACTACCGCGCGGCCTGTGGGTTCCGTTCCGCCCAAAAACATAACGGGGCGTTCAACCCGATGCGTCTTGTAGACGTGATCGTAAAGCTCCCGTTGAACGGAAAAGACCGAAATGCAGAAAGGACAACGAAAGGTTGGCTTCGCAGGCGGACCGGGCTCCGGCGTGCGCTCGGTTCCTTCGTAGAAGGCCTCAAGCGCATCCTCACGTATCCAGCCTACCGTGGGCATCTCAGTTCCCCCCAGAACTCCGTTCCACCGTAGACCACCCACACATCCTTTTCGAGGAGGTGGCGGGACGTCCGGAACGGGTCAGGCGCGACCCCGAGAGCGTCGCGGCGATACTCGGCCGCCAGAAGGTCTCAGCCATGAGCCGCCTTGCTCACGCTCTGCGCGAGCCATGTTGGGAGCTGTGGCGCCGCAGCCACCAACTCGCCAAAGGCGGCTGGCGGCATCCTCCGCTTCAGCGTCTCCAGCGCCTCCCCGGCCTTCTCGGGACCAAGCCAAGCCAGAGCCCGAACCGCTTCTCCCGCCGGCCGGTTGGCTAGCGTTAATTGCCAGCGCGGCGCGTGCCGCAGCTCAACCACCTGCTTGCCAAGGCTCATCGTCCGGCTGCGGCCGGAGGTCAGATAGACCGATCGGGCGGGCACCTGTGTCGTCAAGCCAAGCGCGTTAGCTGCGGCCGCGCCGTTCGGGACAATGACTTCACCGCGTTGGCTGGCGAGCGCCTCGACCGCCTGTTCAACAGAGGGTGCCCTCGTGCCGAACCGGCTTTTGATGGGACGCAGATAAACGCCGCGACCAGCCCGGATCAATCGGCCTCGCTCGGTCAGACGCGATAAAGCCTGATCCACTGCGGCGCGATTACCAAGGTGAAGCAAACCCTTCGCTGCGACCGGCGTACCTTCCGGCAGCCCTTCCACATGCGCAAGTATCTGTTCTGTTAACCATTGCATGCCCACTCTCCTGTTAGAAATGTATGACGATTTCTGACACCCTTCAAGAATGCTTGTGGCCCGCGACGGTCTCATCACCGTGCAAACGGTCCCTGCGCCCGGCGAGCTGGGGAAAACAGGGTCGCATTTCCGGATACCCTTGACGGCGACCGATTCGTTCACCATCTTCACTTGATCGACGTGAGGATAGTGAATTGCTTCATAGGCTGATCGAGCATAGTGGCGGCCAAACCGTTCTTTCGGGCGCCATTCCCGGACGCAAAGTGCTGAGCGCGCTGATCGCGGCGACGCCCTCGATGGAGGCGCCTGCGCCCGCTTTCCTCGACTTCGACGGCATCGAGGTGGCTACTGCGTCATTCCTGCGCGAGGCAGTGATCGGCTTCCGCGATTACGCCCGGCAGTCATTGCCCAACGTCTATCCCGTCGTCGCAAATACAGTCCCTGCCGTCGCCGAAGAGCTGGACTTCTTCGTCCGGGCGCGCGGCGACGTCATTTGGAGCTGCGACCTCGATGCAAAGAACCAGGTCGTCGGGGCTCGGCTGATCGGCGATCTCGATCCTGCTCAACGATCAACTTTCAATGCGGTGATCGAACTCGGCGCGATCACCGCCCCCGAGCTCGCCGCCCGTTTCGCCGACCAGGGAATCGGGCCGACCGCCTGGAATAACCGGTTGTCGGCGCTAGCGACCAAGGGCCTGCTGGTCGAACGCAAGCAGGGCAAGTCCAAGTCGTTCAGTCCGCTTCTGGAGATCGCCTGATGGGCCTTGATTATATCCGCTCCCAGACCGGCAAGCCTTGGCGCAAGCGCTGGGACGGTGGACTCGACCGCCTGAAAGCGCCAAGCCTGCTCGACCTCAATATGTCCGAGACTGCGCGCACCGTCACCGCCGAGTTGAATGCGGGCTGCCACGTCAAGGCGGGCGATACGCTGATCGTTCAGAGCGGCGGTGACGGCTTCACCATCAGCGATGGGCTGCGTGCGATCGGCCGCGTCGCCAATCCTTCGCCGGAGTTGACCGCCGCCGTCCGCGACGGCGGCGGCTATGCCGAGGGCGTGCTCCAACGCGTCGGCCTGTTCGGTGACACCGCGGAGATCAGCGTCAAATGAACCGCCGGCCACCCCACGAGCCTTCGCGCCATTTTTCTCAGCCGAACAAGCTGTGGGACGATGCCATGCGCCATGCGCCGTCGTTGGGCTGTCCGACCTGTCTCGAGCGCGATCGCTGCGGCGGCGTCCACACCGACGCGGGCATCTTCGACTGCGGAGACCTCTGCACCTGCAAAGACAAAAGCAAGTGCGACATGGTCTGCCGGTTCAAGCCGAGCCACTTCGTCGCCCGCATGCGCGAGGTCGGCGGTCTCGGCTTTGAGAACGCGCCGCGCGTGGCGGCGACCGGCGTTCCGGACCTACCGACCATCGCGCCTTTCGTCGATCATCGCTACGGCCGCGCCGCTACACTCCATGAACCGGTGGTCGCGATTTCGCTCTACGAACTCATCAACCTCGCGACGGGCAAGCCGCACGTCACGTCGCGCGTCGAGTTAGCGGCTCGGTTCCTCATCCCCGAAGGCGCGGTGATCATCGTCACCGGCGTCGACAAGGATGGCCCAATTGAACGCTGGTGGGAGTTGAAGGACCGCGCCGCGATCCTCGCTGCTTTGAAGGCGCTCGGCGTCAAGCTGATCACGACCCCCAACTACAGCGTGCTGACCGACGTGCCGCGCACCGACAACCTTCATTCGATGAAGCGCATCCTGCTGGCCTGGACCGAGATGGCGGCAGCGGGCCTGCCGGCTGCCTTGCATGTCAACGGCCGCACCCAGCATGACTATTCTCGGTGGGCCGAGCTCATCGCCGACCGCCCGGAAATCGAGATCCTCGCCTTCGAATTTGCCACCGGATGCGGCCGCGGGGAACGTATCGACTGGCACGTTGCCGAACTCTGCGCGCTTGCCGATCGCGTTGGCCGTCCCCTCGCGCTCGTGATCAGGGGCGGCGGCCGCAAACTCGCTGAGCTGCGGCGCCATTTCGCGCAGGTGAGCTTGATCGAGACCGAAGCCTTTTCGCGGACCATTCGACGGCGGCGTGCGCATCTGACCGAATCCGGGCGCGTCAAATGGACGAAATATCCCACGCCGAAGGGCGCGCCGATCGATGACCTCCTGGCCCACAATATCGCTCTGGTTCGCGCCTCGTATGAGACCTCGGCAAAGCCCCCTCTACGGCTGAGGCCGCCGACCCGGCGCCTGCGGCGCGCAGCGCACCGAGATGGTGAGCCCGTCCAGCCAGGCCTTCTGCGCCAGCTCCACCTGTCCGGTGAGACTCGGGGCGTCGCCCCAGAGCCGCAGGGCGTGGTCGCCGCTACGAAACCTTAGCTCGGCGGCGTCATGGGCGAGTGCGCGAAACAATTGACCGATGCCGTAGCCGTGACCGGTGCTTCGCGCGTGCCGCGACGCACCGTCGGACGCGGCCACCCGCAGCGCCGCCCCGGAGTCAGCGAGGCCGGCGAAATCGGGATTCTCGCGCAGGCTGGCCAGCACGCCACGACCCGCGTCGGCAACAACAAACTCGAAGGCGCCATCGCTCGCGGCATAGGCGACGAGGCCGCTCTCCGGCCGCCCGCTGTGCTCGAAGATGTTGTCCTGCAATTCGCCGAGCGCACCCATCAGCCCCGCGGCCAGTCCCCTAGAGAGACCCGCTGCAACGGCCGCATTCTCGGCATGTTTAGCCCACTGATCCCAAACCAACCCCCCGGATCCGCGGTCGTCGGCGTCAAAGCGCGACAATGGAAACGCGCCCGCGCGGTCACGGGCGCCCGCGCCACTTATTGCGCCGTCACCCAGCGCGCCCACAATCTGGCGAAACACGGGCGCCTCGACCACTATGGCGGGATAGGCATCGGGCAGCGCGGCTGCCGCCATAGCCAACTCGACCAGCGGCCCGATCCTGCCCGATCGGCCAAGCGTCACGGGTCCGAGTCTTGGCAGCCGCCCAGCGACGGCTTGCCAAAGCAGATCATCGGCTGCCTCGAAATCCGCGGCGACCTGTATTGGCGCGCCTCTATTCAAACCTTCCCCCACCCCGCCAGCCGGCGCACGGGCATAGCTATACTACCACCTCTTCTAACACAGCGGCGTACAACAACTCAGCCCTTGGTTGCGATTTTGCCCATATACGTCTCGAAAGAAACGGCGATTCGAGCGTGGTGATCGGGAGGAGATGATCATCAGTCTCGATCCTTCCAGTGACGCACGTGCACTGCCGTCTTCCACGGCGCAGGCCAGGCGCGACCTCGCAACTGACATGCGGGCAATTCAACCGCTCGACGCACCCGCATTCCTGCGCCTGTTTCAACTTCGTGGCGCTCAAATCATGTGGTTCTTGGGAGCAGGCGCATCGCGCTCGGCAGGCATCAAGACGGCCGGCGATATGATCTGGGATTTCAAGCAGCGCCTTTACCGCTCGCAGAAGAAACTGCCGCCGTCGGCCATCACCGATATCGGCGAGCCAGCAGTTCAGCGAAAGCTCCAAGCCCATTTCGACGGGCTGGGCGGATTTCCACCTGCGGGCTCGGAAACGGAATATTCAGCCTACTTCGAGGCGACCTATCACGCGCCGCGCGATCGGCGCGCGTATCTTGACGAACTCATAGCGCGCGGCAAACCGTCGTTCGGCCATCATGCTCTGGCGCTGCTCATGGCTGAAGATCTCTGCCGAATCGTTTGGACCACCAATTTCGACCGCACGATCGAAGACGCTGCCGCCGAGCGTTTCGCCGGCACCGGGCGTTTGGTGATCGCCGATCTCAAGGAACCAGAGAAAATCCGTCGAGCCGTCGATGAGAACCGCTGGCCAGTCTACGGCAAGCTTCACGGCGACTATCATTCGGACGCGTTGAAAAACACTGATGCTGAACTCCGTCAGCAGGATGCGGAAATGCGGCGCAGTCTGGTCGACGCCTGCCGCCGGGCCGGCCTCGCCGTAATCGGCTACAGCGGCCGCGATGCCTCGATCATGGCGGTGCTCGCGGAAGCGCTCGACGAAGGCCGCGGGTTCCCTGGAGGTCTCTTCTGGTTCAAGCGCAGCCAAGATGCGCCGTATCCAGCCGTGACGGAGCTGATCGCACGAGCGCGAGCGCTCGGCATCGACGCGCACCTCGTCGAGTCCGAATCTTTCGACGAGCTTTTTTCGGACCTCCTGCGTTTTTTGCCGCAAACCGCCGACAAGCTAACTGGACTTGGCGGCGCCGCCCGGCCTCGCCTCTCAACCGCAAAGCCTCGGCCAATCGGAGGCGCGGTGCCGGCCATCCGAACGAACGCCCTGGCCGTCACATCACGGCCAGCTCTCTGCAGGATCGTTGATTGCAAGATCGGCGGCGACGAGGAGATCGAGGAAGCGATCGCCAAAGCTGGCGTCGATATCATCGCGCATCGCATTCGAGACGGCGTCCTCGCATTCGGTCGTGACACCCACGTTCGCAAGGTCTTCGAACCTTATGAAATCAAGGCGTTCGACCAACATCCGCTGTCTTCCCGGCGCCTTGTCAAGGAAGGCGGTGAGCGCGCGCTGGTCCGCGACGCACTGTTCCGCGCCATCGCAACCCGGCCTGGCCTTGCTCATGAGCGTCGGCGCAGTCGGGTCCGGCTAGTGCCACTTCCGGGGGCCGTTCCGGCGTCAGTCTTCAACAACGACAAGGCGAAGCCAGTCGACCGGGTCAGCGGCATGGTGCCGCAAACCAATATAGGTTGGAGCGAAGCCTGCGGCCTGCGGGTGGATTACCGCCTCGACCAACTGTGGCTTCTCATCGAGCCCACGCTGAGCGTCGCGCTCGATGACGAGACACCTGATAACGTCGTCGAATTAACGCGGGAATTTGTCCGCGAACGCCGGGCGCGCCGGCACAATCGCCTCGCCAACGCAATGCTTGACGGATGGATCAGCCTCATCGTCGGGCGCGAACCAAGCGTGCGTCTCAGGACCTTCAACATCGCAGACGGCATCGACGCCGAATTCGAAATCCTGCGGACGTCTGCTTTCAGCGGGATCGCCAAGCCATGAACGCCGTTGTGCAGCCGTTTCGCCTTCCCGGCCACATTGTGCTGCCCGAGCCCCAACTTCGCTTCGGGTCGGACAACGCTCATGATGTCGACATCCACCCTATGCAGGGGTTGATCCGGTTTGGGCCCTATAGCCAGGGAAAGCTCTCGCCCGTCGCAAACCCGATCCGGATCGGCATCATCGTTCCGGCGGACCTTGAGGATGCGCTGGTCCGCCAGATGCGCGAACTGGACCAGTCGCATGAGCCGCGCGAGCGGAAGCAATATCTTCCGCCCTTCCCTGGCTTCGAGAAGGTGTTCGGCGTTCGTCTGTCACGTGGAGGTTCCGCGAGCCGCATTGTTCTCTCTCAAGACCTGGATCGCCAGATCGAAACGGCTGCTGCGCCGCACGTCGTTTTGGCTGACGCACTGACGCGCGCGCTCTTCGCGCTCCGGAACGCACGCGACAGCTTCGACGTGGTAGTCATTCTACTCAAGGAAAGCTGGTCACCGGCCTTTCGCGGTCCGACTGGCGAGGACTTCGACCTTCATGACTACGTGAAGGCTTATGCTGCATCCGAAGGGATCTGCGTCCAATTTCTGCGCGAGGACAGCGCATTGAACTATCGCTGTCGCTGCAGCGTCGCCTGGCGACTCGGCATCGCGCTCTACACAAAGGCCGGCGGAACGCCTTGGGTCCTCGCCAACGTCGAGCCTGGCACGGCCTTTATCGGCATCGACTACGCGCTGCGCACCGGCGACGATACCGCCCAACGCTTCGCGATCTGCTGCAGTCAAGTCTTCGACGCCGAAGGATCAGGCCTCGAATTCGTCGCCTATGAGGCCGACGGCGTTCAGATGTTCGGCAAGAACCCGTATCTCCGCCGCGATCAGATGTTGAAGGTGATGGCGCGCAGCCTCGCCATCTATCAGCGGAAGCATTCCGGTGATCCGCCGCGGCGCGTGGTTGTGCACAAGAACACCGAATTTCGTGCGGACGAGATTGAGGGGGTTTTCGACGCGCTGCCGAACGCCAACTCGATCGAGCTTGTCCATGTACAGCAGAGCTGCGGTTGGCGCGGCGTGCTAATCGCCGGGCCGCAGCAACCACACGGATATCCCTGTCGCCGTGGCTCGACCTTTCAGCTCGGCGCCAATGAAGCCCTGCTATGGACGCAGGGAAATCTACCCGCTGTCGCCAGCGGGAAGGATTATTTCAAAGAAGGAAAAGGCACGCCCGAACCTCTATTGCTGGTCCGCCATGCCGGTCTTGGCAGCATCGACGATCTTTGCCGCGAAACCCTCGCGCTTACAAAGATGGATTGGAACAATGATGGCCCGTACGACCGACTGCCAGTGACGCTGAATTTCGCGGGCACGCTCGCAACCATCGTCAAGCGGATGCCCAAACTACACCCGCAATCCTACCCGGTGCGGCTTTTCATGTAGCCGGGCTTCTGGCGGCTCGCGGGAAGAGCCCACCCGTTCGGCTAGATTGAACAAGCGCCCTTATCGAGCAGACCGTCCAGAAAGCCCTCCCGCGAGCCGATTGGCCCCACGCCGTCGGGAGGACAAACCCCTCGACGACTTGGCGGGCCAACGCCCGCGCCGTTACCCGCTCTTTCGTCGAAAGCCATCATGGCGCGCCCATGCAGGAATGCGCTCCGCACGTCGAAAAGTTGCTCATACTGGGTCGGCGAAGCGTCGATCGCCCAACAAGCCAGCTACCCGCCCCGCATTCTGTTCGTGGCGCGCATCCCTTTGCCGCCGGGCGTGCGGCGGCGGCTGCCGGTCCGCACGAACTTTCGCACTCGGTTACTTAATAAGGGCGGCCGGTCCGTGCGCAGTCTGAATGCGCAGCAGTCTTTTCGGTCGCGGTTGCCGCGCGTGTCATTGATCAAAGAAGTTCGATTGATGACGCGCCATAGTCCGAACCAGGAGGCTTCTGTCGAGGAACAGGTTCCGCATCTCGCAGCTCGTTTCCGCGATAAGCAGGCACCCATGGCAAGCGGCGCCGTGGGTCGCCCGGTCGCCGCTTCGACCGTCCGGCTCATGGTCTGCACACACCGGATCATTCGAGCAGATCAGCTGCCGGTCGAGCGCATTTCGCAGAATTCTGGAGAAACGCGATGCGGCAGCAACAAGCCCGCCCAGGGTCCCCTGGGCGCCTGGGGTCGCCGTGTAGATCAGGATCCCACACCTCGCGGGAACACCGCCGTTGCGGGCGTCGCTGAGCGCGTAGATACGTTCCTTCAAAGAACTCGCAGGATATCCGCTGTCGAGGGCGATCTCGGCCATCAAGGCATGCGAGAGCGAGTGCAACAGCGTGTAGGCCGTCCCCGGATAGTTCGGAGCCCCTCCTGAAAACCTGGCCCGCCAGTGGCCGTAACCGCGAAGCAGGCTTACCTCACGGTTGACTACATCGGGGGCTTGAAGCCAGTGGTTCACTACCTGCTCGTCAATGTGGATGAAGAGCCCTTCGCCGAACTGTTCAATGGCCGGCAACCAGTCGGCTCCGCGCGAGATCGGCGCGCCGCGAACGGCCAGTTGGATGTCCTCGATATCGCCGTCCGAACTCGTGGGCGCAGCTTCAAATCGCGTGAAGCCGTACAAGCTCGACACCTCCCTCAGACGATGGACGACGACGAGGTTCTTGATGGCCGAGGTGTCGACATCGACGCTTGGGTCGACCCAAGCTGTCCGGGGAAGCGTTTCCGCGTAGAGCTTGGCTGTCGGGTGATTGTGCCCGATCTGTTGGCGACCACTCGCGAACACGTCGAATTCGGACATCTTCGGAGACCGGGCCGCATCGGCCCTTGCTCCCTCTCTGAGCCGTTTCAGGCGCTCGAATATCTCGGCATCTGGATAAGCGCCCAGTGAGACGGAAACCTTCGGGTTGAATCGTTTGGCCTGAGCGATATCCTCAACCGTCTGTACGTTCCCCAGATCTCCCGACAGCTCGTCGACCAGACGGGTCAGGTCGTCTTCCTCGCTTGGCAGTGAGATGACTGTGTAGACTTGCGGGAAGTAGGTGTTTGTGGCCGTTCGGGTGAGAAGCTTAAGATTGTCTCCGCATCCGTTGGGATCGCGATCAAGCAACCACGGCCGTTCGCCGCGGCACTTACCAAGACGCCCGGGTTGGAAGGCGTCCTGGAGCGACAGGTTTCGACCGCAGCCACACACGATGCTGGTATCTGCCGGGTCGGCGCTGGTGCCTTTCTCCTCGACCCAAAGCGGTTCGTGGCACTGGACGGCCCCATGGACGACCCATCGCCAGTCGATATCCTGCAAATGTCCCTTTTCGCAGGCGCAGACGAAGCGTATCGGCGTCACTTCCGATTTTCGTCCGTCATCGAAGACGAACTTGCGCCGCCCCCTGGTGTCGAGGTCCTGCCAACGCACGAGACGCCGTCTCCGAAGCGTTCCGGTCGCAGCAGTCGTCGCCTCGACCTGCTCGCAGACAAACCATGTCGGGAAAATTGGCGCTATAACGCCGGCCGGCATTCCCGTCGCATTGTCGGTAGCGACAGGCGGGGTACGGAGCGACAGGCTGACATTCGGGTCCAGACGCCCTTGATCCTTCAAGAGCTGTTCGAGGCGCGCCGTCAGGCGTGGCTCGGGGATCGTCGTGAAGGAGTTGGCCCGCATCTCCCAGAATTCGAGGCCTGCTACCACGACGGACCTTGTCGGCAGGTCGATCATGGCGCCGGGACCAAAGGTGGAGATCAGTTGGCTCAGACGTTGCGCGTTCTTGGTCATGCGAGATCGTCCGCATTTGCGATCTGGTTGCCCCAGGGATCCCGGACCTTGAGCGCGACACTGGGCTCCACGTCCCGCATGGACCGCCCGGCAACAAAGCGCCGATGATCTTCCGTTAGGTTAGGCAGGTCAGGCTCGAGCGGCATGTGAAGCAGGCGATGGGGGCTCTTCTTTCGAGCGTAAGCGAAGGTGTTTCCTCCCGCAGCCTGATCGTCGGCGGTCGCGATCCACGCATCGGCGATGGCGTCTATTGCAGCCACCAGAGCGGCATGGCCGCCAGCGATCATGTGCGCCGGGGCACGGGCGACAATCGCGTCACGAACGGCGGCCCGCACCGCGGGATTATCCTTGAAGGCGGTGACAGCCGTCTCCGGCGTCAGCGCGGGATCGACATGGCGTGCAGCCGCAACCACGACGGCGGCAAGAGCGCGGTCCAGCGCCCGGGCAGCCCAAGGCGTCACGCTCGTCGCTTCGACAGATCGGTAGAAGGTTCGGTGAAACTGACCGAATTGCTCGAAGTGCATGCGGTCGCGCGGCTTGTGCAGATTCAGGACCGGGACGACCAATCCCGGACGCGAAGGATCGCGCCCCACGCGGCTGGTGGCCTGGATATACTCCGCTGCGGTCTTCGGTTGCCCCTGGACGATCATGAGACCAAGGCGCGTGATGTCGAGACCGACGGAGATCATGTTCGTGGCCAGGGCGACATCGACAGGGTCTGCGCCGCTACCGAACCGCGCTTCGAGCCGCTGTTTGGCCTTGGCGACCTCGTCCGTCGACACGCGCGAGGTCAGCTCCAGAGGCTCCTTGATGGCCCGATCCGCAAACGGGTTTCCGAGCGGATCGACACGGTGCCGTTGCGTGCCGTAGCGGGCCGTTCGGTCGCGAACCTCGTCTTCGACGATCCGCCGCGCTCCGCCCAGCTCTCGCAGCGCGTTGAAGTAGCAAACCGCCGTCATGTACGGATCGGCGGGATTGGCGCTCCCGCCAACGACAGGACCGTTGGCGTCGAACACAGACTGCGCCGCCGCAAGCAGAGTCGTGAGGGATCGCAGGAAGACGAGCTTCGGTCCCCGACCCTGAGCAGCGATGCCCATGTACATCCGGGCCGGGTCCTTCGTTGCCGGCACGGTGCGGGCGAAAAAGCTGTCGGTGCGATCGATGCCGGACGGCGGGAAGATGCTCGTGGTCCGGCGATCGAACAGGGCCTCGATCTGGTCCGTGGCCCGGCGCACCGTCGCGGTCGAAGCGACGATCTTCGGCCGCACGACTCTCTCGCCGTATCGACGGGACGCCAACTGATCGATCGCCGCTTCGTAGAGTCCCGCAACCGTTCCGAGAGGGCCGGAAATGAGGTGAAGCTCGTCCTGGATGATCAGGTCTGGCGGGTCGAGCGACCAGCCGTTGCCCAAGGGCCGCCCCTGGCCTGGTTCAGCCGCGCCGTAGAAGCCGACGCCGTCCTCGAAGCGATCTACATGCCCGAAGAAGGCGCCAGTCTCGCCGACCCAGGGCAAGGCCGCGAACTTGTCCACCGTCGCGATCAGGAACGCGGGAAGGCGCCGATAGATCGGCTCATCGACGGTAAGGACTGGAAGCGGTCGGTTGCGGCTGAAGTCGCAATTTGCGTTGGCGCACCGGATCTCGAGGTTGGTCGGCGCGTGCTCGTTGGGCATGCAGGCGAAGGACGACGGAGTGAACTCCGTGCCACACCATGGACATGCCTTCAGCGGCGCCGGGGCGCGTTTGTCGCGGCCGTTCCGGAAACGCCTTACGCGACCGACGGCTGTGCTCTCGTCCGACTTGCCACGCCCCCCGAGCCTGTTGGGTGACGCATCCGAACCGACCCACAGGCCGATCTCGATCGGCCAATCGCCGAGCAAGCGCCTGCTTTGCTCGTCGATGTTGGCAGGATCGGTCCGCATCAATTCTAGGGCGCACACCACACCAGCGGCACGAGTCAACTGATCGAGCGTGAGCAGCCGCAGCGTGTAGCGCATGATGACGGCCACACCGGCTCCAAGCACACCCCCGCTCGTCAGTCGCCGGTAGGCGATGACGAAGGCGGCGAGGCCAAGATAGGCTTCCGTCTTGCCGCCGCCCGTGGGGAAGAAGAGGAGATCGGCGATTTCCCGGTCGGGGTGAGCCCGATCCGCCAGCCCCGAGATATTGAGCAGGATGAAGGCAAGCTGGAAAGGCCGCCATTGCGGCGCAGGCACAGACAAGGGGTCGCCGAAGGCACCTGCCGTTCGCCGGCGCGCAGCCATGGCGACGGCCAGATTCATGAAGCGGAACGCCGTCCGCGCCTTCGCATTCTGCGCCAAGACCTGAATGCCATCGGCGATGCGGTTCTTCGCTGTCTCCATCTCGGAGATCAGGCGTTCGCCCGTTTCCCGCCGACGCTGGGGCAAAGACACCAGCTTGTGGCGTTCCGCATCGATCCAGAGCCCGTAGAGCTTCGGAAGCTCGGCGAGCGCCTGCACAAGAGTAGCGCCGCCGGCGTCGGCAGCTTGCGCCAACGCTTCCATGCCGAACGTCACGCGCGCTTTCAGCTCTGCGTCCTCGTTGGGCGCAACGCGCTCAACTTCGGCCGTCGGCAGCGGATCGGTCCAAACTCGCGTGACTGGACCATTCGCGTCCTGATGGGTCTCCCAGCCCGCGGCTGCGTTGCGCCCCACCGCCCACTCGAAGACGTCGCGGTAGTGAAGGTCCGCGATCCGCAGATCCCAATCTTGCGCGCGGTATCCCGACAGGTCGCGACGCGGCCGGAAGCCTTGCTCGCAATGGAGTTCGAGCCGCGCCTGAAAGGCGTAGCTGACGTCGGAGTAGAACCGATGCACCGTCGCGCGGCGATTCACCAGGAACACGGTCAGCGCCCGAACCTGCTCGGTATGGCCTTCCGGCGTCTCGTAGCTGAACAGCCGAGAATGCGTTTCCAACGTCAGCCCGCCACCGCGCCGCTGCTCAGCGGCGCTTTCGGGGACAAGCACGGGCTCGCCTCGACCATCGCGGATTTGCAGCCGAACGGTCCGCTCCTTCGGTGTGCGCACCCAATCCACCATCGGCCGTGTCGCCCGCTTCGGCATTCCGTCTTCACCGATCTCCTCGGGAAGCGGCTCCGGCAGCAGCACAGTCTCCGGTAGCGGAGGCTCCGTCCGGTAGTCTCCCCAGGAAACGCGGGCCTCGATCTCCGTGACGTCGGGCGAGAGCAGCACCGTCAGCCCGACGGACGACGGCAGGAATCGGCGCCTGGTGTTCGGCGTCTCCGGCTCCTCATTGTCGCCGGCCGCGCCTCCGGAGCCGTCGGTGTCGGACTCCTCGACGTCGATCTCCATCTCCTCCTGGGCCGACGGATCGTCGTCCTCATCCTCGCCTTCGAGACCGAGCGGATCTTCGGCCGGCGCAAGGAAGCCGGTCAGATACCAGCGCGAGGGGCTCTCGTTCAGCCGCTCGGTCGCAAGATCGGCATCCTGCGGACCGGGACCGATGAGATCGCGGCGAAACAGATCGACGAGGTGGGCGCGAATATCGACCGAGCTTGTCATGGCCGGCCCGCTCCTTCCGAAAGGACGAGCTCGCCGAGAGTCTTCTCCAGCCACTTGCTCGTATACGCCAGCTTCAGGGGCTCCTTCGGCCGGTAGCCCGCTTCCTGGAGAAGCCGCTCCAGTGCGACGAGCCGATCACGATAGCCGAGGCGGACGCCGAAGCGCAGGCTAGCCTTGTCCGGCCCGCACAGAACCCAACCGTCGGTCCGCGTCAGCGTATGCGCCCAGAGCGAGCGCTCGCCGATGTCCAGCGCAATGTCGGGCGCTCTGACGACCGCCGCCGCGATCTCGAGGTCTCCGGGCGCATGAACCGCCTTCAGCGACGCTCGCAAGGCCTTCGCATCAATCTGCTGCTCCGCCCGTCGACGCTGAAAGCCCGTCTGGGTTTCGATCACGCAGTCCTCCACCGTCTCGACCGGATAGCCGCCCGCGAGCGCCGCCCACGCCCCGATCCGGTGGGATTCGAGAATGACGTTCGTGTCGACCAGAACGGGGCCGCGATGTCGCGCCATGGCCGCCTCATAGCTCGGCCGGGGGCTCGACCCCGTGCGCAACGAAGAGGTCCGTCAAATCCTCGACAGTGAGATCAAGCAGACCTGCGGCGCGACGGGTGGATATCCGGCCTTCGTCGACCGCCAGGCCGATCACCTCCATGAAAGGCTTCGAGAAAAGAAGCGGCGGAACGGCCTTGGGCGCTTCGCGCCCGACGTGTCCGTTATTCCGCAATGCCGCGTCGGAGATCGCGCGTGCGCGCGCCGGCTTCAGCCAGTCGAGCGCGACCAGCCGCCATTTCAGCGCGGACGCCGTCACCAGCAATTCATCGGCGGCGGCGTTGAGCCGGGCGATGAGGTCATCGTCGCCAAGCTCCGCCCATTCGCCATAGCGCGCGAGCGCGGCCTTCGGCATCAGCACTGCCGACGCGAAATTGTTGGCGAGCTGCTCGACGCGGTTGCCGCCGACCTCCTTGGCCTCCTCCGAGTGCTCAGGCGGCATCGCGTCCCAAGTGAGGATGTGGAACAGCTCGTGCGCCAAGTCGAAGTGGCGTCGGCCCGCCACCTCGTGACGGTTAATCAGCACCACGTCCAGCTCCGGCAAGCGGCAGGCGGCGCCCGAGATTCCCTCGAAGGCATCGACCATGAGCACGAGAATTCCCAGCTCGCGCTCCATCACCTCGGCCAGACGCCGGGCCGGCACCTCACCAAGATCGAACTCGGCGGCGAAGCGCTCGCCCGCCTCCATCGCATCCTCGAAACGCGAATGGCGCGTCAGGCCGAGGGCGCGACGCAGCAGCGGGCTCGCCCGCCCGACCTGGGGAGCAATCGCCCGGAAAGCCGCGATCCATCGGCCTGCATTGCGCTCATAGGCGCCGAGGACGCCCGAGCCGACATTGGTCTGTCGCCAGGAGAAGCGGCCCTCTCCGACCAGCAGGAAGGGGTCGGTGAAATAGTCGAGCGGCACCCCGAGCTTCTCGACGGCGAGCAGAAGCTCGTCCGCTGTGACGCGGCGCTCTCCGGTTTCGATGGCTGAGACCGTCTGCCGGTCCTTGAAGCCAAAAAGGCGAGCAAGGTCGTCCTGGGAGAGCTTGCGCTCCTCCCGCAGGGCCTTGATCCGCGCGCCAATGAGTTGCGTCGCCATGGGAACCTCCACGGCGCAGATATAATCTTGCGGACTGCCGTTTGCAAGATTTTATTGCGGGCGCTCACCCACCCCGTCTAGGCCGTCTCCTCGATCCGCGCCGTACCCGCCTCCTGCTCGAAATAACGGTCCCCACCGCTCAGCGCCTTGCAGAAGAGATCGGCAAGGGTGCCTCCCATCCGGCGCATGTCGGCGTGGAAAAGGTCGAGCGTCAGTCTGCGCGCCGCGCCTCGTTCGGCCTCGAACACGATACGAAAGCCGGCAAGCAGCGTGTTTCCAGTGCGCGGCGACACCTTGTGCATGGGACGGATGGTCCGGCCGTCGCCGTGCGCGAGCGCATCGCGAAGCCATTTGAAGAAGTCTTCTGCGGTCATGGTCTCGAAGTCATCGTTGACCCGACGCTGGCGCTTGGCCGGACCGTCATCGCCGTCGACCAAGGCGATCCGTGGTATGATCTGCGTGAGGCTCCAGGGCGCTTCCGTGATCAGCTTCCCACGCATCGCCTCGCGCACATCGTGCGCGAGATGGTCCGCCGGATTGTCCCAGTTGCCCCGCACGCCATGATTCCCCGCCACCCATGCCCGGTTCTTGGTCCACAACAACACGCTGCTGAAGAGCGCGAAGCTCTGCGTCACGTTGAACGTCGTCTTCGGCGGTTCATCGAGCATTGCCTTTAGACGGTTCACGATTGCCCATTCGACATGCTCGTCAGAGATTCCCCCCATGGGCCGCCTCCATCATGACGCTTCTTCTTCGCTTTCCAATTCTTCGTCGTCCTGGTCAGCGGCCACGATCAGACCGGCGGCGCGCTCGGCTTCGGCGCGTTCAGCGTTGAGCGCGAGGAGACGGGTGAGGACTTCGTCGCGGAAGTCGGAGGGCCAAAAGAGGCGGCCCTGATAGGTGTGGTCGTCCTCGTTGGTCTCGTCGAGGAAGATCGGCGCGGCGCGTTCGGCGAGATCATGCCAGCCATAGGCTTCGAGCACCGCGCGATCCATCGCCGCGTGCAGCTCGCGCAGGCGAACGATGTCTGTGGCTGCCTCAGTCCGGTCGTGGAAGCGATTGTAGGTCTTCGTCATGCCCTCGTTGCGGGCGATCATCAGCGCGGCACGGTGGTCGTGATAGGCTCGGCCAGCGGCTTCGAGGGCCGGCGAAGTCTCAAAACCTTCCGGTAAGGGAAAAGTCTCAAAGCAGTCAGACGGTGCGTAGCGAAGATCGTCCTTCATCGAAGACGAGAAGAAGCGCGCCCAGACCTCGTGTGGCCGAGATTGGATAACGGAAAACGGCGCCAGGTTTGAAAAGGCGACCACGTTATGAGGAGCGCCGGTCACTACACCTGCATTTATGAATGTTACCAAAAGATGAGGTGAAAGGTTCGGAATGAATATGTAACGCCTCAGCCCTCCAATCGTGCGGTTCAATTCCTTTCTGTAGGCACCCCAACGCCACCAATATTTTGCGACAGTTTTGTTCCAAGCGTTAGATGGAGGCAGCTTAATTCGCTGAGGCTTTATTCGTCGATCCACAATCGCTAGCAAATCGGGCCAGTCCTCGGCGACTTCATCGGGATAGTCACTTGGCACAACCCCACTGCGCAGCCATTCTCGGCGGCGTTCTTCGCAAGCTTCGGTACCTTCGTTCATAAACCACGATCCCAACGCGGAATCACGGCGTAGCGGATAGTCGGCGAAGTCGATCACATACCGATGGTGCGCATGCGTCGGAGAGGTGTTGACCTCCTCTCCGCCGATATAGGGAAAGATGCGCTCGGCGTTGCGCTGGTCTTTGGCAACCAGCGCGCGCATCTCATCGAGACTTTCGGATTCTCCTTTGGCCGCAGAGATGTCGTCGAAAGTAAAGCCTGCTCCCAAGATGTATGAACCGATGAACGCTCTTCGTGCGTTTTCCGCCAGGCGCTCCGGCGCGCGGTCGAGATCGCCTTCGACCAAATAAGCAGAAATGCGCCGCACCTGCCTTCCGTCGAGACTCGGCGACTGAGCAGCGCCTTTGACGAGATGCACAACGCTGACCACTACCGCCGCCTCGCCCGGCCATTTCAGCCGCCTTGTCGCGCGGGCGATCGCACCACCTTCGGCAATGATCGCGGCTAGGCCAGTGTCACGGGTATCGCCCTGGCCGATGGTGTTCGTCGCGATCAGGCCGAATACGCCTGCGTGCCTCAACAGCCCGAACGCACGCCGGAAGAAATGCGCCACCAGATCGGCGTTGCCGTGCGCACGTTCGTGCAACGTTTGCAGCCAAGGCAGGTAATTCTTCCGGTTGCCTGCGATGATCGTGTTCTTGCCGGCGAAGGGGGGATTGCCGATGATCGCATCGAAACCAGGGTTATCACGCGAAAAGACCTCTGGATACTCGATCGTCCAATGAAAGGGGCAAAGCGGATGTTCGCTCATCAAAAGCTCATCCGAGAACCAGGCGGCTTTTTCCATCCAGTCGCGTGATCCGAGATTGTTTTGAACGAGCTTCTGGAATTCGACGAGTGCCTCGATCCTCTTCCTCGGCTTGTCCGCGAAGAAGAATGCGGCGATGACGCCGTCACCGATCAATCGTGCAACTTCGAGCTTCGCATCAACCGATTTGAGCTGCGGTCTTAGCTCGGCCTCGGTTGCCCACTCAGCTTCTTCGCGAATGCGCGCGCGGCCTTGCTCCGCGTCACGCAAATGGTCGCCCACGAGCTTACCGACGAAAGTCGGCGGCTTGGTCGTGTCCCAATGGGTCGCTGCGATCTGCTCCCTAGTCAGCCCCACCAGGCTGTCGCCGCATTTCAGCGCATGGTCGAGGAATGTGAACTCGTGGTCCTTCGCCAGCGTCGCGAGCCACAGCGACAGCTTCGCCAGATCGACCGCGCGCGGGTTCTTGTCGACACCGTAAAGGCAACGCTGCGCGACCAGGCGGCGGGCATGCAGTTCCTCGTCCTCATCTGCCGGAATGACCGGCCGCGTCTCGGGCCAGCGCGCCCATGCCGCCACCAGCCGGGACGCGATGGCGCGGCAAGCCTCGACCAGGAAGGCGCCTGAACCCATCGCCGGATCGCAGACCTTCAGATCGAGAATCTGATCCGGCGTGGCATCCGGTCCCAGCCGCTCGAAGGCCGGCTCCAGCGCATGGGCAACGATCGGCTGGGTGAGGCTCCGGGGCGTATAGTGGCTGCCGGTGCGGCGGCGCTCGCCGGTCGGCTGGAGGATCGGCGTTCCGGCCGGCGCCATGACATGGCGCGGCGACCCGCGCTCGTCCACCATGCCCTCGAAAGCCGCGGCCAGTTCCTCGACGCTCTTCGCCGCCTCGACAGGCTTCGCTTGCGCGGCCGTGAGAGAGCGGCCGACATTCTCCTTCAGGTCTTTGATCCTGTCCTTGCCCTTGCGGGCCAGCAGCTCGTCGAGCGCCACGAACACCGGCGTCCGGTTGTTCTTGCCGGCCTTGATGGCGAGCACGCTGCTCTTGGCCGCCTCGACGGTGAAGCCCATCACCGTCTCATAGACCGAGCCGATCTGCTCGACATCCAGCGTGCGGTAGGACAGGCGTTGGCGCTCCTGGCCGCGCAGTTTCAGGGTCATCAGCCCTTCGAGGATGCGCAGGATGCAGCCGTCCGACACGCTCAGGATGCGGGGCGCGTCATCCCTGGTCTTGCGGCCTTCCAGAAAGAGAAACTCCTCCGGATCGAACAGCTTCCCGCCGCGCGCCTGGACGAAATGCGAACGATGCCCCTTGTGGATCAGCCGGAATAGCGCGAGCAATTGCCCCCAGCCGCCGCGCCGCTCGTTCATCGTGTCGGGGTTGAGCGCGGCATCCTCGGCGAGCCTCGCGTACAGGCCGCGGACCGAGTAGCTGGTCTCGTAGATCGCCCGCGCTCGGGCATCGGCGCGCGATGGCAGCAGATCGCGATCCTCGGCGTAAAGGATGAAGACCAGCCTCATGAGGACCGTCAATAGCCCCTCATAGAGGTGGCCGGGATTCGAGCGCGCCAGGTCCCGGATCAGATCGGCATCGGCCGCGTCGAGACCGCGGAGCAGCTCGTGCAGCGCGCCGAGGACTTGGCCGGCGAGTTCGGTCGAGACCGACGCCTGGGCGTCGCGGCTCTTCTTCAGGAGAGCCGGAAGGCGGTGTGTATCAGCGGCCGTGAACAGAGACGAGCTATCGAGGAGAAGCTTCAGCCCGCCGAGCATCGGTCGCCCGGCCACCATGCCGAGCGGGCGCAGCGGGAAGGACAGATAGCCCGATGTCTCGCCACGCGGGGCATAGACGAGGCGCAGTTCCCGGTCAGTGATCAGCAGGCCGGCAAAGACGCCGGTGTCTCTCAGCAGGCGCTCGAAGCGCTGATGCGGCGAGGCTTCCCAACCATCGAGCTGGGCGCGGCCATCCGGCTCGGTGCCCGCCACCTCGATGCGGACGAGAAGCTGCCACGGCTGGCCGTTCTGGCCGAGTTCGGCGACTGCCCAGGTTGGCGCCAGCGTCGTTCCGTGCTCGGGCAGGCTCACAAGCAGCGTGTCCGGCAATTCCGGTCCGCCTGGCGCTCCTGCCACATGGGCGGCGTTCCAGCCGAGCACCTTCTCCATGAAAGTCCAGGGATCGGGCAGCGCCGGCCCGGACACATCCGGATTGAGGTGTTCGGCGGCTTCGGCCGTGTCGACGGGGCTCTGATGCAGCGGCGTCAGGCCCAGTTCCTTGAGAACGCTGGGTGCTACGACCAGCCCGACCGGCTGGACGTGATCGAGCCATTCGATGTCAGGATCGCGGTAGAGAACGTCAGCCATCGCGCTCACCCCGACACCGGCCAGAGATAGACGATGCCGACCGGCTCCAACCGATGGGCCTTCACCTCATAGGATTCGCGCAGACGTTTCGGCTCGTCGCGAAGCTCCTGTTCGAGGCGTGCGAGGCGCGTTTGCCAGTGCCGCCGGTCGGCTTCGCGCTCGCGCCGTTCTTCGGGCACGAGGTCGAGGGTGAGCTGATCGGGATTGAACTCCTTCGAGGCTCTACCAATCCTATCCCGCTGCTGCTCCAGCAAGCTCGCTAACGACCGCGCCTCCTCATCTCCACGCTTAGCGAGTTGTGTCTTGACGGCGGCAAGGCGTTCCTTGGCGATGGCTTCGAGGGCGGGGGTCAAGTCGGCGATGTCCTGGGAGACGAGCGTCTGAATTCGTGCGATCGCCGCCGCGGGGGCTTCGCGCGCGGTGCGCAGCGCGTCTTCAAGCTGATTCAGCGTTCTTTCCTCCCCGCTCTCTCCCAGCGTTCGGAGCGGCTTTCGGCCCCGTTCGGATTCCGTCCAGATGGCCGTGATCGGGATTATCTCCTCATGCAGCCGGGCCGCGCCGGCGCCATAGACGGCCAGGCGGCCCATCAGCACGACACGCGGTTGCGCGCCTGGGCCGGTGATGACTGAGAATCGCGACAGATTCGACTGGAACCCCTGACTGAGAAAACGCGAAATGAGACGCCGGACCAGGCGATGCTCCAGATGCACCTGCACGACGTCGGTGGCGTCGCGCCCGTCGTCGAGAACTGGGGGCTCGAAAGCGATAGATCGGATCGAAGCGTTGCGCCGCCAATCGCCGAGCCGCTCGCCGCGCTTGCGCGGCCGAACCCGCAGGTCGTCGAAGGCGTCGTCCCACCCGGCGTCCCTGGAGAAAGCGGGATCGGACGGATCCAGCCGATAGGTCACGGTCCTGCCAACGCTCTCGCCGCGCGCACTATTGAGGGCGAAGCCTGCCCGCGACAACGCCGCGGCAGCGACCCGCTCAAGATCGTCGGGATCGACGCCAACCCTTTCCCGGGAGCGTTCGAGGATCCGCCTCAGATCGTCCTGTTCCTTCAAAAGACGCTCGTGGCGGACCTTCTCCTCATCGTCCATTTCGGACTGGGCCTTGCCGAGCCGCTCCGTGTCGTTCTCTTCGGAGATCGCGCGAGCGAGCGCCTTCCCCTGTCCGCGCCCGATGCCGTCTTCGGCCAGCCGCTTGGCGATGCGGTCCTCGATAACCTGGCCGACCGAGCCGAGTTCCTCGCGAATGGTCTCGGTCTTCCAGACCAACGCATCGAGAACGATGTCCGCCTCGCGCTGCTCGTATCGGAAATAGCGGCAGAAGACCTGCTTCGCAGGCTGGAGCTTGCGATCGATGCGGCCGTTCCGCTGCTCCAGGCGTGATGGATTCCACGGCAGATCGAAATGCAGGAGATCCGAGCAGTAGGATTGAAGGTTGATGCCCTCCCGTGCTGCGTCGGTGCAGATCAGAATCCGCAGGGGCTCACTATCGGGATCGGCGTTGAAGGCGTGCTTGATCTGCTCGCGGCGATCCGACCCCGTGGCACCGCTGAAGACGCCGATCCGATCGTCAATGCCGTCGGTATCGGCCAGCCGTTCCCGCAACCGCCTTTCCAGCCAGCGCCTCGTATCCTCCCACTCGGTGAAGATGATCAGCCGGCGCCGATTCCACTGTTGGCCGTCCAGCATAGACTTGCGGATCCACTCAACCAGCCAGTTCACGCGCGCGTCAGGCCGCGCGGCGTGCTTTTCGGCCAGCGCGAGCATCTCGTCGACAACCGCCAGTTCGGCGCGCAGGTCCTCCAGCGTGGCGTCGACGACGCCGGCCGCGGAAGCGGTGGCGGCTTCCGCGTCTTCGTCGGCGGCCATTGCCTTTTCCGCGTCTTCCTCTTCTAGGCCCAGCTCGGCGTTGTCCTCCGGTGTCGGCGCGGCCACGAACGCGGTCGCGGCCGCCGTCGCGCGAGCGACCTCTTCACCATTAAGCACCTTTTGTAGGGTGACGCGGTGGGTCTTCAGCGTTCGAGCGAAGGCGGCAATCGACGACAGAAGCCTCTGTTGAAGGCCGACAAAGGCTAGCTTGGCGAGTGCCGCCTTCTGACTGCTCAGCTTTGCTATACGCTTCATGCGCAGCTCGCCATAGGCGGCAAGCAGTCGTGCGAGCGCCAGTTCGGGAGCGTCCTCCGGCAGTCCGTCAATCGAGATCGGCTCGATGACCCGTTCCGGAAATGCCTCGCCGAGACGGCGGAGATCGGCCTTCAGCCGACGGACCATGACCGGCTCGAGATCGCGCGGCCGGACCTCGACGCCGCGCGTGAAGCGCTGTGGGTCGAGCATCTCGAGAAGAGCGGAGAAGCTGTTGGAGTGCCCGTTATGGGGTGTGGCGGTCAGGAACAGCCGATGCTCGAAGCGCTCCGCGAGCTCCCTGACCGCTTTCGTGAGCTGGCTTGAGATGGCGTATCGCGTGCCTGCCGATGGAGCGGCGTGGTGGGCTTCGTCCAGGATGAACAGAGCCCGCGTACGAAACTCCCCAAGGACATCGCGTAGGCCCCCGGCATAGGTCTCGTCGGTCAGCAGGCGATGCGACACGATAAAACGTGACCCCGTGGTCCACGGATTTACGGAGAACCCCCGTAAGCGCCGCAGCTCGCTGATGCGGTCCCTGTCTATGATCTCGAACGAAAGACCGAACTTCGCCTCCAGCTCGTCCTTCCACTGCACCGTCATCGCCGGCGGCGCCGCGATCACGATGAAGTCCACCCGCCGTCTGAGCAGGAGTTCCCGCGCGACAAGGCCCGCTTCGATCGTCTTGCCGAGACCGACATCGTCGGCGATCAGCAGATTGACGCGCGGCAGACGCAGCGCCTTGCGCAGAGGGAGAAGCTGATAGGCGTCGAGCCTGATGCCCGCGCGGAACGGCGCTTGCAGCAAATCCCGATCGGCGGCTGTCGCGGACCGCCATCGGATTGCCCGGATATGCGCGGCCAGAACGTCCGCGCTGTCTGGATTGCCGACGCCGACACTTGCCCATCGATCCTCATCGAGGATCCTCCTGGCAATCTCAGCATCCCATAGAATGTCGAGGTGTTCGCCTTGAGCATCATCTGAAATGCAGGATAAGCTGAGCGTAGGCAGGTCGCCGTCATCACCAAGCAACGCCTCCACAAGCCACGGCTTGCCCCGCACTTCGACAAAGGCGCCCTGCTCAACTTCTATGTGCGAAGGTCTATCGATCATTATTACTTCCCCGTGCCCCGAAATTTTTCTTATTCGAACAGCCGCCGGATGTCTGCCATCGGCCTGAACAGCTTCGTGGGCTGGTCCAGCAATGGCAGGAAACTCTCCAGTTCATAGAAGCGACGGGCACCCTCATCTTTCGCATCGACGATCACCGCGAAGGAGGCGACCTCGCTTCGGGAGGCGCGGTAGAGAGCGTCGGCCAGCAGGAAACGCCCATAACCCTTCCCCTGTTGGCGGCGATCGACGGCCAGCCGACCCAGAAGCGTCGCCGGCACGAGCGGGTATCGCGGGAGCTTGCGCACTATCTGCGCTGGCAGTTCTGAGAGCTGCACCGATGTCGAAGAGAGCGTGTAGTAGCCGGCGATAGTCTCATCTGGCAGCACCAGGACGAAGGGCGCAGCCATATTCTTCCGCGCGTCCTGGCCCGCTTGTGTCCGGAAATATCGGTCCAGCGGCTCTACGCCGCTCTCGAACCTCGATCGGTCATGGCTCGATGCCAGCGGCTCGACGCGGAGCTTTTCGTCTCTTCCAGCAGGCACTTGTCAAACGCCGGCCCGCTCACGGTAGCGGCGCACCGTGTCGCGCAGACGATCATTGACTGGCTTCGGGTTCAGCAGCGCGTCAACGAAGGCCTCGCTGTCGCGGACGGAGAGAGCGAGCTGGTTGTGTTCCTCGATAGCGCGGCGGGCCGCATCCTGTACGCTGGTCAGCACGAAGTCTGTCACGGTCCGCCCTTGGAGGGCGGCGGCACGTTCGATTAGACTCTTCTGTTCCGAGGTTACACGAGCCTCCAAGCGCTCTGCTCGGGCGCGCCCTCTGGTTGATCTGGATGCTGCATTGGGCATGGCTTTTCTCCTGACCTAATGTACGGCCAATACCCGGCCACTTCAAGTGGACGGGCTCCTATGAGCCAGACCCGCCCCTACATGGTAGATAAATTGTAATCTTCGTGCTACGTAATGGGTGTCTTAGACGCACGAAGAGCACAATGCCGACACCTCATCACCCTCCCGCCGCTGTGCGGCGCGTCCTACGGAAGCTGGGCGCGGATATCCACGATGCCCGTCGTCGCCGACGGCTGCCGATGGCCGTCGTGGCGGAGCGCGCGTTCACGTCCCGCTCGACATTGCAAAGGGTAGAAGCCGGCGACGCAAATGTCAGCATCGGCATCTATGCTGCCGTCCTGCAGGCGCTTGGCCTGCTCGATGGCCTCGGCGAGATCGCCGACATCAGCCGCGACAGCATCGGCCAGGCCTTGGCCAGCGCGGAGCTGCCGAAGCGCGTCCGTCTCAAGCGCGCCCCGGGGTCGACCGATCATGGCTGACATCGAAGTCCATATCGATCTCGAAGGGCGTACCCGTCCGGTCGGCCTGGCGCGCAGCAACAAGGTGCGGGGCAACGAGACCGTCGTGTTCGAATACGCGCCGGAATGGCTCGCCGATCCGGACCGTTTCTCGATCGAGCCTGCCCTTGCATTGACCCGCGGCGGCTTCGCGCCGCCGGCCGGACAGGCCATCTTCGGATCCCTCGGCGACTCGGCCCCCGACACTTGGGGGCGCCGCCTCATGCAGCGCGCCGAGCGGCGCCTCGCCGAGCGCGAAGGCCGCGCGGTCAGAACTCTTGCCGAGAGCGACTATCTTCTCGGCGTCGCCGATGAGACCCGTCTTGGCGCGCTCCGCTTCCGCTGGGCAGGCGATGATGTGTTTCAGGCGCCGCTTCGCGCGGGCGTGCCCGCCCTGATCGAGCTCGGGCGCCTCCTCGCCGTGACGGAGCGCGTTCTTCGCGACGAGGAGACGGACGAGGATCTCCAGCTCATCTTCGCACCCGGATCGTCGCTTGGAGGTTCACGCCCCAAGGCGTCGGTCATCGATCAGCACGGCCGCCTCTCCATCGCGAAGTTCCCCAAGGAAACCGACGACTACAGCTTGGAGACCTGGGAGGAGATCGCCTTGCGCCTGGCGGCGCGCGCCGGCATCGCCACGCCCTCCCACGAATTGCTGCGGGTCGGCGGAAAGGCGGTGCTCCTGTCTCGGCGCTTCGATAGGGACGCTGCCAATCGCATCCCGTTCCTCTCCGCCATGGCCATGACCGGATCGAAGGACGGCGAGCGCGGCAGCTATCCCGAAATCGTCGATGCGTTGACGCGCCACGGGGCGCAAGCGAAGACCGACGCGCAGGCGCTGTACCGTCGCGTCGTCCTCAATGTGCTGATCTCGAATGTGGATGATCACCTGCGCAACCATGGCTTCCTATGGCTTGGCAAGGCGGGCTGGTCACTCTCCCCCGTCTATGACCTCAACCCCGTCCCTACCGACCTTAAGGCCCGCGTGCTGACGACGAACATCGATCTAGACGAAGGCACCTGCTCGATCGATCTCCTCGAGGCGGCCTCGGAGTACTTCGGCCTCGGCCTCGCGGCGGCACGCGCCATCATCAAGGACGTCGCGGCCGTGACGGCGACCTGGCGGGCGACCGCGAAAGAGGCCGGCGCCCGGCCCGCCGAGATCACCCGGATGGCCAGCGCTTTTGAGCACGGCGATCTCAAGCGGGCGTTGGCGCTGTGACGCGAACCTTCATCCATAGCTTTCGGTCCAGCAGCGGCGAGCCCCGTCGCTGGCCCGACCGTCGATCTGGAGGTTTCCGAGATCGAGGACGCCGGCATCCGCGAGGTGCTTCAGACTCCCGGCGCTGCTTATGGCGCGTGGTCCATTCTGGATGCCCTGCTCGCCGCGACGGGTCCGGGCACACCGTTCATCTTCAAGGAGCCTCTCGGACAAGCTCGCGAGGTGAAGGTCGCGCTGTCGGGCCTGTTCGGACGCTTTGTGGCGCGCGCCTATCTCGAGCGCTACCTCGACCTTTCCATCTTCGCGCATCTCACGAGCCGATCGCTGCTCCTCGATGGCCGGCGCCGCATCGATATCGTCCGCCGCTCCCGTGGCGATCTGCCGGACTGGGTGGCCTGCGCCGCCGATCTCACGTCCCTGACCGTGGCCGAGGCCAAAGGCTGTCATGACCCAAGCGGTCCCGACAAAGCGCTCACCAGGGGATGGACGCAGGCCCAGCGCATCGACGTGACGGCTAGGGGACGGAAGGTGACGATCAAGCGCGTCGCGATCGCCACGCGCTGGGGCGCTGCGACAAATGGACCAGCGCAAGCGTACCTGTCAGTCCGTGACCCGGTCGACGAAGGCGAGCCGATCGATGCGGAGGACAAGGACGCCGTCTTCATCGGGCTGCTTCGTCACCACATCGCCAACCTGGTCGCTCCGCTCGGCCATGCCGAGTTCGCGGGCGCGCTTCGGCGGCTAACCCGCGAACGCTCTGAGCACGGGCTTCAGCGTGACGTCGCGAGCGCCAGAGCACTCCTGAATGCTGCACCTGTACAGGAAGTGGACGGCGCCAGCGCCATTGACGGGCTCGTTGGCGGAATCGTCACCCGGGCGGGACCGCTGACCGACGCAACCGCGAATCCCGCCGATCAGGATGTGCTTGCCCGGCTCAACCTGCGCCCGGTCTTCGTCGGCATAGAGCGGGATCTCATCGATGCGGCGATCGAGGGCGAGGCCAAGACCGTGCGCGACCGGCTAGCCGCAACCACCAGGCACGATGAATTCGCGCGTGCCGATCGCGCCGGCGGATGGGTGATCCCCCTTGGCGCAGATCGACACATTATCGGAAGCGCGTAGTGGCGTTCCATGGTGGCAGCGGCAACCGGATGCACTCGCTTTGACTTGTTGCCGTTATCGTATCTCAACTACGACAATTCGGACTTTCTCAAATAGGGGAAGGCCTTCCCCTGCGGCCGAGCCAATGTCTCGGCCGACCCCTTCTGCGGGGAGACCCCGCAACGCCCCCTTAGAGTGAGAGTGCGGATCGGGTTTTCCGTGACGGGTTGAGGGCTGGAGGAGAGGCCTCCGGCGCCCGTCGCGGAGAACCGCGATGTCCAGACATCATCATCATGCTCGCGCCCGTGCGGACCGCGCGAGTCTCTACGACGACATCACCAACAAGATCATCGCCGAGTTGGAGGTTGGGCGTGTGCCCTGGGTCCAGCCCTGGGGAACGGCGGCCGCAAAGGCGCCGCTTGCCATGCCAGCGAACGCCGCGACCGGCCGGCAGTATTCGGGGATCAATGTGCTGATCCTGTGGGGCGCGGTCATCGAGCACGGCTTTCCCCTCCAGAGCTGGCTGACCTTTCGCCAAGCACTGTCGCTCGGCGGCCATGTCCGCAAGGACGAGCGTGGCACCACGGTCGTCTACGCCGATCGCTTCGTTCCCGACGACGAGAAGAAGCGTGCGCAGGAGACCGGTGAGGAGGCGCAGGCGATTCCGTTCCTCAAGCGCTTCACCGTGTTCAACGTCGCGCAGTGCGAGGATCTGCCCGACGACCTTGCGGTCGCGGCGCCTGCGCCGGAGCCCGACCTGATCGAGCCGCGCGTCGAAGCGCTGATCAAGAAGACCGGCATCGCCTTTCGCATCGGCGGCAACCGCGCCTTCTACGTGCCGACGCATGACTACGTGCAGGTCCCGCCTCCGCAGGCGTACTTCCAAACCATCGACTGGCACCGCACGGCCCTGCATGAGCTTGGCCATGCAACAGGTCATGCATCGCGTCTCGGCCGCGACCTCTCCGGCTCCTTCGGCTCGAAGAAATACGCGTTCGAGGAACTGGTCGCCGAGATGAACGCGGCGTTCTGCTGCGCTTCGCTCGGCATTGTCCCGACCGTGCGACACGCCGACTACATCGGTTCGTGGCTGGAGGTGTTGCGCGAGGATAATCGTGCCATCGTTCGCGCCGCGTCCCAGGCCAGCAAGGCGGCTGACTGGCTGCTTGCCTTCCTCCCCGAAACCGAGACGGCCAGCGAACCCGCGAACGACAGGAGGGCGGCATGATCCTCCTGACCGATGGCCTGCGCGAGCGACTGCTCGCCAATGGGCTTGAACGCGGCGCTGACCATGTGCCCGTCGTCAAGTTCTTCAACCCGCTGGGTGAAGGCGTCTGGCTCGCGACCGAGCTGGACGCGGACGGCGATACGCTCTTCGGACTCGCCGATCTCGGCGATCCCGAGCTAGGCAGTTTCTCCCTCGAAGAACTGACCTCGATCCATCTGCCGTTCGGGATGGGGATCGAACGCGACATCCTGTTCACCGGCGATTTCTCGCTCTCGGTCTGGGCGGAAGCCGCTCGCGAGGCGGGGAGCATCCGCGCGGCGGAACGCATCCTCTACCGCGCAGCGCGGCCGCGCCGCGATGGGACGTAACGCGCCCATCCTGAAATCCGCAAAGCTGGAAACGCACACGTCTGTATCTCCGCCTTGCGGAAAACCGGATCATCTGCCGGCGGCGCCGTCCTCAGAGGTAGAGGGCGGCGCTTCGCTTTGTGACGGGTTGGAAGCCGAGAGAGAGGCTCTCGGCGCCCGTCGCGGAGTATCCCGACATGGCAAAGGCTGCCAAGAAGATCGTCTTCTCGCGCTCGCGCGACATTCCCTTCAACAAGCTCGTGCTCTCGGAGGCCAACGTCCGGCGAACCCGGCCGGAAGCCGAGCTCGACGAGCTGGTCCACGACATCGGCCGACGCGAGGACCTCGTCCAGGGCCTCAACGTCCGCGCCATCCTCGATGAGGACGGCAACGAGACCGGCATGTTCGAGGTGCCGGCGGGCGGGCGCCGCTATCGCGCGATCGAGCGCCTGGTGAAGGCCAAGCGCTTCCCGAAGGACGGGCTCGTCCCCTGTATCGTTCGGAAGTCCGACACCAAGATTCTCGCCGAAGACGACTCCCTCGCCGAGAACCTTCTGCGCGCGGGCCTTCATCCTCTCGACCAATTCCGCGCATTCCAGGACATGCTCGACAAGGGCATGACCGAGGAAGAAATCGCCGCGGCCTATCTCACGACGGTGCAGGTCGTGAAGCAGCGGCTGCGTCTCAACGCGGTCTCGCCCGTCCTGCGCGACGCTTATGCCCAGGAGAGCATGACGCTCGACATGCTGATGGCCTTCACCGTCAACCCCGATCATGCGCGTCAGGAGCAGGTGTGGGAAGCCGTGCAGCATTCGTACAATCGGCAGCCCTGGCATATCCGCCAGTTGCTGACCGAGACCACGATCCCGGCCTCGGACAAGCGCGCGCGCTTTGTCGGCGCCGACGCGTATGTCGCGGCCGGCGGCGCGGTGCTGCGCGACCTGTTCGAGGACGATAATGGCGGCTGGCTCCAGGACCCAGCGCTGCTTCACCGCCTGGTCGGCGAGCGGCTCAAGACCGTGGCCGAGGAGATCGCCAGCGAAGGCTGGAAGTGGGTGAAGATCGACCTCGACCTGCCGTATGGCTACGATCATGGTCTGCGCCAGATCGCCGGCGCTTCCGTTGATCTCACCGACGAGGAACGGGCCGAACGCGAGACGCTGCGCGCCGAATACGATCGGCTCGAGGCGGAGTATGACGGCGCCGACGAGCTGCCGGACGAGATCGATCAGCGCCTGGGTGAGATCGAGGAGGCTCTCGAGGCCTTCGAGAAGCGTCCGGTCGTCTACGATCCCGCCGACATCGCTCGCGCCGGGGTCTTTGTCAGCGTGGACCGCGACGGCGACGTCGTGGTCAACCGTGGCTATGTGCGGCCCGAGGACGATGCGCCTGTTGCCGTCGACGGCGCCGACGCTGAGGTCGATGGAGAGGACGGTGGGATTGATGTTCCCACAACGCCGTCCGTTCAGCGCGCTGTCATCACCATCGGCGGACAAGAGCCGGAGGGCGACGAAGATGAGGACGATGATGGCGTCAAACCGCTGCCCGAGCGCCTGGTCATCGAGCTCACTGCGCACCGCACGCTGGCTCTGCGGGAATCAGTCGCCAACCATCCGCACGTCGCTCTCACGGCGCTCCTGCACAAGCTGGTGCTCGACGCCTTCAAGCGCAACGCGCACGGCTCCGCCGTCGAGGCAGCCGTTCGGGAGGTTCACTTTCCCGTTCAGGCCACCGACCTGAAGGACAGCGCTTCCGCGAAGGCCATCCAGGCCCGTGTGGAAGCGTGGAAGGCCGACATGCCGATCGAGGACGACGATCGGCTGTGGGACTGGATCGCGGGGCTTGACGATGCGAGCCGTCTCGCACTGCTCGCACATTGCGTCAGCTATGGGATCAACGCTCTTCACGAGCGTCCGAATCCCTATAGCGGCAACGGCGTCTCGCAGCACGGCCTCGACCGGCGGATGCGCGACGCCGACCGCCTCGCGCGCGCCACGGGCCTTGACATGGTGGAGGCTGGATGGCGCCCGACCGCGGCGAACTATCTCGGCCGCGTCACCAAGAGTCGGATCGTCGAAGCCGTGCGAGAAGCACTCGGCGAGGAGAAGGCGCAGCTTATCGACCACCTCAAGAAGGCCGACATGGCCAAGGAGGCCGAGCGTCTGCTCGCGGATACCGGTTGGCTGCCGGAGCCGCTGCGTTCCGCCGATGCCGACGCGACGACCACGGCGGAGGCGAACGAGGCCGAAGCCGACGATGCGCTGCCGGCCTTCCTCGCCGACGATGAGGACGAGCAGCCAGGTGACGGCGAGGTCGATGTCGACGACCCGGCGATGATCGCCGCCGAGTAACGCGACCATGGCGGGGGTGGCTTCAATCGCTCCCGCCATTTCTCAACAAGGAGCATTCCGATGACCAAGCTCAGCTCGGCCACGCCGCGCCGCGTCGTCTTCCAGTATTTCGTGCCGGTCCACGTCGAGGTCGAGGACGGCCTCGTCAGCAGCGTGACGGTGATCGACGAAACGCCCGTCGAGAACCCGACCTTCGTCGAAGGGCACACCGACTATCTCGATGAAGCGGTGAGCGCCGCCGATGACGGCCAGTCCTGGCCCTCGTGGGAGTTCGGCTACTAGCCAGCTCTCTCCTCACTAAACCCTCAACGGCCCGGCCCTCGCGCCGGGCTTTCTCGTTTCAGGAGCCTGTCATGCCCACCTATACCGTTGAAACGACCTATCGTGTGCCGGTCTACCGGCAGCGAACCTATGAGGCCGCGACTCCGGCCGAAGCCTGCCGTCAGGCCATCGAGGACGATGACTGGTCGAACGACAAGCTCGACTACGAGGCCGCCGGCGAAACCTATGTTACCGGCATCTGGCTCGGCGCTGACGCCGCCTATTCGGGTGAGACTGTCCCGGTCCCATCGCATTTCGATGAGACCATCCATCGCAAGGCCGCGCACTTCGAGGTGCTGTTCGGCCTCCTCAAGATCTTCGTTGCGGATCAGAGGGCCGAGCGACGGACAGACGCATACTGGCTCGCGCGCGCAAACGCCGCGATCGCAAAGGCCGAAGCGATCCTGGCCGGCGCTCGCGATCCCGACGAGCCCGTCGCGGCACCGCGGCCCTATCACGTCCTTGCACAGCTCCAGGAGGATCGCGTTCGCGACCAGATCGCATCGATCATCGAGACCGATCATGACTTCGAGGGTCTGACGCCGAACGCAGTATCGGATGACGACGTTCATGCCGCTTGCCTGTCCGTCGCCGCCAACACCGATCTCACCGAGGAAGTCGGCGCAGCCGAGTTCCGCGCAGCACTCGCCGCCCTGCGAGCGGCGAAGGACGCGAAGGGGGACTGAGATGTACGGCGCCTATCTCCGCCTCGACGTCACGGTCTGGGCCAGCAACCGCACGGTGATCCGCGCTGCGCGGCGCAAGCTCGCGCAATCGGCTCGCCGCGATCCCTCCAAGCGGGACGCGCGCAAGCGCTTCTACCGCGAGATGCTCGAGCATCACGCCAACGCGCAGCGGCTCGTCGTCCAATTCCGGCTCTGACGCTCAGGCAGAAACCCCGTCTTTCAACCAGCCCGGCACGCGCCGGGCTTTGTCGTTTCAGGAGGCTGACATGGCCGATTTCTTCACACACTTCTCCTGTCTTCTCGACCTCGGCACGCCGGAGAACGCCGCGCGTGCGCTCGATCTCTACAGCCGCATGATGGAGGCGAACGCCGCGGAGGACCCGCCGTCCGATGCGTTTCTCCTGTCCATCCAGCCAGAGCATGGCGGAAGCCAGCTCTGGATTCGCGACGATGCTACCGGCGATGCGCAGACCGTGATCGACTTCGTGCTCCGATGTGCCGAGGAATTCGGCCTCACTGGGCGCTGGGGCTTCCAATGGGCAAACACGTGTTCGCGCCCGCGCGTGAACGCCTTCGGGGGCGGCGCGCACGTCCTCGACCTCGGCCGTCGCAAGACCGTGGCTTGGATTGCAACCAATCCCTGGCTCGACGCCACGCTCTCGGCCAAGCGCAGCAAGCGAGGTGCGGCATGAGCATCCCCGATCACGCACGCGCCAATTTCGCGACGCTGCTGCGGGCCGCGGCTGATGGCAACCTCGCGCTTATGGAATGCACCGACGCCGTCACCGGCGAGGCGCGCTTCGTCATCTGCGCTGTCGGGCGCGACGGCACGGATTTCGTGTTCACACCGTTTGGCCATCTCGCTGACGGCAATCCGTTCGACGCCTACGTGCCGCCGTCCGCAACCCTGCCGGACGAACCGCCCCCCTGATCTCTCGCGCCGCGGGCCTGTCTGGACGCGGCGGCTCGCTGGTCAACGGGCGAGCCGTTTCCGCATCGGCTCCCGATGCGTGACCTGCCGCACCTCAGCCGCGTCCCGTCGCCATAGGAGATCAGGAGGCGATCGCATGTGCAGGGTTCTCAACAAGCATCACGCAGGCGTGCCGGCGGGCGCCGTCTACATCGGCCGCGGCAGCAAATGGGGCAATCCGTTCCGGATCGGCCCGGACGGCGACCGCGCCGCTGTCATCGCGAAACACGAGCGCTGGCTCGCCGATCAGCATCACTTGCTGCGCGCGCTCGACGAGCTTCGCGGCCGCGATCTCGTCTGCTACTGCGCGCCGCGTCCGTGCCACGGCGATCTGCTGCTGAGGCTCGCCAACGCAACGCGCGACGAGCGCATCGCGTAGTGGCGCGCTGTGAGGGCAGCGGCGTGACGAGAGGGAGAGCTTGGCCGGAATGGGTTTGAGCCGGAGCGGTCCAGAGAGAGCGCCGGCCGGCTCGCCCGTTCCCGCTCTCCCGAGGCTCACCGACATGACCCCAACCACCGCTCTTGCGGCCGCGCCTGCGGTCGCGGCGTCCCCGCTTGCGTCTCCCTCCGACATCGCCCGCTGCATCGGCGCAGCCGCGCACCATCTCCTTCCGCATCTCGAACAGGGCAGACAGGTCGACGCCGCGACCCTTCGTGCCGCGATGGAGCGAGCCTTCGGCGCCTCCGACGCGTCCGGCACCTGGGACTGGAAGGCAGCTTATGACGCCTGCGAGGCCGCCACCGTTCTGTTTCTCCGCAAATATGGAAAGGCGCTTCTGCGCAAGGCCGGTTCTCCGGCCCTGGCCCTCCCCATGCTGGAGAAGATCGTCGGCCTCCTGCCGACGCACGCGCGCCGCTCGTCCGAGAGCGAGGCGCTCCAGCAGTTCTCGACGCCGACCCCGCTCGGCCTCGCGGTCGCGACGGCCGCGGCGGTCACCCCAGCCGACCGCGTGCTCGAGCCGTCGGCGGGCACCGGCCTGCTCGCCATCCTTGCGGAGATCGCGGGCGGATCGCTCGTCCTCAACGAGCTGGCCGAGACTCGCGCCGGCATTCTCTCCCTGCTGTATCCGAACGTCGGCGTGACCCGTCACGACGCCGCGCAGATTCACGATCATCTCGACGCCGCCATCGTGCCGAGCGTCGTGATCATGAACCCGCCGTTCTCGGTGATGGCCAACGTGCAAGGCCGCATGGCCGACGCCGCGCTCCGCCATATCGGCTCGGCCCTGGCGCGGCTTGCCGACGGCGGCCGGCTGGTCGCGATCACCGGCGCCAATGTCGCGCCCGACGCGCCGGCCTGGCGCGACGCCTATGTCCGGCTGCAGGAACGCGGCCGTGTGGTCTTCTCCGCCGCCATCGATGGCCGGGTTTATGCCAAGCACGGCACGACCTTCCCGACACGGCTGACCGTCATCGACAAGCGACCGGCCGACGATCCGACCGCGTTCCCGGTCGCACCCGGTGTCGCGCCGGACGTCGGGACGCTGCTGGCCTGGATCGCCGAGCACGTTCCGCCACGGCTGCCGGTCGATGCCTCCGCCGCCCTGCCGGCCGTCACGACGCCGCGCACCGTTCGCGGCTATCTCGCACGCGCCGCACAAACTGCAACGCGACCGTCGAGCGTCGCCGAGCCTGAAGGCGTCGAACTCAGCTACGAGACGATCGACTGGACGCCGCCGCAGGGCGCGCGCCTCTCCGATTCCATCTACGAGGACTATGCGCTCCAGAGCATCCGGATTGCCGGCGCTCAGGATCACCCGACGCAGCTCGTCCAATCGGCGGCGATGGCCTCCGTCGCGCCGCCCAAGCCGACCTACCGTCCTCGACTTCCTGCCAACATCCTCAACGTGCTTTCCGGCGCCCAGCTCGAAACGCTGATCTACGCAGGCGAGACGCACTCGGACTATCTCGCCGGCGCCTGGATGGTCGACGCAACGCTTGACGTCGTGACCGCCGCAGCGGAGGACGCCAAGGGCGCAATCCGCTTCCGGCGCGGCTGCATGATCGGCGACGGAACGGGCGTCGGCAAAGGCCGCGAGTCTGCCGGCATCATCCTGGACAATTGGATGCAGGGCCGCCGCAAGGCGGTTTGGATCTCCAAGTCCGATAAGCTGATCGAAGATGCGCAGCGCGACTGGTCGGCGCTCGGCATGGAGCGATTGCTCATCACGCCGCTCTCGCGATTCCCGCAGGGCAAGCCGATCACGCTTCGGGAAGGCGTCCTATTCACCACCTATGCCACGCTACGCTCCGACGACCGTGGCGAACGCCTTTCCCGCGTGCGGCAGATCGTTGAATGGTTGGGCTCGAATTTCGACGGAGTGATCATTTTCGACGAAGCCCATGCCATGCAGAACGCGGTCGGCGCTAAGGGCGAACGCGGCGATCAGGAGGCCTCGCAGCAGGGTCGCGCCGGCTTGCGGCTTCAGCACGCGCTGCCGGGCGCGCGCGTTGTGTACGTATCCGCCACCGGCGCGACGACTGTGCACAACCTCGCTTATGCGCAGCGGCTCGGCCTGTGGGGCAGCGAAGACTTCCCGTTCTCGACCCGGGCCGAGTTCGTGGAAGCGATCGAGGCTGGTGGTGTCGCCGCCATGGAGGTGCTCGCCCGCGATCTGCGCGCGCTCGGCCTCTACACCTCGCGTTCACTGAGCTTCGCCGGCGTCGAATACGAGCTGGTCGAGCATGCTCTGACGCCCGAGCAGACGCGCATCTACGACGCCTACGCGGATGCCTTCGCGATCATTCATAACAACCTCGACGCCGCCATGCAGGCCGCCAACATCACCGGCGGAAGCGAGGGCGGATCGGGGACGCTGAACCGCCAGGCCAAGTCGGCTGCCCGGAGCGCGTTCGAGTCGGCGAAGCAGCGCTTCTTCGGGCACCTCCTCACCAGCATGAAGACGCCGACCTTGATCCGCTCGATCGAGCGCGATCTCGAAGACGGCCATGCCGCCGTCGTCCAGATTGTCTCGACGGGTGAAGCCCTGATGGAGCGGCGTCTCGCGGAGCTCCCGACCGAGGAGTGGAACGACGTTCGCGTTGACATCACTCCGCGGGAATATGTCCTCGACTATCTTGCCCATTCCTTCCCGGTGCAGCTGTACGAGCCCTTCACCGACAGCGAGGGCAAGCTGTCGTCGCGTCCGGTCTATCGCGACGGCCAGCCGGTCGAGAGCCGGGAGGCTGTGCAGCGACGGGATGCGCTCATCGCCAAGCTCGCGAGCCTGCCCCCCGTTCCCGGCGCGCTCGACCAGATCGTACAGCGCTTCGGCACCGACATGGTGGCGGAGGTGACGGGCCGGTCGCGCCGGATCGTCCGCAAGTCGAGCGGCGCCACCAGGAGCGATCGCCTTGTCGTCGAAACCCGGGCGGCCTCCGCCAATCTCGCCGAGGCGCAGGCGTTCATGGACGACCAGAAGCGCATCATTGTGTTCAGCGACGCGGGTGGCACCGGCCGCAGCTATCATGCCGAGCTTACGGCGAGGAACACGCGCCTTCGCGTGCACTATCTCCTCGAGCCCGGCTGGAAGGCGGATACGGCCATCCAGGGACTCGGCCGCACGCATCGCACCAACCAGCAGCAGCCTCCGCTGTTCAGGCCGGTCGCGACGAACGTGAAGGCCGAGAAGCGCTTCCTGAGCACGATCGCACGCCGGCTCGATACGCTCGGCGCGATCACGCGCGGCCAGCGCCAGACCGGCGGCCAGAACCTGTTCAGGCCTGAAGATAATCTCGAAAGCCACTACGGACGCGACGCCTTGCGCCAGCTCTACATGCTGCTCGTTCGCGGCAAGATCGAGGGCTGCTCGCTTCAGCGCTTCGAAGCGGCGACCGGCCTGAAGCTCATGGATGCGAACGGCATCAAGGATGACCTGCCGCCGATCACCACCTTCCTCAACCGCATGCTCGCGCTGACCATCGAGCTGCAAGGTGTCCTGTTCACGGCCTTCGAGCAACTGTTGAACGCCCGCATCGAGGGCGCGATCGCCGCCGGCACCTACGACATGGGCCTGGAAACGCTGCGGGCGGAAAGTTTCGTCGTCACCGACCGCGAGACGATCTACACGCATCCGGGCACCGGCGCGGAGACGCGCCTCCTGACCATCATGCAGCGCCAGCGCAATTGTCCCGTCACGCTGGACGAAGCGCTGAGCCGGCTGCGCGAGCGCGGATCGCGGCTTCTCGTCAACGAACGCTCCGGGCGTGCCGCCGTGCAGGTCCGGGCGCCGTCCGTCATGCTCGACGACGGCGATGTCGAATACCGCGTGCGTCTGATCCGGCCGATGGAAGCACCGAACGTCCCCGTCCGCATGATGGCGGAGAGCCATTGGCAGGAGGCAGACGAAGCGGCCTTCGCCGACGCCTGGACCACGGAACTGAACGAGGTGCCGGCGTTCGCCGACTCGACCATCCACATGGTCGCGGGTTTGTTGCTCCCGATCTGGAAGCGGCTGCCGAACGAGTCGACACGCGTCTATCGGCTGCAAACCGACGACGGCGAGCGCATCATCGGACGCAGGGTCTCGCCGGCGTGGGCAGCGACCGCCACGGCGACCGGCCTGCCTTCGCTGACGCCGGACGACGCCTTCGCCGCCCTTGTCGAGGGCAAGACCGTCATCGATCTTGCCGAGGGGCTCCAGCTTCGTCGCGTTCGGTTGATGGGTCGTCATCGCATCGAATTGTCGGGCTTCACCGACACCATGCGCGAACGGCTCACGGCCTACGGCCTCTTCCACGAGATCATTTCGTGGAAGCTGCGCATGTTCGTGCCCACCGACGCGAGCGGCCCCGCGATCCTCGCCAAGGTGATGGATCGCTATCCGGTCGCGCGCGTCGGCGAGCGGGAGGCCGCGTGATGTCCCGGCTCGATGCTTCGGAACTCGCACACCGTCTCGCGCGCAACGCCGAGGCGGTGTGCCGCCACTATCTCTCCAACGGCCATCGCGAAGGTCGCTATTGGATGGTGGGCGACGTGCGCAACACGCCTGGGCGCTCGATGTTCGTGCGCCTGGCCGGCCCCGAGAGCGGCAAGGGTGCGTCGGGCAAATGGACCGACGCCGCCACCGGCGAGCATGGCGACCTTCTCGACGTCATCCGCGAGAGCTGCGGCCTCCTGGATTTCGCTGATGTCGCCAAGGAGGCACGCGCCTTCCTCAGCTTGCCGCAACCCGAACCGCCGCGCGACGAGCGCCGCCACGCGTTACATCCTACCCCGACAGGGTCGTCGGAGGCTGCGCAGCGCTTGTTCGCGATGTCGCGACCGATCCACGGCACGCTGGTCGAGGCATATCTCCGCAGACGCGGCATTACGTCTTTGCACGGAACCGGATCGCTCCGCTTTCACCCACGCTGCTACTACCGGCCAGACGAGCATTCCGCGACGGAGACCTGGCCCGCCATGATCGCAGCGGTCACCGATCTCGACGGCCGCCTCACCGGAGCGCATCGGACCTGGCTCGATCCCGAGGGCTTTGACCCCATTCGCCTCGGCAAGGCGCCGATCGACACGCCGCGTCGCGCGATGGGCGATCTTCTCGGACACGCTGTCCGCTTCGGAGTGGCCGGCGATGTCATGGCTGGCGGCGAAGGCATCGAGACCATGCTGTCGCTCAGGATGGCGCTACCCGACATGCCGATGGTCGCCGCTTTGTCGGCCGCCCATCTCTCGGCCATCCTGTTCGCGGACACGCTGCGCCGACTCTACATCGCGCGTGACGACGATCCGGCGGGCGACGGCGCGATGGCCGCGCTGATCGAGCGTGCGTCCGACGACGGTATCGAGGCGATCGTGCTGTCGCCGAGACTGGGCGACTTCAACGAGGATCTCCGCATGCTCGGCCCCGACGCGCTGCGGGCGAACCTTCGGGCGCAGCTCGCGTCGCGGGATGTCACCCGTTTCATGGCCGAGGCCGCATAGAGCTCGCGATCGTGACCGCATGGCCGGGACGAAGGTGAGGTCCAGTGCCTCGCCGGCGGCCGATGCTCAGGCGTGCCGGAGAGAGCCGCGCCCTCGGCCTTCAAGAGGGCGATCGGGACGGCAAACGGCCCGGCCCGGCAACCTCGTGGGCCGACTATTTTCCGTCGGCGGCAGAGCCGCCTTTACATCGCGAAGCAAAATAGTCGGCCCCCTTCGGCCCTCCGCTGCGCTTCGGCCCTGCGCTTCGCTCCGGGTGCAGGGCCGCACCGCCCGCCGTCTTCCGCCGCCATGAAGGCCGCGAGGGTCGCGGTCAATCCAGCGACGGAGCATCCCATGACCACCGACGACGACTTCGAACCCCACCACAATTCGTCTCCGACCGATCACGTTCTCGCCGAGCTGCAGCTCTACGGCTTTCGCCCCTTCCAGGACGAACCCGATCCACGACCGCTTCCCGAGGGCAATGTCGTCGCCGGCGCCATTGCCGACATCTTCGATGCTCTCGTCGCTACGCTCAGCGACACACGCCTCGAACCCGATCTCGAAGACCTGCTGTGGTCGACCACCAACGTCTTCCATCGCGCCGCCGACCGCATCGCCCGAGAGCTCGACGATAACGAGCAGGCGCAGCGCCGCAGCCAACGCGAACAGGACGGCACCGAGGTCAAGTCTGTCGAACTCGAGCGCCTGATCGCCGAGGGGCAGACGCTCATCGAACGACGCGACGCCTTCGAACTGATGCGCGACCAGGCGTGCGAGCATTTCGAGCGTCACGCTGGCTCGGCCTGGCGGCCGCGCAACGGCTCACTCGTCAACCATCGTGCGATGACCGCGGCGATGATCGACAGCCGGGACTTCCTTGCCGCGAAGAAGCGGTCCGAGACCGAGGTCATGCTGCCGCCCGGCCCGAAGGTCGCGCTCAGCGGCGGGCTCGACTTTAACGATCATCGGCTGATCTGGGACAAGCTCGACCAGGTGCGTGCCAAGCACCCCGACATGGTGCTGATGCACGGCGGATCACCGAAGGGCGCCGAGCGTATCGCCGCCCGCTGGGCCGATCACCGCAACGTGCCGCAGATCGCCTTCAAGCCCGACTGGACGAAACATGCGAAGGCCGCACCATTCAAGCGCAACGACGCAATGCTGGCCGTGCTGCCTATCGGCGTCATCGTCTTCCCGGGAACGGGCATCCAGGACAACCTGACCGACAAGGCCCGCAAGATCGGAGTTCCCGTCTGGCGCTACGGCGACAAGCCGAAGTGATCGCCGTCAACACCTGCCTCAATCAGAGCGCCGCGGCGAATTCGGTTCGCCGCGGCCTTCTCTTCTTTGCTATAATATCCGTCCGCGCCGTGGTGGTGGTGGAAGGCGCGACCGTCAGATGCTTCTCACGGAGGCCACCACCATGATTGTCATCAGCATCCTCGCCAGCATCGCCGCCATCGGCGTGATCTGCTGTCTGTTGTTCTACCTCGCCGTCTACGCGCTACCGCTGTTCGCCGGCGTGACGGCAGGCGTTTGGGCCTACGGCACCGGCGCTGGCTGGCTCGGAGGAATCGCCGTTGGGATCATTGCCGGTCTCGCAACGCTCCTCATCGGCCACTTGCTGCTCATTTTCGTCAAGCCGCTCTGGCTCCGCCTCATGATCGCAGCGGTCTTCGTGGCGCCAGCGGCCATCGCCGGCTATCACGCAACCCATGGCATCGTGAAGCACACCATGCCTTCCGAGACGTGGCAGATCGCCTTTTCGGTTGTCGGCGCGATCGTCGTCGCCATTACTGCCTTCGCTCGCCTCGCGACGCTGGCCCCGCCCGGTCGGGCCGGCCAAGGCGTGGTTCGCGCCTGACGCCATTCCAGCCGGCGCGGCATCACCAGATCAGGCTGTAGCCTTCGACTCCGCCGCGTCAGTTGGCAGTTCGCTGCGGAACTCCCGGCTCAGAGCGAGCCCCTGGTGGCGCGTCACGTTGAAATGCGGGCCAGGCCGCGCAGCGAACGACGACGCCTGCGAAGGCGGTGGCCAGATCGCTCGCCACTTCTTGTTCGTCGGGAGCATTGATGCGGGAGGTTCGTTTGCCTCGACATGATGAAGCACTGGCCGCCGTCCGCCGTGTCTCAGCGGCTGCACGACGGGTGTCGCCAAGTTCGCCTTGATCCTTCTCTGTCTGATCGAGCGCTCCAAGCGGCCTCTTTGATGGGCTGATCTGGCCGAAGGCCGGCTTCGCCTCGATCGCCTATGCCGCAATGGCGCCGATCAACTTTCTTCCCCTGGGCTGCGCCCATTCCTCGCGAAACAAGAAAGTCTCCCGGCTGCCATCCTCCGCTGCGCTTCGGCCTGCAAACAGGTGCGGCGTCGATCGCCTCCGGCCAACCGATCGCCATCGAGGCCGCAATGGTGCGGGCTCGAAATAGAGATCAAGGAGAACTGCCATGGCGACCATCGGCACCTTCAAGAAGTCCGGCGACGAGTTCGTCGGCCAGATCGTCACCCTCAGCGTCCAGGCCAAGAACGTCCGCATCGTCCCCGAGACCAACCGCTCGGGCGAGAACGCCCCCAGCCACCGCGTCTTCGCGGGCCGCGTCGAGATCGGCGCCGCATGGGCCAAGCGCTCCAACGAGGGGCGCGACTATCTGGGTCTCAAGCTGGACGACCCGTCGTTCACGGCTCCCATCTATGCCAACCTCTTCGACGACGAGGACGGCGAAGGCTACAGCCTGATCTGGTCCCGCCCGAACCGCCGCAACGGCGAGTGAGGCTCGAGCTCCAGGCCCCGCCCGGAACACCCAGGCGGGGCTTTCGCTCGCTTCAGCGACCGAATCAGTTCCACCGCCACCCCGTTGCTGACGGAAAACACAGCGATTTTTACTGGCGCCAGTCGCAGAGAGCGACTAAAATAGTCGTAGTTCTGGCGTGCGTGTGCCCGGCGATGGGAGGTGATCATGCATGATCACCGCCCGACAATCGCGGGCCGCGCGCGCGTTGCTGGGTTGGACACAGGAGACGCTCGCTGACAAGGCCCGAGTCTCTCTTACGGCGCTCAAGCGCCTTGAATCAGAGAACAACCTCGCGGTCTACGAATCGACGCGCGACCAGGTTCGTCGCGCCCTCGAGACCAGCGGCATAGTCTTCTTCTCGTCCGATCAAGGCGAAGGAGTGATGCTTGTTCACACTGAGGTCAAAGGCTCGAAGCATAGTCCGTAGCATTGCGGCACGACTCGCGCCAAATCCGATTGCGCGGCCCATGATCGAGTAGCGAGAGCCAGTTGACACAGAACCCATTTGTCGATGAACCACCGCAGAGCGACGAGCTCACACGGTATGACCGAACACACATGAAGCTCTACATGCGCCTGCTCGACGCCGACTCAAGCGGTGCCGACTGGCGAGAGGCTGTTCACGTGCTCTTCGGGATTGATCCGGACAAGGAGCCTTTGCGTGCTAGCCAAGTGCACCGTGCCCATTTGGCTCGCGCTCGCTGGATGGCCGACCACGGATACAGACTACTGCTCCGCGGATAGGCCACTGAATGAAAGCCGTGATGCCGGCGCGGCATCATCTGCTGCCAAGAATCAGACTTCACTCGTCTCCCCTCAGCCATAATCGTTGCTCCTTCGACGCAAGCGGCCACTCGGACCGAGGGAGGGACTAAATGAGACCTGATACATCGCATTGGCATTCGTCAGTATCGTATGACTACGTTGACGGCCTGATCGCATCAGACTTGGCCTGGGAATGGCTGCGGCGAAACACGAACTACCAGCAAGATTATTCGCGAGGCGAGCGCCGTCCGACCCAATTGAAAGACTTGACACGCGAGGTACGCGAGCGCTGGGGGTTGCGCTTTCCCGGTTGACCCGCGCCTGTCAGCGAAAGACCTCACGGTATTCTGGTCACCGGAAGCCGACCCAGGCACGGTTATCCTGGGCTCATGGCCGGCGACATCCACCGTAGACAGCATCGTTGTGCCAACGATAGATGCCGCAACCAGCCATACGGATTCCGATGGTGGCGTAAGTCTCGCCCTCGGCCGCGGCCTTCTGTCGATCCGTGTCCTTCTTGTGCCAGGGGTTGCGGCTGGTCAGCGTGTCTTTGCTCTCCTCCCTCTCGGCGCGGACGGCCTCGATCGGATCGAGGCGGTCGCAAGGCTTTGGCGCATGGCGCACAGCCACCGCTTGCTCCCCGACGCGCGCATTACGGCGCAACAGCGCCGCCGCCTAAGACGCATGCTCCAGGCGGTCGACGGGCACAGCGAAGGAGCGAGCTACCGCCAGATTGCCGAGGCCATCTTCGGCCAATCCCGCATCGCCGAGACGCCTTGGAAAACCTCCGCCCTGCGCGACGCGACCATCGACCTCGTCAAAGACGGCCTGGCCCTGACCGCCGGCGGCTACCGCTCGCTGCTCAAGCGTCGCCGTAGGCTATAGCGCCAAGCCAGGGGGGTGCTTTTTTGGCCACCCCAAATTCGCCATCCCCCATCGCAGTTCCTCTCCGCCACCGTGGCCTTCGGACGCCGCTGATTACCAGCAGCCTCAACAAACGCCCGGAGGTGCGACATGAACAATCTCGCTGGATTGCCGCCACGCTTCTTGCGGACGCCGGAAGCCGCCAACTACCTCGGCCTGTCGAGCCGCACGCTTGAAAAGCATCGGACCTACGGCACAGGCCCGTCATATCGAAAACTCGGCGGACGCGTCGTCTACGCGCTCGAAGACTTGCAGGCCTGGGCCGATCGCGGCGCTGTGACGTCTACGTCAGATCCTCGCGGATCCGTACTCCCGGCCAAGCGCCACACCTCTCCCGTTCCGGCCCGCTCCCACCATCGCTGAGCCCCAATGTCAACGGCGCGGTGCAGCAGCGAGCGCGAGCAGCTCGATCTCTTCCGGGCCTTGCCCGGCGACCTCGCTCCACGCGACGCGCAGGACCTCATGGCATATCCCTTCTTCTCCCTCGCAAAATCAAAAAGACTGACGCCGATCGACTTCAAAGCTGGCACGATCGTGATCCGTGTCGAGGCCGTGGCAGAACATGGCCTGGCGACGATCTGGGACGCCGACGTTCTGATCTGGGCAGCGTCGCAGATCGTCGAGGCGCGCGACCTCGGCCTGAAACCGTCGCGCCTGATGGCGGCGACGCCATACGAGATTCTCTCCTTCATCGGCCGCGGGGTGAGCGCACGCGACTACGATCGTCTCAAAGCCGCGCTCGACCGCCTGCAATCGACCACGGTCGCGACCTCGATCCGCCAGCCGAACGAGCGGCGGATGCACCGCTTCTCCTGGATCAACGAGTGGAAAGAAAAGGCCGATCCACACGGCCGCCCGCTCGGCCTCGAGCTGATCGTGCCCGACTGGTTCTACGCGGCCGTGCTCGACGACGCCCTCGTGCTGACGATCGACCGGGCCTACTTCCGCCTGACCGGCGGGCTGGAGCGCTGGCTGTATCGGCTTGTGCGCAAGCACGGCGGCCGCCAGCAGCACGGCTGGAGCTTCGACGTCGCCTACCTTCATACGAAGTCCGGCAGCCTGTCGCCGCTCAAGCATTTCACCTATGACCTGCGCGACATCGTCCGCCGGCAGACACTGCCCGGCTACCGGCTGACCCTCGAGCAGCCGCCGGACGCCCCGGAACGCCTCGCCTTCGCTCCCGTCGATGCCGCTGCCCTCGCTCCGCTGGGGAAGCGCGAGCCCTCTCGCGCTGGGGATAAGCTGTGAATCGTCTCGTGCTATCGGGGACCGCACCTATCGTGCCATCGGGGACCCGATCCTCGTGCTATCGGGGACCGGAATCGTCGAATCCGAACGCGGATTCAAGGCATTGGGTGCGGCCTAACTTTTGTAACCAAGATTCCTTCGGAATCTTTCTAACGGCCGCTCCGCGATCCACACCTGTGCATGAGCGCTGCCAACAGCGGGGCGTGCCATGATCGTCGCGCTGCTGAACCAGAAAGGCGGTGTCGGCAAGACGACGCTCGCTCTGCATCTTGCCGGCGAATGGGCGCGGCGTGGCCAGCGTGTCACCGTCATCGACGCCGACCCGCAAGGCTCCGCTCTCGACTGGTCGCAGCAGCGCGCACGCGAAAGCCTTCCGCGCCTGTTCGGCGTAATCGGCCTGGCGCGCGACACGCTTCATCGCGAAGCACCCGAACTCGCGCGCAACGTCCATCACATCGTCATCGACGGCCCGCCGCGCGTCGCCGGGCTGATGCGCTCAGCGCTGCTGGCGGCGGACATCATCCTGATCCCGGTGCAGCCATCGCCGTTCGACGGTTGGGGCTCGGCCGAGATGCTCGCACTGCTCAGCGAGGCGCGCGTCTACCGTTCGCACCTCGTCGCCCGCTTCGTTCTCAATCGGTGTGGCGCACGCACCGTCATCGCGCGCGAGACGGCGCTCACGCTCGCCGATCACGACCCGCCACTGCTCGCCTCCAAGGTCGGCCAGCGTGTCGCCTTTGCCGACGCCGCCCAGTCCGGCCGCCTCGTCTGGGAAGCCCACGCAACGATTGCGGCGCGCGAGATCACTGCCCTTGCGAGCGAAGTCGGGAGGCTGGCGCGGTGACCCAGCGATCCTCCAAACGCGCCTTCATCGCGCGACCGGCTGATCCCGAACGCTGGATCAAGGCGCCTGCGCCGCGCTCCAACAGCAACGGCGACGCGGCCGCTTACACCGCGCGGCTGACGATCGACATCACGACGGAACTGCGCGGCCGCATCAAGATCGTCGCCTTCCAGCGTGGCCTGACCGTTGCGGACATGCTGCGCGACCTCCTCGCCCGCGAATTCCCTCCAGCCGAAGGAGACCTGCCATGAGTGCCGCATCTCACCTGCGACTCGTGCCGCCGCCCCTTCCCGTCGACGGCCTCACGCGCGTCGAGCTGACCTGGATCGAGAAGAAGGTCGAATACTGGATTCGCTTCGGCAAGGAGAAGGATGAGCAGATCCTCGACCGGCGCCGCCGCGTTTTGAGCTTCACGCCCAACAGCGTCTTCGCCTTCGTTCGCTGGGCCTCGAACGACCACGGCACGGTCATCTCGCGCATCGACATCGTGCGCACGATCACGCCGGGCGAGCGCTATTCCACGCTGCCTTTCGTGCGGCCGGGCGGCGACATCCTTCTCAAGATGGAGAGCTGGCCGAAAGTCGAGCGCGTCCTCCAGGTCATCGACGCTATTGAGGCGGCTGGAATCGATCCGAGCGAGGTCTCGCCGCATCACTGGCGGCATGTCCACAATCGCTTGACTGCGGGCCAGGAACCGCGCGCCTACACGGTCGAGCAACATCGCGCGATCCTACTGCGCCGCGAGATCGAGTCATGACGCGCTTCGGCTACGTCATGACCACGTACTTCGCCGCGATGTCGATCGGCGTCGGCTCCTTCGTCCCCGTGACGCCACGACTCATCTGGAACGCTTCCGCCAGCATGCCGATTGGCTTCTATACGATCGCGCCGGCGGATCGGCTCGAGGTCACCGACCTGGTCGTCGTCAACGCGCCTGAACCGCTCGCCTCCTTCCTGGCTGAGCGCCACTACCTGCCGCGCGGCGTGCCGCTCCTGAAACGTGTTGCCGGGCTTCCGGGGCAAGAAGTCTGCCGCCATGGCATGCACGTCACAGTCGACGGCATCGACATGGGCGATGCGCTGGTGCGCGACCGGCTCGGCCGGCAACTGCCGATCTGGCAGGGCTGCCGCCGCATCGCCGACGGCCAGGTCTTCCTCATGAACTGGTGGGTCGAGGACAGCCTCGACGGGCGCTACTTCGGCCCGCTCCCTGCCAGCGCAATCGTCGGCCACGCGCTGCCGCTGTGGACCGATGAGGAAGGCACCGGACAGTTCGAATGGCGCGCACCGACGCGGTGACGGTGCGCGCTGTCGTCCTCTCATCGCACCAGCAAGGAGACCGAAATGCCTCAGATCGGAGAGTTCGCCCGCACCAAGAATGGCTATTCCGGACGCATCCGCACGCTCTCACTCGACATCGAGATGGTGTTGGTTCCGGCCGAACATTCGGACGCCGAGAACGCGCCGGACTATCGCGCGCATCTCGGTGACGGCGATGGCCCGGAGATCGGCGCAGGCTGGAAGCGCACCGGCGAGAAGGCTGGCGACTACGTGTCGGTCCAGATCGACGACCCCGCACTCGGACAGCCGATCCGCGCCAATCTCTTTCAATCGGGCGAGGGCAAGTCCGTCTGGGGTTTGCATTGGACGCGTCCGCAGAAGCGCGCCGAGCGGGACTGACGGAATGCCCATCTGCTGCACCTCACCAACGCGGATCATGAGGCCCGGGCGGCGTTTGCCCGCCCGGCGTCTCACCGCTCTTCTCCTTTCCGGCCTGCTCTCGGTAGTCACGATCAGCGGTTCGGCCAGTCCTCAGGTGGTGCCGTCCGCCAGCGCCGATCAGGCGAGCCCCATCGCTCTCCACATCGACGTGGCCTCGCGCCGCTTCCGCATTCCGGCGTCCTGGATCCGCGTGGTCATGCGCGCCGAAAGCGCACATGACATCCGCGCCGTATCCTCTGCTGGCGCGATCGGCCTTATGCAAGTCATGCCGGAAACCTGGCTTGAGCTGCGCGCCCGCTACGATCTTGGTCGCGACCCGTTCGATGTGCGGGACAACATTCTCGCCGGCGCCGCGTACCTGCGCGAGATGTACGACCGATACGGCAATGTCAGCGCCATGCTGGCCGCCTACAATGCAGGGCCCCGGCGTTACGATGAGTACCTTGTGGGCACGCGCGATCTGCCGGCCGAGACGCGGGCCTATGTCGCCACGATCGCACCCCTTCTCGGGGTTGACCCGCCGCCGTATGCAATGCCTTCGACGCGCGCTGATCCGCTTGCTTGGATGAGCGCCCCGCTCTTCGTCGCACGCTCTGATGACGTCGGAAAAGCAGCCGTAATGCATCCCGAGCGTCAGCGCGAAAGCGGACCGAACGCGCCACGAATGCAAGATGCCGGCGCATTCTCAGCGCGTTCACCCGCTCTATTCGTAGCACGCGGCGGCAACGAGAGGCCGCAATGACGACTGCCGTCCCCATTCGCGTCATGGCGTGTTCAGGCGTGGAATGGAGTGCGTTGAGGCAGGAGCTTGGAAGCACGACCGCACGATGGCGAGATAAAAAGGCGCGATGTGCGCGCGAGGACGGTCGTGGCTTTTCAATAGCTTGCGAGCCGAGTTCGCGAGGTGCGCCTTGTCGACGCAGCCTGCGGCCTCGACGCTCTCTCTGTTCAATCAGAGTGTTAGCGCGATGTGCGGAGCTGTGGCTATGAGCGTCGAGGACGAGTTCCGCATCCGCCCCGGCCGCATCCGCTCGACGCGCGCCCAGCGCGCTCGGCCGTTCATCGCGCAGGCGCTTGCGGCCGCGCAGCGGGCCGGCGGTCACGTCTCACGCTCAGGCAACATCAGCTCCGGCACAGGATCGCGCTTCGGACGTGGCCGCCGCGCGACCGTGCAGGCGAACCGTCTGCTCACCAGCCGCTCGCGCATCACGGTCATCAAGACCCGCGTCGTTCGCCATTCGGCGCGCTCGGCGCCGCTTGCAACACACCTCAGCTATCTCCGCCGCGAAGGCGTGACCCGGGATGGGGAGAAGGCCCGTCTCTTCGGACCCGGCGGCGACGACTTGGATGCCAAAGACTTTGCCGAGCGTTGCGAGGACGATCGCCACCACTTCCGCTTCATCGTCTCGCCCGAGGATGCGACCGAGATGTCGGACCTCAAGATCTTCGCCCGCGACCTGATAAACCAGATGGAGAAGGACCTCGGCACCAAACTGGAATGGGTGGGCATTGATCATTGGAACACCGACAATCCCCACGTCCACATCATCCTGCGCGGCCGCTCCGATGACGGCCAGGATCTCGTCATCTCGCGCGACTACATCAAGGAAGGCATGCGTGCTCGCGCACAGGATCTCGTGACGCAGGAGTTGGGCCCACGCACGGATCAGGAGATCCGGCGCAACCTCGAACGTCAGGTCGAGTCGGAGCGCTGGACCAACCTCGACCGGCAACTCTCGCGTGACGCGTATCGGACAGGCGTCATCGATCTCGCTCCGAGCCCTGATCGCCAGCCTGACGAGTTTCACGTCCTGAAAGTCGGACGGCTGCGCAAGCTGGAGGCTCTGGGCCTCGCCGATCAGATCGGCCCGGGCCAGTGGGTGATGGTCGAGAATGCCGAAACTACTCTGCGCGAGCTTGGCGAGCGAGGCGACATCATCAAACGCATCCATCGCGGGCTGGCCGAGCGCAATATCGAGCGTGGCACCTCGAGTTACGTGCTCGCCGGAGAGAGCCTTGAGGACCAGATCGTTGGTCGTCTCATAGCGCGTGGTCTCGATGACGAGCTGAACGGCACGGCCTATGCCGTGATAGATGGAGTCGACGGCCGGACCCATCACATCAAGCTCGCCGACCTCGATGCTGCTGGGGACTCGGGCCCAGGTTCGATCGTCGAGCTGCGCAAGTTTGATGACACGCAGGGCCGGCGACGCGTTGCGCTCGCAGTTCGATCGGACATCCCGCTCGAGCAGCAGATTACTGCCAACGGCGCCACCTGGCTGGACCGCCAAGCGATTGCGCGCGAACCGGTGGCCCTTGGTGGCGGTGGCTTCGGAGCCGAGGTGCGCGACGCGCTCGATCGCCGCGCCGAGCATCTCATCAGTCAGGGCCTGGCCGAGCGCCAAGCGCGGGGCGTAAGTTTCAGCCGCAACCTCATCGGAACGCTGCGCGGGCGCGAACTCGACGCACTGAGCGAACGCCTGAGCGCCGAGACAGGACAAGCCGCCGTCAAACCGTTGGCCGGCGAATATGTCGCCGGCACATACCGCCGCCGCTTCGACCTCGCATCCGGCCGCTTCGCAATGCTCGATGACGGGCTCGGCTTCCAGCTCGTCCCGTGGTCGCCCTCACTCGAAGGGAATCTCGACCGCCACATCTCCGGTATTGCCCGGGGCGACGGCGGGGTCGATTGGAGCTTCGGCCGGAAGCGCGGGCTCGGCCTGTGAAGGCGCCAGAAAAGAAGGAGTGCCGACGATGTCAGCTACGAAAATCCTCTGGGGTCAAATTCTCGTTGTCTCGCTGATCATTCTGGCTACCACGTGGGCAGCGACGCAGTGGACGGCATGGCAGTTGGGTTTCCAGGCACAGCTCGGCGAGCCGTGGTTCGATCTGTTCGGTTGGCCGGTCTACTACCCGCCATCATTCTTCATGTGGTGGTACTTCTACGACGCCTACGCGCCAGCAATTTTCGTGCGCGGTGCGATCATCGCCGCATCCGGTGGTTTCATCGCGATCGCCGTCGCCATCACGATGTCAGTGTGGCGGGCACGTGAGGCCAAGAACGTGGACACCTATGGGTCGGCCCGTTGGGCGCGGCCTGACGAGGTCAAGGCAGCCGGACTCCTTGGGCCCGACGGGGTCGTGCTTGGAAGGCTCGGCCGTGACTATCTCCGGCACGACGGACCCGAGCACGTCCTCTGCTTTGCGCCGACCCGCTCTGGCAAGGGCGTCGGCTTGGTCATTCCCTCGCTGCTAACCTGGCCCGGCAGCGCGATCGTCCATGACATCAAGGGCGAGAACTGGCAGCTGACTTCCGGCTTCCGCGCGCGGCACGGCCGCGTGCTGCTGTTCGACCCCACCAACGCGAGGTCGTCGGCCTACAACCCGCTGCTCGAAGTCCGGCGCGGCGAATGGGAAGTCCGGGACGTCCAGAACATCGCCGACATCCTGGTCGACCCGGAAGGCTCGCTGGAGAAGAGGAACCATTGGGAGAAGACCTCCCATGCGCTGCTGGTCGGCGCGATCCTCCATGTGCTCTACGCGGAGGAGGACAAGACGCTCGCGGGCGTTGCCTCCTTCCTCTCCGATCCCCGCCGACCGATCGAGTCGACGCTCGCGGCGATGATGAAGACCCCGCATCTCGGGGAGGCCGGACCACATCCAGTCATCGCAAGCGCCGCCAGGGAGTTGCTCAACAAGTCTGACAACGAACGAAGCGGCGTTCTGAGTACGGCCATGTCGTTCTTGGGCTTGTACCGCGATCCCGTGGTCGCCGCTGTTACGCGCCGGTGTGACTGGCGGATCACCGACATTGTGGGCGACGCGCGACCAACGACGCTCTACCTCGTTGTGCCACCGTCAGACATCGCGCGCACCAAGCCTCTCATCCGGCTGGTCTTGAACCAGATCGGACGGCGCCTGACGGAAGACCTGCGTGCGAAAGGGCGCCGCCACCGGCTGCTTCTCATGCTCGATGAGTTTCCCGCGCTTGGCCGTTTGGATTTTTTCGAGAGCGCGTTGGCCTTCATGGCGGGTTACGGCTTGAAGTCGTTCTTGATCGCGCAATCGCTGAACCAAATCGAGAAGGCCTACGGGCCAAACAACTCGATCCTCGACAACTGTCATGTGAGGGTGAGCTTTGCTACGAACGACGAAAGGACCGCCAAAAGGGTCAGCGACGCACTCGGCACAGCGACCGAGATGCGCGCAATGCGCAACTATGCCGGCCATCGCCTGAGTCCCTGGCTCGGCCACCTGATGGTGTCGCGATCAGAAACTGCGCGACCGCTGCTTACGCCGGGTGAGATCATGCAGCTCTCGCCGGCGGACGAAATCGTCATGGTTGCCGGCACGCCACCTATTCGCGCCCGGAAGGCGCGGTACTTTGAGGATCGCCGCTTTCAAGAGCGCATCCTTCCGCCTCCGAATACCGCAAAGGCATCCGAGCCGCAGTCGAATGAGTGGACGTCCATGCCCGTCCCACCGCGCCCGGCCCTCGAATTGGTGGGATCGGCGAACGGCAGCAGCGAAGGCGAAGACCCAAACGGCTCCGAGAAGCGGCGGCAGCCCGAGCTGAACCGCACGACCCCGGTGGAGAGGAAACTTCCCATGGAAAACGAGTTCGAAATCGACCAGGTCGACGACGATGCGGACGACACCGCACGCCTGAGCCGTGTGAACCGCCTCATGCAAGGCATCGCGCGACAAGTGTCCCTCGATCCGAACGACGGAATGGAACTTTAGGCAGCCGATGGCAAATCCGGGCAAAAAGCAGCGGCTCTCGGTCTATCTTGAACCGGCCGTCACCAAATCCCTCGCCGAGTATGCGGCGCGCCGTGGCCAGTCGCGGTCGCTAATCGCCGAAGCAGCGATCGCCTCTTTCCTATCACCTGACGCTGCCGAGCGACAGGAAGCTGCTATTGCGAAGCGCCTCGATCAGCTCGACAGGCGTATGACGCGCCTCGAACGGGATCTGGGGATTGCGGTGGAGACGCTCGCAGTTTTCGTCCGGAACTGGTTGATGACGAACCCGCCGCTGCCTGAGCCGGCCCAGGCGGCCGCCCGCGCCCAAGCGGGCGAACGCTACGATGCGTTTGTCGCTGCGCTCGGTCGCCGCCTCGCCAAGGGACCTCGCCTGCGTCAAGAGGTCTCCGAAGACGTCCCGGGCGACTCCCCAGCCGAATAGAGCGCGCGGGCCGAGTCACTACTTCTGCCGTTTCGCCGCTTCCCTGTATTTGCACGCCACAGTACGACGACCACATTCCGGTTGTTGCATCGCCCGAATTTCTGCCTCTTCTACTCATCCCCGATCCAGGGCCGCTCTCGAGTGGTCCCGCGCAGAACGGGGACGACATGGCGAATTCCTTCCAGCAAACAGAGGCGATACTTCGCGGCACGCGCATGCTGCGGACGGCGCTAGGGCCAGCGGTCGCCGGATTCCTGGAGGACCCGTCGATAGTCGAGGTGATGCTCAACCCGGATGGGCGGCTCTGGATCGACCGGCTCTCGGAAGGCCTCGCCGATACAGGCGAGCGCCTGTCGGCCGCCGACGGAGAGCGCATCGTCCGCCTCGTCGCCCACCATGTCGGCGCAGAGGTCCACGCCGGAAGTCCGCGGGTCTCGGCAGAGCGGATGGCCGCAAGCCAGGCCATGCTGGAGCTTCGCCGGCGCGAGACGACCGCTCCCAGCGCATATCTCGCAAGGCTCATCGAGGCTTCCTCTGACTTCATTGGCATCATGAACCTCCAGGGCCGACCGCTGTTCGTGAACCCGGCCGGCCTTCAGCACGTCGGCCTGGCCGACATGCGCGAGGCTTCGGAGCTTCATATCGCCGATTTTCTGACGATCGACGACCGTGATCAGTTGCGCTATGGCGCTTGGCATCGACTTCTCTCCGAGGGCCGCTGGACCGGCACGCTCCGGCTTCTCAATACCAAGTCCAAGGAAGCAAGGCCTTTCCTCTTCGATTGCTATCGCCTCGATCTCCCGACAACCGGCCCGGTCGCGGTCGGCATCATTGGCAAGGAAGTCTCCAGCACCTCGAAGACATTAGTTGAACTAAAGGAAGAAGCGTCCCCAGCGGTCTCCGATGAACGGCAGGAAGCGGCTGCCCGTCTACAGAGCCTTAGCGCGCGCGAACGACAGGTGCTCGTTAGGCTGGCGGATGGCCAGGCACACAAAGAAATTGCCCACGACCTTGGCATCAGCGTCCGAACCGTCGAAGTCCATCGGTCGCGGATGTTGCGGCGGCTTGGAGTAAAAACCGTCGCTGAGGCGATCAAGCTCGCCGTTCTCGCGGGTCTGAAGGAGTAGTGCCACCCGCGACGGCGTCTACACCTCGCCTTTCCCCAATAAGATCGGGCTGACGGCCTTGGCGCTCGCCGGTGCCGGTGAGACGTTAGGATGAGAAACGACATGCCTTGGCCTCGTTCGAGCAACGGCTCAGCATAGACCTGGCCACCCCATCGCCTGAAGAACGCTCCAAGCGTCTATTCTACTACGAGAAGGTCTCTTGTCCGTTGAGAGAAACTCCATAAGGGGATTCCACAAATAGCTCTTACACGTGCCATTTCATACCGTCACCCCGACCGTCCCCCTTTCTGGGCGGTGCTGTCTAGAAAGGGGTGTCAATGTTTCGTTCCTCAGGATGTGCCGACCCGGAATTTGCACAACATACCATTAGAAACCGGAAGGACATCCACTCGATCAGCATTTTGCGCACATTTCAGCGCGATCAGGACATCTTTGAATGCGATCAACATTGTGATTGGTGGTATCGCATTGTCTCTGGCGCAACGCGCAAATATCGCATCCGGAGCGACGGGCGCCGACAGATCGCGGATATCCACCTGCCCGGCGACTTCTTTGGCTTCTCGTCAAAGGCTAACCATGGATTCTCCGTCCAGGCCATAGTCGAAGGAACAACGATCGCCTGCTATCCGCGAAAGACGGCAGAAGCTCTCGCAGATTCGGACCCTGCCGTTGCCCGGCTCATTCGAGTGAGCACGTTTGCGGCGATCGAACGGCTTGAACAGCAGATGCTGGTGGTCAGCACAATGTCGGCGCCTGAGCGCGTGAAGGCATTCCTGGTGCACTTCCGGGACAGAGTTGGACAGGCTGGTGAAGATGGTCTGGCCCTCCCTATCACACGCTACGACATCGCGGACTTACTCGGTCTCTCTACTGAAACCGTCTGCCGAGCATTCACCGATCTTCGCGAGCGCGGCGCAATATCTCTGGAAGGTCCCAGACAGGTCACGATTATACGGCCAGGAAGCGGCTAACAATTAGCCTGATGCACGCTCTCCCTTCCCCCGATCTGAAGTGGCCCTACTCTTGGTGAGGACGCAGCTCTGGCGCACCATGCATCTCCTCGGGAGAGCCAGGAGCATCAGCAGTTTTCGCCTGCTTATGCTGCAGCGCATCCACTGTAGACGTTGCCGTCGTCCGCGACAGACCAAGCCCGCGGAGGGTCGCCTCGGCCATTGCAAGACCTGCATTTTGCTCGCCCGAGATCGCGCGCGTCGCACCGTGCGACAGGAGATACATGCGGTCGGCATCATTGTGCGCACGCACCAGAATCTCGACGCCAGCGTTCACTTCTCGAGCGCGTTCCAGCACACGCCGGGCTTCATAGCCGTCTGGAACTGCAATCGCGATAAGCCGAGAGTGGTCCGCTCTGGCGCCTTCCAGCACGCCCCTCGCTGCGGCATCGCCCCGTGTCACCGGAGTGCCCTCGTCTCGCAACACTTCGGCGCGACGGCGGTCGCGCTCGATCACAACATGCGGCACCCCGGCTTGTCGTAGGGCCGCGGCGACCGTTCGTCCCACCCGACCGGCGCCCACAACAATCACGTGGTCGGCCCATTTCCGCTGATGCTCTTCACTGCCAAAGCCAGACAGGCGGCCAGCCTGCGCATCCCCTCCAGCTCCCGCTCTCAATTTCGTCAAGCGCGGTTCTGCAAGGGTTGCCACCGCAAATGCAAACGGATTGAGGGTGATCGAGAGCAAGGCTCCGGCGAGGATCAGATCACGGCCTTCCGTTGGCATCAGCCCCAGCGACACACCGAACTCGGCAAGTATGAAGGAGAACTCGCCAATCTGCGCCACGGCGGCCGAGACGATCACCGCGGTTGAAAGCGGATAGCCGAGCACGAGAACGATTGCTGCGGCCGCAAGAGCCTTACCCACAACGATCACCAAGACCACAGCGATCACTGCCAATGGATCCCGGATGAGGACAGAGGGGTCGAACAGCATGCCGACCGAGACGAAAAACAGCACCGCGAAGGCATCCTGCAGCGGCAGAGACTCGGTGGCTGCCCGATGGCTCAATTCGGATTCACTGAGCACCACACCTGCGAAGAAGGCGCCAAGTGCGAAGGACACCCCGAACAACTCCGCCGATCCACAGGCAATGCCGAGTGCTATCGCCAGGACGGCCAGCGTGAAGAGCTCCCGAGAACCGGCGCGCGCTGCCTGTTTAAGCAGCCAGGGTACGACGCGCCGACCGACCACCAGCACGAGCGCCGTGAACGCGCCCACCTTAGCCAGCGTCAGCCCGATCGCGAACCCGAGATTCGTCGCTCCCGCCTGGCCTACCGCGCCTGAATCATTCGTCCCCACCGGCGCAGCGAAAGCCGGCAGCACCACCAGCGCCAGGACCATGGCGATGTCCTCGACAACCAGCCAACCGACTGCAATGCGTCCGTTGGCAGAGTCGAGCAGGTTCATCTCATCGAGCGCGCGCAGCAGCACAACAGTGCTTGCAACCGAAAGCGCAAGTCCGAACACCAACCCAGCGCTCAGGTCCCATCCCCACGCCTTTGTCAGGACAGTACCCATGGCCGTGGCCCCAGCGATTTGGATGATTTCGCCTGGAACCGCGATCCGACGAACGACAAGGAGATCATTAAGCGAGAAATGCAGCCCAACCCCGAACATCAGAAGGATGACACCAAGTTCGGAGATTTGGCCCGCCAACCCCACATCGCCGATAAACCCGGGCGTGTTCGGACCGATTGCAACCCCGGCCAGCAAATAGCCAATCAGAGGCGGCAGGCGCAGGAACCGTGCAATCAGTCCCAGCCCGAAGGCAAGCACCACCCCGAGGGCCAGCATTGCGATAAGCTCGGTCTGGTGATGCGGCATGGTGTTGTGCGATCAATTGGCCATCACGAAAGAGAGGTAAGCATTTCAACACGAAAGTCGAATTGATTGACGACAGCTCCTGACTTGCAACGGATGCTGCCTCGTCGCGGCCCTTCGCGTGACTAGCGGAGGTGAGAGAGGCGGGCCCACCAGCGCCGGCTGCGGTTCATCGCGCTCTACGATGTGATCTGACGGGCCGTCTGACCTGACTCCCCAGCTTCCTTATACGGTCACGCTTCGATCTGCGTCGTGGCCTCGCGTGCACCGTGGTAAGTACAAATGCACCTGGGTCCCAGTTCCCAATTCGCTGTCGATGCGGACTTGGCCGCCCGACTGTACGACGAATCCATAGACCTGGCTCAATCCGAGACCTGTGCCCTTGCCGTCGCCTTTGCGGGTAAAGAAAGGCTCGAACGCCCTGGCCTTCGTCTCGGCGTCCATGCCGATCCCTGTGTCCTTGACCGTGACGCGGATGAAACCCGGCTGGTCCTCGGGCTCGCTCCCGTCCGCTGCGACGCTGGTCTCGATCGTCAGCGTGCCGCACCCATTCATGGAATCCCGTCCGTTGACTGCGAGATTCAGCACCGCGACGTCGAGCTGGTCGGCATCCAGCTCAGCGATCCCGACGTCCTCGCCCAGCTCGGTCCGAATTGCGATGCCCCTGCCTAACGTCTGGCCGAGAATGGATGCTATCGACGCAATTCGTTCGTTGACGTTCACGATCTTTGGCGCCAGTGCCTGATTGCGCGAGAATGCCAACAGATGTCCGGCGAGCGCCTGCGCATTTTGCGTACGCTGCATGATCTCGTGGATGAGCGCGTCCACATCGGCCGCTGGCGCTCCCTCCCGCAGCTTTGTGCCGATCAGCCGAAGGCCGGCTTGGACGACCGTGATGAGATTTCTAAAGTCATGAGCGATGCCGGCCGCAAGTCTGCCCAGCACCTCCAGCTTTTGTAGTTCGCGCAGACGCTGTTCCTCTGCGCACTCAGCAGGTGCGTCTCCCAAGTTGGTAAAAAGGCCTTCGGTCATGCGTTGGCCGCTGCTACTGGTTTCATCCTGGCCAGCGCGGCGAGCTCCTTATCGTCGAGCGTCTCCCTTTCCAGGAGCTTTCGGGCGATCCGCTCCAATGCATCTCTGCGCTCGCGCAGAAGTCCGACGGCCCTCTCGAAGGTTTCGTCCACGATGCGCTTCACCTCTTCATCGATCGCTGAGGCGGTTTCCTCGGAATAGGCACGCTCCTGCGGACCGTAGTAGGGTTGATCCGTAGCAAGGTAGGAGCGGCGGTCCTTCTCCAGCGCGACGTGGCCGAGCCGGTCCGTCATGCCATAGCGCGTGACAATGGCGCGTGCGATATCGGTAACCTTGGCGAGATCGTCTGCGGCTCCCGTCGAAAGATGCCCGAATATGATCCGTTCCGCAGCGCGTCCGCCGAGCAACACCGCCATCTTGTTTTCCAGTTCTTCCCGGGTCATCAGAAAGCGATCCTCCGTCGGCCGCTGGATCGTGTAGCCGAGCGCGCCGACGCCGCGCG
>Ga0180222_1000260_pt1 | contig 86689 bp, 77 predicted proteins | sample eDN5th37CKraftOP_FD_151336 | JGI IMG/M metagenome (GOLD analysis project Ga0180222, IMG submission 151336) | Enriched Organic Plus compost microbial communities from Emeryville, California, USA - eDNA 5th pass 37_C Kraft OP (version 2) (version 2) ... | reverse complement strand
GCCTCGTCGGTGCGTTGCTGCTCGAGCAAAATGATGAGTGGGCGGTCCAGCGATCCAGATACCTGTCTCTTGAGACAATCGCCGCAATGAGCGATGATCCGCTCATCAGCCTGCCCGCTGCGGCAAGCTGATCCGGCACAGTCCGGAAGGCACGGCGATCGCATAAGCTACACCACCTCTCGGGACATCATCCAAATATGCGCCTATCCGGAGAAGCTCTGGCTGGTTGCCGGTGAACCACGAAGGGAGGGGTAATGAATATTGTCAGTGCGCTGTTCGCGTTTCTGCTTGCGACCGGTGCAAATGCCCCTTCCCCCCAGATGATCTGACGCTCTTCAGGGGAACGATCAAAAGTGCAACGTTAATAGATATTGATTCCGGCGACGAAGGTCAGGATCTTATTCTACCACCAGTGGTTATTGATCTGTATCTCGCAAAAATTCGAAATATATCTGGAATCAGGATAAATGATCACGCTGTGATAAGAGTGCTGATGCACGGCATGACTCGTAACAATGTGAAAATTTATATTCTGGCGAGAAAACAACCCGATGGAGCATTGAAAATTATCACATGGGATTTCGAACAGAATGGAATATGTATTTATAGTGATCTTGTAGAGGAGAAAAACTTCCAGATTATTTTTCAGGATGCGTTAAAAAATCATCGAAGCATACTGCGTAAGAGCTACCTTGAGTAAAATGCTGTCTGAGTTTTCGTGGGTGGGGCAAGTATGTTTGGGCATGTGTCTCATCGATTAGCGGACACCGTTATAATGTGATCAGGGCAACCAATTTAGTTGAAGAAAAGAATTTTGGAACACGCCGTCATGATCGTGGAGATATGATCTAAGGTTGTGACTGCGGGCCGTCAAAGAAAAGCTTCAAGTAACTTACGACGTTCGTCATCGCGGATCAGGGTTGTTGGCGCGAACGATGAAACCAGCACCGCTACAGAAACTCCAGCATCGCCTTGAGCGTCGCCTCCGGCGCTTCCTCGGGCAGGAAATGGTCGCTGTCGATCGCGCGGAAGGTGGCGTTGGCCGCCTGCCCGGCCCAGGCGGCGGGGACGTCGAAGAGCTGGGCGGTGGAGAGCGAGCGTGAGCCCCACAGGATCAGCAGCGGCGCCTCGATCGGGCGGTCGGCGTCGGCATCGTCATGCGCCATGTCGACGCTCGCGCCGGCGCGATAATCCTCGCACATGGTGTGCAGGCTCTCGGCATTGCCGTTGGTCTCCAGATAGTCGGCGAGCGCATCGGGATCGTCGCCCATCAGCTTCGCACCGCCGGCGATGAGCATCCTGGGATCGAGCATCGTCTCGGGGAGCGGCTCGGGCCGCGGCAGCAGCACCCAGATCCACAGGTTGCTCGCGACCTTGTAGTCCATGTTGCGGTAGATGTGGGTGGTGGGCACGATGTCGAGCAGAATGCCGCGCTCCACCCGGTCGCGATGATCCTTCATCAGCCGCCGCGCGACGCGGGCGCCGCGGTCATGGCCGGCGACGCGGAAGGTCGGGTGGCCGAGCGATGTCATCAGCGCGGCCATGTCGGCTGCGCTGCGCCGCTTCGAATAGTCGCCGCGCGCCGGCTTGTCGCTGCGCCCATAGCCGCGCAGGTCCGGCAGGACGAGGGTGAAGCGCTCGGCCAGCTTTGGCGCCTGGTGGCGCCACATGATGTGCGACTGCGGCGCACCGTGGAGCAGCAGCAGCGGCGGCCCCGATCCGCCGGTCACATAATGGATGCCGGTGCCGTCGTCGGCGGTGAAGCGGCCGGCGGCGAAGCCGGGGAAGAAATCGACTGCGGCCATCGCATCCTCGTCCGTGGACCGCCTCTCGAGGGGCGGACGCGTGAGCAAAGCACGGCGGTCCGAAGCCCGGCAAGAGGGTGTTGTCTGTGAGAGCGGGCTCTCGTCGGGATTGCGCCGGATGGCCTTGCGGCGTTAGGGGCTCCGGGTACGACTCCGCTGCACCCGCAGCCCGCCTTTCGGGGATATGAATGACCGTCATCATCAAGGAAGCCGACCTGATCGAGAGCGTCGCCGACGCGCTGCAGTTCATCTCCTACTATCATCCCATGGACTATATCCGCGCGCTGGGCGCCGCCTATGAGGCCGAGCAGGGCCCGGCGGCCAAGGACGCGATCGCGCAGATCCTGACCAACAGCCGGATGTGCGCCGAGGGGCATCGCCCGATCTGCCAGGATACCGGCATCGTCACCGTCTTCATCAAATGGGGCCAGCAGTGCCTGCTGGAGAGCGACAGGAGCCTCCAGGAGGTGGTCGACGAGGGTGTGCGCCGCGCCTATCTCCACCCGGAGAATCGCCTGCGCGCCTCGATCCTCAAGGATCCCGCGTTCAGCCGCGTCAACACCAAGGACAACACCCCCTGCGTGCTCAACGTCGAGATGGTGCCCGGCCATCATGTCGACGTGCAGGTGGCGGCCAAGGGCGGCGGATCCGAGAACAAATCCAAGTTCGCCATGCTGAACCCGAGCGAATCGATCGTCGACTGGGTGCTCGAGATGGTCCCGAAGATGGGCGCCGGCTGGTGCCCGCCCGGCATGCTCGGCATCGGCATCGGCGGCACCGCCGAGAAGGCGATGACGCTCGCCAAGGAATCGCTGATGGGCGATATCGACATGGCGCAGCTCAAGGCGCGCGGCCCGCAGACCGACATCGAGAAGCTGCGCGTCGAGATCTTCGACAAGGTCAATGCGCTCGGCATCGGCGCGCAGGGGCTGGGCGGCCTCGCCACCATCCTCGACGTCAAGATCCTCGATTATCCGACCCATGCGGCGTCCAAGCCGATCGCGATGATCCCCAATTGCGCGGCGACCCGCCATGCGCATTTCCACCTCGACGGATCAGGGCCGGCCTATCTGGAGCCGCCGAGCCTCGACGAATGGCCGAAGGTGGAGTGGGCGCCCTCCAAGGAATCGATCCGCGTCGATCTCGACACGCTGACGCCGGAGATCGTCGCCTCGTGGAAGCCCGGCGACCGGCTGCTCTTGAACGGCAAGATGCTCACCGGGCGCGACGCCGCGCACAAGCGCATCCAGGACATGCTGGCCAAGGGCGAGGCGCTGCCGGTCGATTTCAAGGGCCGGGTGATCTATTATGTCGGGCCGGTCGATCCGGTGCGCGACGAGGTGGTCGGTCCGGCGGGCCCCACCACCGCGACGCGGATGGACAAGTTCACCGAGATGATGCTCAGCCAGACCGGCCTGATCGCGATGGTCGGCAAGGCCGAGCGCGGCCCCGTGGCGATCGAGGCGATCAAGAAGCACAAGGCCGCCTATCTGATGGCGGTCGGCGGCGCGGCCTATCTCGTCGCGCGCGCGATCAAGGGGGCGAAGGTCGTCGGCTTCGAGGACCTCGGCATGGAGGCGATCTACGAGTTCGAGGTGAAGGACATGCCGGTGACGGTGGCGGTCGATGCCTCCGGCGAGAGCGTGCACCATACGGGGCCGCTGGTCTGGCGGGAGAAGATCGCGAAGGAGCGGCTGCTGGAACAGGCTTGATGCGTCGCTGGCTCAAGCGGCTCGGGCGGGCGCTGCTCGCGCTGCTCGTCGTCCTGCTGCTGCTGCCGATCGTCGTTCCGCCCTTTCTCGACCGGGTCTATTATACCGGCCCGCGGTCCGCGCATTTCGACGGACAGCGCTTCTTCAATCCTGACGAGCCGGCGGGCGGCGCGCCGACTTATTTCAATCCGGCGCGGATCCTGCGCTTCCTCACCGGCGGCGAGCGGACGCCCTGGCCGCGGCACGTGCCCGTCCAGCCGGCCCATCCGCCGCGCAAGGTGGCCGGCGATGCGATGCGCGTCACGTGGATCGGCCACGCGACGGTGCTGATCCAGACGCAGGGCCTCAACATCCTCACCGATCCCATCTGGTCGGAGCGGGCCTCGCCCTTCCCCTGGTTCGGCCCGCGGCGCGTGCGCGCGCCGGGCGTGCGCTTCGAGGATCTGCCGAAGATCGATCTCGTCCTCGTCAGTCACAATCATTACGATCATATGGACCTGCCGACGCTGGCGCGGCTGTGGGCGCGGGACCGGCCGCTGATCGTCACCAGCCTCGGCAACGACACCATCCTCGCCCAGCACGGCATCACCGCGATCGCACGCGACTGGGGGCAGAGCGTCGCAGTCAAGCCGGGCGTCTCGGTAATCGTCGAGCGGGTGCATCATTGGGGCTCGCGCTGGGGCCGCGATCGCGCGCGGGCGCTGTGGTCGGGATTCACCGTCACGCTGCCGCGCGGCGGCAACATCTTCTTCGCCGGGGACACCGGGCGAGGCGACATGCGCTGGCCGCTGGAGGCGAAGGCGCATGGGCCGATCCGCTTCGCCATGATCCCGGTGGGGCCGAACCGGCCGCGCGCGATGATGCACCCGAATCATCTCGACAGCGCGGACGCCGTCGAGCTGTTCAGGCTGCTCGGCGCGAAAAGCGCGCTCGCCGTCCACTGGGGCACCTTCCAGCTCGGTGCCGACGGGATCGACGAGGCGGTGGACGGGATGCGCAAGGCCGAGGCGGCGCAGGACGTCGATCCGCAGCGTTTCCGGACGACGGGCGCGGGGCAGGCGTGGCTGGTCCCGAAGGTGCGGTAGGAGGCTGGGCCGAGAGTGGCGGCGACCCGGCAGAAGCAGCTTGCCTCGCGAAACTGCCGTCGATCCGGGATGTCGAAACGGGAGAGGGCTCTCAGGCCTTCTCCAGCGTGCACTGCAGCGGATGCTGGTTCTGGCGGGCGAAATCGATCACCTGGCCGACCTTGGTCTCGGCGACCTCATAGGTGAACACGCCGCACACGCCGACGCCCTTCTGGTGGACGTGGAGCATGACGCGGGTCGCTTCCTCGATGCTCATCCGGAAGAAGCGCTGCAGCACGAGCACGACGAATTCCATCGGCGTGTAATCGTCGTTCAGCATCAGCACGCGATAGGGCTGCGGCTGCTTCGTCCGCGTCCGGGTGCGGGTCGCGACGCCAACGCCGGTGCCTTCCGCATCACCGTCCTTGCGCGTGGCCATCGCCTGAGGGGCAAGCGCGTGGTGCATCTTTTTCATGAATCTCCGTGGCCCAAAGATATGGTGCGACGGGCCGTGGGGCAAGAGCGCGGCTTGCCGTTTCGTCATGCAAAAACGGCCGCCCCAGCGGAGCGGCCGTTCCGGCTATGCAGTCCGCGCCAGCGCGCGGACGGATGAGTCGCTCAGAGCGCGGAGGCCTTCAGCTTCTCCACCGCCACGGCGTAGCGGCTCGAGATCGGCTGGAAGATGTCGCCGGCGAGCTTCACAATCTGCTCGCTGACCTTCGAGGCCTCGGCGATCGCCGAATCGAAGGCGGTCTTCGCATAGTCGCTCTGCAGCTGGTAAAGCTCGGAGGGGGACTTCGCTCCAGCCAGGCTCTTGAACGTGGCGGTGGCGGTCTCGAAGCTCTTCTTGCCATAGTCGACGGCTTCCTGGCCGAGCGCTTCGGCGCCCTTGGCGGCGACGCGCGACGAGGTGACGAACGCCTCGACATTGCCCTTGGTCAGATCGGCGAGATCCTCGACGAGCTTCGAGCTCTTTTCCACCGCGGCCTTGGCGCGCTCGTTCAGATCGCCAAAAATCGCCTGCACTTTTTCAGTCGCCATGAATGTTGTTCCTTTCTGCGCCGGCCCGGCTGCTGTCTTTGCGCCTGCCTGGGTCGTGGGAGATACGGCCTCAGTTGCTTCACTCGCCGAGGCGGCTGGCGCCGCCTTCGTCTTGGGCGTCCCGACGCCGGCTTCGAGAGCCTGCGGCGCGATCGCCGGGGGTGCGGCGAGGGAGCCGGCCGCGGGTTCCACGGCAGCGGCCGGAGCCTCAGCCGCAGCGCTTTCGGCCGCCGGGGCCGAAGCCGCGGCAACCGCACTCGCGGGAGATTCGCTCCCGGCGGAGGTCGGCCCCTTGCGGGGACGCTTCGCCGCGGGCGAATCCGGCTTCTTGTCCGCAGGGATATCGGACATGCGCTGCTCCCGAGATTCGATGCTGCGTTGCACAAATAAGCAGCTGCCCGGAAAATGCAAGCACTTTTTGTGCGGTGCAACAAAGGCGTCACACGGCTCCCGCGCCGGGGCGGGGCTCCGGCGTCAGCGCATCCTTACATAGCGGCCGGGCGCATCCTCGATCGCCGGAAAGGCTCCGTTGCCGGGAATGCGCGCGCCTTCGGCGGCGACCCGGGCGCTTGCCTGCCCCTCGATCCAGCGGATCCAGTCGGGCCACCAGCTCCCTGCCACCTCTTTCGCGTCCGCAATAAACTCGTCCAGCGAGCGATGGTTTCCCTCGCTCGTCCAATATTGATATTTCCGCGCGGCCGGCGGGTTCACCACGCCGGCGATGTGCCCCGATCCCGCCAGCACGAAGCGCCTGGGCCCCGCCAGATGGTGCATCAGCTCCCACACGCTTTCCGCGGGGGCGATATGGTCCTCGCGTCCGGCCTGGATGTAGCTGGGCGTTGCGATGCGGCGCAGATCGATCGGCGTGCCGGCGATCGAAAGCGCGCCGGGGCGCACCAGCTTGTTGTCGCGATAGAGATCCGTGAGATAGGCCTGATGCCATCTGGCCGGCAGATTGGTGTAATCGCTATTCCAATGGAGCAGGTCGAAAGGCGGATAATCCTGCCCCAGCAGATAGTTGTTGACCACATAGTTCCAGATCAAGTCACGGCCGCGCAACAGGTTGAACGTCGCCGCCATGTAGCGCCCGTCGAGATAGCCGGCCTCGCCGGAGAGCATCGAGACCAGCTTCATCTGCTCATCGTCGACGAACAGGTTGAGATCGCCTGCCCGCGAGAAATCGACCTGTGCGGTGAAGAAGGTGGCGCTCTTGACCTTGTCCGCCTCGCCTCGGGCCGCGAGCAGCGCGAGCGTCATCGCCAGGGTCGTGCCGGCGACGCAATAGCCGATGGCGTGCACCCCATCGACGCCGAGCAGATCGCGCACCGCGTCGATCGCGTCGATCTGGCCGCGCAGCACATAATCGTCGGCGGTGATCTCGGCCAGGCTGGCGTCGGCCGATTTCCAGGAGACGACGAAGACGGTGAGACCCTGCTCCACCGCCCAGCGGATGAAGCTCTTCTCCGGCGAAAGATCGAGGATATAGTAGCGGTTGATCCAGGGCGGGAAGATGACGAGCGGGGTTTCGAACACCGTCTCGGTGGCCGGCGCATATTGGATGAGCTGGTAGAGCGGCGTCTCGCGAATCACCTTGCCCGGGGTGGCGGCGATGTTGCGGCCCAGCTCGAACGCTTTGGGATCGGCCTGGGTCAGCTGACCCTTGGCAAGATCGGCGAGCATGTGCTCCAGGCCCTTCAGCAGATTCTCGCCGCGGGTCTCGATCGTCTTCTCGAGCACCTGAGGGTTGGTGAAGGGGAAGTTCGCAGGGCTCATCGCGTCGGCGAAGAGCTGCGTGACGAAGCGGATCTGCCGGCGCTGGCGGGGATCGAGGCCGGTAATCGCCTCCACGCTGCCCATCAGATGATCGGACAGCATCACATAGCTCTGCCGGATGAGATCGAAGACGGGATTGTCGCGCCATTGCGGGGCGGCGAAGCGGCGGTCCCGGTCCGCGGGGCCGGGCGGCGTCTCCTCCGCCGAAGGGGCGAGGAAGCGCTGCCACAGACGGATGCCGTCGCTCCAGAAGGCGTTCTGCACCTCGGCCGCGCGGACGGGATCGACGAAGAAGGAGGGTCGCGCGCCTGCATCCTCGCCCTCGCTGCGGCTCACCGCCTCGAGCATCATCTGCTGGGCGCGGCCGATGATCCATGTCCAGTGCTGCAGCTCCTCGAGCGAGGGCATGCCGGGCATCGTCTCGTCGCTCGCGTCCGCCAAGAAGCTTCTCCCGCCGACAATCATGTCCGGAGCCGGTCGGCGCGGCATTTCCAAACCGGTCCTTTCCACCGTATAAGACGGCCGCGACGCACAGGCGATCCCCGCCGCGTCGAAGAGGAACCCATGAACGACGATTTCTACCGCATCCGCAGGCTGCCACCCTATGTCATCGCCGAAGTGAACGCGATGCGGGCGGCGGCGCGCGCGGCGGGGCAGGACATCATCGATCTCGGCATGGGCAATCCCGATCTGCCGCCACCGGCGCATGTGATCGACAAATTGTGCGAGGTGGCGCGCAAGCCGGATGCGCACGGCTATTCCGCCTCGAAGGGCATCCCGGGGCTGCGCCGTGCCCAGGCCGGCTATTATCAGCGCCGCTTCGGCGTCGATCTCGATCCCGAAAGCGAGGTGGTGGTGACGCTCGGCTCCAAGGAGGGGCTGGCCAATCTCGCCCAGGCGATCACCGCGCCGGGCGATGTCGTGCTGGCGCCCAATCCGAGCTATCCGATCCACACCTTCGGCTTCATCATCGCCGGCGCCACGATCCGCTCGGTGCCGACCACGCCGGACGAGCGCTATTGGGACGCGCTCGACCGGGCGGTGAAGTTCACCGTGCCCAAGCCCTCGGTGCTGGTGGTCGGCTATCCGTCCAACCCCACCGCGGAGGTCGTCGATCTCGCCTTCTACGAACGGCTGGTCGCCTGGGCGAAGGAGCACCAGATCTGGGTGCTTTCCGACCTTGCCTATTCCGAGCTCTATTATGACGGCGTGCCCACCCCTTCGATCCTGCAGGTGCCGGGCGCCAAGGATGTCGCGGTGGAATTCACCAGCATGTCCAAGACCTACAGCATGGCCGGCTGGCGGATGGGCTTCGCGGTGGGCAACAGGCAGCTCATCGCGGCGCTGACCCGGGTGAAGAGCTATCTCGACTATGGCGCCTTCACGCCGATCCAGGCGGCCGCGGTGGCGGCGATCAATGGGCCGCAGGATATCGTCGCCCAGAATCGCGAGCTCTACAAAAGGCGCCGCGACGTGCTGGTCGAAAGCTTCGGCCGCGCAGGATGGGAGATACCGCCGTCGCGCGCCTCGATGTTCTGCTGGGCGCCGCTGCCACCGGCGCTGGCGCATCTCGGCAGCCTCGAATTTTCCAAGCAGCTCTTGACCCATGCGCAGGTCGCGGTGGCGCCCGGCGTCGGCTATGGCGAGGACGGCGAAGGCTATGTGCGCATCGCGATGGTCGAGAACGAGCATCGCATCCGCCAGGCCGCGCGCAACGTGCGGCGCTATCTCCAGAGCATGGGCGTGAACAGCGCCGCGAAGAAGACCGGCTGAGCCCCGCCGGCGGGAGCGGCCGTCCCCGGCGGGCGGCCGCTCAGGCGGCCATCGCCGCCCGCTCGATCAGCGGATAGAGTTCGCGATTCTCGCGGACGATGTGCACCGAAAGGGCGTCGAGCAACTCCTCCGTCTCGGTGCGGAAGGCATCCCATCCGGGCGCGATCGCGCCCGGCGTCCATTTCGCCATCCACCTCCCCACCTCGTCCTCAAGCGCCCCCATCTCGCGCGTGAAGCGCGCCGCGAGCGCCGCGACCGCCGGATCGCCGTGCCTGGCGAGGCGGGGGTAAAGCAGCCGATCCTCGTTGTTCCGATGTACGACGAGCAGTGCGTGGAAGCGATCGCGGCAGAGCAGGAGCTCCTCCAGCTGCTGCGGCCGGGCGGGATAGAGATGGACGCGGAGCTTTCGGGAAAGACGGACGAGTTCGGCATGTTCGGTGCGAAGCTGGCGCATCGGCATGGTGGCGCGCGTTCCCCCTGGTATTGCGTGAACCCCCACCGCGCGTCCTTTTGGCCGCGCCGGGTAAAGGAAAAATTACCGGCCTGGCGGAAGGGCCGCTGCGCGCAGCCCTTCCTTCAGCCCAGGATCAGCGGTCCTGATCGCGGTTGCGTTGGGCGTCCTGACGCTGTTGCTGGCCACCCTGCGTCCCGCGCTGCTGGCCCTGCTGACGGTCCTGCCGCTGCTGGCGCTGCTGCTGCTGGTCCTGATTCTGGTTGCGGTTGTCCATACCGCCTTGCCGGTTTGCCATGGCTCTTCTCCTTCATGCCCGGATCGGGCACCCGACCAACCGTCGCCGCTGCCGCCCGTTCCGGCGATCGTCCGCCAACGTGGTGAAAACAGGATATTATGCGCGCGTAATGGTTCCTCTTGCGTGCCCGCCGCGCCGGTGGCTTACTCTCCGGCCGCCGTTCCGCAACCGGGAGGGATGACCGATGCCGCTTCGCCTGCCGCTTCTCGCCCTCATGTCCGCCCTGCTCGTTCCGAACCCGGCTTCCGCCGGCCCGATGGAGCCGGCGATCGCGCGCCAGCTGGCGGCGCCGGGGCGCCCGGCCGACATGGTGGCGCTCGACGCCGGCCGACAGCCGGCGAAGGTGCTCGACTTCCTCGGGCTGAAGCCGGGGGACCGCGTTCTCGATTTCGCAGCAGGCGGCGGCTATTATACCGAGATCATGGCCCGCATCGTCGGCCCCAAGGGCATGGTGATCGGCTTCGAGCACCCCTCCTTCATCGACGATGAGAAAGCGAAGAAGGGATGGGAAGGGCTGCTCGCGCGGCAGAAGAACGCGCGGCTGATGTCGGTTCCCATCAGCCAGTTCGCAGCGGCGCCGAACAGCTTCGATTTCGTGCTGCTCCACCTCGTCTACCACGATCTCTACTGGGAGAGCGCCAAGTACAAATATCCGCGGATCGATCCGGCGCGGACCTTGGCGATGCTCTTCTCGGTGGTGAAGCCCGGCGGCATCGTCGGCGTGATCGACCATGTCGGGCCCGCCGGCGACACGCGTGCGCTGGTGGAGAAATTCCACCGCATCGACCCCGAAACGATCAAGGCGGATTTCGCCAAGGCCGGCTTCGTGCTCGATGGCGAATCCGATCTGCTGCGCAATGCCGGGGACGCGCACGACAAGTCAGTGTTCGATCCGGCGATCCGCGGCAAGACCGACCGGGTGATCTTCCGCTTCCGCAAGCCGGGCTGAGCGCACGCCGGGATTCCATGTCCGAGATCGCCGTTTCCGACATCGCCCACACCATCCAGCTTGCGCTCGCGCCGGTGTTCCTGCTCACCGGCATCGCCGGGCTGCTCAACATGCTCGCCGGCCGGCTGGCGCGGATCGTCGACCGGGCGCGCAGGATCGAGGCCGATTTCACGCCGCCCGAGGATCCGCGTCATCGCGAGCAGGTGGCGGAGCTGCGCGTGCTCGACCGGCGCATCGCGCTGATCAACACGGCGATCCTGCTGTGCACCGCGAGCGCGGTCGCGGTGTGCGTGGTGGTCGCGGCGCTGTTCGTCGCCAGCCTCGCCGGCCTCGGCTTCGCCCGGACCATGGCGGGGCTGTTCGTCTTCGCGATGGCGCTGCTGATCGCCGGCCTCTGCCTGTTCCTCGGCGAGATCCGCATCGCCGTGCGATCGATCCGCATCCGCGACGAGCTGCTCGAACGCGGCGAAGGCCTGCGCTGAGCATTCCAAGAAAAAGGGGCGGCCCGCAGCCGCCCCCCGATTGAGCGGCCGCGCGCCTATTCGGCCGGTTCCAGCACCACCGTATCCTCCTTCGCCGGCGCGACGAAGCGGCCTGGGCGCGCGCCGGTCGCCGCGCCATTCTCGAAGGTCGGGACGCCGTTGACCAGGGTCAGCCGCGTCGGCGCCGCCCTGCGCGTCCAGCGCCAGGTCGTGCGGCCGTCCGCCTCGGGCACGTCGTAGACCCGCTCCCACTCGGCGACCTCGATCTCGTCGAGGTTGAAGACGGCGATGTCGGCGCGCTTGCCGACCTTGATCTCGCCGCGATCCGCCAGGCCGAAATGGCGGGCGAAACGGCCGGTGATGGCGTGCACCGCCTCCTCGAGCGTCAGCAGCCCTTTCTTGTGGAATTCGGTGAACAGCATCATATTCTGTCCGACGCCGCAGAACATCTGGCCGTGCGCGCCGGTGTCGTTGACGTTGCCGACGGCGAAATCATCCTTGTAGAGCTTGACGACCATGGCATCGTCCTGCGTCCAGCCTTCCAGATGGATGGCGGATTCAAGGCCGTTATCGAGGAACCAATCGGCCATGGCGTCGGAATAATGGACGCCGCGCTGGCGGGCGACCTCGCCCACGGTGACCTTGATCGGCCCCACGCCATTGTCCGAGGCGAGGAACATCAGCTTGTCCGGGTTGGCGACGTTGGACTGGCGGTAGACATCCTCGTCGAGCGACTTGCGCGCGCGGGCGCGCCATTCGGGATCGGCAAGCAGCTTGCGCTTGGCCTCGTCGCCTTCCGCCTCGACCACCTCGTTCCAGGCCATCGAGCCCGACTGCGCCCAGACCAGCGAATGCTGGACGCTCAGCGTGAGGGTCGGCGAGACATGGGCGAAAGCCGTCCAGAAATCGCGGCCCTCGGCCTTCATGCGCTCATGAAACTCCTCGAGCGGCTGCTGGACGCCCATCGCTTTCTGGAATTCGAGCGTCGGCAGCCCGCCCCACTGCACGCGCACCTTCTTGCCCTTGGTGAGCCGCGCGATCCGCTCCATCTGGTCGAGCGCGGTGAGACGCAGGAAGATGTCGAGCGCGATCTCCATTTGCGCGTTGGGATAGCGATCGAGCACGTCGATCAGCGCCGCGAACTCCGCATCGTCGGCGAGCAGCGTCGGCACCGGCCGGTTCTGGCGATCGAGATCGAGCAGGTTGGTCGAAAGGCCGAGCGCGCCGGCCTTCATCCCGTCCTCGAGCAGCTCGGCCATGCGGGCGATCTCGTCCGCGGTGGCGGCGCGCTCCCACGCCTCCATCCCCATCACGGCGAAGCGCAGCGCGAGGTGGCCGACATAGGCGGCGTAGTTGACCGGAACCTTCACCTTGGCTTCCAGCGAGGCCCGGTATTCGGACCATGTGTTCCAGTCCCACGCGACATTGTCGAGGAAGGGCTGGATGGGAATATCCTCGAAGAAGGAGAAGATCTTGATCATCTCCATCCGCACCTCCGGATCGTTCGAGAGCGGCGCGCAGGTGAAGCCGCAATCGCCCATCACGATGGTGCTGACGCCATGGCCCGGCAGCGGATCCAGATCCTGCTGCCACCACATGATGCCGTCATAATGGGTATGGGGCTCGATGAAGCCCGGCGTCACCACGCAGCCCGACGCGTCGACCACGCGTTCCCCCGGCCGCGCCTCCAGCCCCTCGCCGATCTCGGCGATCAGGCCGTCGGCGACGCGCACGTCGGCCATCGTCGCGGGCGCGCCGGTGCCGTCGACGAGCTTGCCGCCCTTGATCAAGAACTTGCCTGTTTCCGCCGCCATCTCCAGTCTCCTCGTCCGTGCGGAGTTGTTCTGTCGACGTGCAGGCTATGCCTCCGGCACCGAATCGTAAAGCGGAGACTTGGTGTCGCAGATTGGGCGTGGCCCGATCGCCCGAGGCGGCCCTCCGCACGCGAATGGCGGTGAAATCGGGTCACGCGATCTGATCGGGACATGATCGCGCGGGCAGAATTGACGCCCCCTTCGCGACCGTGAATCCTCCGCGGCCAAAGCGCGCAGGACCCCTTTTCGAAACGGGAGACCAGGACGCCGAGCAGCCGGACGGACCGACGCTTCATTTGCGCACCCGCTCGCAAAAGGCGGGGCGAAAAAAACAAGAATGACCATTCTTAGGAGGGGAAAGCCATGACCTTGAACAGGAGGATGCTGCGCCGTGCGTTCGGGGCCGGCGTGGCAGGGTGCGTCGCGGCCACCGCGTCGGCAGCCTATGCGCAGCCGCGCGGCGCCGGCATGCAGACGGAGGGGCTGGAGGACATCGTCGTCACCGCCCGCAAGCGCGAGGAGGCCTCGCAGCGCGTGCCGCTTTCGATCACCGCCATCTCGGGCGCCGCGCTGGAGCAGCGCAACTTCAAGTCGATCGACAATCTCGCCTCGGTGGCGCCGAACCTCACCATCACCCAGTCGGCCTCGTCGATCGCGGGCGTGAACATCGCCATCCGCGGCATCATCGACGCCAATCCCACCGTCTATACGAACGATCCGCCCATCGGTCTCTATCTCGACGGCGTCTATCTCGGCCGCACCGCCGGCGGCATCTTCGACATCGTCGACGTTCAGCGCATCGAAGTGCTGCGCGGGCCCCAGGGCGCGCTGTTCGGGCGCAACACGACGGGCGGCGCCGTCTCGATCACGTCGAGCGCGCCGGCCGACGGCTTCGGTATCCAGCAGAAGCTGAGCTATGGCTCCTTCGACGAATGGTCCTCGCGCACACGGGTCGATTTCGGCGAGCTCGCCGATACGGGCATCACCTTCCGCGTGACCTACCAGCATCGCCAGCGCAACGGCTATACCAACAACATCCTGCAGCCGGACGATCGCGATCCGGGCGCGCTCAAGACGGACACCGTCTTCGCCTCGCTCCACGGCGAATGGGATTCGGTGAAGTGGGACGTGCGCGGCGATTATCAGGCGCGCCGCGGCGTGCCGGCGGCGATGCAGCTCACCGGCGCATCGGATCTGGTGAAGCAATATTACGCGCTGTCGCCGCTGCTCGGCGGGCGCAGCTTCCAGATTTCCGAAACGCGCCAGAAGGACCAGGCCTATGATTTCCGCGGCTTCAGCCACAGCCGCGTGTGGGGCCTGTCCAACACCTTGCAATTCGATGCCTCGGACGCGATCTCGCTGAAGTCGATCACCGCCTATCGCGGCCTCAACAACCATGAGTTCTCGGATCTGTCGGGCCAGACCGGGATGCGCGGCCTGGTGCTCAATCCGGTCGATTTCTCGGTGTCGGTCCAGCCGGTCTCGCCGTTCCAGTCGAGCAACCGCTCGCGCCAGCGGCAATTCTCGCAGGAGCTGCAGCTTCTCGGCACGAGCGAAAGGCTGAACTACACCGCCGGTCTCTATTATTTCCGGGAGCATGTGCGGCAGGTGAACCCGCAATATTACACCTTCGTCTTCTCCCCGGGCGAAGGGCTGCCGCCACTGGGCTTCAACCTGCAGCGCAGCCCGACCTATACGGGCACGTCCAAATCCTACGCCGTGTACGGGCAGGCGAGCTACACGCCGCCGGTCCTGGACGACAGGCTGGAGCTGACCGCCGGCGGGCGCTACACCAAGGACAAGCGCATGATCGACCAGCACGACACGCAGTTCGGCGTGCCCGCCACGAGCCCGCCCTTCGCGCGCAGGCTGGCCAAGAGCTGGCAGAACTTCTCCTACAATGTGTCGCTCGCCTACAAGCTGACGCAGAGCGCGAACCTCTATGCGCGTTATGCCACCGGCTACAAGTCGGGCGGCTTCAGCAGCCAGGACATCAATGACGACGGCTATGGCCCGGAGAAGGTGAAGAGCTACGAGATCGGCCTCAAGTCCGAATGGTTCGGCCGGCGGCTGCGCTTCAACATCGACGGCTTCTACACCGACTACAAGGACCGCCAGCTCACCGTGTTCGTCGCATCGCCGAGCGGCGGCGCCGGCACGACGACCCAGAATGCCGGCCGCTCCACCTACAAGGGCATCGAGGCGGAGATCACCGCATTGCCGGTGCGCGGCCTGCTGCTCGAAGGGACGATCGGCTATGTCGATCCCAAGTTCAAAACCTATCTGTTCAACCCCAATCCGGGTGATCCCGCATCGCAGCCGATCAATGTCGCCGACCAGGCGCGCTTCGGCTACGCGAGCAAGCTGACCACCCATGTCGCCGCGCAATATACGTTCCCGGAGACGGGCCTCGGCACGCCTTCCGTGCGGGTGGATTATGATCATACCGGCAAGCGCTATTTCCAGGCGCTCGATCTCGTCTCGCCGCTCCAGGCGAAGACGATCGATCCGGGCTTCGACGATCTGCGCGCCCAGGTCTCGCTCACCGGCATCCCGCTCGGCGGCCGCATCAAGGCCGACCTGTCGGTCTACGGCGCCAACCTGCTCAACGACACCGATCATGTGGTTGCCGGCATCGATTTCGGCCAGCTCGGCTTTTCGGAGGTGCAGTTTCAGATGCCGCGCAGCTTCGGCGCGAGCCTGACGATCACCTACTGATCGGCCGAACGGGCGCCCCGTCGCGGCCGTCACGGCCGCGACGGGAAGCATCCGGATCAGGCGGCGGGCGTCGCGCCGGCCTCCGGCCGGTCCGTCCACTGCAGCAGATGGCCGATATCGCGCCGTTGCCCCCGCTGCAGCCCTGCCCTCGCAAGGCTGTGTGCCGTGATCTCGATGCCGGCACGGAGCGGTTCGAAGGCTTCCCAGACCCGATCATATTCGGTGTGCGCGATCTTCCAGCCGCCCTCCCGGCGAACGTAGCGATCGCGATAGATCAGGCATCCCATCGTGATCCGGCGACGATCCAGCGCGATGTGGAAATCCTCGCAATACCAGCTTCCCTCCGCATCGTCGGGGCCGGTGAAGCGGATGTCCGGCAGATGCGCCTGATGCATGGTGATCATCTCCGAATGATGTGCGTTCAGCAGGAAATCGAGCATCTCGTCGATCCCGTGGCATCTCGCCCGATAGGCGCCGCCGCGATAGTCGACGGTCACGTCCGGGGTGAACAGGGTGCGTAGCAGGGCGACGTCGCACAGGTCGGTCGCGCGGCAATAGCGGCTCTTGAGCTGCTTGATCTCCTCCAGGTCGGACAGTTGTTGCGGTGTGAAGCCCATTTTCCCTCTCCCGATACGGCCGCGGAGGCAGGCGCTCCGCCGGTCCCGCGCCAGCATTAGCCCGGCGGCGCGGCGGCGACACAGGGCCTCGCGCGTTCAGCCGGACGAAAGCGATGCGGACGTATCGCCGCAATCATGGCTTTGCGGCACGGCAGGACCGCCGATCATCGGCTTCGCGCCACGCTGGTGCAGATGGGCTGCCTGGCGTTGGCTGCATTCTGGGCGGCGCTCGGCACCGTTGCGGTCCATGAGCTGCGCGCGGCGCATCCCGGCGCCGTCATGGCCGCGCATCTCCATTCCCATCATCTCCCCGGCACGATCGGCCAGGACAGCCGCCGCGCCTGAGCGGCCGCGGCTGCGGTGCCCCCGGAGGGGCACCGTCCGCGTTCAGCGGGCGATACCGCCTGCGGCGAGCACCGCCAGCGTCACCAGTTCGGATGCGGTGGAGGCCATGGTGGCGATCTGCACCGAATGCTGCATGCCGACCACCATCGGTCCGATCACCGAATCGCCGCCGAGCTCGCGCAGCAGCTTGGCGGAGAGGTTGGCCGATTGCAGGCCGGGCATCACCAGCACGTTGGCCGGGCCGGACAGGCGGCTGAACGGATAATATTTCTTCATCGCCGGATTGAGCGCGACGTCCGGCGCCATCTCGCCTTCATATTCGAAGCTCGGCTGGCGCGAATCGAGGATCGCCACGGCCTCGCGGATATTCTCCAGCCACGAGCCCGGCGGGTTGCCGAAGGTCGAATAGGAGAGGAAGGCGACGCGCGGCTCGTGCCCCATCTTGCGGGCGACCGCCGCGGTATGCTCGGCAATGTCGGCGAGATCCATGGCGCTCGGCCGCTCGTTCACCGTGGTGTCGGCCATGAACACGGTGTGGCTGCGGCCGACGAGGATGTGGATGCCGAAGGGCTTGCGGCCCGGCACCGGATCGATCACGCGGCGAACCTGGCGCATCGTTTCCGAATAGGTGCGGGTGACGCCGCTGATCATCGCGTCCGCCTCGCCGAGCGCCAGCAGCAGCGCGCCGAAGATGTTGCGATCCTGATTGACGAGATGCTGCACGTCGCGGCGCAGATAGCCGCGGCGCTGGAGCCGCTCGTACAGATAGTCGACCATCTTCGGCACCAGCGGCGAGATGCGGCTGTTGTGCAGCTCGAAGCTCGACGGATCGTCGACGCCGAGCGCCTTCAGCCGATCCGGCACATCGTCCCGGCCGACCAGCACGGGGATGCCGTAGCCGCCCTCGCGGAAGGCGATCGCGGCGCGCAGCACCACCTCCTCCTCCGCTTCGGCGAAGACGACGCGCTTGGGATGCTGGCGCGCGCCCTCATAGGCGAGGCTCAGCACCGAGGTGGTCGGGTTGAGCCGCGCCTTGAGGCTGTCGCGATATTCCTCCATGTCAAGGATCGGACGACGGGCGACGCCCGAATCCATCGCGGCCTGGGCCACCGCGGCGGGCACTATCTCCATCAGCCGGGGATCGAAGGGGGCGGGGATGATATAGTCGCGGCCGAAGCTGGGCGCGACGCCGCCATAAGCGAGCGCCACCTCCTCCGGCACCTGTTGCCGCGCGAGCTCGGCGAGCGCACGCGCGGCGGCGATCTTCATCTCGTCGTTGATCGTCGTCGCCCGCACGTCCAGCGCGCCGCGGAAGATGAACGGGAAGCCGAGAACGTTGTTGACCTGGTTCGGATAGTCCGACCGGCCGGTCGCGATGATCGCGTCGGGCCGCGCCGCGCGCGCGGCCGGCGGCGTGATCTCGGGATCGGGATTGGCCATGGCGAAGATGATCGGTTCGGCCGCCATCGCCTTCACCATGTCGCCGGTCAGCACGTTGGCGGCGGACAGGCCGAGGAACACGTCGGCATCGACCAGCGCCTCGGCGAGGGTGCGCCGGTCGGTCTTCACGGCATGCGCCGACTTCCACTGGTCCATCGATTCCTGGCGGCCCTGGTAGATCACGCCGGCACGATCGCACATGATGACGCGATCGGAAGGCACGCCCATCGCCTTGATCAGCTCGGTGCAGGCGATCGCCGCCGCGCCGGCGCCGTTGACGACGACGCTGATGTCGCGGATGTCGCGCTTGGTGAGGTAGCAGGCGTTGATCAGGCCCGCGGCGGTGATGATCGCGGTACCGTGCTGATCGTCATGCATGATCGGGATGTTCATCCGCTCGCGCAGCGTCTGCTCGATCATGAAGCATTCCGGCGCCTTGATATCCTCAAGGTTGATGCCGCCGAAGCTCGGCTCGAGCAGCGCGACCGCGTTGATGAACGCCTCGGGATCCTCGGTCGCCACCTCGATATCGATCGCGTCGACGTCGGCGAAGCGCTTGAACAGCACCGCCTTGCCTTCCATCACCGGCTTGGAGGCGAGCGGCCCGAGATTGCCGAGGCCGAGGATCGCCGTGCCGTTCGAGATCACTGCGACCAGATTGCCCTTGGCGGTATAATCATAGGCGGTCGCCGGATCGTCGGCGATGGCGCGCACCGGTACGGCGACGCCGGGAGAATAAGCGAGGCTGAGATCGCGCTGCGTCGCCATCGGCTTCGAGGCGATGATCTCGATCTTGCCGGGGCGGCCGGTGGAATGGAACAGGAGCGCTTCGCGCTCCGAAAACTGGACGTTGCTGCCTTCGCTCATCAGTGTCCTCATGGCGGCCCTGCGTTGCAGGACCATGTCGTCGGTTCGCCGGTGGATCGGTCCATGCCGCATGACAGGGGCAGGCCCGGGATAGGGCAAATCCGATGGTCGGAGCCGAAACGCTCTAGGCCATTGGACGCCTGGGGCAAGCCGCTATCGGTGCTTTGCCGTCCGGGCGGGCCCAGGATCGACGGCCCGACCGGGCGCTACGCCACGCACATCGCTGCCATTCGGCGAGATTGGCTGCCAATCGCCCTGCGATGCGGACAAACTCCTGCGCAATACGCGGAGCATCTTTTTTCCCCAGTACGGTCGATAGCGGATCTGCCGCACGCCGATCGCCGACCTTCCACCCCGCGAAAGCTTCGAAAGCCGGTTCCGCTTCCCTGCCAAAATCCTTATCGCTGCTGCCCATGTCTTCCCGATCGAACGCCCCGGAGCCGGCCGCGACGCCGATGATGGCCCAGTATCTCGCGCTCAAGGCGCAGGCGCCGGATTGCCTGCTCTTCTATCGGATGGGCGACTTCTTCGAGCTGTTCTTCGATGATGCCAAGGCGGCGTCGGCGACGCTCGACATCGCGCTCACCGCGCGCGGCGAGCATCAGGGCCGGCCGGTGCCGATGTGCGGCGTGCCCGCGCACAGCGCGGAGGGCTATCTCGCACGGCTGATCAAGGCCGGGCACCGCGTCGCCATCGCCGACCAGACCGAGACGCCCGCCCAGGCCAAGGCGCGGGGATCCAAGGCGCTCGTGGGGCGTGCGATCGTCCGCGTCGTGACCGCCGGGACACTGACCGAGGAGGCGCTGCTCGACGCCAAGGCGGCCAACTGGCTGACGGCCATCGCGCCGGTCGGCGCCGCCATCGGCATCGCCTCGGCAGATATCTCGACCGGACGCTTCGAGCTTGCCGAGATCGCGCCGGCGGCGCTCGATGCGGAGCTCGCCCGGCTCGACGCCGCGGAGCTGATCGCACCGGACAGCATGGCCGAGGCGCCGCCCCATGCCTTGCCCTGTCCCGCCGGGCGCTTCGACAGCATCGCCGCCGAACGGCGCCTGAAGACGCTGTTCGGCGTGGCGACGCTCGACGGCTATGGCGGCTTCTCGCGTGCGGAGCTCGCCGCGGCGGGCGGCCTCCTTTCCTATCTCGACACCGCCGGGCAGGGGGCGCTGCCCTTCCTCCAGCCGCCCGAGCGGCGCAGGCTGGGCGATCATATGATGATCGATGCCGCGACCCGCGAGAGCCTGGAGCTCACCCAGGCGAGCGGCGGCGGGCGCAAGGGCAGCCTGCTCGATGCGGTCGATCGCACGGTGACCGGCGCGGGCGCGCGGCTGCTCGCCGCGGACATCGGCGCGCCGCTCACCGATCGGCGGCGCATCGAGGAGCGGCTGGACCTGGTGGCGCTGTTCGAGCGCGACGGGGCGCTGCGCGATTCCGTGCGCAGCCGGCTCAAGGCCTTGCCCGATGTCGGCCGCGCGCTCGGCCGGCTCGTCGCCCGGCGCGGATCGCCGCGCGACCTCGGCATGCTGCGCGACGGGCTGAACGAGGCGCGCGACCTGCACGACCGGCTCCAGCGGGTCGCGGAACGGCCGGCGCTGCTCGATGCGCTGCTGCCGCAGCTGACCGGCCACGGCGCATTGACCGACCTGCTCGGCCGGGCGCTGGTGCCGGCCCCGCCGATCGACACCGCGCAGGGCGGCTATATCGCCGAAGGCTATGACGCCGCGCTCGACGATCTGCGCAGCCAGGGCGGGGAGGGGCGCCGCGCCATCGCCGCGCTGGAGGCGCGCTATCGCGAGAAGACCGGCATCGCCTCGCTCAAGATCCGTCACAACGGCGTGCTCGGCTATCATATCGAGGTGTCGGCCAAGCATGCCGATCCGCTGATGGCGGCCGATTCGGGCTTCACCCACCGGCAGACATTGGCCGGCGTGGTGCGCTTCAACGCGCCCGAGCTGCACGAGCAGGCGACCCGCGTCGGCCAGGCAGGCGCGCACGCGCTCGCTGCCGAGGCGGCGCATCTCGAGGAGCTGATCGCCGCCGCGCTCGCCCGCACCGCGGAGATCGCAGCGACCGCCGAGGCGCTGGCGCGGCTCGACGTGGCGGCCGGGCTTGCGGAGCGCGCGGTGGAGGGCGGCTGGTGCCGGCCGACGTTCGAGGAGCAGAGCTGCTTCGAGGTGGAAGGGGGCCGCCACCCCGTCGTCGAGCAGGCGGTCGCGGCTTCGGGCGGACGCTTCGTCGCCAATGACTGCCGCCTGTCCGAGGACTCGCGGCTCTGGCTGGTGACCGGGCCCAATATGGGCGGCAAATCGACCTTTCTCCGGCAGAATGCGCTGATCGCCGTCCTCGCGCAGGCGGGCAGCCCGGTGCCGGCCACGCGGGCGCGGCTCGGCCTCGTCGACAGGCTGTTCAGCCGTGTCGGCGCCTCGGACAATCTCGCGCGCGGCCGATCGACCTTCATGGTCGAGATGGTGGAGACGGCGGCGATCCTGGCGCAGGCCACCGAGCGCTCCTTCGTGATCCTGGACGAGGTCGGGCGCGGGACCTCCACCTATGACGGCCTCGCCATCGCCTGGGCTGTGGTCGAGGCGGTGCATGACCGCAACCGTTGCCGCTGCCTGTTCGCCACCCATTATCACGAGCTCACGCGGCTTGCCGAGCGGCTCGACGCGCTCTCGCTCCATCATGTCCGCGCGCGCGAATGGAAGGGCGATCTCGTTCTGCTGCACGAGGTGGCCCGCGGCCCCGCCGACCGCAGCTACGGCATCGCCGTCGCCAAGCTGGCAGGGCTGCCGCCGGTGGTGCTGGCGCGCGCCAAGGAGGTGCTCGGGCGGCTGGAGGCGGGCCGGGCGAGCACCGGCGGCCTGGCGGCCGGGCTCGACGATCTGCCGCTGTTCGCCGCAGCCGCGGCCGCCGAGGAGGAGGCCGCGCCCGATCCGCTGCGCGCCGCGCTGGACGCGGTCTCGCCCGATGCGCTCAGCCCCCGCGAGGCGCTGGACCTGATCTATCGGCTGAAGGCGATCGTGGCGGAATAGCCGGCGGACGACCTCGACGCTGCTGCCGGCCGCTTCGGCGATCGACGCATTTCCATCGAAGAAGAGGGTGTTCCGGCGTGGGAAAAAGAGCGCGGCCCATGCTGGCCGACCTAGCTCTTTTGCCCATTCATCCCTAGGTGAGCACGCATGGCGACGCGTTTCGAAGCCCTGCACAACCGGCGCGCGATCATCGATCGGGCGGCGCTGGCGGACGCCCTGGCGGCGCTGCTGCCCGGCAGCCGTGATCTGACGGTGCTGCGCCGCGAGGCGACCGCGATGCTCAAGGGCGCCCTGGAGGATGGGCGCGCCGAGATCACGGCCCGTCTCGCAGCCAATCCGACCCGCGGCAGCGAGATCGCCGCTTCCTATGCCTTCCTCACCGATCAGATCCTGCGCCTGATCTATGATTTCACCACCCAGCGGCTCTATCCGCTCAGCAATCCCACCGCCGCCGAGCGGATGACGCTGATCGCGGTCGGCGGCTACGGCCGCGGCGAGATGGCGCCTTATTCAGACGTCGACATCGGTTTCCTCACCCCCTGGAAGCAGACCAGCTGGGTGGAGCAGGCGATCGAATCGATGCTCTACATGCTCTGGGACCTGGGGCTGAAGATCGGGCACAGCAGCCGTTCGCTCGACGACATGGTGCGCATGGCGAAAAGCGACCTCACGATCCGCACCGCGCTTCTCGAATCGCGCTTCGTGTGGGGGGACGAGGCCCTGTACGACGAGGCTGCCCGCCGCTTCGACAATGAGGTGATGGCCGGCACCGCGCGCGCCTTCATCACCCAGAAGCTGGCGGAGCGGAATGCCCGGCACCAGCGCATGGGCGACAGCCGTTACGTCGTCGAGCCGAACCTCAAGGAAGGCAAGGGCGGCCTGCGCGATCTGCATACGCTGTTCTGGATCGGCAAATATGCCCATCAGGTCCGCACCGTGCCGGAGCTGGTCGACAAGGGGCTGCTGACGCCCGAGGAGCTGCGCCAGTTCCAGAAGGCCGAGAATTTCCTCTGGGCGGTGCGATGCCACCTTCATCTCGTCGCCCGGCGGGCCGAGGAGCGGCTGACCTTCGACGTGCAGCGCGAGGTCGCGGAGCGGATGCGCTATGCCGATCGGCCGGGGCGGTCCGCGGTCGAGCGCTTCATGCAGCATTATTTCCTCGTCGCGAAGCAGGTGGGCGATCTCACCGGCCTCTTCCTCGCGCACCTGGACGAGATCTTTGCCGCGCGGGGGCGCCGCTTCGGCCTGGCCCGGCTGCGCCGGCGGCCCCGCAACCTCGATGGCTTCCTGCTCGACCGCGGGCGGCTCAAGACGCCGAGCGACGCCTTCTTCGAGGAGGACCCCATCCGCCTGCTCGAGCTGTTCGCGCTCGCTGACAAGCATGAGCTGGAAATCCATCCGCTCACCATGCGCCAGGCGAATCGCGACGCGCGGCTGATCGATCATGCGGTGCGCCGCAACCCTCGCGCCAACGCCTATTTCATGGACGTGCTCACTTCGCCGCGCGATCCGGAGACGGTGCTGCGCTGGATGAACGAGGCGGGGGTGTTCGGCCGCTTCGTGCCCGATTTCCGCCGCGTCGTCGCGCAGATGCAGTTCGACATGTACCATCACTACACCGTCGACGAGCATACGGTGCATGCGATCGGCCTGCTCGCCCGGATCGAGAAGGGCGAACTCACCGAGGATCATCCCCTCGGCACCAGGCTGATGGAGCGGATCGTTTCGCGGCGCGTGCTGTACGTCGCGGTGCTGCTGCACGACATCGCCAAGGGCCGCGGCGGCGACCACAGCGTGCTCGGCGCGGAGGTGGCCGAGAAGCTCTGCCCGCGTTTCGGCATGACGCCGGCCGAGACCGACATGGTGGCCTGGCTGGTGCGGCACCACCTGTTGATGTCGGCGACAGCGTTCAAGCGCGACCTGTCGGACTTCAAGACCGTGCTCGATTTCGCCGAGGCGGTGCAGAGCCCTGAGCGGCTGCGCCTGCTGTTGCTGCTGACCATCGTCGACATCCGCGCCGTCGGCCCCGGCGTATGGAACGGATGGAAGCGGCAGCTGCTCGCCGACCTTTACGAGGCCGCCGAGGAGGTGCTGCGCCTCGGCCACAAGCAGAAGGGCAGGCGCGAGCGGATCGCGGTGAAGCAGGCGGAGCTCGCCCGCCGCCTGGAATGGCCGCAGGCCCGCATCTCCAAGCTCGTCAAACGGCTGCCCGAGGCCTATTGGATCGCCGAGGCGGACGACATCATCGAGGCCAATGCCCGGTTGATGGACGCCGCCGACAAGGCGCGCAAACCCCTGTCGATCGCCGCGGTGCCCGATGCGGAGCGCGGCGCGACGCTGGTCACCGTCTATGCCGCGGACCACCCCGGCCTCTTCTATCGGATGGCCGGCGCGATCCATCTCGCCGGCGGCAACATCATCGACGCGCGCATCCATACGACGCGCGACGGCATGGCGATCGACAATCTGCTCGTGCAGGATCCGTTCGGCCGGCCATTCGACGACCCCGACCGGCTGCAGCGGCTCAAGCTCACCATCGACGATGCCCTGGCCAACCGCAACCGGCTCGACGACCGGCTGGCTGCGCGTCCGTTGCCGCGTACCCGCGCCGAGGCTTTTCCGATCGAGCCGATGGTGCTGATCGATAACAAGGCGTCGAACCGCTACACGGTGGTGGAGGTGAACGCGCGCGACCGGCCGGCGCTGCTCAACGCGCTCGCCTATGCGCTCTTCCAGTCGAAGGTGACGATCCATTCGGCGCATATCGCCACCTATGGCGAGCGCGCGGTCGATACTTTCTATCTGACCGATCTGACCGGCGACAAGATCGCCAGCCCGAGCCGGGTGAAGACGCTGGAGCGCCTGCTCCTCGAAGCGGCGGCCGGCAAGCCGGGCGCGGCGAAGGCGGCCGCGTAACGGCCGCGATCCGCCCAGCGTCGCGAGGGTGGCGCCTTACTGGCCGCCGGTCGGATTGTCGGCGGTCGATCCGGCCGAGGTGCCGCCGACGCGGCCGATATTGCCGAACAGATCGCGGAAGAAGCCGCGCTTGCGCCCGAGTGTCGGCGTCTTGTCGCCATTGGGACTGATCGAGACGACCTTTTCGAGCCCGGAGCGCTCGACCGAGGCGACATTGCCGGCCGGATCGAAATGCACGGCGAGCACGAGCTGCTTTTCCGGCCGCGGATTGGCGAAGGCGAGCGCGCGCGTGTCGCGCGAGACATAATACCAGTCGCGATCGTTGAACTGCCCGGCGAAGCTCGGCCGGCCCAGCGTCTTGGCGACGGAATCGCGATTGTCGATGCCCGGCTGGATCGAGGCGATCAGCGCCGAATCGACCACATAGCCCTTATGGTCCCGAATCCGCGCGCACCCGGCGAGAGACGCTACCAGCACGAGCGCCAGCGCGGTGGCTGCCAGCGGCGGGGTTCGGACCATCAACGACTCCATCTCGGGCGACACGCGGCATTGCATCGGCGGCCGCCTGCCTCAATATGCGCGGATGCCCGGCATAGGCAAGCGCGGCGTGCCTGTCCGGCCGTTCCGAAAAGGATGAGACGTGTCGTTCCTGAAGAAGCTGTTCGGTGAAAAGGATGAGCGGCTGGCGCTGGCGCCGCTCTACGAAGCGGTGGTGGCGCGCGGGCGGCTGCCCTTCTGGTATGCGGAAGGGGGCGTGCCGGACACGCTCGACGGCCGGTTCGACATGATCGCGGCGATCCTCTCGACGGTGCTGATCCGGCTTGAATCGGAAGGCGAGAAAGGGCTCGGCCCATCGGCGCTGCTCACCGAGCTGTTCATCGACGACATGGACGGCCAGCTGCGCCAGATCGGCATTGGCGACATCGTCGTCGGCAAGCATGTCGGCCGCATGATGAGCGCGCTCGGCGGCCGTCTCGCCGCCTATCGCGAGGCGCTGACCGGCGCCGTCGGGCTCGATGCCGCGCTCACGCGCAACCTCTATCGCGGCGAGGCGCCCGCACCCGCGAAGCTGGCGCTCGTCGAAGATCGGCTGCGCGGCTTCCATCGCGCGCTGATGGCAAGCCCGTTCGATCGGGTGCTGGACGGGGCATTGCCGCAGCCATGACGCCGGCCAACGAATTCGCGCGCGCCTACCGCCTCGATACGCTCGGCGCGCCGCGCGCCGTGCATGTTGCGGCCGAGGAAACGGAGCGGGCGGCACTCGCCGCGCGCTTCGGCCTGCTTGCCCTGGGCAGGCTCGAGGCCGAAGCGACGCTGCGCCGCGATGGCGACGTGGTGTGGGCCGAGGGCGAGGCGATCGCCGACTATGAGCAGGCCTGCGTCGCGACCGGCGAGCCGCTGGCGGCGCACCGCAGGCTGCCCTTCCGCCTGCGCTTCGTGCCGGAGGAACGGGATAGCGGGGGCGAAGAGGAGATCGAGCTCAGCGACGAGGATTGCGACACGTTGAGCCATGACGGTGGCGCGATCGATCTCGGCGAGGCCGTGGCGCAGACGCTGGCGCTCGCGATCGATCCCTTTCCGCGCGGCCCCAATGCGGACGCCGCATTGCGCGCGGCCGGAGTGATCGGCGAGGAGGATGCCGGCCCCTTCGCCGCGCTCAAGGCGCTGAAGGACAAGCTGTAGCGCCTGCGCCGCCGGCCTCAGAACGGCACGTCGTCGTCGAGATCGCTGTCGAACGGATCGGGCTGGCGCGATTGCCCGCGGCCGCCGCCGCTGCTGCCACCACTGCCGCCGCGCTCGCTCGCGCCGCCGCCACCGAAGCCGCTGGAGCCGCCGCCGAAGCCGCGATCCTCGTCGCCCCAGCCGCCGCCGGAGCCGCCGCCCGCGCCCTCCCCCCGTCCGTCGAGCATCACCATCACGCCGCCGAAATTCTGCAGCACGATCTCGGTCGTATAGCGGTCCTGGCCGGACTGGTCCTGCCATTTGCGGGTCTGGAGCGAGCCTTCGATATAGACCTTGCTGCCCTTGCGCAGATACTGCTCGGCGGTGCGCGCGATATTCTCGTTGTAGATCGCGACCGAATGCCACTCGGTCCGCTCGCGGCGCTCGCCGGTCGCCCGGTCCCGCCAGGTGTCGGAGGTCGCGATCCTGAGGTTCACCACCTTGCCGCCGTTCTGGAAGCTGCGCGATTCGGGGTCGCGGCCCAGATTGCCGACGAGGATCACCTTGTTCACGCTGCCTGCCATCCGTCATTCTCCTGGCGTGCGCGGCGCGGCCGGCACGATTCATCCCTGCACGAAGCGGAACATTTAGAGGCCGAGCGCGGTCGCTGTCCAGAAGGTCGCGCCGGCCGCGAGCCAGGCGAGCGTGAAAAGATAGCCGAGCGCGAACAACGGCCATTTCCAGCCGTTGGTCTCGCGCCGCATGACCGCGATGGTCGACATGCATTGCGGGGCGAAGGCGAACCACATCAGGAAGGCGAGCGCGGTCGGCAGCGGCCAGCGGCCGTGGAGCCGGCTGCCGAGCGCACGATCGGCCGCCTCGCCCTCGCCGTCGATCGAATAGACCTGCGCCAGCGCAGAGACGGCCACCTCGCGCGCCGCCATCGCGGGGATGATCGCCACCGACATCTCGTGGTTGAAGCCGATCGGCCGGACGACGACGTCGATCGCCGAGGCAATGCGCCCGGCGATCGAATATTCGAGCTGGTTCTGACCCGGCGGCGCCTTGGGCAGGTTGAGCAGCACGCACAGGGCGAGGCTGACCGAAAGGATGATCGTGCCCGCCCGCCGCAGGAAGATAATGGCACGCGTCCACAGGCCGAGCGCGATGTCGCGCCCGCTCGGCCATTGATATTTGGGCAGTTCCATCAGGAAGCCGGAATGGGTTCCCCTTGCCACGGTGCGCCGGAGCACCAGCGCGGCCAACATGGCGGTGACGATGCCGACCAGATAGAGGCCGAACAGCACCAGCCCCTGCAGACCGATGCCGAGCCAGACGTCGCGTGCCGGAATGAAGGCGCCGATGATCACGGTATAGACCGGCAGCCGGGCCGAACAGGTCATCAGCGGCGCGATCAGGATGGTGGTCAGCCGATCCTTGGGATCGTCGATCGTGCGCGTCGCCATGATGCCGGGAATGGCGCAGGCGAAGCTGGAGAGCAGCGGGATGAAGGCACGCCCGGAGAGGCCGACGCCGGCCATCAGCCGATCCATCAGGAAGGCGGCGCGCACCATATAGCCCGAAGCCTCGAGCAGCAGGATGAAGAAGAACAGGATCAGGATCTGCGGCAGGAAGACGACGACGGCGCCGACGCCCTCGATCACGCCGCTGACCAGCAAGGTGCGCAGGAAACCGGCCGGGAGCGCGGCCTCGACCGCGCCGCCGAGCGCTGTCTTGCCGGCATCGATCAGGTCCATCGGCGCCTGGGCCCAGCTGAACACCGCCTGGAACATGAGGAACATCAAGGCGGCGAGCAGGATCGGGCCGAGCACAGGGTGGAGCGCGATCGAATCCGCCCAGTGCATCCAGCGCCGCGCACCATGCTCCTCGATGGTCGCCGCCACAGAGATGGCGCGGGCGCGGCGTTGAAGCGCAGCGATGTCGCTGGGCACCTCCCGAGAGGGCCGGATCGTCGTCGCCCCGTCGCCGACCAGCGCGCCGAGCGCCGCCTTCAGCTCCTCGATGCCGCGCTTGCGGACGGCGACGGTAGGCACCACCGGCACGCCGAGCTCGCGCGAGAGCGCCCCGGGATCGATCTTCAGCCCGTCGCGCTCGGCCATGTCGACCATGTTGAGCGCGACGACGATCGGCAGGCCGAGCGCGATGAGCTGCAGCGTGAAGCGTAGGTGATTATCGAGATTGCTGGCATCGACGACGATCACCAATGCCGCCGGCAGTCGTTCGCCGGCCTGGGTGCCCATCACCACATCGCGCGTCACCGCCTCGTCGGGGCTCACGGGATCGAGGCTGTAGGTTCCGGGCAGATCGACCAGCTCGACCGGCCGGCCGTCGGGCAGGGCGAGCCTTCCGGATTTGCGCTCGACGGTGACGCCAGGATAATTGCCGACCTTCTGGCGCGCGCCGGTGAGCGCATTGAACAGGGCGCTCTTGCCGGCATTGGGATTGCCGACCAGCGCGACCAGCGGCGCGGGGTTCATCAGGCGTCGGCCGGCTCGACCGAAATGGCGGCGGCCTGCGCGCGGCGCAGCGCGATCGTCATGCGGCCGACGCGACAGGCGATCGGATCACGCCCCACGGGGCCCTGGTGCAGCGCCTCGATCTTCACGCCCTCGTCGAAGCCGAGCTCGCGCAGGCGGCGCGCCTCGGCAGGCTGCATCGCGGACCAGTCGATCAGCGCGACATGGGCGGGCTTACGCAGGGGAAGTTGATCGAGACGCACGGCTTCAGAGATCCAATCCCGTTATACCAATGCGACTGATTATCAATAACGGTGGCGCTTTGCCAGTGCGTTAATATGCCGGAGTTTCCCAGGGTCAGCGGGGCGGATAGCGCAACCGGCCGAGAAGGCGGGTCGGGCTGAAATGCCGGTCTCGATCGGGACGCAGCCGGGCCTTCAGCGATTCGAAACGCATCACCTCCTCGATACGGCGATCGAGGAAGGCGTGGCTGTCGGCATCCCCCTCGCTCTCGTCGTCCAGCCAGACGAGCAGCGTCGCGGCATAGACGGCAGCGAGCGTGGCGCGTTTGCTGTACCAGGAGAAATCCGCCGCCCTGTCCCCGGCCAGCCGCCACATGGCGTCCGCCGACCGCCAGCCGATCCGCGCGGCGGCGGCGAGATTGCCCGGCAGAGCGAGCAGCCCCAGCGCCCGGCGCAAGGCCTCCTTGTGAGGTGCGACGATCTCCAGACGCGTGCGGATCAGCGCACGGATGCGATCGCGCATCTTCATCGAGGCGAGGCGATCGGCGGGAAGCCGCCCGGCCATGGCCGCGTCGACCGAGCCGATCCATGCGTCGACCATGCCGAGCGCGCCGTCGGGGAAGGCGAGCCTCGCGCGGTCGGCCGGCACGGCAAGCTCCGCGGCGGCCGCGGCGAGGGCAGCGTCACTCCAGCCGTCGAAGGCGGCGTGGGTGGGGATATGCGGCGCGAGCACGGCGCGCAGTTCGTCCAGCGTCATCTCGTCGGGGCCGATCATGCGCCCAGCATAGGCCGGCGGCCCGACGCTGGAAACCGCATTTGCGCAGCTCGCGCGTCCGCCCATGGGCGGCTGCCGATGCGGGAAGCTTTCGGTATCGGCGATACGAGGGGATTTTGCGGCAAACGCATGACAGATTGTTTCTGCCGCGCTACGGTCGCGATCGCCCGGTTACGAGCGGGTCAATAGGGGAGCGAACAAGACCATGGCAAAATTCTTCGGCAATCTGGGGGCGGTACTCGGCGTATCGGTGCTGCTGTTGCTGGTCGTCATCTTCGCGCTGCATCGCGACGTGATCGACGCCTCCTACACGCGCAGCTTCTTCCTGTTCCTGCATGTTCTGTGCGGCATCATGTGGATCGGCCTGCTCTATTATTTCAACTTCGTGCAGATTCCGACGATGCCGAAGGTGCCGGCGGAGCTGAAGCCCGGAGTTTCCAAATATATCGCGCCCGAGGCACTGTTCTGGTTCCGCTGGGGCGCTGCGTTCACGGTGCTCACCGGGCTCACCGTCGCGCTGCTGAGCGGCTACTTGCTCCAGGCGCTCACCTTCCAGCCGGGCTTCCGCGTGATCGGGCTCGGCATGTGGTTCGCGCTCATCATGGCGTTCAACGTCTGGTTCGTGATCTGGCCGAACCAGAAGAAGGCGCTGGGCCTTGTGGAAGCGGATGCCGATGCCAAGGCGAAGGCGGCGAGCACCGCGATGATCTTCTCGCGGACCAACACGCTGCTTTCGATCCCAATGCTCTATTGCATGGTCACCCAGGCCTATCTGAGCGCGTGAGCCGATCGGGGCGGCGCATCAGCACGAGCGCCGCCCCGATGATCGCCGCGCCGACGAGATCGAGCACCGACAGCCGCTCGCCATAGACGAGCCAGCCGATCGTCGCGCCGACCACAGGCTGGGTCAGCAGGCCGAGCCCGAAGATCACGGGCGAAAGATGGCCGAGCGCGTAGATCATGAAGCCTTGGCCGAGCACCTGGCTGCCGACGGCGAGCAGGAGCACGGCCGTCCAGTCCCCCGGCACGATCCGCTCGCCCATCGTCCAGGCGAGCAGCAGCAGCGGCGCCATGCCTGCCCCGGTCGAGACGGCGAGCGACAGGATCGGCGGCAGCTGCGCACGGGCGCGGCCCAGCGCGACGAGATAGCCGGTGTAGAGAAAGCCGGCGAGCATGCAGAGCAGATCGCCCAGCAGATAGCGCGACGACAGCTCGTAGGAGCGGCCAAGCAGCAAGGCGGTGCCGAGCGCCGCGAGGATCAGGGCCAGGGACTGGTTGCGCCCGGGCAGCTGGCGGGCGAGCAGGAAGCCATAGGCGGCATAGAGGAAGCTCGAGCTGTTGCCGAACAGCGTCGCGTTGGCGAGGCGGGTATGGAAGATGCCGGCATGCCAGGCGGCGAGATCCGCGGCGAAGAACAGGCCGCCGATGGCGAGCGCCCCCCAAAGCCCGCCCGAGAGCCGCGACGCGGCCTGCCTGTCCGGCCACGACAGCAGGAGCAGGATCGGTGCGGCAAGGGCAAGGCGCCAGAAGCTGGATGCCACCGGGCCGATGCCTGCCGGCCCGTCTCCGGCGAGCCGGACGAACCAGGGGCCGAAGGCGAGGCAGACATTTCCCGCCAGCATCGCGGCAAAGGCGAAGCGCTCGTGGCTTGCAGGCGACAAAGCTTTTCTTGGCGCGGCCGAATCGTGCATCAGGCCCTTTATCGCTCTATCTGTGCGTCGTCCCGTTGCAAAAGGAAACGCAAATGCCTTCCTTGTTCGAACCGATCCGCCTCGGCGCCATCGACGCTGCCAACCGCATCCTCATGGCCCCGCTGACGCGCGGCCGCGCCACGCGCACGCATGTCCCGGTCGGGATCATGGCGGAATATTATGCCCAGCGCGCCAGCGCTGGCCTCATCATCAGCGAGGCGACCGGGATCAGCGCCGAGGGCACCGGCTGGCCGTTCGCACCCGGGCTGTGGACGGAGGCGCAGACCGAGGCGTGGAAGCCGGTCACCGAGGCGGTGCACCGGGCCGGCGGCAAGATCGTCGCGCAGCTCTGGCACATGGGCCGCGTCGTCCACCCGCTGTTCACCGGCCATCCGCCGGTCTCCTCCTCCGCGACCACCGCGCCGGGGATGGCGCACACCTATGAAGGCCGGCATGCCTATACCGAGGCGCGCGCCCTTGCGCTGGATGAGATCCCGCGCATCCTCGACGATTATCGCCACGCTGCGCGCAACGCGAAGGCGGCGGGGTTCGACGGGGTCGAGCTGCACGCGGCGAACGGCTATCTGATCGACCAGTTCCTGCGCGACAATGCGAATTTCCGCGACGATGCCTATGGCGGCCCGATCGAGAACCGGATCCGTCTGCTGGTGGAGGTGACGCAGGCGCTGATCGACGTCTGGGGTGCCGATCGCGTCGGCGTGCGGCTCTCGCCCAACGGCGAGGCGCAGGGCGTCAACGACAGCCATCCGGAGCTGCTCTTCCCCGCGGCGGCGAGGGCGCTGTCGGATCTCGGCATCGCCTTCCTCGAGCTGCGCGAGCCCGCGCCCGACGGCACGTTCGGACTGCCCGACCGTCCGCCGGTGCACCCGCTGATCCGCGCAGCATTCGACGGGCCGCTCGTGCTCAACTCGGATTATGACGGCGATCGCGCGCAGGCCGCGCTCGATGGCGGCGAGGCGGATGCGATCGCCTTCGGCCGGCTGTTCCTGTCCAATCCGGATCTGCCGCGGCGCATTGCCGAGAAGCTGCCGTTGACTCCGAACGACATAGCGACCTGGTATGGGCCCGGGACCGCGGGCTACACGGATTATCCGGCCTATGAGGCGGCGGCCTGAGCGCGCTTCGGCGGAACGATGACGCGCCCGTGACGGAAAAGGGCGACGCCGCGATCCGGCCGCGCCGGAACGGCAGGATGGATCCCGGCCTTGCCGGTGTGGCGGAGAGGCCGGGCACCGGCCCTATGCGAAGCGCTGCTTGAGCTCCAGCATGGCGAGCGCGGCCTTGGCCGCTTCGCCGCCCTTATCCTTCTCGGTCGGTCGGGCGCGGGTGAGGGCCTGTGCCTCGTTCTCGACGGTCAATATGCCGTTGCCGATGGCAAGGCCGTCGAGCGTCAGCGCCATCAGCGCGCGCGCGCTCTCGTTCGAGACCACCTCGAAATGGTAGGTCTCGCCGCGGATCACCACGCCGATCGCGACGAACGCGTCGTAGCGGCCGGTCTCCGCCGCCAGCGCGATCGCGCCGGGCACCTCCAGCGCGCCGGGCACGGTGATCGTCTCATGCCTGTGGCCGGCATTCTCGATCGCGGCGCGCGCGCCCTCGATGAGGAGGTCGTTGAGATGCTCGTAGAAGCGGGCCTCGACGATGAGGATGCGCGCCATCAATCGAGCCCTTCCGGAATCGCCCGCTCGCCCGCGATGTTGAGGCCATAGCCGGCGAGCGCCACCAGCGTATGGTGGGAATTGGTGAGCAGCACCATGTCATGCACGCCGAGATCGGCGAGGATCTGCGCGCCGATGCCATAATCCCGCAGATCCATGTCGGGCTCTCCGTCACCGACGCTTGCGCCGATCGAGCGTGGGGCGAGCAATATGATCACGCCTGCGCCCTCGCGTCCGATTTCCGCCATGGCGCGCTGGAGCAGGCGCTTGCGGTCGCCGGGCTGGCCGAGCATGTCGCCGAATATGGAGATGGCGTGGACGCGCGCCAGGGTCGGCTTGCCGGCGGTGACGCGGCCCTTCTGCAGGACCAGCGTCTCGGCGCCGTCCACCTTGCTGCGGTAGGTGAGCACCCGCCAATCGCCGCCGTAATCGGAGGTGAAGGGCGCCTCGCGCACCTTCTCGACCAGATGGTCGTAGCGGCGGCGATAGGCGATGAGGTCCCGGATCGTGCCGATCTTGAGGTTGTGGAGCTGGGCGAAGGCGACGAGGTCGTCCATTCGCGCCATCGTGCCGTCGTCCTTCATGATCTCGCAGATCACGCCCGACGGATTGAGGCCGGCCAGCCGGGCGACGTCGACCGCCGCCTCGGTGTGGCCGGCGCGCACCAGCACGCCGCCGGGCCGGGCGACGAGCGGGAAGACGTGGCCGGGCGTCACGATCTGGTCCCGCCCCTTGGAGGCGTCGATGGCGACGGCGATGGTGCGTGCGCGATCGGCTGCGGAGATGCCGGTGGTGACGCCTTCCCGGGCCTCGATCGAGACGGTGAAGGCGGTCTCGTGCCGCGTGCCGTTGTTGCGGCTCATCAGCTCGAGGCCGAGCTGGTCCACGCGCGCCTTGGTCAGCGCCAGGCAGATCAGGCCCCGGCCGTGCCGCGCCATGAAGTTGATCGCGTCCGGCGTCGCCATCTGCGCGGGGATGACGAGATCGCCTTCATTCTCGCGATCCTCGTCGTCGACGAGGATGAACATGCGGCCGTTCTTCGCCTCGTCGATGATCTCCTCGGGAGAGGAGAGGAAGCCGTGGCGGAGGCGGGGAAGCGAATCAGCGGACATGACGAAGCTGCTCCATGCGCCCGAGATAGCGGGCGAGTACGTCGATCTCGATATTGACCCCGCGGCCCGGGGCGATTCCGGCGAAGCTCGTCATCGCCATCGTATGCGGAATGAGGTTGATGGAGAAGAGCACCCGCTCGGGCTCGTCCTCGACGGTGTTGACGGTAAGCGAGACGCCGTCGACCGCGATCGAGCCCTTGGGCGCGATATAGGGCGCGAGCCCGCGTGGGGCGGCGAACAGCACGCGGTGCGAATCGCCTTCGGCGCTCACCGACAGGACCTCGCCGACGCCGTCGACATGGCCGGTGACGATGTGGCCGCCCAGTTCGTCGCCCACCTTGAGCGCGCGTTCGAGGTTCAGCGCGGTGCCCGGAGTCCACATGCCGCCCGCCGACCGGGAGACGCTTTCGCCGGAGATGTCGACGGCGAACCAGCCGGGGCCCTTATCGACGACCGTCAGGCACACGCCCGAACAGGCGATCGACGCGCCGAGGTCGATCGTCGCGGTATCATACACGGTCGAGATTCGCGCGCGCAGGTCGCCCCGCTGCTCGATGGCCTCGATCGTGCCGACATCGGTGATGATCCCTGTAAACAATGCCCTGTCCTCAATTCCGGACGCGCTCGTAGACCTCAAGGCGGTCGCTGCCAAGCATGCGTGCGTCGCGGAGTCGCCAGCGGCCATGCGCTTCGGCCAATGCGGTGAGCCCGATGTCGCCGAGCGCCGGGCGCGCGCCGCCGATCAGGATCGGCGCGCGATAGAGGAGTAGCCGATCCACCAGATCCTCCTCCAGGAACGCCGCAGCCGCGCCGGCGCCGCCTTCCACGAGGACATGATCCGTTCCCGCATCCGCGACGGCGGCGGGGCTGGGGAGCGCAATCCAGCCTTCCGGCGCGGCCCCGCCGGCGGTCAACACCGCGCGGCGCGGCGTACGGCACTCGAGCCCCGGCAGGCGCACGTCGAGCCGGGGCTCGTCGGCCTCGAGCGTGCCGCGTCCGACGACGATCAGGCCAGTGCGGGCGCGTTCGAGATGCGCGTGCGCGCGGGCGCGCGCGCCGGTAATCCAGCGGCTCTCGCCCGAGGCGAGCGCGATGCCGCCGTCGAGCGACGTGGCGAGCTTCAGCGTCACATGCGGCCGGCCATATGCCAGGCGCGTGAGGAAACCTTCCATCGTGCGCGCCGCGTCGGCCGCACGGGCATCGAGGAAGATGGCGTTGCCTATCCGCGCGGCCCCCCGCCCATGGGTGCGGGGATCGGGATCGATATGGGCGATGACCACGCGGCCGATGCCCGCCGCGCCGAGCAGGTCGGCGCAGGCGGGGCCGCGCGGGGAGACATGGGCACAAGGCTCGAGCGTCACATAGGCGGTGGCGCCTTCGGCAGCGGGCCCCGCTTCGGCCAGCGCCATCGCCTCTGCGTGGGGACGCCCGCCGGGCTGCGTCCAGCCTCGGCCGACGACGAGACCATTCCGTACGATCACGCAGCCCACCGAGGGATTGGGATCGGTGAACCCACGTCCGCGGCTGGCCAGCGCCAGGGCGGCTCCCATCCAGCGGCCGTCGTCGACGGTCACATGCCCAGCCGTTTTTCGAGCTCCTGGAACTGGCGCTGCCGCTCGCGCCGCGCCGCTTCGCGCTTGGCCTGGTCCTTCTTCTGGTCGGCCAGGATCTCGGCCTCGCTGCGGTTGGCCGGCCAGCTTTCGACATAGATTATCTGCGGCTGCGGCTTGATGTTCGCGTCGATCGCGAAGCCGAGCACGATCAGCAACGGCATGGCGATGGCGAGGATCGCGAAGAAGATCTGGCTGCGATCGCGCGAGGCGAGAAAGGCGCGCAGATCCCGCCAGGCGGCGGCGGGGGACGATGGCCGGGGAAGCGACATGGCGCCCTAGATAGGAGGTGGCAGCGGCCGAAGAAAGCCCTCTCCCGCGGGGCGGCGGGAGAGGGACGGCCCGTCAGGCCTGGAGCTGGAACCGCACCGTCATGGTGCGCCAGCTCTCGATCGGCACTCCGTCTTGGGTGGCCGGCTTGAAGCGCCAGTGGCGCAGCGCCTGCCGCCGCGTCGCCTCGAAGAAGCCGGGATCGGTCGCGGAAACCTCCTCCACCTGCTTCACGCGGCCGTCGGTGCCGATGAGGATGCGGATCTCCGCTTTGCCTTCCACCTCCGCGCGGGCCAGCGTGGGGGGATAGGGCGGCTGCATGTCCGCGGCGTCCATGTTGGGAATGGCCGCGACGATCACGGGATCGGATGTGGGGACCGTCTCCGGCGGAAGCGGATCGCCGACGGGCGGGCGAACCCTGTCGTTTTGCGCGAGCTCAATCCCGTCCCCGCTTGTGTGGGTGGGAACGATGACCTCGGGCCGGGTGACCCGCTCCGGCTTTTCCGCCTTCTGCTCCGGCCGGGGAAGGGGTTTTTCGATCGGCGGCGGCGGGGTGTCCTCGACGGGGTAGACGGTCATGATCGGCATCCTGTCGCGGATGAATTCCGGCGGCGACAAGATGATCGCGGCGAGCACCGTCGCATGGGCGGCGATGACGATGCCCATGCCGATCGGATGCTTCGGTCTCGACTCGAGAAAGGCTGCTTGCTGCACGACATCTTCTCCTCATCCCTCATGGCGGCTCCTGACGTCCGCCTGAAGAAGATGTTACATCATATCGATACGATATTATATATCAAATCGGGGCGCGGCGGTTTGGTATAAGAGGGGTTGGCATCTGGCAAACGTTCGGCGATCGAACTGGCTGGGGCGGCAGGATTCGAACCTGCGAATGACGGTACCAAAAACCGTTGCCTTACCACTTGGCGACGCCCCAGCATCGCGGGCGCGCCCTTATAGCGATCGATCGCGCGCTGCAAAGGCCTCGAATTGCGGTGAAGCCTTAACTTCCTTCGGCTACAGGGCGGCGCAGGACAGGAGACAGGCGGATCGATGGCGATTTTGATCACGGGAGCGGCGGGTTTCATCGGTTTCCACGTCGCCGAGCGGCTGCTGGCGCGGGGAGAGGCGGTGATCGGGATCGACAGCCTCAATGATTATTACAGCGTGCAGCTGAAGCGGGACCGGCTGGCGCGGCTCGGCGAACGGCACGGCGAGCGCTTCCGCTTCCACCAGGTCGATTTCGCCGATCACGCTGCGCTGGAGGCCGCGCTGGCGGGTGCCGACTTCGCCGGCATCGTCCATCTCGGCGCGCAGGCGGGCGTGCGCTATTCGCTGGAGAATCCGCGGGCCTATGTGCAGGCGAACCTCGTCGGCCATCTCAACATGCTCGAGATCGCGCGTGCGCGGCGGATCGCGCACATGGTCTACGCCTCCTCCTCGTCCGTCTATGGCGGCAACGAGACATTGCCCTTTCGGGTGGAGGACCGCGTCGATCATCCGCTCTCGCTCTATGCCGCCACCAAGAAGGCGGACGAGCTGATGAGCGAGACCTATGCCCATCTCTATCGGCTGCCGCTCACCGGGCTGCGCTTCTTCACCGTCTATGGCCCGTGGGGCCGGCCGGACATGGCGATGTGGATCTTCACCAAGGCGATCCTCGCCGGCCAGCCCCTCCCGGTGTTCAACCACGGCCGGATGCAGCGCGATTTCACCTTCATCGACGACATCGTCAGCGGCGTCGTCGCCGCGCTCGACAATCCGCCTCCGGATGACGGCGCGGAGAAGGCGGGCGGCAGCCGCGCGCCGCACCGGCTCTACAATATCGGCAATCACCGCTCGGAAGAGCTCGGCAAGGTGATCGCCCTCATCGAGACCGCCTGCGGGCGAGAGGCGCTGCGCGACTATCAGCCGATCCAGCCGGGCGACGTGCCCGCAACCTATGCGGACATCAGCGCCATCCAGCGCGATCTCGGCTTCACGCCGACGACGACGATCGACGTTGGCGTGCCCGCCTTCGTGGCATGGTACCGGGACTATCACGGCGCATAGGGAGCGACCCCGCTGCCGGCGGATTTCAGAGCAGGCGCTGGACCCAGCCGTGCGGATCGGGCGCCTCGCCGCGCTGGATCGCGACCAGCTTCGCGCGCAGCTCGGATGTCAGCACGCCGGGGCCGCCATTGCCGATCGTGAAGGCGAAGCCGTTGCCGCGCACCGCGCCGATCGGCGTCACCACTGCGGCGGTGCCGCAGGCGAAGGCCTCGCGCAGGCGCCCGCTCTCGGCATCCGCCTGCCACTGGTCGATCGAGTAGCGCTCCTCGCGCACGGTGATGCCCGCGTCGCGTGCCAGCGTCATCAGCGAATCGCGGGTGATGCCGGGCAGGATGGTGCCGAGCGGGGGGGTCAGCATCGATCCGTCCTCGAAGACGAAGAAGACGTTCATGCCGCCCAGCTCCTCGACCCACTTATGCTCGGCGGCGTCGAGGAAGACGACCTGGTCGCAGCCCTGCGCGATCGCCTGGCTCTGCGGCAACAGGCTGGCGGCATAGTTGCCGCCGCACTTCGCGGCGCCGGTGCCGCCGGGGCCGGCACGGCTGTAATCGTCCGACACCCAGAGGCTCACCGCCGGCGCGCCGCCCTTGAAATAGGCGCCGACCGGCGAGGCGATGACGATGTAGAGATATTCGCTGGCCGGTTTCACGCCGAGGAACACCTCGCTCGCGAACATGAAGGGCCGCAGATAGAGCGAGCCGCCCTCCACCGTGGGGATCCAATCGCGGTCGATCCTCACGATCTCGCGCACTGATTCGAGAAACAGCTCTTCGGGGAGCGGCGGCATCGCGAGCCGGCGCGCCGACTCGGCGAAACGGCGGGCATTGGCGTCGGCGCGGAACAGCGAGACGCCGCCGTCGGGCAGGCGATAGGCCTTCAGCCCCTCGAAGATCTCCTGCGCATAATGCAGCACCGCGCAGGCCGGATCGATCGGGATCGGGCCACGCGGCCGGATCGCGGCGTCGTGCCAGCCTTTTTCGGCGGAGTAGCGGATCACGACCATGTGATCCGTGAAGATCCGGCCGAAGCCCGGATCGGCGATGAGGCGCGTCCGCTCGGCCTCGGCCACCGGCGCCGGATGCGCCTGGACTTCGAAAGGAAGGGTCAGCGCAGTCGCCATCGCGTCCTCTTTTTCCTCGTCAGATCGGGTTGCGCGTGATTAGGCGCGGTGGCAAGATACGTCAACATGGCTGCCCAATTTCCCTCCGACACGCCGCGGGCCGCGTCGCCGCTGTTCCTGCGCGAGCCGGAGATTCGGCGCGGCATCGAGCTGCTCTATTTCGGCTACAGCCATCTCTATCGCGGCATCGACGAAGGCCTGGCCAGCGAGGGGCTGGGGCGGGCGCATCATCGCTCGCTCTATTTCATCGCGCGGCAGCCCGGCCTCAAGGTCAGCGACCTGCTCCGCCTTCTCGGCATCACCAAGCAGTCGCTGGGCCGCGTGCTCAATGAGCTCACCACGCGCGGCCTCGTCGAGACGCGCATGGGCGAGCAGGACCGGCGGCAGCGGCTGCTTTTCCTGACCGCGCAAGGCAAGGCGCTGGAAGCGGAGCTGTTCGAGGCGCTGCGCGAGAAGCTGTCGGCCGCCTATGCGCAGGCCGGGCAGGGTTCGGTCACCGGCTTCTGGCAGGTGCTGGAGGGGCTGATACCGCCCGAGGAGCGCAAGCGGGTGGCTGCGCTCCAGCGCGACGGCTGACCAGGGCGCGCGTCCCGGCGATGGCTCAGCCGTTTCCGTCGCCTCGCCCGGTCCGCACCTGATCTTCGCAGCGATCCCAGAAGGTGCGAAGGAAATGGAGGCCGTGCTCCCTTATCCGCCGATATTCGTCCTCTCCCGGCACGTCGCGCGTGGGCACCGTCCAGGCGCCGATCATCTGCTCGCGCGTCGCCCGCAGGGCCGCCGCGGGATCGGCTGTTTCGCGGGCGAGGGCGACCCACGCCGCCTCCATGATCTCGTAAAGCGCGGTGACGGCGCCCCACAGCTTGGCGTCCCGAGCATGGGGCAATGCATTGCCCGGATAGGGCAGGATGTTCGACTCCGGGGCGGGCGTGGCTTTCGCGTCGGTCATGTCAACAGGATCCCAGCAAGGATGTCACGGCAGCCGCCTTTCCGCCAAGGAGGCGATCCTAGCCCTCGCGCCCTGCCGGCCGCCCATCCTGCCGATGAAATTTTCGCAACCTGGCATCGTTTTCCGCTCCGGCTGCGCGTGGAGGCTTCCCGCATGCATCCGCATTGCACGTTTTCCCCCGGCGGCCGCGCCCATGCTCCTTCCGCCCCGGCGGATCCGGTCGATGATGCGCGGTCGAGGAGGGTGGATGCCCCGCGTGGATTCGAACCACGATTGACGGAGTCAGAGTCCGTAGTCTTACCTTTAGACGACGGGGCAATCGGAAGCGCGCAGATACGGAGATGCGCGCGGGCTGTCAACGCTGCTCGGCTTGCTCGCGAGCCCCGGCATGGCTAGTCTCGCGCTCAAGTACCGCCGGCTGCTGACGGCGGAGAAAATGAGTGCATCCCATGGCGCAAGGCTTCGCGACTGCGCCGCCCCGGACCGGCTTCCTGCCATCCCGTGCGGCCCCTTCCCCTCCTCTCCGGCCAGCGTCTTCGCGGCGCACCTACGCCGCGCTCGATCTCGGCACCAACAATTGCAGGCTGCTGATCGCGCGCCCGGCGCGGGACGGCTTCGTGGTCGTGGATGCCTTCTCGCGAATCGTGCGGCTCGGGGAGGGGCTGTCCGGTACCGGCCGGCTCAGCGAGGCGGCGATGGACCGCGCCGTCGCGGCGCTGGCCGTCTGCGCGGAGAAGATCCGCCGTCGGCATGTCTCGCTGGTCCGCTCCGTCGCCACCGAGGCCTGCCGTCGGGCCGAGAACGGCCGTGCATTCGTCGAGCGCGTCCATGCCGAGACCGGCCTCGTGCTCGACATCATCCCGCCGCGCGAAGAGGCGCGGCTCGCGGTGATCGGCTGCCATGCGCTGCTCGAGCCGGGTGAGGGGCCGGCCCTGATCTTCGATATCGGCGGCGGCTCGACGGAACTGATCCTGATCGACGACGGCGACGGCGAGCCGGAGATACTGGACTGGTTCAGCGCTCCCTGGGGTGTCGTCTCGCTGACCGAGAGCGAGCCGCGCGACGCGCCGACCCTCGACGAGCGTCTGGCGGCCTATCGGCGCATGCGCGCGCGCATCACCGCGGAGTTCGAGGGCTTTGCGGCGAGGCTGCGCGATCATCATCGGCTGCCCGCGCGCCTGCTCGGCACCAGCGGCACGGTGACGACTCTCGCCAGCCTGCATCTCGGCCTTCCCGCATATGATCGCCGCGCGGTGGACGGGCTGATCGTCGCGTCCGACGAGATGCGTGGCATCAGCGGCCGCCTTTCCGCCATGTCGGTCGCGGAGCGCGCGCAGCTTCCCTGCATCGGCGGGGAACGGGCCGATCTCGTCGTCGCCGGCTGTGCGATCCTCGAGGCGATCCTCGACATCTGGCCGGCCGAGCGGCTGGGCATCGCCGATCGCGGCATAAGGGAAGGCATATTGCGCACGCTGATGGCGCGCGGCAGCCGCCTCGCATGAGCCGCGGCGGCTCCGGTGGGCGCCAGCGGGTGCGGACCGCGCGCGGGCGCAGCGCGGCATCGACGCGCTGGCTGGAGCGCCAGCTCAACGATCCCTATGTGCGCCGGGCGAAGGCGGAGGGCTATCGCAGCCGCGCCGCCTATAAGCTGATCGAGCTGGACGAGCGGTTCGGTCTGCTCGGCGGGGTCGAGCGCGTCGTCGATCTGGGCATCGCGCCCGGCGGCTGGGCGCAGGTGGTGCGCAAGCAGGCGCCGAAGGCCGCCGTGGTCGGCATCGATCTGTTGCCGGTGACGCCGATCGAGGGCGTCATCCTGTTCCAGATGGATTTCATGGACGATCGCGCGCCCGAGCTCCTCGCCGAAGCGCTCGGCGGGCCTGCCGATCTCGTGCTCTCCGACATGGCAGCCAACACGATCGGCCATGCCAGGACCGATCATTTGCGCACCATGGCGCTGGTCGAGGCCGGCGCGCATTTCGCGGGGGACGTGCTGCGTCCGGGCGGCGCCTATGTGGCCAAGGTGCTGGCCGGCGGTGCGGACAAGGATCTGGTCGCGTTGCTCAAGCGCATGTTCGCGAGCGTCAAGCACGCCAAGCCGCCGGCGAGCCGCAAGGATTCGTCCGAATGGTATGTGATCGCGCAGGGGTTCAAGGGGGCGGGTGCGACCCCGCCCGCTTCGTCATCCTGACGGAAGCCAGGATCCGTTGACGCTCCGCCGGAACGGGAGAGAGCGCGCGCGATTGGATGCCGACTTTCGTCGGCATGACGGCAATCGGTGACGCGCCGACCCTATTCCGTCAGATCGTCCCACATCGACTTGAGCTTGGAGAAGAAGCCGCTCGACTGCGGGCATTCCTCGCCGGTCTCCAGCGTGCGGAACTCCTCCAGGAGCTCGCGTTGGCGTGCGGAGAGCTTGGTCGGTGTCTCGACATCGATCTGCACGACCATGTCGCCATGGCCGCGCCCGTTGAGCACCGGCATGCCCGCGCCGCGCTGGCGCAGCTGCTTGCCGGACTGGATGCCGGCGGGAATGCGGATCTCGTACGGCGTCTTGTCGAGGCCCGGCACGGTGATCGTGCCGCCGAGCGCCGCCGTGGTGATCGAGACCGGACAGCGTGCGAACAGCGTCGTGCCATCGCGTTGGAACACCGGATGGCGCGCGACATGGATGAAGATGTAGAGATCCCCGGGCGGGGCGCCGCGCGCGCCGGCCTCGCCTTCGCCGCTCATCCGGATGCGCGTGCCTTCGTCCACCCCCGGCGGGATCTTGACCGACAGCCGCTTGTCGCGGTCGACCCGGCCTTCGCCGCGGCAGCTCGGGCAGGGATCGGCGATCGTCTGGCCCTGGCCCATGCAGGACGGGCAGGTCCGCTCGACGACGAAGAAGCCCTGCTGCGCGCGCACCTTGCCCATGCCGTTGCAGGTGCCGCAGGTGCGGGCCGAGGTGCCGGCCTTGGCGCCGGAGCCGCCGCAAGGCTCGCAGGGCTGCGAAACCTCGATGGCGATCTCCGCGGTCTTGCCGTGGAAGGCCTCCTCCAGCGTGATCTCCATGTCGTAGCGCAGGTCCGCGCCGCGCCGCACGCCGCCGCGCTGGCCGCGCCCGCCGCCCATGAACTCGCCGAAGATATTCTCGAATATGTCGGAGAAGCCGGAGAAATCCTGTTGCGCGGCGCCGGCGCCACCATTCTGGAAGGCGGCATGGCCGAAGCGATCATAGGCTGCCCGCTTCTGCGGATCCTTCAGGCAGTCATAGGCCTGGTTGATCGCCTTGAACTTCGCTTCCGCTTCCTTGTTGCCAGGATTGCGGTCGGGATGGTGGAGCATCGCGAGCCGACGATAGGACGATTTGATCGTCTTCTCGTCGGCCGTGCGGTCGACCTCCAGCAATTCATAATAATCGATTTCAGACACGCTGCCCCCCGGTGCTGGCCCACGCTAGCCTGCTTCTGCCGTCATGCCAGCGAAAACCGGCATCACCCGCCTCCGGACGGGGCCCTTGCGGCGGGCGATCCCGGCTTTCGCCGGGATGACGGCTGAGGAGACGGCGCGAACGGTTGCGCACCGTTACGCCTTGTTGTCGTCGACTTCCGAGAATTCGGCGTCGACGACGCCATCGTCCTGGGCCGATCCCGCGCCCGCGCCTGTGCCCGGAGCCGCCTGGCCGGCCTGCTCCTTCTCGTAGATCGCCTGGCCGAGCTTCATGGCGACCTGCGCGAGCGCCTGCGCCTTTTCGGTCATGGCCGCGGCATCGCCGCCCTCGACCGCCGTCTTCGCTGCCGCGATCGCGGCCTCGATCTCGGACTTGAGGCTCGCATCCACCTTGTCGCCATGCTCTTCGAGCTGGCGCTCGGTGGTGTGGATCAGGCTCTCGGCATTGTTCTTGGCCTCGGCTGCCTCGCGCCGCTTCTTGTCCTCTTCGGCGAAGCGCTCGGCGTCCTTCACCATCTGTTCGATGTCGCTGTCGGAAAGGCCGCCCGACGCCTGGATCTTGATCTGCTGCTCTTTGCCGGTGCCCTTGTCCTTCGCGCTGACGTTGACGATGCCGTTCGCGTCGATGTCGAAGGTCACCTCGATCTGCGGTACGCCGCGCGGAGCCGGCGGGATGCCGATCAGATCGAACTGGCCGAGCAGCTTGTTGTCCGCGGCCATCTCGCGCTCACCCTGGAAGACGCGGATCGTGACGGCGGACTGGTTGTCGTCCGCGGTCGAATAGATTTGCGACTTCTTGGTCGGGATCGTGGTGTTGCGATCGATCATGCGGGTGAACACGCCGCCCAGCGTCTCGATGCCGAGCGACAGCGGCGTCACGTCCAGCAGCAGCACGTCCTTGACGTCGCCCTGCAGCACGCCGGCCTGGATGGCGGCGCCCATCGCGACGACCTCGTCCGGGTTCACGCCGACATGCGGATCCTTGCCGAAGAAGTTCTTCACCACCTCGCGGACCTTGGGCATGCGCGTCATGCCGCCGACGAGCACAACCTCGTCGATGTCGCTCGCCTTGATGCCGGCATCGGCCAGCGCCTTCTTGACGGGTTCGATCGAACGCTGGATCAGCGGATCGACGAGACGCTCCAGATCGGCGCGGCTGATCGACTTGACGAGGTGCTTGGGCCCGGTCGCGTCGGCGGTGATGAAGGGGAGGTTGACTTCCGTCGTCTGCGCCGAGCTGAGCTCGATCTTGGCCTTCTCCGCCGCTTCCTTGAGCCGCTGCAGCGCGAGCCGGTCCTTGGTGAGATCGATGCCTTCCGCCTTCTGGAAGTCGGCGGCCAGGAACTCGACGAGCTTGGCGTCGAAATCCTCGCCGCCCAGGAAGGTGTCGCCGTTGGTCGATTTCACCTCGAACACGCCGTCGCCGATCTCGAGGATCGAGATGTCGAAGGTGCCGCCGCCGAGGTCGTAGACGGCGATCGTCTTGCCGTCATTCTTCTCCAGGCCGTAGGCGAGCGCCGCCGCGGTCGGCTCGTTGATGATGCGCAGCACCTCGAGCCCGGCGATCTGGCCGGCATCCTTGGTCGCCTGGCGCTGGGCGTCGTTGAAATAGGCCGGAACGGTGATCACCGCCTGGGTAACCGTCTCGCCGAGATAGGCCTCGGCGGTTTCCTTCATCTTCTGAAGCGTGAAGGCGGAGATCTGCGAGGGGCTGTAATCCTTGCCGCCCGCCTGCACCCAGGCGTCGCCGTTCGGACCGCGCACGATATGATAGGGCACCAGCTCGGTGTCCTTCTTCGTGACCGGATCGTCGAAGCGGCGGCCGATCAGGCGCTTCACCGCGAAGATCGTGTTGTCGGGATTGGTCACGGCCTGGCGCTTCGCCGGCTGGCCGATCAGGCGTTCCCCGTCCTTGGCGAACGCCACGATGGACGGCGTCGTGCGCGCGCCCTCTGCATTCTCGATCACCTTCGGCTTGCCGCCTTCCATCACGGCGACGCAGCTGTTGGTCGTCCCCAGATCGATGCCGATAACCTTTGCCATATTATCCTCTTCGATACCCCAATATGTTTGCGGGATCCGCCGCCCCCCTCGAAACCCAAGCGAAGGCTGCGGAGATTCACATCGCCCGGCGATATAGGGGCGGTTTGCGTTGCTGCAAGCCGGATGCGCGCGTAAGGGCTTGCCGGATTTCAAGCCGGAGTGACTGGCCATGCGCCGTGCAGCAATCGCCCTTCTTCTCCCACTCGTCCTCGCCGCCTGCCACAAGGAGGCGAAGGTCCGCCAGATTTCGATCGAGAATGTCTGGGTGCGGCTGAACGCGGTGCCGGGCCGCCCCGGCGCCGCCTATTTCACGATCAAGGGCGGCAGCATCCCCGACAAGCTCATCCAGATCACCGCCAATCCGGTCGCAACCATCGAGCTGCACGAGGGCGGGACGATGAACGGCATGATGACGATGAAGCCGATCCCGTCCGTCGACATTCCCGCCGATACGACCGTCCGTTTCCAGCCGGGCGGCAATCACGCGATGCTCTTCGGCATCGATCCCAAGGTTCAGCCGGGCGTGAAGCTCGCGCTTTCGTTCAAGTTCGCGACGCTGCGCACCTTCGTGGTCGCGGCGCCGGTGGTCGGCGCGGCGGATCCGGCGCCGGAGGGGGGCGGTGAGCAATAGGCGAGCCGGCCGGCCGCTGACCCGCGCCGAGCGCGATCTCGCGGCATCGATGTTCAGGGACGCGATCGACTACGGCCGCGTTCGCCTTCATCCGCGCTGCTGGTGGCCCTTCCAGCCGCGGAACGTGACGATGGCGCCGGATGGCCATATCTGGTTCCACCCCGAAGGCGGGCTGTGGCGCGCCGATTTCGGGGTGGCGCCCGCCCATCTCCAGGCGCTGTTCATCCACGAGATGACGCATGTCTGGCAGGCCCAGCGCGGCGGGCGCTGGTATCTGCCGCTGATGCGCCATCCCTTCTGCCGCTATCGCCACGCCTTGAAGCCGGGCAAGCCGTTCGCCCGCTACGGCATCGAGCAGCAGGCGGAAATCGTGCAGCATGCCTGGATGCTGCGCAACGGGATCGCCGTGGCATGCGCCGCGACGGCCGAAGAGCATGAGGCGATCCTGCCGTTCTGAGGCCCTCCCCCGCGGGGCGGCGGGAGAGGGCGGAAAGGCTCAGCCCGCCCTGGCGACGCTCACCAGCGCAGGCCGCAGCAGCCGATCCTTGATCAGATAGCCCGCCTGCAGCTCCTGCACGATCGTGCCCGGTTCGGCGTCGCTTTCCACCTCGAGCATCGCCTGGTGGCGATTGGGGTCGAGCTTCTCGCCCACCGCCTCGATCTTCGAGATGCCGTGGCGCTGGAACACCGTCGCCAGCTCCTTGCCGGTCATCTCGATGCCCGTGAGCAGCGGCTTCAGCTTCTCGTCCTCGCGCAGCGCGTCTGGGATCGCGGCGAGCGCGCGCGAGAGATTGTCCGCGACGGAGAGCATGTCCCGCGCGAACGCCGTGGCGGCATAGGTTTGCGCGTCCGCCTTCTCCTTCTCCAGCCGGCGGCGAACATTCTGCGTTTCGGCCTGGGCGTAGAGCACCTCGCTCTTCAGCTTCTCCAGTTCCGCCTCCAGTTTGGCGAACGGCGCCTCCTCCGCCGGCGCGTCGCCCTGCGGCGCAGCCTCCGCGGGCTTTTCCGCCCGTTCGGCTCCGGTCTCGCCGTTCTCATTGTCCTTGATCGTCGTCTCGTCGGTCATGCCATCAGTCTCGTCAGTGCCTGCGCGGTGAAATCCACCATGGGAACGACGCGCGCATAGTTCAACCGCGTCGGCCCGATCACGCCAACGACCCCCACCACCTGGCCGTTCGCATTATGGTAGGGCGCCGCTATCACGGATGAGCCGGAAAGCGAGAAGAGTTTGTTCTCCGATCCGATGAAGATCTTCATCCCCTGCCCGGCGCGGGCACCATCCAGCAGGCGGGCGATCTCCTCCTTGTCCTCGAGCTCCTCCAGCAGCTGCCGTACCCGCTCGAGGTCGGCCGCGGCGGCCGTATCGATGAGATTGGCCTGGCCGCGCACGATCAGCACCGGGCACGACGAGCCATCCTCGGACCAGATGGCGAGACCGCGCGCGATGAGTTCCGCTGCCGCGGCGTCGAGTGCGGCGCGGCCCTGCCGTATCTCCGCCGCCAGGCGGTTCTGCGCCTCGCTCAGCGTGAGCCCGGAAAGCCGCTCGCTCATATAGTTCGCCGCCTCCGCGAGCATCGAAGGCGTCATCCCGGGCGGAAGCTCGACAACGCGATTCTCGACCGATCCGTCCGTGCCGACCAGCACCGCCAGCGCCTGATCGCGCGAGAGCGGCACGAAGCCGAACTGGCGCAGCACCAACTCGTGCTTCGGCACCAGCACGATGCCGGCGCAGGCGGAAAGGCCGGAAAGCGCGGCGGTGGCGGCTGCCAGCGCGTCCTCGATCGGGCCGCCGCCGTGCAGCCGCTGCTCGATCGCCGCCCGCTCCTCGGGAAGGGGCTCCGTCGCCTGCATCATTCCGTCGACGAACAGGCGCAGGCCGCTCTCGGTCGGCATCCGCCCCGCCGAGGTATGCGGTGCGGCGAGCAGGCCGAGCTCCTCCAGATCCTGCATCACGTTGCGGATCGATGCGGGCGAGAGATTGAGGCCGGCGATCTTGGAAAGGGTGCGCGATCCCACCGGCGCGCCGCTGCCGAGATAGCTTTCCACGACGAGCCGGAACACGTCGCGTGCGCGGGCGGAGAGCTCGCCGATCGAAGGACTCGTCGTCATGGCACCTCGGCGAAGGCGGCAATGGGCGGCGCTGCGGCCATGGTCGCTTTCTCCTCCATCACGAAAAAGTTTCGAAGCATGGCAGAAATCTAGGCATAGGGTGGCGTGGACTCAATCCTCGGCTGGGAAACGTGACGGTGGCCAAGACGCTCTACCCGCACCGTGTCGACGCGCAGGAGGCGGCAGACATCGTCGCCTTGCAGCAGCTCGTCTGGACCTATTGCCGCGCGGTCGACCGGCGCGATCTCGCGCTGCTGCGCAGCCTCTATCACGACGATGCGATCGACGACCATGGCACTATGTTCCGCGGCGGCCCCGACGATTATGTGGCATGGCTGCCCTCGATGCTGGCGCGATGGGAAGCGACGCTGCACATGATCGCCAACATGGTGTTCGTGGTCGATGGCGACGTGGCCGAAGGCGAGCTTGTGGTCATCGCCACGCATCGCACGCCGCCGCCCGATTCGCGCGCGCTCACCGCCACCGGCCGCTATCTCGACCGCTATGCGAAGCGCGACGGCATCTGGCGCTTCCTGCACCGCTCGCTCGTGCTCGACTGGGGCGATGCGGCCGCCATCTCGGCGGCGAGCCTGCGCCCGCCGCGGCCCGGAACCGTGATAGGGCGGCCGGACCGGGACGATCCCTCCTATACGGCGCTGCCGATGCTGGCGCGGGTGCCGTGACCCTTCATCCTCCCTCTTTGGGGGAGGATGAAAAATCACCGTCCCCGGAAATGGGGGATCACGTGAGTCCCCAGGTTGCGGATCGTCTCCATCGTCGCCTCATGCGGGATGGTGCCCATCTGGACGAGGAACAGAATCTCGTCCGCGCCGGCGTCCTTGAGCCGTTGCACCTGCCGGATCGCGTCGGCGACGGTGCCATAGGCATCGTCCTCGACGTGGAAGTTCAAGGTGTGCAGCTCCGTCACCTCGATCTTCTCCTGCCCGAGATAGGCGATGAAGCGCTCCTCGTCCTTCTTGAGTTCGCGGATCGTCGCCTCCGGATCCAGATCATCGGTGCTGGGCGGCGGGCCGCCGCCATACCAGTGGTTGATCGATTCGGCGAAGAAGCGCTGGCCGCGCAGGCCGATGCGGCGCGCCAGATCGCGATTCTCGAGGATGATCGTCGGGCAGAGCGCAGCGAGATGCTCGTTCGGGCGATAGCCGACCTGGTCCTCCGGCTTCCGCCCGGCGAAGGCCTTGCGGTAGATCGCGTTCTTGCGCGCCACCTCGTCGGGGCCGGAAAAGCCCATCACCAGCGCGCCGAGCCCGCGGCTGCCCGCCACCTCCAGCGCCTCGTCGCGGGTGCAGGCCATGTACATCGGCGGGTGCGGCTTCTGATAGGGCTTGGGATTGATCGGCCGGTTGGGGATGCTGATCAGCGCACTGTGATGCTCGAACTCCTCCTGCATCCACATCTTCGGAATCATGTACATCGATTCATCGACCTGGGCCGTGATCTCGCCCATGTCGGCGCCGAACGCGCCGGCTTCCTGGATCGTCGCGCCCTTGCCGACGCCGAAGTGCATCCGCCCCTTCGACAGCACGTCAAGCGTCGCGACGCGCTCGGCGACCTTGATCGGGTGGTTCATGTTGAACGGCAGGCAGACGACGCCGTGGCCGACATGGATGCGCTTGGTCGCGCCCGCGATGAAGGCGAGGAAGCTCTCCGGCGCGGAGAGGTGGGCATATTGGCGCAGGCAATGATGCTCGACCGACCAGATGCAGTCGAAGCCGAGCTCCTCGGCGAGGAGGCACTGCTCGACGATCTCGTGGAAGACCCGCGCCTCGTTGTCGCGCGAGGTATCCACCATCTGCGCCTCGTAGATGATCGAGAATTTCATCCGGCGGCTCCTCCCTGCTCCGCTGCGTTCAGCCCATGAAGGTAAGGCCGCCGTCGAGCATCAGCGTCGATCCCGTGATGTAGGCGCCGTCGCCGCTTGCCAGGAAGGCGATCGGCCGGCCGATATCCTTCTCCGGATCGCCGATCCGGCCGAGCGGGATATGCTGCACCAGCACCGCATGATCGGTAGGATCGGCATCGTTCGCCGGCGAATGGACCATCGGCACGACCACGTTCACGCGGATGCCGTCCTTGCCCCATTCGACCGCCGCCGCCCGGCTGATCGATCGGATCGCCGCCTTGACGCCGGCATAGACGCCATAATGGGCCGGCCCGAACTCGGCGCCGCTGCCGAAATTGACGATGCTGCCGCCGCCGGCCCGCAGCAGATGGGGATGGACCAGCCGCATGAAGGCGAGCGTCGCGGCCGCGCCGGAGGCCCACAGCTCGTCGACCACCGCGGGATCGATCTCGAGCAGCGGCGCGGCGCGCATCTCGGGCGACTGGGCGGCATTCACCAGGATATCGAGCCGGCCGAACCGCGCAATCGCGAGATCGACCGCGCGCTGCCGGTCGGCATCGGCCGTCACGTCGCCGCCGAACGGCGCCGCCGTGCCGCCGCGCGCGCCGATCTCGGCCGCCACCGTCTCCAGCTTGGCGAGGGTGCGGCCGAACAGGACGACCGCGGCGCCTTCGGCCGCGAGCGCGAGCGCGGCGCCCATGCCGCCGCCCTGCCCGGCGCCGGTGACGATCGCAACCTTGCCTGCCAGCTTTCCGTTCATCCGGTCATCCTCCCGCGCCGGGAACATCGGGGCCGCCTCCGTTCGCGGAAGAAGGCCCGGACGGAATCCTCCTTCGCCGCCGCGAGTCAGGAGTCGTACTTGCTCCAGGCGATCTCGCCGCGCGGCTCGACGGCATGCTTGGCCTTGAGCGTCGGCATGTCGAGGATCGTCTTGAAGCCCGGGCTCGCCTCCACCACCTCGTTGATCGCGTTGGTCACGAGATTGGCGGTCCACACCAGCCCATCCTCCGCCGGCACCGCGCCGAGCGGCTGGATCTCGGAGCGCACGCCCGGCGATCCCTCGATCTCGACGACATAGTTGAGACCGGTCATGGGATGATCCCATTGCTTGTCGAGCTTGTCGGCCATGCGCCAGTAGGTCTTGCACTCGATGATCGTCTTGCCGTCGGCGATCGCCTCATAGTTGAAGTGCTGACCGCCGACATGGCCCTTGCGGATCACGCCGGCCGAGGTGGGGCTGTCTTCCAGCGTCAGGGCATATTCGTGGCGCGTGCGATAGTCGTCGATCTTCCAGCCGAGGCCCTTGGCGACGGTCTGCATCGTCTCGATGAAGATCTTGCTCATCGTCTCGAGCAGCACCGGCGGCGTGCTGTCAGCCGTTTCCTTGTCCATATCGAAGCCGAGGGCGTGCACCATGTCCGGGCTCTCGCTCATCGTCGCCATGCTGACGAGCTCGTAGATGGTGATCTTGGTGATCCTGTTGCACAGGGCGGAGAGCACCAGCACGTGCCGGTCGCCCGAGAAGCCGGGATGGATCCCTGACGCGAACAGCGTCGATCCGCCCCTGGCGCAGGCCTCGTCGATGCGCTTGCGGCGCTGCGTCCCCTCGACGAGATAGAAGAAGCCGGAGGGCGTGATCAGGTCCTTGCCCGAGGCGAGGATGTCGCACATGTCGTCGAGATCGACGAACAGCGGCGTGTAGAGCACGACGTCCGCCTCCGTGGCGAGGATGGCCTGCTTGTCCTGCCTGGCGACGACGCCGGTCTTGCCCGTGCCGAGGATCTCGCCCGCATCCTTGCCGTCCTTGGCGTCGGAGAAGACCTTGACGCCCACCAGCTCGAGATCCGGCCGGCGGAGCGTCTCCTGCATATTATATTTGCCGACTGCGCCGGTGCCCCACTGGATCACGCGGATGGGTTGCTTGGCCATGTCTCATCCTCTCGCTGCGTTCGCGCGGCATGCCGCGCGCCGGTCGCGGCCGGCGACGACTGCCTTTCGGCCGATATGTCCGACCGGAAGCGCACGCTGTTCAAGCCGGGCGGATTGTTCATTCCGGACGAGTCCTTTTGCTCCCGACGAATTGGGCCGCGCGGAGCGCGAGAGCGGGCAGCCGAAGGGGCTGCTCAGGATGGGCGGGTCTGGTTGACATGCACGCGATGGCTGGCGCGCGGCCCGCGAAGCGCCTACTGGCTGCGCACCGACAGACCCAAAAAAGGAAAATCCATGCGCCCCTCCGGCCGCGCGCCCGATCAGATGCGCGCCATCAGCATCGAGACCGCTTTCACACGCCATGCCGAGGGATCGTGCCTGATCTCGTTCGGCGACACGCGGGTGCTCGTCACCGCGTCGATCGAGGAGCGCGTGCCGCCCTTCCTGCGCGGCAAGGGCCAGGGCTGGATCACCGCTGAATATGGCATGCTGCCCCGCGCCACCCACACCCGCGGCAGCCGCGAGGCGGCCAAGGGCAAGCAATCCGGCCGCACCCAGGAAATCCAGCGGCTGATCGGCCGCTCGCTGCGTGCGGTCGTCGATCTGGAAAAGCTCGGCGAGCGCCAGATCACACTCGATTGCGACGTGATCCAGGCCGACGGCGGCACCCGCACCGCGTCGATCTCCGGCGCCTGGGTGGCGCTGCGTCTCGCGGTCGACAAGCTGATCGCCGCCGGCCAGCTCGCGGTCGATCCGATCGTGGCGCAGGTCGCCGCCGTCTCCTGCGGCATCTACGAGGGCACGCCGGTGCTCGACCTCGATTATATCGAGGATTCGAACGCCCATGCCGACGCCAATTTCGTGCTGCTCGACAATGGCAACATCGCCGAGGCGCAGGCAACGGCGGAGGGGGCGACCTATGACGAGGAAGCGCTGCTGCGCCTCCTGCGCCTCGCGCGGATCGGCTGCGCGGACATCTTCGCGGCGCAGAAGCAGGCGGTGGGCCGGTGAGCGGCGTCGCCGAGATCCCGCACCGCAAGCTCGCCCCCGGCAAGCTCGTCATCGCCAGCCACAATCCCGGCAAGGTGCGCGAGATCGAGGCGCTGCTCGGCCCTTACGGCATAGAGCCGGTCTCGGCCGGCGCGCTCGGCCTGCCGGAACCGGACGAGACGGGCACGACCTTCGCCGCCAATGCCGAGCTCAAGGCGCGGCAGGCGGCGGATCTTTCCGGCCTGCCGGCGCTGGCCGACGATTCGGGCCTGTGCGTCGAAGCGCTGAACGGCGATCCCGGCATCTTCTCGGCGCGCTGGGCGGGCCCTGGCAAGGATTTCCGCGTCGCGATGCAACGCGTCGAGGAAGCGCTGCGGGCCCGGGGCCCGGAGGCCGGACGCGACGCGCATTTCGTCTGCGCGCTGTCGCTCGCCTGGCCGGACGGTCATGTCGAGACCTTCGAGGGCCGTGTCGACGGCACGCTCGTCTGGCCGCCGCGCGGAGACCGGGGCTTCGGCTATGATCCGATCTTCCAGCCCTGGCACCATGCGGCCACCTTCGGCGAGATGGATCCCGACGCCAAGCACGCGATGAGCCATCGCGCCGACGCCTTCGCGAAGCTGGTCAAGGCGGTGTTCTGACTTCCCGTCGCTTCTGCGAGGGCAGGAGCGCATGGCTGCCAGCAACAGCGAGAGCTTCTCTTGTTGAGAGAGACATAGGCTCCTGCCTTCGCAGGAGCGACGCCGTTTAGGGCATCCCCGTCATCGGATCACGTCCGACGACATTGCCTGACGGCAGATAGCGGCAGACGAGATACTCATCGGTCGCATTGGCGGCGGTGCCGCAGCCGACCGTGCTCGTCGTCCGCCAGATGATCTGCGTATAATGGCCGACGGCAATCCAGTCGCCGTTGCGGCTGACCTTCGGGAAGCGGCCCCGCCTGAACAGCCGTCGCTCGCCGATCCAGCCGGCGACCATCTCGTCATAGCTGTAGGCGGTCCTGGTCCCCATCCACAGATTCTCGCCCTGATTGGGCGTGCCGCGCGGCGCCGGGCTGTGCGCGAAGCGGCGTTCGCGAGCGAGCTGCGCCGCATAGGCCGCGGCGTCGCGCGCCAGCGCCTCGCTCCAGCGAAGCGGCGGCACGCCGGCCGCGGCGCGGGCGGCGTTGTGCGCGGCGAGCATCGATCGGCGCAGCAGCGCGTCGCCGCGCGGCTGCGGCCGGGTGTCGATCCATGCCTCGCGCACCACCTGATCCGCCGCCTGCGCCGGGCAGGCACCCGCTAGAATTGGCCACAATCCCCATGACGCGCTAAAGCGCCGGCTCATCTTCGAGTCCCTTCCAGACGATGGACGCCGTCATAACCCAGCCGCTCGCCCTCTATATCCATTGGCCGTTCTGCGTGTCGAAATGCCCCTATTGCGACTTCAACAGCCATGTCCGCGAAGGGGTGGACCAGGAGGCGTGGCGTGCGGCGCTGCTGGCCGATCTGGCGCATGAGGCGGCGCTGCTGCCCGGACGGACGCTCGGATCGATCTTCTTCGGCGGCGGCACTCCCTCGCTGATGCCGCCCGCGACCGTCGCGGCGCTGATCGAGGCCGCGGCGCGCCATTGGCGGTTGGCGGACGATATCGAGATCACGCTGGAGGCGAATCCCTCATCGGTGGAGGCGGCCCGCTTCGCCGATCTCGCCGCCGCCGGGATCAACCGGATCAGCCTCGGCCTGCAATCGCTCGACGATGCGGCGCTGCGCTTCCTCGGCCGCGCGCACGACGCCGGCGAGGGGCTGGCGGCGCTCGCCACGGCGCAGCGGCGCTTCGCGCGGGTGAGCATCGATCTCATCTATGCCCTGCCCGGCCAGGGCGCGGCGGCATGGCAGGCGGAGCTCGATCGGGCGATCGGCTTCGGCACAGGCCATCTCTCGCTTTATCAGCTCACCATCGAGCCGGGCACGCGCTTCGCGACGCTGGTGCGCGAGGGCAGGCTCGTTCCTGCCGATCCCGATCTCGCCGCCGATCTGTTCGAGCTGACCCGCGCGCGAACCGCCGCCGCGGGCCTGCCCGCCTATGAAATCTCCAACCATGCCCGGCCGGGTGAGGAAAGCCGGCACAACCTCACCTATTGGCGCTACGGCGACTATGCCGGCATCGGCCCGGGCGCCCATGGCCGCCGCGCCGGGCTCGCGACGTTGCGCCACCGCAAGCCGGAGAACTGGCTGTCCGCGGTCCGTTCGGACGGGCAGGGCATTGCGGGCGAGGAGCCGCTCGATGCCGCGACGCGGGCGAGAGAGACGATATTGATGGGCCTGCGGCTGCGCGAGGGGCTCGACCTCGATCGGGTGCGGGCCGCCGGTGCCGGCGAGGCGATCGACGATGCGGCGGCGGCGCGGCTTGAAAGGCTCGGCCTGATTCGGCGCGCGCCCTCGCGCATCCTGGTCCGCGAGGCGGGGATGCTGCTGCTCGATCGGATCGCGGCCGAGCTGGTCGGCGTCTGAGCCTTCGGCCCTCTCCCGCGGGCGGGAGGAGGGGAGAATGCTACTGCCCGAAGCCCTTGGCCGCCGGCGATGCCACGACGATGCTGCCCGATCCGATCTGGCGCACCTCCAGCGCGCGCTCGGCGATGCCGTTCTCGCCGAAGCGGAAGGCGCCGTCGACGCCCGAGAAGCCGTCCGCATCGGTCAGGCGCCGGGCAGGGAAGGGGTCGCCGATCTTCCAATCCGCAGCGATACGCACCGTCAGCAACACCGCGTCATAGCCGAGGCTCGAGAGGCGATAGGGCGCCTTTCCGAAACGCGCCTGATATTTGGCGGCGAGCTGGCGGTAGAGACCGTCCGAGACGCTGGCGAACCATGCGCCGTTCAGCGCCGGCTGCGAGGCGAGGCCCGGCTCCGCATTCCACAACTCCGTGCCCATGATGTGCGCGGCGACATCGCCGCCCTTTCGCACCAGCGGGACGATCTGCACGGCGATGCGCCCGCTGTCGGCGATCAGCAGCGCGTCGAAATCCGCCTCGTCGGTCAGCTTGCGCGTGGCTGCCTTGATCGAGGGCGCCGCGCGATCATAGGTCTCGAGCGCGACCATCTTGCCGTCGGCGGCCTCGACGGCATGGATCATCGCGGTCGAGGCGCTGCGGCCGTACAGCCCGGTCGGGGCCAGCGCCGCGAACCGCACCGCGCCGCGCGAACGGGCGAAGCGGACCACGCGCTCGATCGACTGGTTGGGCGTGAAGCCCATCAGGAAGACGCCGTTCCCGGCGACGTTCGCGTCGTTGGAAAAGGCGATGACGGGGATGCCGGATCGGCGCGCGATCGGCGCCACCGCCCGCACGTCATCCGCCAGCAGCGGGCCGAGGAACAGCCGGTTGCCTTCCGCCACCGCGCGCTGCGCTGCGGCTGCCGCGCCGGCGCCGGTATCATAGGTGGTGACCCGCACCTTGCGCCCGCCGGTATCCAATATGGCGAGGTTGGCGGCATTGGCGATCGACTGGCCGACCGCCGCATTGGGCCCGGTGAGCGGCACGAGCAGCGCCACGCGCTGGCGCTCCTTGTCCTCCGGCAGGGGCCCGATGGGCCGGCTCGGCGTGGGCGGGGGGGCTTGCGTCCCGGGCCCGTGGCCCTTGGGGATCATGCCGCCGCATCCGGCGAGAAACAGTGCGCAGGCGAGCCCTGCGAGCTTCAGAAACGACCGTCTCGGTTGCGGGCGGGCGGCCTGCTCTGCCATGACATCCATCCTATGAACGACCCCTCGAACGCCGGGCTGGAGCCTGGCCTGTACATCGTTGCGACCCCTATCGGCAATCTCGGCGACCTTAGTCCGCGCGCGGCCGCCGTCCTTGCCGGTGCCGATCTGATCGCCGCGGAGGACAGCCGGGTCACCGCAAAGCTGCTCCGCCACGTCGGTGCGCGGACGCCGATGACATCCTATCACGATCATAATGCCGACCAGGTCCGCCCCGGCCTGGTGGCGCGGATGGCGACGGAGGTGATCGCGCTCGTCTCCGACGCGGGCACGCCGCTGATCTCCGATCCGGGCTTCAAGCTGGTACGCGATGCGCGGGCGGCGGGGCATCGGGTGACGACCATCCCCGGCCCCTGCGCCGCCATCGCGGCGCTGACCTTGGCCGGGCTGCCGACCGATCGCTTCCTCTTCGTCGGCTTCCTGCCCGCCAAGCAGAAGGCGCGCGGCGAGGCGATCGCGGAGATCGCGGCGGTGCGCGCCACGCTCGTCTTCTACGAATCCGGCCCGCGCCTCGCCGCGACGCTGGCGGATCTCGCCGAACGGCTGGGGAATCGCGACGCCGCCGTCGCGCGCGAGATCAGCAAGGCCTTCGAGCAATGCGTGACCGCGCCGCTCGCCGCGCTGGTGGAACGCTATGCCGAGGCGCCGCCGAAGGGGGAGATCGTGATCGTCGTCGCCCCGCCGGCCGCCGCGGCTCCGGCTTCCGCCGATGCCGCCGAAGAACTGCTGCGCGAGGCGTTGACGCGGCTGCCTGCCGCGAAGGCGGCCGGCGAGGTGGCGAGAGCCACGGGTCTGCCGCGGCGCGATCTCTATGCCCGCGCGCTCGCGATGAAGGGCGAGGGGTGACGCGCCGGGCCGCCGAGAAGCGCGGCCGCACCGCCGAGACGATCGCGGCCTGGCTGCTCCGTCTCAAGGGCTATCGCATCGTCGCGCGCCGCGTGCGTACGCCGCTGGGCGAGATCGATCTGGTCGCCCGGCGCGGCGCCATGGTGGCGTTCGTCGAGGTCAAGGCGCGTGGCGGTGAGGCCGCGTTGGCGCTCGCCGTCGATCGCCGGCGGCTGCGCCGCGTCGCGGCCGCCGCGGAGGCGCTCGCGCCGCGCTTCGCGCGCACGGGCGAGGCGGTGCGCATCGATGTGGTGCTGATCGCGCCGGGCCGCTGGCCGCGCCATCTCGAAAATGTCTGGCACGGCTGATCGGCCGTCACTAGACGGATGGGACGATGTCGAAACATCTCCCCTTCGGTCGGTTGGGCCGGCGTTTCCACGTCTCGTCATCCGGACTTTCGTCGGGATGACGGCTTGAATTGGACTCCCGCCACTCCAGATCACCGTCACCTTTCCCGTTCGCCCGAACGGCCTCGCAACGCCTGTTGAGGATCTGCCCATGTCGCTTCGTGTCGCCGTTCAGATGGATCCGCTCGAATCCATCAACATCGCGGGCGATTCCACCTTCGCCGTGATGCTCGGCGGCCAGGCGCGAGGCCATCGCCTGTGGCACTACAGCGCCGGGGACCTCACCTATCGCGACGGCCGCGTCGTCGCCCCGGCCCGCCCGGTGACGGTGCGGCGCGTCGCGGGCGATCATTTCAGCTATGGCGAGTGGGAGACGCTGGATCTCGGCCGCGATGCCGACGTGGTGCTGATGCGCCAGGATCCGCCCTTCGATCTCGCCTATATCACCGCGACCCATCTGCTCGAACGGATCCAGGGCGAGACGCTGGTGGTCAACGATCCGGCCGCGGTGCGCAACGCGCCCGAGAAGCTGTTCGTGCTCGATTATGCCGAGTTCATGCCGCCGACGATCATCACCCGCCGGCTCGAGGAGGCGCGCGCCTTCCACGCCGCGCATGGCGAGGTGGTGGTGAAGCCGCTTTACGGCAATGCGGGATCGGCCGTGTTCCACGTCGGGCGCAACGACGCCAATCTCGCCGCGCTGACCGAGCTGTTCGGCCAGGTGTGGCGCGAGCCGTTCATGGTGCAGGCCTTCCTTCCCGACGTGGCCAAGGGCGATAAGCGCATCGTGCTGGTGGACGGCAAGCCAGCCGGCGGCGTCAACCGCCTGCCCAAGCCGGGCGAGATCCGCTCCAACCTCGCCGTTGGCGGCACCGGTGCGGCGACCGAGCTCACCGCGCGGGAGCTGGAGATTTGCGAGGCGATCGGCCCGGAGCTCGCGCGCCGCGGCCTGCTGTTCGTCGGCATCGACGTGATCGCCGGTCATTTGACAGAGATCAACGTCACCTCGCCTACGGGCATCGTCGCGATCGATCGCTTCAACGGCACGGATACGCCGGCGCTGATCTGGGACGCGATCGAGGCCAAGGCCGGCACCCGCGCGGTCTGATTGCCGTCCCCGCCGGGGGATGACAATCGCTTCATCGGATCATCACCGAATCGTCACGCCTGCGTCACGAGCGGGCAACCTCGCGTCCCCATGGCGACGGCGCGCGATCGCGCGCTGCACTGCAAAAGGGGATGAACGATGCTGTCCACCGCCGCCCGCCTCCTGGGCGCGACCGCCCTCGCGCTGGTCCCGGCCCTTGCCCATGCGCAATCCGATGCGCCCGTTCAGCTCGCCGCCGCGGATGTGGCGGATAGCGGCGGCGGACAACCGGAGATCGTGGTGCTCGGCTTCGGCCAGGCGCGGCAGGTGCAGTCGCTGGGCGCCAAGGACATCGCCGTGCTCACGCCGGGGACCAGCCCGATCAAGGCGATCGCCAAGCTGCCGGGCGTCAATTTCCAGTCCTCGGACGCGTTCGGCGCCTATGAATGGTCGACGCGCATCACCTTGCGCGGCTTCAACCAGAACCAGCTCGGCTTCACGCTGGACGGCGTTCCGCTCGGCGACATGAGCTATGGCAACTATAATGGCCTGCACATCAGCCGCGCGATCATCTCCGAGAATCTGGGGCAGGTGACGGTGGCGCAGGGCGCCGGCGCGCTCGGCACCGCCTCGACCAGCAATCTCGGCGGCACCATCCAGTTCGCCTCGCGCAAGCCGGGCGACAGCTTCGATGTCGCCGCGGGCGGGACCTATGGCAGCGAAGACACGATCCGCGGCTATGTCCGCCTCGACAGCGGCGATCTCACCGGTCACGGCCTGAAGGGCTATCTGAGCTACGCCTATCTCGGCACGGACAAATGGAAGGGCGACGGCAAGCAGCGGCAGCACCAGGTCAACGCGAAGCTCGTCCAAGAGCTGGATCGCGGCAGCATCACCGCCTGGTTCAACTTCTCGGACCGGCGCGAGAACGACTATCAGGATCTCAGCAAGGCGATGATCCGGCGGCTGGGCTATAAGTGGGACAATATCTCCGACGATTGGGCGCTCGCCAAGGAGATCGCGCACATCGCCGCCAATCGCGGTGACGTGACTGGCTATCCTGACCCGTCGCTCGGCACCACCTATCCGAGCCCGATCGAGACGGTGGACGACGCCTATTTCAACGCGGCCGGCCTGCGGAAGGATTATATCGGCGCCGTCACCTTCGACTCGCAGCTGACCGACGCCGTTTCCGCCCGGCTCACCGGCTATGCCCATCACAATGAAGGCCAGGGCATCTGGTTCACCCCCTATGTTCCGACCCTGCCGGGCGCGCCGAACCGGGACGGATCGGCGATCACCGATCCGGCGCCGATCTCCATCCGCACCACCGAATATGACATCACCCGCGGCGGCGTGATCGGCTCGGTCGCGGTCGAGACCGGCAGGAACCGGCTGGAGCTCGGCGGCTGGTACGAAAGCAACAGCTTCCGCAACGCCCGGCGCTTCTACGGCCTCGACGATGGCGACGTGCCCTCGCGCGACAGCCTCTCGTTCCAGAGGAACCCGTTCGCGACCCAGTGGGACGTCAAATATGATACCGAGACGATCCAATATTATGTGCAGGACAGGCTGGAGCTCGGCCGGCTGACGCTGACCGGCGGCTGGAAGGGCTACAAGGTCACCAACAGCGCGAACCCGATCGTCTCCGGCGGCCTCGCCTCGGGCCAGATCGATGCCAAGGATTGGTTCCTGCCGCAGATCGGCGGGGTGTTCCACGTCACCGACAATGCGGAGGTCTTCGCCACCTTCACCCAGAATATGCGCGCGTTCGTCTCGGCGGCGACGGGCGGCCCCTTCTCGACCACTCAGGTCGGGTTCGATGCGATCAAGAACACGCTGAAGCCGGAGCGCACGGACACCTATGAATTCGGCGGCCGTTTCCGCAGCGGCGGCTTCCAGGCTTCGATCGCCGGCTATTATGTGAACTTCACCAACCGCCTGCTCGCCTTCCAGGTCGGTTCGGGCATCGTCGGCAATCCCAGCGTGCTGCAGAATGTCGGCGGCGTGCACAGCTACGGCGCCGAGCTCTCGCTGCTCTACAAGCTGACGCCGGCGCTCTCGCTGCTCGGCACCTATTCCTACAACCATTCGACCTATCAGGACGATGTGCGCGATTCGAAGGGCGTGCTGATCGCGGCGACCAAGGGCAAGACCACGGTCGACACGCCGAAGAACATGGCGACCGCCGAGATCAGCTATGACGACGGCCATTTTCTCGGCCGCATCGGCGCCAACTACATGTCGAAGCGCTTCTACACCTATGAGAACGACCAATGGGTGGGCGGGCGCGTGCTGGTTGATGCCAGCATCGGCTATCGCTTCGGCGGAGACGGCTTCCTCAACGGCTTCACCCTCGAAGGCAGCGTCACCAATCTCACCGACAAGCGCTACGTCTCGACCATCGGCTCGAACGGCTTCACCGCGCGCGGCGACGGGCAGACGCTGCTCGCCGGCGCGCCTCGCCAATGGTTCGTCACGGTGCGGCGGGGCTTCTGAGCATGAAGCGCCTGCCGCGTGCGCTGCTCGCCGCCGCCTCGCTCTGGGCGGCGGCAGGCGCCGAGGCCTCCCATGCCGCGCCCGTCCTCCTCGTCTCGCTCGACGGGCTCCGTCCGGCCGACATCATCGAGGCGGACCGGCGCGGCATCAAGGCGCCTGTCCTCCGCCGGATCATGGCCGAGGGCGCCTATGCCGAGGGCGTGCGCGGCGTGCTGCCGACCTTGACCTACCCGAGCCATTCGACGCTTCTCACCGGGGTCTCCCCGGCGCGGCACGGCATCTCCAACAATCTCACCTTCGATCCGACCGGCATCAACCAGACCGGCTGGTACTGGTATGCGAGCGACATCAAGGTGGCGACCTTGTGGGATGCCGCGAAGGCCAAGGGCCTCGTCTCGGTCAACGTCCACTGGCCGGTCAGCGTCGGCGGCGCGGCGGACTATAATCTGCCGCAGATCTGGCGCACGGGCCATGACGACGACCGCAAGCTGCTGACGGCGCTGGCGACGCCCGGGCTGGTGAAGAGCCTCGAGGCGAAGCTCGGGCCTTACGCGATGGGCATCGACGAATCCGTCGAGGGCGACGCGATCCGCACCCGCTTCGCCGCCGAACTGATCGCCGAAAAGCATCCCGCGCTTACCACCGTCTATTTCGCCGGCATCGACCATATCGAGCATCTCCACGGCCCCGGCTCACCGGAGGCCAAGCAGGCGATCGAGGCGACCGACGCGCTGGTCGGCCAGCTCGTCGCGGCGGCGCGCAAGGCGGATCCCGCGACGGTGATCGCGATCGTCTCCGATCACGGCTTCCAGCCGGTCGCGACCGACGTCAACCTGTTCGCCCCCTTCCTCCAGGCCGGGCTGATCCGCATGGATGCCGCCGGCAAGGTGACCGGCTGGGACGCCGAGCCCTGGCTTGCCGGCGGCTCGGCCGGCGTCGTGCTCACCCGGCCCGACGATGCCGCGCTGGTCGCCAAGGTCGGCGCGCTGCTCGATCGGCTGAAGGCCGATCCCGCCTATGGCATCGCCAGCGTGATCGACCGCAGCGAGATCGCCCGCCGCGGCGGCCCGCGCGAGGCGAGCTTCTTCCTCGATTTCAAGCCCGGCTACGAGACCGGCCGCAACCCCGCCGGCCCGATCGCCAGCCCGAGCGGCTACAAGGGCATGCACGGCTATTTCCCGGAGGCGGCGGCGATGCGCTCCTCGCTGTTCGTCACCGGCCCGGGTCTCGCCCGCCATGGCGACATCGGCGAGATCGACATGCGCGACATCGCCCCCTCGCTGGCGCGCGTGCTCGGTGTCAGCCTGCCGGAGGCGGAGGGCAAGGCGGTGTTTTGATGGAGGGAAAGAGGCATCGCGCACCGATCCCGATCATTTTCCACATACCAACGTGTTTGAAGTGGTGAGCGGATCAAGATCATATCTTACAAAATAGAACGGATAGGGATATTTTACTCCCTCTCCGAAATTTGCAAGATTATATATCAACTCAGCCTGCCGCCATGCTCATTATAAGAATTATATTCCGCGGAGAATTTATCGAGTGGTAAATGATCTTTATCTCTTAGCGTGAATTGGTGGGAAAATTCTTCCCCTTTATGAAGAATCGCCACATCTTCTTTCGTCATGGCTTCAAGCAGATAGGGGATGTTGTAACCATCGCCGATCGTACTGGTTACTTTTCCCTGGACCAGGATTCTGGCCGTGAACAGGGAGCCGAGACCAAGACCACCGTTCCTGGGCAGAGCCAGCTCTTTGTCGCCCACATTGCGGACGATCGCCCGGATATTTCCGTCGGGATTGCAGGTCCATCCCATTCGATCCGCAAGACGAGAGGCACGGCCGCTGCGGATTCCGGCGTCGTTCGGTTCGGTGCCAGCAACATCAACAGCAGCGTCAAGGCGGATAACGGAATCTGCAAAATGATCTCCTAGGCTTTCTACGTTGCAGCTCATCAAAATGGCTGTCTAAGCCGGCGCTCGATTGCTACCGGCATTTATTCATAAATCCTGATACGCTCCACCTTCGTCGAAATATCGTCAAAAGTGCATTCGCTTAAATATATACTCATAGATCCGTCATCATCCGGTTCTATCTCGACAAATCCATGATCTTCATCTATATGAATGCTAAGATAATGTTGTGATTGCACATCATACTGATTCCCCCATGGCTCGATCGATACTATAATTTGGTGATCGCGCCTATTCAGCACTCGGCATATTTCACCCATAGGTCACCATCTTCTTACTATCTGTTGCAAATAATAGCTTCGAAATGCCGCTGCTTCATTGCCTATGTCGCGAAAGGCAGTGTAACTATAAAAATCGGCGACCTTCGACACTTCGCTTTTCGTAATTCCTGCACTTTTCAGCCTCCTTATCCCAGCTTCGGTTTCCGCTCGCGTAAAAACCCTCCACCCTCTGTCCGCCTTCGAAAGACCCGCAAGGTTACCAAATTCAGCTTGACCTATTCCAGCGCCGTTGGTGGGAAATTTGATCTTTGGCATGGCGTACCTAAAGGTTTCACGTAGCGCTTCGCGCGCGAGGCCCGCCAACCCTCCTCGTGGACGAAAGCCAATTTGGTGAAAATCTGAATCGGACGATAATTCTGAATTACTGCCGTCCAATTCTGGCTTCGACTCGTCGAAGCTGATATCGTATTCATTCGCTGAATTCGCTGACCACATATTTGTCAACCGAATTACGGTGACAGTGCATTTAATTGCAACGAAGGCCGGATTGCGGTAAGCGCAAGCTCATAGCACGCTGGCGCGCGCGGTTTTCGCTGGGCATCCGCATCATGTGACGCAGCGAGGCAATGGTCGTGCGCAGACCTTCTTCCATGACGACGATTATGCCTTCTACCGCGATCTGCTGCGCACCCATTGCGCTGCGGCGGGCGTCGAGGTCTGGTCCTGGGTGCTCATGCCCAATCATGTCCACCTCATCCTGGTGCCGACGGACGAGGACGGCATCCGCCGGGCGCTCGCCGCCGTGTACCGCCGCTATGCCGGCCATATCCATGCGCGGCTCAGGCGGACCGGACATTTCTGGCAGGGGCGCTTCGGCTGCGTGGCGATGGACGAGGCCCATCTCGGCGCCGCGCTGCGTTATGTCGCGCTCAACCCGGTCCGGGCACGGCTGGTTACGCGCGCGACCGACTGGCGCTGGTCCAGCGTCCATGCGCTGCTTGGCCTTGGGGATGACGGCATCACAGCACAGGCGCCGGTGCGCAACCTCTATCCGGATTTCGTCATGCTTCTGGCGGACGACGAGGATGAGGATCGCACGGCGCGGCTGCGTAAGACCGAACGGATCGGCCGGCCGGTCGGCGAACCCACTTTTCTCGACCGGCTCGAACGGGAGAGCGGACGCGTCCTCAAGCCGGCGAAGCGCGGCAGGAAGGCAGCAATAAGTGCACTGTCACCGTAATGTTGCTGGTCGCTCACCAGCAGCCCGCAGATGTGTCAGGCCGCTTGCTCGATCGCCTGCGACGCCTCCAGCCAGCGCAGCTCCGCCGCTTCCAGCTTCGCCTCGACGTCGGCGCGGCGCTTCATCAGCTCGGTCATCGTCGCGCCCTTTTCGTCCGGCCCGGCGGAGGCGGGATCGAACATCGCCCGGTCGATGCGGGTGCGGTGCGCGGTCAGCGCGGCCATCTCGCGCTCGGCCGCGGCGATCGTGTCGCGCAGCGCCTTGTTCTGCTCGCGCGCCTGCGCCGAGGCGCGGCGGGCGGCCTTGCGGTCGCCCTTGCTCGCCTCGCTGCCGGCGCTCCCAGCCGAGGCGGCGCTGTCCGCCTTGCCCAGCACCATGTCGGTATAGTCCTGCAGCGTGCCCGAATATTCGCGCGCCGCGCCGTCGGCGACCAGCACCAGCCGGTCGGCGACCAGCTCGATCATGTGGCGATCGTGGCTGACCACCACCACCGCGCCCGAATAATCGTTCAGCGCCTGGACCAGCGCCTCGCGCGAATCGACGTCGAGATGGTTGGTCGGCTCGTCGAGGATCAGCAGGTTCGGCGCGTTGCGGGTGATCAGCGCGAGCGCCAGGCGCGCCCGCTCGCCGCCCGACAGGCTGCCCACCTTCTGCGTCGCCTTGTCGCCGGAGAAGCCGAAGCGGCCGAGCTGCGCGCGCACCGCGGCCGGCGTGCTGCCCTTCATCTGCCGGGTCATATGGTCGAGCGGGGTGTCGTCCACGTCCAGCTCCTCCACCTGATATTGGGTGAAGTAGCCGACCGTCATCTTGCCCGACGCCGTCATCGCACCGTCCATCGGCTTGAGCTGCGCCGCGAGCAGGCGGGCGAGCGTGGTCTTGCCGTTGCCGTTGCGGCCGAGCAGCGCGATGCGGTCGTCCGGATCGATGCGCAGGTTGAGCCGCTGCAGGATCGGCGTATCGCCATAGCCGACCGACGCCATGTCCAGCGTGATCAGCGGGGGGCGCATCTCGGGCGGATCGGGGAAGACGAAGGAGAGGCTGGGATCCTCCATCACCGCCGCGATCGGCGTCATCTTCTGCAGCGCCTTCAGCCGGCTCTGCGCCTGCTTGGCCTTGGTCGCCTTGGCGCGCCAGCGATCGACGAAGGCCTGCAGCTTCTCGCGCTGGGCGAGCTGCTTCTCGCGCGCCGCGCTCTGCTGCGCCAGCCGCTCGGCGCGCTGCCGCTCGAACGCGTCATAGCCGCCCGGATAGAGCGTCACCTGCCCGCGCTCGAGGTGCAGGATATGATCGACGACATTGTTGAGCAGGTCGCGCTCGTGGCTGATGATGACGATGGTCGCGCGGTAGCTCTTCAGGAAATTCTCGAGCCACAGCGTCGCTTCGAGGTCGAGATGGTTCGACGGCTCGTCGAGCAGCAGCAGGTCCGGCTCGGAGAAGAGCAGGGCGGCGAGCGCGACGCGCATCTTCCAGCCGCCCGAATAGCTGTCGAGCGGGCGGCCCTGCATCTCCTCGTCGAAGCCGAGGCCGACGAGGATGCGGGCGGCGCGGGCCGGCGCGGTATAGGCGTCGATCGCGTTCAGCCGCTCGTGGATCTCGCCGAGTCGGTCGGGATCGTGGCAGGTCTCGCTCTCGGCGAGCAGCGCTGCGCGTTCGGTATCGGCGGCGAGCACCGTTTCGAACGGCGTCGCGCTGCCGCTCGGCGCTTCCTGCGCGATATAGCCGACGCGGGTGCCGCGCGGCATGTCGACGCCGCCCTCGTCGGGATCGAGCTGCCCGATCATGACGCGCATCAGCGTCGATTTGCCGGCGCCGTTGCGCCCGATCAGGCCGACGCGCGAACGCGGCGGCAGCGCGGCGGTCGCGCGATCAAGGATGACACGCCCGCCGAGGCGCACCGTGATGCCGTTCAGATTGAGCATGGCCGGGCCGATAGCATGGGTGATGGCGGCCGTCATCCAAGCGTGAACGGGAGTTTTGAAAAAGGGGCCAGGAGATTTCACCCGTCGTCCCGACTTCCGTCGGGATGACGGGATGCGTCAGTCCGAGCGGTGGGCTTCCAACCCTCCCGCCTCAGACCCGCTCCACTTCAACGACACGATTCTCCTTCGCCGAGCGCCGCGCCGCGTCCATCACCGCCTGCCCGGCGGCGGCGTCACGGAAGGTGCCCGCGGTCTCGCGCTCCGTCCACGCCTCGCCGCGCATCCGCGCCTTCATCTCGCGGAACAGGCGCGCATAGGGCGGCACGTCGACGCCCATCGTGTGCCAGCGATCCTGCTCGGTCTGGATCAGCTCGGCGATCGGGAAAGGGGTCGGCAGCGGGTTGACGAGGTCTGCCGGCGTGTCGATCTTCCGCGGCCCCGCCGCGTCGGTGATCCACACCTCCTCCGGATCGCCATAGGTGGCGCCGCTCTGGATCCAGGCGCCGCCCTTGGTGCCGACCACCTTGGTGGTCATCACCAGCGGGCCCGGCGCCGCCATCGCTGCGACGAGGATCGCATGCGCGCCGCTGTCGAGCTGCATCTGGAGGCTGTAGGCGTCGTCGGCGGTCATGTTCGGGCGGCCGGGGGCCATGGTCTGCAGGAGTGCGCTCACCGTGCGGACCTCGCCGAGCGTCGAGCGCACCTGATCGATCATGTGCGAGCCGAAGGCGCCAAGGAAGCCGCCGCCCTGATCGGCATCCTCCCACCAGTCGCTCAGCGTCTCGTTCGGATCCTGCAGGCCCGGCTGATGATAGATGCGCAGGAATTGAAGCGGGGTGCCGATCGCGCCGTCCTGGACGACGCGGCGGAGCAGCGCCTGTGCGGTATCGAAGCGGAACTCGGCGCCGAGCATGTGGACGATGCCCGCTGCCTCGGCCGCGGCCAGCATCTCGCGCGCCTGGGCGAGATCCCGGGCGAAGGGCTTTTCGCAGACGATGTGACGCTTCGCCTTCGCTGCCTCGATCACCGCATCATAATGGGCATGCGGCGGCGTCGCGACCGTCACCAGCTCGATCTTCGGATCCTGCAGCGCTTCGGCGAGGCTGTCGGTCGCCACCGGAATGGCGAGCGGCGCGGCGCGTTCGGCGGTGCGCGCGCGATTGCGCCCGACGATCGCCCGCACCTCGAACCCGGCCTCGCGCAGTGCGCGCACATGGGTGAAAAGGCCGAAGCCCGTGCCGACGACCACCGCGCCGGGCGTTTCCGATCCGCTCATCCTGCCTTGCTCCTTGTCTGGGCGATCAGCGCCCGCACTGCCCCGGCACAGCTCCGCGCTGCCTCACCGGGGGGCAGCGCCGACAGCCGGTCCGAAAATATCTCGACGCCGATCGGCGCCTGCGATCCGATCGCGTCCAGCGTGCGGATCACGCCCGCCACGTCGAACTCGCCCTCTCCCGGCAGCAGCCGCCCGCGCATCATCTCGCGCGCGGGATCGTCGCTCGCCCGGGCCGGCGCATCGTTGATCTGCACGCTGCCGATCGCGCGTCCCGGGATCTGCGCCAGCTCCTCGAGCGTCGATCCGCTGCGGAACAGGTGCCAGCTGTCCAGCACCAGCTTGCCGTTGGGCCGATCGGCGCGGCGAACCACCTCCCAACCCTTGGCGAGCGAGGGAATGGCACCGCCCACGATGAATTCAAGCGCCACGTCGATGCCGTGCGGTGCGTAGAGATCGCAGATCGCGGCGAAGCGCTCCGCCATCAGCTCCCCATCATAGGGCAGCTCGAGCATCTCGCCGACGGTGACGACGCTGGCGCCCAGTTCCGTCACGATCGGCAGCATCGCCTCGGGCGTCAGCCTGTCCAGCAGCTCTGCCATCCATCGCGGCATGCCGGCCGGCGCCGTCGTCCGGCCCGGCAGCCAATTGCCGATGATCTCGACATCGGTGATGGCAAGGCCCCTATCCTCGATCCGTCCGCGAATATCCGCGAGCGTCATGCCGCCGGCGATCAGCCGCTCGCAATCGGCGGCGAACAGCGAGAGGCCGGCAAAGCCTGCCTCCGCCGTCGGCGCCAGCCGGTCGAGCAGCGGGGTGTGCTGCAGCGTGCCGCCGCAGAGCACCAGATCGTCGGGGCCGAGCATCAGTCGGTGATCTCTCCGCTCATGATCGGCTCCACATCGTCGAGCGCGGACAGCCCCTTCTCGCGCAAGGCGGCGAGCGGCAGGCGATGCAGCGTCACCGGCGGCGGATCGCCCGCTGTCTTGATGAAGCGCAGGCTCATCCCGCCATGACCGTGGCCGAAGGGATCGATATGGTTGCCGCCGATGCCTGGATCTTCGGACGCGATCACGATGCGGATCGATCCATCGGGCTCGTAGCGGGCGGTGTATTTCTGGATATAGCCCTGGCCGTCCTCGTAATTGTCGAGATTCTCCTGCCAGATGTTGCACAGCTGGAAGATCCAGTAATCGCACGCGACCGGCATGAAGGAGAGGACGAGCGCTTCGTCGCGCCCGCATTCCCAGGTTCCGAAGCCGTGATGCCGATCCGGCACGCCGCCGTTGGACAGATAGACGGCGCGGCTGAAGCGGATGCGGTTGGGGCGCTTGCCGAGATTGTCCTGCCACCAGCTGCGCACCAGCTCGGCATAGGCGAGCGTGAGCTGGCCGGCCTTGGCGAGGCCGCCGGCGATGAGCTCGGCATCGGCGGGCCGGGGAGCGGGGTTGTCGATGCGCTCGATCGTCATCGTCGGAGGCACGGTCTTGCCGCGCTCATGATAGACGGTGCGCACCAGCAGGCCCACGCAATCCTCGGTGATCGGCAGCCAATCCTTGCCGTCCGCCGGCTTCTCCTTGCTGACGATCACCTCGAAATTGCCCTCGGCATCGAAATGGATCGCGTCGCTTTGCAGGAAGCCGGTGGTGCGCAGCGTCGCTGGATCGAACTCCTCCAATCCCTGGATGCCGCGCTGCGCCCAATCGCGCGCGCCGACATCGGCGGGCTGGCGTGCCGTCCACGCCGCCATCACGAAATAGGGGATGGTGCCGCGATTGCCGGTGATCCGGTAATCATGCGATCCATCCGGAAACTCGGTCAGCAGATGATCCTGGTCGGGCGACTGGAAGTTGATCCCCTGCCGCCACGGCGCGTCTCGTAGCCGCGGCCGCTCGGGCTCGCAATTCTCGACGAAGCGCTCGAAGCCGTTGCGGATCAGCCGGGTGACGAAGCGATACCATTCGACCTTGTCGAGCGCGTCCGCCGTCCCCTCGAACTCGTTGACCATGTGTCCGACGCGGCGGATCTGCTCGCAGAAATCGTCCCATGCCCGCCCGGACAGCAGCCGTTCCTCCGCGCTCATGCCTTCTCTCCCGCTACACGTTCGATCCGGACCGGGAACCGGTCATAATAGAATTGGAAGCGCTCCCGGACGGCGCCGATGTCGACCCCGAAATCGCCGATCAGGTCGTAGACCACCTGGCCGTGCTTGCCGCGCGGATTGGCGTGGAGGAAATGCTCGACATCGCGTTCGCTCTCGGGCGTCATCGGCAGGTCCGCCATGGCGAGCACGCGCGCGACCACCGCCTTCTGATCGGCCATATATTCGTGGAAGAGGATGTCGATCGAGCGGGCCGGCGGCAGCAGATCGCGGTCGCGCACGCAGGCGCGCAGCAGCCGCTCGATGCGGTCGATCCAATAATTCGCGGTCGCTTTCGGATCGATGCGCGTGCGCCGGATGCGGTCGCCATAGCTGATCATGGTGATCGCGGACTGGATCACCGCCACCGGATCGCGATGGGTGATCGGCACGATCGCATCGGGATAGGTGCGGATCAGCGGACCGAAATTCTCCATGTGCGGCGGCGATTTCATCACCCAGCGATTGGGGCCCCTGAGCCACGTCATCGCCTTCAGGACGCGCTTGCCATAGGCATAATGCGGCGTCTGATCATGGGTGAGATAATAATCGCGCCAACGATAGGGGCGGCTCAGCCATTCGGGCAGATAGGAAGAGAAATCGGCGCCCTGCAGGTCGATGTCCTCATGGACATGATCGGGCGCCATGCCGTGCATCGCCGGCATCAGCGGCAGGATCTGCTCGAACGTGCCCCACATCTGGCTGGTGCGCACGAAGCGAGGGTCGGGATCCCCGCTCTCGCCGGGCACCGGGATCGGCTCCATCGATTCCCAGAGCTGCATCGAGCGCAGCCGCCGGTCCGCCGAAAGGATGTTGACGAGATGGGTCGTGCCCGATCGCGGCAGGCCGGCGATCATGATCGGCCGGTCGATCACAATCTCCTCGATCTCGGGATGGCGCTTGTACAGATCTTCGACGCGCAGCCGCGTCGAGGCGTAGCGCACGCAATCGCCGAACATGCCGGCGCGGCCAAGCGGCCCCAGCTCGGCGTCCTCCTCAAAGCTCTGCAGCCAGACGGCGAGCCGCTCGCGAAAATCGTCCGGACCGAAATCCGAAAGGCCGGTCGCCGTCCGGGCGGCGGCAAGCACCGCTTCCACGCTGAGCTCCACCGCCGGCGCGCCGGCGATCGCCGCGCGCTGCAGGTCGGTGAGCTGCGGTTCCGCGAGATCGGTGAGGCGGATGGTCTCGGGCTTGAATGCGGTAGCCATGCGCAGCCGGTCCTTATTGGTCGAAGGTGATGAGGACCTTGGCCGAACGGTCCTTGTCCTGCGCGGTCGCGAACGCGTCCATGAAGTCGTCGAGCGCGAAGCGGTGGCTCACGAGCGGCGTGAGGTCATAGGCGGGATCGGTCAGCGCCTCGATCACCGCCGGGAACTCGTCCGGATAGGCGCAGGAGGTGATGATCGACATCTCCTTGCCGAGCGCCATCTGGAAGTTCACCGGCACGGGCTGGTGATAGACGGCGACGACGATCAGCCGCGCGGCATGGGGCGCCATGCCGATGATCTGGGGAATGACCGGCGCCGCGCCCGAGGCTTCGATATAGATGTTGGTGCCGACCACCGGCCAGCCGAACAGCGATCCCTTGCCGTGGAGATCGCCCAGCGCCTCGGCGACATCGCGGCGGCCCGGATTGATGGTGTGGCGCACGCCGAGCGCGCGGGCGCGCGCGAGGCGATCGTCGGACATGTCGATCGCGACGACCTCGGTGATTCCGCGGCGCAGGAGATGGAGGCAGATGCCGAGGCCGATCGGCCCCGCTCCGAACACCGCGACCCGATCCGCCGGAGAGGGATCGGCGCGGTTGACCGCGTGCAAGCCGACCGACAGCGGTTCGGCCAGTGCGGCGCGATCGAACGGCAGATCGTCGGGTATCGGCAGGATGCTGCCGCCGAGCGTCGCGTTGCGTACCAGCAGATAGGGGGCGAAGGCGCCGTCCGGGCCGCCATTGCCGATGCCGTTGCCGTCCCCCATCGGATTGACGATGACGCGCATGCCCGGCTCGATGCCGGTGACGCGCGCGCCGACCACCTCGATCACGCCGGCGAATTCATGTCCGAGGCCGAACGGCTCCGTCGCGGGAGCGGCGACGCCGCCGGTCGCGACATAGGTCACGTCCGATCCGCAGATGCCCGATGCGGCGACCCGCACCAGCACGTCGTCGGGGCCGGGCTTCGGCGCGGGGATCTCGTCGATCCGGACATCGCCTGGTCCATGAACACGGATCGCTTTCATGCGCATTTCCTCTCTCGTGCCGGTTCAGCGGGTCTTTTGCACGATCCGATCGCTGGCCGGCCATGCCCTTGCCGAAACCATCATAGCGGCTCAACGATAAGGCCCGCCAGCCGTCGGTGCGTCCCGCTTTTCAATTTGGGACATGAAGGCGCTCGCGCGGATATGGCCTCAATCATTGTTCCAAGTCGCCTTTGCCGGCCAAGTCGAATTCCCGGCTCGTGCAGAACAAGCCCTTGCCGCGGCGATCGCCGGCTTGCTCGATAATCCTTCGGCTCCGTCCGGTTTCTGCGTACCGACTGGTCGTTATGGCCGGCGATCCACTCCGAGAAGCACGCGAAGAGATGTCAGGACGCGGCATTCCGAAAGGGCAAATAGCGACGACTTCGTTCATCTGCCGTTGCAATTCGGTAGGCAATATGGTGAGATAGTCGAACAGCAATGCGCAGCATCATCGCGTTCACCAGCCTTTGAAAGTCGAAAATGGATGCCTGGGATATTGGCAGACGTTTTCCATTCCTAGAAAGGAAACGGAAAGGTTTGATGGTGATTGGTGAAGATAATTGGAATGTTATAATCATCTGCCGGATGGAGGGTCGAGCATGACGGACGAAACGAAGGAAACACTGCTGGCTCTGACGGCAGATATCGTGGCCGCCCATGTCGGGAACAACAATGTGCCGGTGGGCGATCTGCCTGGCCTCATTCAGAAGGTCCACGATGCACTGAGCGGCCTCGGCACGCCCAGCGAGCCGGAGCCGGCGCCGCTGACGCCGGCGGTGTCGGTGCGCTCCTCGGTGAAGCCGGACTATATCGTCTGCCTCGAGGACGGAAAGAAGCTCAAGATGCTCAAGCGGCACCTGATGACGCACTATCAGATGACGCCCGATCAATATCGCGCCAAATGGAAGCTGCCGGCGGATTACCCGATGGTCGCGCCCAACTATGCCAACCAGCGCAAGGCGCTCGCGATCAAGATCGGCCTCGGCCGCAAGCCGAAGACGGGTGAGGCGGAGGCGGCGCCCAGGCAGGCCCGCAAGCCGCGCGCAGCCGCGTCTTCCGATGGGCCCCCGAAGGCTCCGGCGAAGCGCGGACGCAAGCCCGCTGCGGGTGTCGCCCCGTCGACGTCCGAATGACATAGCGGATCGGCCGCGCGTCAAACGCGGCCCTTGGATCCAGGAACGGTCCGGCCCGGCAGCCCGTCGCTGGCCGCCGGGCCGTTTCGTATCGGGACGCCCGGCTCAGTCGAACAGGCTGGATACGGACGTTTCGTCGGCGATGCGCTTGACCGCCTCGGCGAACAGCGGCGCGATCGTCAGCCGGCGGATCTTGCCGGCATTGGCCACCGCCTCCGGCGCGCCGATCGAATCGGTGATGACCAGCTCGGTGAGCGAAGAACCCTCGACGCGTGCGACCGCCCCGCCGGAGAGCACGCCGTGGCTGACATAGGCGACGACGCCCTCGGCACCGGCTTCGAGCAGCGCGGCGGCGGCGTTGCACAGCGTGCCGGCCGAATCGACGATATCGTCGACGAGGATGCAGAAACGCCCCGAAACATCGCCGATGATGTTCATCACCTCGGATTCGCCCGGCCGCTCGCGCCGCTTGTCGACGATCGCCAGCGGCGCATTCTCGAGCCGCTTGGCGAGCGCGCGGGCGCGCACCACGCCGCCCACGTCGGGTGAGACCACCATCAGATTCTTGCCGGCGAACCGCGCCTGAATGTCGGCCGACATCACCGGCGCCGCGTAGAGATTGTCGGTCGGAATATCGAAGAAGCCCTGGATCTGGCCCGCATGCAGGTCCATCGCCAGCACGCGGTTGGCGCCCGCCGCGGTGATCAGATTGGCGACCAGCTTGGCCGAGATCGGCGTGCGCGGGCCTGGCTTGCGGTCCTGCCGGGCGTAGCCGAAATAAGGGATGACGGCCGTGATCCGCTTGGCCGAGGCGCGCTTCAGCGCGTCGATGCAGATCAGCAGCTCCATGAGATTGTCGTTCGCCGGAAAGCCGGTCGACTGGACGACGAACACGTCCTCGCCGCGGACATTCTCATGGATCTCGACGAACACTTCCTCGTCGGCGAAACGCCGCACGCTGGCATCCGTCAGCTTGATTTCGAGATAGTCGGCGATTGCCTGCGCAAGCGGCAGGTTTGAATTGCCGGACAAAAGTTTCATGTGCGTATCCTGTAATCCGCCCGGCGGCGTCTTAGTCGCCGTTTCGGCGAGGGGAAAGGGGGTGGTTGCTCGCGCGGCGTCTGGGTAGAGGCGATGCATGACCGTGACCACCCGTTTCGCGCCCTCGCCGACAGGCCGGCTCCACGTCGGCAATATCCGTACCGCGCTCCACAACTGGATGTGGGCGCGCAAGCATGGCGGCCGTTTCCTGCTGCGCCTCGACGATACCGACGCGGAACGATCGACCGCCGCCTTCGCGGATGCCATCCGGGAGGATCTGCACTGGCTCGGGCTCGATCCGGACGACATGGTGCGTCAGTCCGATCGCTTCGCGCTCTATGAGGCGCATTTTGACACGCTGCGAGCCGCGGGGCTCGTCTATCCGGCTTACGAGACGCAGCAGGAGCTCGATCTCAAGCGCAAGATATTGCTCGGCCGCGGCCTGCCGCCCGTCTACGACCGCGCGGCGCTGGCGCTCTCTCCGGCCGATCGCGCAAAGCTGGAAGAAGCGGGCGTGCGGCCGCATTGGCGCTTCAAGCTCGATCATGCCACGCCGATCGAATGGAGCGACCTGATCCGTGGCCCGCAGCGGCTGGATCCGGCGCGCCTCAGCGATCCCGTCGTCCGGCGCGCCGACGGCAGCTGGCTCTATATGCTGCCGAGCGTGATCGACGATATCGCGATGGGCGTGACGCATGTCGTGCGCGGGGAGGATCATGTCACCAATACCGGCCTTCAGCTGCAGATGTTCGCCGCGCTTGGAGCGACCCCGCCCGCCTTTGCGCACGAGGCGCTGCTGACCGGCAGCGAAGGCAAGCTTTCGAAGCGGCTTGGATCGCTCGGTATCGACGCCTTTCGCGACGAGGGCATCGAGCCGCTCGCGCTGATCGGCCTGCTCGCCCGCCTCGGCACCAGCCAGCCGGTCGAGCCGGTGCGCGATCCGGCTCGGCTCGTCGAAAGCTTCGATTTCTCCGCCTTCGGACGGGCGCCGGCGCGATTCGACATGGAGGAGCTGCGCGGCCTCAATGCCAAGACGATCCATCTGCTCGACCACGAAGCGGTGAAGGATCGCCTGCCGGCGGGCATGGACGAGGCGGCCTGGGCGGTGATCCGGCCCAATCTCTCCACTGTCGCGGAGGCGGCCGACTGGTGGCAGGTGATCGAGGGGCCGATCGCGTCGGCGGCCGATCCGGCCGATGCGGATTATCTCGCCGCGGCGGCGCGGATCGCGGCCTCGCTCGATTGGAGCGTGGATCCCTGGCATGCGCTCACCGGCGCGCTCAAGGAGGCGAGCGGCCGCAGGGGCAAGCCCCTGTTCCTGCCGCTCCGCCGGGCGCTCACCGGCCGGGACCATGGACCCGAGATGGCAGCGCTGCTGCCGCTGATCGGCCGCGAAAAGGCGCTCGGGCGGCTGGAGGCGGCGGCGGGAAAGGGCCGCTGATCGAACGCCATCGCCCCGCCGGATGCCACGACCGCGATCGGGCGAGGGGCGGGCCTCAGTCCAGCTCGCTGTCGCCCTTGTATTTGAGCTCAAGATACCGGCCCTGCGTCGCCAGCTTCTGCAGGTCTCCGGCCGCGAGCTGCTGCGTCATGCGGGCCAGCTCCGAATCCACCACCGTGAGGCCGTCCACCAGCTGCTTGTCCGCGCTGATCCCATCGCGCACCTCGCGCCGCAGCGAGGCGGGCACGCGCTGATAGCCGGAGACGAGCTCCGGCAGCTCCTCTGCGATCAGCTTGCGGATCTCGGCGGCGGCCGGCTCGCGCGGATCGAGCCCGGCAAGCTGCGGCGCCAGCGCCTCGAGCTTGACGCCAATGCCGTCGACCAGGCGGGCAGCCGGAGCGGGCAGCGCAGGGCGTTGCCGCTCCAGCCATTCCTCGGTTCGCTGCGGCAGCAGCGCGAGATCCGCGGTCGCGAGCTTTTCGGGCGTCGGCGCGCGGGCGGGCCAGAAGAGGATGACGGCCGCAGCCAGCGCTATGACGAGCGCGGTGAGCAGGAGGCCGGTCATGCCGATCGGCTCGAAGACCAGGCCGAACAGGCCGGCGCCGAGGGCGATCAGCAGCGCGGCGACGGCCGCACGGAACAGCCGCCGGAGCATGGCCTCAAAGCGGCGCCGGCGCGCGCGCAGCGCCAGCCGCCTGCCTTCGGGCGAGAAGCGGCGGAGCATCGCCTCCGCCTGCTCGATCACGCGGCCCGAATCGACCATCAGCCTTCGACCGGCTTGAACGGCTCGGCCTGCGACTGGGCGGCGCCCTCAGCCCGGGCAATATAGCCGCGCGACTTCTCGACCTCCTGCGAGAGCACGTCGACAGTCTGCTTCATCGATCCGAGCGCCTGCACCTTGAACGCGTCGATCGAATCCATCGTCGCATAGATATTCTGGAAGGCACGCTTGAGCGTGTCGAGCGGGATCGTCGATGCGGCCGCCTGCGCGTGAATCTCGCCCGTCTGGTTGCGCAGCATGTCGCCGGTCGAATCGATAATGTTCGCCGTCGTGGTGTTGAGCGCGGTGATCTGCTGCAGCACGAGCTTCTGGTTGGTCAGCGCCTGGGCGACGGTGACGGCGGTGCGCAGCGCGGCGACGGTGGTGGTCGAGGCGCGGTCGACGCCCTTCACCAGCTCGACATTGTTCTTTTTGACGAGATCGAGGGCGAGATAGCCCTGCACGGTCACCGCCATCTGGGTCAGCAGGTCCTGGGTGCGCTGGCGCACGTAGAAGAGCGCGGTCTCCTTGATCGCCTTGGCCTTTGCCGGATCGGTGATCTCGAGGTCCGCCGCCGTCGCCTCGAGCTTGGCGTCGAGAGCCTTGGAAACGTGGATCATCTGTTCGAGCCGACCCATCGCCGCCCAGAGGCTCTGCCGCTCGACATCGATCGCGGCATTGTCCTTGATCAGCTCGTCCTTGCCGCTCGCCAGCCGTTCGAGAATCGAGGCGATGTGGCTCTGCGCCGATTTGTAGCTGTCGAAATAGTTGCGGATCTTCGAGCCGAACGGGATGACGCCGAAGAGCTTGCGCGGCGCCAGGAGATCGCCCTGTCGGCCCGGATCAAGGTCCTCGATCGTGCGGCGCAGCTGCGCGAGATCGGCGCCGACGCCCGATTCCTGGTCCATCGCGCGCACCGGCCGATCGAGGAAGCGGTTCGACTGACCCGCCGCCTCGCGAATCTCCGCGCGCCCCATATTGGTGATCTGATCGACCTTCTTGCCGAATTCGGGGCTGTTCGCATCGAGCGAGACCAGCTCGGCGACGAAGCCTTCGACGCGTCCGTCGAGCTGGGATTTCTGCGCCTCGCTGATCGGCACCAGCCCTGCCGCGCGCTCCGGCGTCACGGCCGGAACGGGCGCCGGTGGTGTCAGCACGAGGTCGGTTTCGGTCGCCGTCGTCGTCGTCGCCATGCACAGTCTCCACCCCCGCCTGCGGCCGCCAAGATGGAGGGGAAGGCGCGCCGGTTCAAGCTACTCGGCTGCTTTCAGCGCATCGGCGCCGCCCGCCGCCTCCGGCGCGACATCGGCGGACCGCCGAGGCGCGGTGACCACCTGGTTGCGGCCTGTCTGCTTGGCGCGGTAAAGCGCCATGTCCGCCATCGCGATCAGATCGTTCGCCTGGGTGGCGGTTTCCGGCAGCGAGGCGACACCGAATGAGGCGGTGATGCGCACCCCGTGAACGTCCGAGAGCGCCTCGATCCGTTGCCGCAGCAGTTCCGCCTTCGCGGCAGCGCTGTCGAGATCGCAATCCGGCAGGATCACGATCAGCTCCTCGCCGCCATAGCGGCAGGCGACGTCGCTCTGCCGCAGCACGCCGGCGATCGCCGTCGCCGCGCCGCGCAGCACCGTGTCGCCCATGGCGTGGCCGTGCCGATCGTTGAGCATCTTGAAATGATCGAGATCGATCATCACCGCCGCGACCGGGCTGTTGTTGCGATTGGCGAGATGCACCAGCCGCTCCATCGTGTCCTCCATGAAGCGGCGGTTGTAGAGGCCGGTGAGCGGATCGCGCAGCGCCTGGTTGCGCAGCTTCTCGCGCAGCGCGATGTTGGACAGCGCCAGGGACATGGCGTCGCCGAGCGCGGATACGATTCCCTGCATCCCTGCCAGACGCGCCGTCGCATCCTCGCCGTCGCCGTGGATGCGCAGCAGGCCGAACACCTCGCCGCGCGCCATCATCGGCATTTCGAGGACGGTGCCGTCGTCCTGATGATGCTCGCAGCGGAGCGAATCATGGCCGGACCGGTTGATGTGCGGCTTGCCGCGCTTGAGCGCCCAGCAGTGGTTCGGCGCGATCGTCGGCAGGCTGGCCGCGGTCGGCGGCAGATCCCAGGCGATCGCGAGATCGAGCCGATCGCGCGAATTGTTGAAGACATAAAGCTCGCCGCCGAATTCCGGGAGGAGGCGATCGGCGGTCGCGCGCAGCACCGCGTTCGCGTCATCATAGCCGGACGCGCTCTGCAGCATGTCCGTCATCTCGAACAGCGTTTCCACCTGCCGGCGTGCCGCGATCGCATCGGTCATCGCCCGCTTGCGTCCGCGTGCCTCGCGCCCGCCGTTGTAGAAGGCATAGACGAGGCACAGCAGCGTGAGCGCGCCGCCGACGATCTGCAAGGTCATCACCAGCGTACCGCCATTCGCGATCCGCTCCTCGAGCGCCGAACCTTGCGCGTTGGTGACGTCGAGATAGCGCGCGACCGCGCCGCGCACCTGCACGAGCAGCTGACGGGTGGCCGGCGCGATCAAGAGCGTCTGGGCTTCCTTGCGCTGGCCGGCCCGCATGAGCGTGATGGCCTCGCGCCAGATGCTCTCCAGCTGATCGATCGCCACGAGCGTCGGGCGCTTGCCGCGCACCACCTCCTGCGGCGCCGTGATGTCGTCCAGCATGCGCAGGGCGCTGTTCCGCCGAGCGTTGATCGCGTCGACCGCCCAGAAATAGCTCTGGAGATAGCCTTCCTCGCCGGTGAGGAGATAATCTTCCATGCCGCTTCGGGCATCGACCAACGATTGCTGCAGGATACGCAGCTCGCGCGTCTCCTGCCGCATCGCCATCAGATCCTGCTGCTGCTTGCGCGTGTAGAGGAAGCCCGCAATCTGCGTCAGGATCATCACCACGATCAACAGGAGCACGGCGATCGACACGCCTATCCAGCGCCGCTCGGGCATGGCCGCTTCCGTGAACATAGGGGTCGTCGCGTGAGGCATGCTGATCCGTTTCGTTGCGGCCGCCCTCACCGCCGACCGACTTTTGCCGAAACAGGGTTTACAAAAGGTAAATCCCGAGTCGGGCCTGCAGGCGACGGGCCGTCCTGCGCGCCGCCATTCTGTCCGAAAAGCGCCGCAATGGCGATGGCTGATTTGCCGCCGGCGCCGCTTCGCGCCGGCGTCCTGTCCGGCGACCACAATTCAAGGCTGAAATTCGCGTGAAAGGCGAAGCTGCTACAGCGGCGGCGGACGATTTGGTGTGGGGGCGATTGCCGCGTGATCCGGCTGGCGATGATGACGACGACGATGGTGTTGCTCGGCGCGGCGCCGGGGATGCTGCACGCGCAGGAGGAGCCAGGGCGGGCGCATGCGCCGTCGCCGGACATCGACGATGACGAGACGATCGTCGTCAAAGGGGTGCAGCAGAAGCTTCCCGGCTCGGTGGTGGGCGATATCCCGCCGGAGGTGACGTTCGGGCCCGCGCAGATCCGCTCCTACGGGGTCAGCACGATCACCGATCTGCTCAACGAGCTGTCGCCGGAGACCGAAAGCGGCCGCGGGCGCGGCGGCGAGGCGCCGGTCGTGCTGCTCAACGGCAAGCGCATCTCCAGCCTCGCCGAAATCCGCGACATTCCGACCGAAGCGATCATGCGTGTCGAGATCCTGCCCGAGGAGGTCGCGCTCAAATATGGCTACAGCGCGAATCAGAAGGTGGTGAACTTCGTGCTGCGACGGCGTTTCCGCGCGCTCACCGGCGAGCTCACCGGCAGCACCTCCACCGACGGCGGCGCCGAGGCCGGCAAGGCAGAGAGCAGCCTGCTGCGCATCCGCGGCGACAATCGCTTCACGCTCGATCTCAGCTATCAGGCGAGCGCCCGGCTGCTCGAAAGCCAGCGCGACATCATTTCCAGCGGCGAGCGCCGGCCGTTCGACTATGCCGGCAATGTCACCGGCATCGGCGGCGGCGAGATCGATCCGGCGCTGAGCGCGCTCGCCGGCCAGACCGCGACGATCGCGGGCGTCCCCAACAGCACGCCCAGCCTCGCGGATTTCGCGACGACCGCGAACCGCGCGAATGTGAGCGACATCGGGCGCACGCGCACGCTGAGCCCGGCGAGCGATCAGTTCTCGGCCAATGCGGTGCTCGCCCGCACCATCTTCGGCACTGTCTCCGCGACGATCAACGGCAGCTTCGGGGCGAGCGGAAACACGGCGCTGCGCGGCCCGGCCAGCGCCTCGCTCGTCGTGCCCGCAGGCGATCCCTTCTCGCCCTTCTCGAATGACGTCGCGCTCTATCGCTATGTCGATGGCCTGTCGCCGCTGCGCCAGCACACGGCCGGCGAGACGGCCCATCTCGGCTTCACGCTCAGCGGCGATATCGCCAAGTGGCGTTGGACGCTGACCGGCAATTATGACTTCAGCGACACGCGCACGATCACGCAGCGGGGCATCGACGTCTCGCGTATCCAATCCGCGCTCGACGCGCTGAGCCCGACGCTCAACCCCTTCGGCCCGCTGCCGCCCGACATGATCGGCACGCTGCCCGCGGATCGGGCGCATGCCACCTCTAATACCGGCAACGTCCAGCTCGTCGCGATGGGCAAGCTTCTCGCGCTGCCGGCGGGCGATCTCTTCACCTCGCTCAAGCTCGGCAACGAGGCGAGCTGGTTCGATACCCGCTCGACCCGTGCCGCTATTCGGCAGTCGGCCGATCTCTCGCGCAACGATGCCAACGCGCAGCTCAATCTCGACCTGCCGATCACCAGCCGGCGCAAGCATGTACTCGGCGCGATCGGCGATCTTTCGGCCAACTTCAACGGCGCGCTCGATCGGGTGTCGGATTTCGGCACGCTGACCACCGTCGGTTACGGCCTCAGCTGGAAGCCGCGCGACGGCGTCACCTTCCTCTGGTCTGTGACGCACGATCAAGGCGCGCCGACGGTGCAGCAGCTCGGCAATCCGATGGTGGTGACGCCCGACGTGCGCGTGTTCGATTATGTGCGCGGCCAGACCGTCAGCGTGTCGCAGATCGATGGCGGCAATGCCGCGCTTCGTGCCGACAGCCGGCGCACCACCAAGCTCGGGCTCACGCTGAAGCCGCTCAAGTCGGCCGATCTCAGCATCACCGCCAATTATATCCGCAGCCGCATCCGCAACGCGATCGCCTCGCTGCCTGCGCCGACCGCGCAGATCGAGGCGGCCTTCCCCGATCGCTTCATGCGCGACGAGGATGGCACGCTGATCAGCATCGACAACCGGCCGGTCAATTTCGCGCGCGAGGATCGCGAGCAGCTGCGCTGGGGCTTCAGCTTCTCGAAGCGGCTGAAGACCAGCCAGAAGGTGATCGACGCGTTCCGCGCGCTGCGCGAATCGGGCGCCCTCCCGTTCCCGCGGCGCGAGGGCGGGGAGGGCGGCCCGCCCGGCGGCGAGGGCGGCCGCAACTTCGGTGCGGGCGGCGGTTCCGGCGGTTCGGGCGGTGGCGGCAATGCCGGCGGCGGGCCGGGCGGAGACGGCGCCGGCCGAGCCGGCTTCGGCGGCGGCGGGCGGGGCGGCTTCGGCGGGCGCGGCGGCGGCGGCGCGCTGCAGTTCGCCGCCTATCACACCTGGCTGTTCCGCGACGACATGCTGGTGCGCGAAGGCGTGCCGGTGATCGATCTGCTGAACGGCGGCGCGACCGGCAATTCGGGCGGCGCGCCGCGCCACAAGGTGGAGGTGCAGGCGGGCTATTCGAACAACGGGCTCGGCGCCCGGCTGAGCGTCAACTGGCAGAGCGGGACCACGGTGGCCGGCGGCACCGGCAGCAGCGCGCTGGGCGATCTGCATTTCTCCTCGCTCGCCACGGCCAACCTGCGCCTCTTCGCCAATCTCGGCCAGTTCCCCTCGCTGATGAAGCATGGCTGGGCGCGCGGGCTGCGGGTGACGCTCTCGGTCACCAATCTCGCCAATCAGCGCATCCGGGTGCGCGACGCGGCCGGCAACACGCCGCTGAGCTACCAGCCCGACTATCTCGATCCGATCGGCCGCCAAATCCGCCTGTCGATCCGCAAGCTGCTGTTCTGAACGGACCCCCTCCCGGCAAGGAGGGGCACGTATGCCGCTACCCTTTCAGGCTCGCTGGATCGTAGCGGTAGAGCCAGGTCTCGCTGAGCGTTCGTCCGCCGAGCCGCAGATAGAGGCGCATGTCCACCGGCTCCGGCCCCGCCGGCGCGAAATCGAACTGCGCGCGCCAGTGCCCGGCGATGCCGTCGGGCACCGCCTCGGTGAAGACGTCCAGGAATCGGCCGCTGGTGGCGGAGAGCACCGCCTCGGGCAGCGTGCCATAAGGCAGGTCGGCGAGCGTCGGGCCGAGAAACTCGACGACGAACTTCTCGCGCCCTTTCGGCCGGGGCTGCCCGGGCTGGCCGCCGCGGCCGATTCGCGTCGCGACGCAGGTCGCGATCGCGGCGGGAAAGGGGTCCTCCGCCGTCCAGTGCAGGCGATAGCGCAGATGATGGTGCGCGCCCGCCTGTGCCGGCGCCTTCGGCACCCAGCACAGCACGACATTGTCGTTGATCTCATCGTCGGTCGGGATCTCGATCAGCTGCACCGCGCCCTCGCCCCAGTCGTCGAGCGGCTCGACCCAGAGGCTCGGCCGCCGCTCGTAGCGCACCCCGTCCTGGTAATGGTCGAAGGACCGGTCGCGCTGCATCAGCCCGAAGCCGCGCGGATGCGCATCGCTGAACGCGGAGGCGGTGGTGCCGGGCGGATTGACCAGCGGCCGCCAGATGCGCTCGCCCGCGCCGGTCCACATCGCCAGCCCGTCCGAATCATGCACCTCGGGGCGCCAGTCGATCGCGGTCGGCTTCACCGTCTCGGAATACCAGTACATCGACGTCAGCGGCGCGAGCCCGAGCCGCGTGACCGCGCGGCGCAGGAAGATCTGCGCCTCCACGTCCATGACCACCGCCTTGCCCCGTCGCATCGTGAAGCGGTAGGCGCCGGCCACGCTCGGGCCCTCGAGCAGGGCATAGACCACCACCGTGTCGCTGCCGTCGGCGGGCGGCTCGAAATAGAAGCGCGTGAAGGCCGGGAATTCCTCCGCCCGGTCCGGCACGGCGACGTCGATCGCGATGCCGCGGGCCGACAGCCCATATTGGTAGAGCTCCCCGATCGCGCGGAAATAGGAGGCGCCGAGGAAGGCCACCCAATCGTTGCCGCGCCAGTCGAGCGTCTTCTGGTCGCCGAGCCGGCTCTCCTGGAAGCGGAAGCCGGCGAAGCCGGCATTGGCGGGCAGCGCGCGGGCGGGGCTGTCCGCCGGCATGGTGAAGTAGCTCATGTCGTAGACGATCTCGCGCGCGCTGGCGCCGGTGCCCGATCCGCTCAGCGCGTACATGCGCACCGGCGTGCGGAAGAAGCGGCCGAGCATGAAGAAGGTGACCGGGAACTGGCCCGGCCCGTCGCGGAACAGCGCATGATCGGTGTCGAAGCGGATCTGGCCGAGCGCGGCATAGTCGATCCGGTCGATGAGCGCGTCGGGCAGCGCCACGTGCGGCGCCGCATAGGGCGCGGCGGCGATCGTCCGTGCCTCCGCGACCAGGGTGTCGAACGAGAAGGGCGCCGGCTTGCCGTAGCGCAGGCCGGCGCTGCTCCGCGCCGCGCCGGCGACGCCTTCGAGGGCGATGGCGGCGAAAGCGGCGCTGGACAGGGCGAGAAAGGATCTGCGGTTCTGCATAAATCTCCGTCAGCGGTTCGGATCGGGCCCCCGCGCCCTGCGCACTGCACCAATGCGCGCCGCGGGTGAAGCCTCCGCGCGCCGATGACGCGCGCCGGGGCGGCGGATCGAACCGCAAATATCGTTCACATGCGCAGCGAAATCCGCGCCGATTGCGGAGCGCCGCCGGCAGGGACATAAGCGCTGGAAGACGGGAGCCGCGGCGATCGGCCCCGCGGGTCGGCCGCGGCCGGAGGAGAGGGGAAGCGCAGTGCTGGAGACCGTCGCGTTCGTCGACACGCCGTCCTGCCGGTTCGAGATCGCCCAGGCGGATTGGCCGAGGCCGGTGGAGCTGGCGTGGCGCGCGCCGCGACCCGTGCTCTCGATGATGTTCATGTCCCGCGCCTACCGGCAGGAGGGGCGCTTTGTCGGAACGCGCGGTTCGGGCTATGCCGAGATCGGGCGGACCTTCATCCTCCCGCCCGACCGGGAGCTGCTCGGCCGCGGCACCGGCGGCCGCATCAAGGCGGCGCGTTGCATCTTCGACACGACGCTCTACCGGCAGCTGCTCACGCCCGCCGAGGATCTCACCGATGCCGAGCTCAGCCGCGCCCTCGACATCGGCAATGTCGCGATCAGCGCGCTGATGCGCCGGCTGATGCAGGAGACGATGCATCCCGGCTTCGGCAGCCAGATCCTGGTCGATTCGATCGCCTCGCTGCTGCTCGTCGAATGCGCCCGGCAGATCTTCCGCCGGCCGCCGCCGGACCGGCCGGGCGAGCGCCACGTCATGGAGCCGCGCCATCTGCGCATGATCGAGGATTATCTCGACGGCATCGAGGTGGGCGTGCCGCAGCCGGCCGAGCTGGCGCGGCTGTGCGGATACAGCGCCCATTATTTCGCCAAGCTGTTCCGCCAGACGACCGGCCAGAGCCTTGGTCGCTACCTGATCGAGTGGCGGCTGCAGCGCGCGGAACGGCTGCTGGCGGAGACGGAGCTGCCGCTCAAGGAGATCGCCTGGCGGCTCGGCTTTTCCAGCGCGGCGAACTTTTCCACGGCCTTCCGCCACGAGACGGGGCAGACGCCCGGCCTCTTCCGCAAGCGGGCGCATGCCGAGACGCCGGCCGTGCGGGCGGTGCGGCTGCATTGAGCGGGCGCCTCGCGGAAGGGAGCCCGCCCAGCGGTGTGCCCGCGCGAATGCGGCCGACATGAATCGGGCCACGACAAATCTAGGGTCGGGACCCATAAACAGGATTCCCTTGGCGTCGGGAATGTGATTCAGCCTCCTGATTGATCGGGAGCGTGCGTTGTCGGGCGAGTTTTGGTTGAGCGACGGGCAGTGGGCGCGGCTACGGC